>Ga0208371_1000037_pt1 | contig 116214 bp, 97 predicted proteins | sample SubbioCR12Aug_1A_FD_184827 | JGI IMG/M metagenome (GOLD analysis project Ga0208371, IMG submission 184827) | Serpentinite rock and fluid subsurface biosphere microbial communities from McLaughlin Reserve, California, USA - CR12Aug_1A (SPAdes) | ecosystem: Environmental > Terrestrial > Deep... | reverse complement strand
GGCAGGATCTTGTCGCCGGGAGAAATCAGCGACCAGTCGGTGCGGTTGAGCCGCCATTGCGGCGCGGAGGATGCGGGAGCCGCAACGAAGGGCGATTCGCCGTGGGGATCGCGGTCCTTGGCGAGGGTCGCCACAAGTTGTCGACGGTGGCCGCCAGTTCCCGCAGATCCACGGGTTTTACCAGATAGGCGTCGGCGCCGACGTCCAGCCCGGTCAAACGGTCGTCGACTTGGCCGCGTGCGCTGACGATGATGATGCCGTAGCGGCCGGCCGCCGACAAATGGCGGGCGACGTTCAGGCCGTCTTCGCCGGGTAGTCCGATGTCGAGCAGGACGATGTCGGTGGGACGTACCGCCACTTCGCGATAAAACCCTTCGGCGCTATCCGCTCCCCAGCATGAATAGCCGTGCCCCTTGAAAAAACGCACGATGTATTCGCGCAATACCGGTTCGTCTTCGACGACGGCGAGGTGGGGTTTGGATTGGTTATCCATGTGTAATATAGTGCTTGGCCTGAATGCAATGAAGAATTACACAGTATTCTACTCAAATTTATGGCGATTCGTTATCTCGTTATTCTATTGGCCTTATTCTTCTCCGGGGCGTGTCGGGGCGAGGCCGGACATTGGTCATTGGGTGTCGATGCGCCGTTATCCGCCCTGGAAGACCGTGACGGAAAATTATCTGTGGAGCAGGTCGCCGCGCTGCCCGACTCGGCCTTCCGTTCCCTATCGGGCGGCCTGTCCGCTGGATATGGGAGCGCCACCTACTGGCTGAAAACCGTTCCGCCGCAGGTTCCCGCGGGAGGAGAACTGCTCCTGGAAATCGGCCCGTCCTATCTCGACGACATCGTTCTCTACGAATACGACGGCAGCGCTTGGCACAGCAAAGTGACCGGCGACCTGCAACCCTACGCCGGGCGCGACGTGGGGTATCGCCAATTCGTGCTGCGCGTCGCGCACCCCGAGGCCGGCACTCCCCTGTTTTTGCGAGTGCGCTCAAGCAGCGTCATCACGCTCCGGGGAGCTTTCTGGGCGCCTGTCGGTTTTGCCGCCATGGTCGTTCCCGAATCCCTGCTGGCCGGTGCATTCTTCGGAGTGGCGGGGCTGTCTGTCCTCCTGGCGCTGTTTTATGGCTTGTGGTTGCGCTCGCGGGTGTTCCTGGTCTATGGCTTGACGCTGACCTTAGCGATGGGCTTGGTCGCCGCGCTGAACGGATTTCACGCCCAGTTGGTGTTTCGCGATTTCCCGTTGCTCGCCAATTATTCGGTCAGTGTTTTCGTCATACTTACCCAGGCTTGTTCGCTATGGCTGGTGGCGGAGCTTCTCGAAACCCGTCGCCATTTTCCGCGCTTCGATCGCGTCTTGCGGCGCGCCGCGCTGGTGGGTGCCATCCTGGTAGCGACGGTCTTCGGCGCTTATTACCGCTACGCCGCTCTGACCGTGCTGCTAGGTTCCTGGCTGTTGATGGCGAGTTCCGCGGTCGCCGCGCTGCGCTTGGTTCGCAAGCGCGCCAACGGGATGAGGATCATCCTGGCCGCCGTCACCATCCACGTTATTGCGCTGGTTCCCAACATGCTGATGATCCTCGCCGTGATTTCTCCAGGATTTTGGTCGATGTATGGCTGGCAGGCGGAAATCCTGGTGCACATGCTGTTGCTGCATTCCGCGATGCTGTGGCGGTTGCGCAAGAACGAGGAAGATCAGCGCAGCCTTCTTGGCGAGGCGCTTAATGCCTCATGGGAAGCGGAAAGGAAACTCGATGCGCGGGTCGCCGAACGCACCTCCGACCTGAATGAAGCGCGTCATCGACTCGAATTCGCCTTGGCCAGCGAGCGGCGCCTGCAACTCGAACAACGCCAGTTCATGTCGATGGTTTCCCACGAATTCCGCACCCCGCTGGCGATCATCAACAGCGTGTCGATCAATCTTGCCGAATTTCCGCCGCTCAGCCGCGAGGAAATGACCGAGCACAGCGAGCAGATTCTCCGCGCCACGCGCCGTCTGGCGCGCCTGGTGGACAACTGCCTGACCGACGAGCGCCTTGATCAGGCAGCCTTCACCCCGCAACTGGAAGCCGTTTCTCCCTCCGAACTGGCGCGCGAGGCCGCCGAGATCGTCGAATGGTCGCCCCGCCATCGCTTGCAGCTCGACCTTGACGAGCTGCCGCCCGCCATTGTTTGCGATCCCACCCTGGTGCGGATCGCCATTTCCAACCTGCTCGACAACGCCATCAAATACTCGGAGAGCGGCACCATCAGCCTGAGCGGGAGCGCCGATGCCTATGCCGTGAAATTCGTGGTGACCGACCAGGGGCCGGGGTTGCGCGGCGAAGATGCCGAGCGGATCTTCGAGCGTTTTACGCGGGGGGAGAACAAGAAAGTCGCGGGAGCCGGTCTAGGGCTTTACGTGGTGCGCCGCATCGCCCGACTGCACGGCGGCGACGTATCGGCGCGCAATGGCAGGGAGGGTGGCGCCGCCTTCGAATTTGAAATCCGGCGCGGCGAAGCCGGTTAGTTTCTTTCAATCCAATGATGTCAAAACATGACAGCAATGTGTTTTGAATTGAACTCCGCGGTAATGGGTGATGGGTGATGGGTGATGGGTGATGGGTGATGGGTGATGGGTGATGGGTGATGGGTGATGGAACCCCCCCTCCCATTCCCCCTCACTCATTACCCATCACCTTGTTTGGCTCCGGCTTAGGCTAGCGCGATTTCCAGGTTGTCGATCAAGCGCGTCTTGCCCAGCCAGGCAGCCCCGAGAACCACCAAATTCCGCTCCTCCGGCGCCGCCGGCGCGAGCGTCGCGGCATTGCGCAGGGACAGGTAATCGACGCGCCAGCCGTGGCTCTCCAGGTCGCCACGGGCCGCCTGTTCGAGCGCTGCGTAGTCGCGACTGCCGGATTGCAGCGCTTCGCGGATCGTTGCCAGATTGCGGAACAAGCGTATTGCCTCGCCCCGTTCCGCCTCGCTCAGATAGCCGTTGCGCGAGCTCAGCGCCAAGTGATTCGGGGCGCGCGAAGTCTCGGCGGCGACGATCTCGATGGGCAGGTTGAATTGCTCGGCCAGCGCGCGGATCACCGCCAGTTGCTGGTAATCCTTCTTGCCGAACACCGCCGCGTGGGGTTGCACGACGTTGAAGAGTTTCAGCACCACCGTCGCCACCCCGCGGAAATGACCGGGGCGAAACTCCCCGCACAACTCCGTGGCGAGCGGCGGTGGCTCGACGAACATGGTCTGCTCGACCGGGTAAAGATCCGCCACCGACGGCGCGAAAACCACGTCGGCCAGCCCCTCCAGCTTGGCGCAATCGGCGTCGAGAGTACGCGGATATTGGGCATAATCCTCGTTGGGGCCGAATTGCAGGGGATTGACGAAGATGCTTACCACCACGCAATCGCCGTGCTTACGGGCGAGCCGCACCAGATCGAGATGCCCTTCGTGGAGATTGCCCATGGTCGGCACGAAAACGACGCGGGTCGCCCAGGACAGGCGTTGGCGCAATGCGGGAACGGTGTGGTGGATTTCCATGCTTTTTGAACCTGTTGCAACACCGTAGGCTGGGGTGAGGGACGAACCCCAGCATCACGGCTGACGTAAACAAGCTGGGGTTCGTATCCTCACCCCAGCCTACGCAAATTGCCTTGTTGAAATTACAGCTTGGCCTTTACCCACTCCGCCACGCCGGCCAGCGCCACGCCCAGGTTCTCCGGCTGGGTGCCGCCCGCTTGCGCCATGTCGGGGCGTCCGCCACCTTTGCCGCCGACCTGCTGGGCGACGAAGTTAACCAGTTCGCCGGCCTTTACCTTGGCGGTGAGATCGGCGGTGACACCAGCAATCAGCGAGACCTTGTCGCCTTCCACCGCCGCCAGCACCACGGCGGCGCTCTTGAGTTTATCCTTGAGCTTGTCGAGGGTCTCGCGCAGGGTCTTGACGTCGGCGCCTTCAAGCGGCGCGGCCAGCACCTTTACCCCATTGAAATCGACGGCCTGGGCAGCCAGATCGTCGCCCTGCGAAGACGCCAGTTTGGATTTGAGGCGGGCCAGTTCCTTTTCCAGAGCCTTGACGTTGTCCAGCACCTGGCTGAGCTTGCCGTCGATTTCCAGTGGTTGGGCATGGAGTGCGTCGGCGATGGCAGCGAGTTGCTTCTGCTGGGATTGGGTAAGTTCCACCGCCATTTCGCCGGTGACGGCTTCGATGCGGCGCACGCCAGCCGCCACGCCGGTTTCGGCGACGATGCGGAACAGGCCGATGTCGCCGGTATGCTTGACGTGGGTGCCGCCGCACAATTCGGTGGAGAAGTCGCCCATGCCCACCACCCGTACCTCGTCGCCGTATTTTTCGCCGAACAGCGCCATTGCCCCGGCCTTGACGGCCTGATCGTGCTTCATCAAGCGGGTTTCGACATGGTGATTGCGGCGGATTTCGGCGTTCACCAGGCGTTCGATCTGGCGTTGTTCCGCGGTGCTGACCGGCTGGTTGTGCGAGAAGTCGAAACGGGTGCGGCTGTCGTCGACCGCCGAGCCTTTCTGGGTGACGTGCTCGCCCAATATCTTGCGCAGTGCGGCGTGCAGCAGGTGGGTGGCGGAATGGTTCCACGCCGAGCGGCTGCGGATTTCTCCGTTGACCTGGGCCGTCACCGTATCGCCCACGGCGAGCTTGCCAACCGTCAGTTCGCCGCGCTGGCCGAATACTTCGGCCTTGATCTTGTGGGTGTCGCCAACCAGGAAAGTCCCGTGGTCGCAGGATATTTCGCCACGGTCGCCGGCCTGACCGCCGGATTCGGCGTAGAACGGAGTGCGGTCGAGTACCACCACGGTTTCCAGCGCTTCGGCGCCGGCGCGAATTTCCTGCACCGCTTCGCCGTTCTGGTAGAGCGCCAGCACTTTGGCTTCACTGTTCAGGGTGTCGTAGCCGATGAATTCGGTCTTTTCGCCGTCGTATTCGACACTGGCTTTCATGGTGAATTTGCCGGCGGCGCGGGCGCGGTTGCGCTGCTCATCCATGGCCGCTTCGAAACCGGCAAAGTCCACGGTGATGCCGCGTTCGCGGGCGATGTCGGCAGTCAGGTCGATGGGGAAGCCGTAGGTGTCGTAAAGTTTGAACACGGTTTCGCCGTCGAGCATCCGGTCCTCATTGTGCAAGGCGTTTTCCAGGATGGTCATGCCGTTTTCCAGGGTTTCGGCGAATTTCTCCTCCTCGCCCTTGAGGGTCGCGGCGACGCGATCCTGGGCTTTCACCAATTCGGGATAAGCGTCGCCCATCGCCGTGGCGAGTGCCGCCACCAGCGTATGGAAGAACGGCTTGGGCTGGCCCAGCTTATAGCCGTGGCGGATGGCGCGGCGGATGATGCGGCGCAGCACGTAGCCGCGCCCTTCGTTGCTGGGGATGATGCCGTCGCAGATCAGGAAGGAACAGGCGCGGATGTGGTCCGCGATCACCTTCAGCGAATTGTTGGCAAGGTCGCTGGTGCCGGTGGCGCGCGCCGCCGCCTTGATGAGGTCTTGAAACAGATCGATTTCATAGTTGCTGTGGACGTGCTGCATCACCGCCGAAATGCGCTCCAGGCCCATGCCGGTATCCACCGAGGGCTTGGGCAGCGGATTCAGCGTGCCGGTCTCGTCGCGGTTGAACTGCATGAACACCACGTTCCAAATCTCGATGAAACGGTCGCCGTCCTCATCCGGTGATCCGGGCGGGCCGCCGGGGATCTCCGCGCCGTGATCGTAGAAAATCTCGGTACATGGGCCGCACGGGCCGGTATCGCCCATTTGCCAGAAATTATCGCTGGCGTACTTGGCGCCCTTGTTGTCGCCGATGCGGATGATGCGCTCCACCGGCACGCCGATTTCCTTGGCCCAGATGTCGTGGGCTTCGTCGTCTTCGTGATAGACCGTCACCGTCAGCTTGTCGGCGGGGATTTGCATGGTGACGGTAAGGAATTCCCAGGCGTAATTGATGGCGTCGCGCTTGAAATAATCGCCGAAACTGAAATTCCCCAGCATTTCGAAGAAAGTGTGGTGACGCGCCGTGTAGCCGACGTTTTCCAGGTCGTTGTGCTTGCCCCCGGCGCGCACGCAGCGCTGCGAACTGGCGGCGCGCAGGTAAGCACGCTTGTCGTCGCCGAGGAACACGTCCTTGAATTGCACCATGCCCGCGTTGGTGAACAGCAGAGTGGGGTCGTTGCCCGGAATCAACGGGCTGGAAGCGACCACTTCATGGCCCTTGGAAGCGAAGTAGTCGAGGAATTTTTGGCGGATTTCGGAAGATTTCATGTTTGGCTCAAATACCTAATTGTTTAAATATCAGCTTGGCAAGGCTGTCTTTGATTTCGGTGTGGCGAGGAATCGGAGATTTTCTCCCGTTTTGCGGGTTGATGTAAATATCGTGATTCGCGCCATGCCGATGTAAATGGCAATGCTGGCAATGCTGCTGCACCAGCAAGCGAATCAACTCGCCTCGCTTCATGCCGCTAATTGTAACGGCTTGGTCATGGCGGAAGGCGGCACCGGCATGTCTTCATCATCGGCCTGCAACAACTTGTAAACCTCTGCGATATTGTCTTCCAACTCAGGCAATGTTTCTCCCTGACTGAAACAGCCCGGCACTTCGCGTAAACGTCCGACAAACCAGCCGTCATCTTGCCAATATTCAAGCGTAAAAGTGGACATCAGGTATTCTCCATAATCACAACCGGTTTTGTAGATGGGGGCGCTACGCTTCACCCACCTACGTTAATGTACTCGACCACGGATCGACCAGCTTCAATCCGTCGATCTTGAGAAAGTCCCTGGCATTTCGCGTTGCCAAGGGCAAACCGTTGCTCAGCGCTATTGCCGCGATTTGCCCGTCTTCGCTGGTGATTGGGGCACCAATGCGGCTGCGCGCCGCCACCAATACGGCGTATTCACGGGCCGCCGCTTCGTCGAAGGGCAGGCAGCGTCCGGCAAAATCCTCGGCGAACATGCGTTCGGCGGCTTCGGCAAGCGCATCCCGGCGTTTTCCGCCGGGCAGCAAGGCTATGCCGAGCAGGATTTCGGCCTGAGTAACGGTGCTCACCTTGAACAACTCATCATCTGTGCGGGCAAACCAGTCCAGGACTGCCGGATCGGGGCGTTGCCTCATTAATTCGGAGAGCACATTGGTATCCAGCAGGATTCCTCGCACCATCAGGCATCCGGCTCGGACGGAATGCGGGCCGGACGGCGTTCCGGGAGAGGCAGGTTGTCGGCGTCCAGGCCGGCGAAACGCTGCTGGATACGCTGCGCAAAAGCCGTCGGGTTGGCTGTCGGCATGACTGCTTGGCTGAGTATCCAGCGTGCTTCCTGTTCCATCGAACAGCCGTGTCGTGCGGCTTGCAAACGCAGGCGGGATTTGAGTTCTTCGTCGAGGTTGCGGATGGTCAGGCTGGCCATGATCTACGTCCGATTGATTGCACTGCAATCAGTGTAGTCAGCTTTCGGATGTGGGGCAAGGCAGTTCGGGAAAGGGCGGCATAGCACACGCTATGATTCTTCCACCCCCTTCAATATCTTGAAGATGATTTCCTGCCCAAAACCCCGTCCCGCCAGGAAACGCATCTGCTTGGCCTTTTCCTTGGCGTCGGCGGGCGGCGTACCGAATTTCTTGGCCCACACGGCGCGGGCGGTTTCCAGTTCGTTTTCCCGAACTTCCGGTAAAACCGCCGCGATGCCTTCTTCGCTCACGCCCTTTTCGCGCAGTTCGTGGACGATGCGGCGGCTGCCGTACTTGCCTTGCCGGGCGGTGACCAGCATGTCGGCGTAGCGTTCTTCGGAAAGCCAGCCGTGGCGGGTGAAATCGTCGAGGAGCGCGTCGATCTCGCCGCGTTCCTCGCAGTAGGGGGCCAGCTTGCGCGCCAGTTCGGCGCGGGTGTGTTCGCGCCGCGCCAGATAGGCCAGGGCGCGTTCACGAATGGTCATGGCGTCATTCGCCATGACCATTTCCCTCTCCCCAGCCCTCTCCCAAAGGGCGCGCCCGTAAAGGGCGTCCCCGCCGGGATTGGCGGCAAAGCCGCTCAATCCGGCGAGAAGGGGGGCAAAGTGCCGCTTTGCGGCGCTGCTTTACGCGGGGTTCAGGCATCCCCGTCGCTGGGGTCGACCGTGGTCGGCAGCCCGGTCACGCCCAGGGCGGTGCGCACCTTGTTCTCGATTTCGACGGCGATGTCCTTGTGCTCGCGCAGGTATTCGCGGGCGTTGTCCTTGCCCTGGCCGATCTTCTCGCCTTTGTAGGCGTACCAGGCACCGGACTTGTCGACCAGCTTCTGCGCCACGCCCAGCTCGATGATCTCGCCTTCGCGGGAGATGCCTTCGCCGTAGAGGATGTCGAATTCTGCTTGCTTGAAAGGCGGTGCGACCTTGTTTTTGACCACCTTGACACGGGTTTCCGAGCCGATTACTTCCTCGCCCTTCTTGATTGCGCCGGTGCGGCGGATGTCGAGGCGCACGGAAGCGTAGAACTTGAGCGCGTTGCCGCCGGTGGTGGTTTCCGGGTTGCCGAACATCACGCCGATCTTCATGCGGATCTGGTTGATGAAAATTACCAGGGTGTTGGTGCGTTTGATGTTGGCGGTCAGTTTGCGCAGCGCCTGCGACATCAGGCGGGCTTGCAGGCCCATGTGGGAATCGCCCATTTCGCCTTCGATTTCGGCTTTCGGCGTCAATGCCGCCACCGAGTCGATCACCACGATATCTACCGAGCCGGAACGCACCAGCATGTCGGCGATTTCCAGCGCCTGTTCGCCGGTGTCGGGTTGGGAAATCAGCAGGTCGTCGACGTTGACGCCGAGCTTGCCGGCGTACACCGGGTCGAGCGCGTGTTCCGCGTCGATGAAGGCCGCCGTGCCGCCGAGCTTCTGCATTTCGGCGATCACTTGCAGGGTCAGGGTGGTCTTGCCCGACGATTCCGGCCCGTAGATTTCTACCACCCGCCCACGCGGCAGGCCGCCGACGCCGAGAGCGATGTCGAGGCCCAGCGAGCCGGTGGACACCACCTGGATATCTTGCGATGCAGCATGGTCGCCCAAGCGCATGATGGACCCCTTGCCGAACTGCTTTTCGATCTGGCTCAAAGCCGCCGCGAGTGCCTTGCTTTTGTTTTCGTCCATGTTTGTTCCTTTTGTTGTGTAGTTTAAAACCGTCTAATGACGATTTTTCCAATAATCCGGTTTACGCCGTAAATGCATTACCGCCAGCACATAAATCTGGCCCTTTTCGATGCCGTATATCACCCCAAAGGGAAAACGGTTTGTCAAACAGCGCCGAACATCATCGACCAATGCCGGCCAAGCCAAGGGGTTGGCACGGATATTTTCAAGCGCGTTCAGCACCTCCAGGGAAAAATCCTGACCAAGGCCCGGCTCCCTTGCCTCATAGTATTCAATTGCTTCGAAAAACTCCTCTTCCGCCTCCGGGTGAAAAACAAATTTCACGACGGAAATCGCCGCTGCAGGCGTGAAAGGATTGCCTCTCCGGGAATGGCCACAACATCGCCCGAGCGTAATTCAGCCAAGCGCCGCTGGGCAATCTCCGACCACTGTTTGTCTACGGCGGCATCCTGCCGGTCGAGAAAATGAAGGAGGGCGTCCACCACCACCGCGAGTTCCTCGGCAGGCAACGATTCCGCCTCGCGAATAATTTCGTTGGTGCTCAACATATCCATCCTTTTGCTTGATGTGGGAGAGGGCTCCTACATGTCATCGCGACTGCAGAAGCGTCGCGAACCCATCAACAACCATATGAATTATGTCATAAATTTAGCATCGCCAGAACACCTTCCAGTGCCAGCGTCACGGCTTGCTCACGCACGTCGCGGCGGTCGCCGGGAAAGATATATTTTTCGCTGTAGAGCTTGCCGTTTTTGTCGGCCCAGGCGAAGCACACCGTGCCGACCGGCTTGTCGGGCGTGCCGCCGGTCGGGCCGGCGATGCCGCTGATCGCCAGGGCGATGTCGGCGCGGCTGTGGGCGAGTGCGCCCAACGCCATTTCGCGCACCGTCGCTTCGCTCACCGCGCCGTGGTCGGCGAGGGTTGCTTCAGAGACGCCGAGCATCTCTTGCTTGGCGAGATTGGTGTAGGTGATGAAACCGCGGTCGTACCATTGCGAACTGCCGGAAATGGCCGTGACGGCTGCGCCGACCCAGCCGCCGGTGCAGGATTCAGCCGTGGTCAGCCATAGGTTGTTTTGTTTGAGGGCCGCGCCGACGCGGGTGGCCAGTTCGTCGAGTGCGTCATCCATGAAATATCACCAGCAGGCAAAGGATAGAATAAATGGCGGCGAGCAGGTCGTCGAACATCACCCCGAAGCCGTTTTTCAGGCGCTGGTCGAACCAGTTAATGGGAAACGGCTTCATGATGTCGAACACGCGGAACAGCACGAAGGACGCCAGCGCGCCGGCCAAGGTAGGCGGGGCGACGTACAGCACCAGCAGCATCGCGACGATTTCGTCCCACACGATGCCGCCGTGGTCGGGCACGCCGAGCGCCTTGCCGGCGGCGTCGCACCAGTTGATGCCGAGGACGTAGAGGAGTGCCAGCAGGCCCAGGAAAGCCCAATCCGGCAGGCCTTGCAACAACCAGAAGAGGGGAAAGGCGACCAGCGTGCCGACCGTGCCCGGCGCTTTCGGGCTGAGTCCCGCGCCGAAGCCGAAGGCCAGGAAATAGGCGGGATGGCTGCGGACGAAGCGCCAGTCAGGCGAAATGGTCGAATCCGGCTCTGCCAAGCTTGATCTCCTTGCCGCTTTCGTCGCTGACCCGCACCCCGTGGCCGTAGCCGATCTGGCCGATGCGGGTCAGCGCGATATCCAGTTCCTGGCCGAGTTCGATGATCGCATCGCGATTATCCCGGTCAGCGCTGAAGCACAGTTCGTAATCGTCGCCGCCGGCCAGCAGGCATTCCAGGGCGACATCGTCGCCAAGCTGGCGCACCAGCGTGTCGGAAGCGGGGAGATTGAGGAAGTCGATTTCCGCGCCGAGTTTGGAGGCCTGGACGATATGCCCGAGGTCGGCGAGCAGCCCGTCGGAAAGATCGATGGCGCCATGCGCCAGACCCAGCAAGGCCTGACCGAGCGCCACGCGGGGCTTGGGGTCGTGGAGGGCGGGCAGCACCTGGGCCGCTTCGCGCTCCGAGAGATGCAGACGTCCCTGGAGGTGGGCCAGCGCCAGCGCGGCGTTGCCCAGCCGCCCCGATACCCAGATATCGTCGCCGGCCAGCGCGCCGCTACGGCGCAGAGCCTTGCCGGCGGGCACTTCACCCATGATGGTGACGCTGATGTTGAGCGGGCCGCGGGTGGTATCGCCGCCCACCAGATCGACGCCGAAGCGCTCGGCCATCTCGAAAAAACCGCCGGCAAAGGCCGCCAGCCAGGTTTCATCGGCATTCGGCAGGGCCAGCGCGAGGGTTGCCCAGCGCGGCACGGCGCCCATCGCGGCGAGGTCGGAGAGGTTCACCGCCAGGCATTTGCGGCCCAGCAGGCGCGGGTCGGCATCCTCAAAGAAATGCCGGCCGGCCACCAGCATGTCGGTGGAAACGGCCAGTTCCATGCCCGGCGCCACGGCCAGCAGGGCGGCGTCGTCGCCAACGCCGAGCACGGCATGGGCAGCCGGGCGGGTGAAATAGTCGCGGATCAGATCGAATTCGGAAGACATGGGGCGCTATCGTAGCATATTCACTTGGCCCCACCGCGACGGGCTTTCAAGTGGAAAATCTCACCGCAAAGGCGCCGAGACGCGAAAGTGCGCAAAGAAAACACGGCAAAAAAAATGCGGATTTTTCTTTGCGCCTTGGCGCCTTTGCGGTTAAAGAATATTCCTCAAGCTTCAGCTCTCGGTAAAGCGCACGATGTGGCGGCGGTCGCGTTTGGTGGGGCGGCCCTTGCGGTCGCCCAGCGCATCGTGGTCGATCTTCAATTGTGCTGCCAGTGCCTCGCGGGCAATGCGGCTTTCCTCACTCTCGCGGTACAGTTTGGCGGCTTCCGGGGCCGGGCCGCGCCGCGTCGAAAGGGCGAGCACGGTGACGATGAATTCGAACTGCTCGCGGCGGATGTGCAGCACGTCGCCGACGTTGACCGCCTTGGCCGGTTTCACGCGCAGTTCGTTGATGTGCACCTTGCCGCCGTCCACCGCCTCGGCGGCAAGCTGACGGGTCTTGAAAAAGCGCGCCGCCCACAGCCATTTGTCGATGCGCACCTTGTCGTCGCGATCGTCGTCGTTGTGCTTCATGCTGCGCTCTCCTGCAAGGCCTCGGCGGCGATTTCGCGGACTTCCGGGTCGGCATCGTCGAGATGGGCGCGGAAAATCGCCAGCGCTTCCGGCCCGCCGATCAGGCTGAGGAAATGAGCGGCGTCGGCGCGGGTGCGCGGTTCGGCGTCGCGCAGAATTTCGCCCAGAGCGGGGATGATCCCGCTCGCCAGCCCGCTGCCCTGGAATTCCTCCAGCACCGCGCCGATGCCGATGCGCACCGCCATGCTGGTGGCCGGGTCGCGCAGCAGGCGGGGAAAGGCGCCGAAATGGCGTGGCTCGCGGCGCAGCAGGTCTTCCACCCGTGCGCGCCGTCCACTAATCAACAGGTCGTGAATGTAGCTCGCCATCACGCCCGCGTCGTCTGCCCCCAGCGCCAAGCTGCGCAACTCGGCGGGTGTTTGCGCGCCTTCCAGTTCGAAGGGGCCGAGGCGCAGCCAGGGCACCGACTTCACCCCCAACTCGGCGGTGGCCTCGGGATGCGCGGCGAGATTGATCGCTTCGAGCTTGCCCAGCAAGCCTTCCTTGAGGAGTTGGGCGAGGCTCGCCAACATCGCGGGGCAATGCGGACAGGCGGGGGAAATGAACAGCAGGGCGTCGGGCGGTGGGGTATTCATGCGGGCATTTTATCAGACGGATTGAACCTAAAAACCTCAGTTGGACGGGTTGGAGTGTGCGGTTTATCGGGTGCACCCCAAGGGCACTTCCTTCGGGGCGGATTGCAAGGCGCAACGACGCGGAATGGTTGTTCCATTCCAAGGAGTTGCAACGCCGCAATCCGCCCGAGAAACCGTGCAATCCGGCCCGTAGCGGTCTCACCAAATTGGTGAACATAAAATCCTAGACAAAGCTTTTTAAAACCAACATCGTATGCATCATAGCAAGCGGTCAACTGAGGTTTTTAGGTTGAACCGTCTGCTTGGCGTCTGGCACTCTGCCGCCCTTTGCCGGTAGCCACAACGAAAAGCAGGTTCCCGCGCCGCTCGATTCCCAACTCACTTTGGCGCCGATGGCTTCGGCGCGGCGCAGTTGGTTGGTCAAACCCTTGCCGCCTTTTCGCATGGCTTGTTCGATGTCGAAACCCTGGCCGTCGTCGCTGACGGTCACCACCACGCCGTCGCTTTTTTCCTCTGTCGCCACGCGAATCTCATGGGCTTGCGTATGTTTGATGATATTGGTGAAGGCTTCCTGGAGGATGCGCAGGATGTGCAGGGCATTGCGCTGATCCAGCCAGGCAAGCGGCGGCACGTCGCGCACCTGCCAGCGCAGTGCGATGCCGGACGCCTCCAGGCGCGGCGCCAGGCGGAAGCGCAGGGTGGCGAGCAACAGCAGCAGGTCGGCATCGAGCGGTTCCATCGAGTCGATGGTCAGCTTGAGGTCGTCGATGCAACCCCTGAGCACCTGCGCGACTTCGTTTTCGTTGAGCTGACCGTGTTCCACCACCCGCAGCGCGGAAACCAGCGACGATCCCAAGCCGTCGTGCATGTCCTGCAACAGGCGTTGGCGTTCCCGGTTCAGCAATTCGCGCTGCCCCACCTCGCGCAAATGGCGGTGGATCGTGGTCAATTCGGCTTCGCGTTGGTGCAAGCGTTCCTCCAGACTGGCGTTGACTCGCTCCACCTCGGCATGGGCGTCGATGTAGCGGCGAAACATGACGTAAGTGAAAAGGAAAAACGCGCCGACGTTGGCGTAGGCACCGAGAAACAGCCCCTCGATACTCACCAGATTGTTCTGCAACAGCCAGTCGTGGACGCCGAACTGGGTACTGAACAAACACCAGCCGGCCGACAGCATCCCGTTGTGCGAGCGGCTTTGCCAGGAATGCCACAAATCGGCGGCGAAAGCCATATCCGCCAGGGCCAGCAGCGCCACGTAGATCAGCGGCGCGACCAGGGTGGCGTCGGGAAGGCCGGGCAGCGGCAGGGTCAGGATGCTGCACGCAATCGTGACGGCGAAGGCCGCGCGGTTCAGCCATGCCTGACGGTGCTGGTGAATTTGTTCGAGGAACAGATGCGTGCCGGTTATCAACCAGAACAGCGAATTGACCGTCAGCCAGCCGAACCACTCGTCGGAGACCGGCAGCCGGTCCAGGCCGATGTGGTAATGCAGGGTGCGTATCCAGGCTGCCGCCGAGATCACGAAGAACAGCAGATAAAGCTTTTCCCCGCGCCGCTTCAGCCATACCGCCAGGGAAAACACCCCGAGTGCCAGGAACGCCGCGCTGCTCATGAAGGGAAGCTGCGCCTGGAGCCAATCGCGGGTCAGGTAGCGCCAGCGCAGGGCGTCGCCGTCGCCCACCCACAGCGACGACAGCGCGCCGCCGATGCCGGCGAGATGCTGGATGCGGATCACGATTTCGCGCGGCGGCCTGGCCCCGGCGGTTTCGTCGAGGGCGATCCACAGCGGGCGGTTGGAGCCGTTCCATTGCAAGTTGGCGTGGGATTGGTAAAGCAGGCGCCCGTCGCCGTAGACCGCGATGGTGCCGTCGCTCTTCCAGCGCGGGATATACAGGTAATGCGGCGCGGGGATTGGTGCCAAATCGCCTGTCGTCACTTTGTACCAGATGATTTGGGTGAGCGCCGCGTCGGGTTGCGGCAGGCCGCCCGTCGGATGATGGAGGCGCGGGGCGTGCGGCAGTTCGCGGGCCGTCCACTCGCCGCGCGGCTCAAGGGCGGCAAGCGCGTAGGGCGGCGGCATAAAACCCCTCGTCTCCTCGCTCAGCACCTCGGCGCGGGTGATATGCAGATAAGAAGTCGGCGTTTCCAGGGCTTGCGCGCCGGCCAACAGCGCGACGAACAACGCCGCCAAGCCGAGGCTGATCCAGCTAGCTCGCCAGTAGTCCCTTGTTACGAGCTTCATAAACCGCTTCCGATTTGGATTTCACTTCGAGCTTGGTATAAATGCGCCGCACGAACGTCATTACCGTATAGCGCGAAACCGCCATCAGCCCGGAAATTTCGTCATAGGTGAAGCCCCTGGCGATGAATTCCAGGGTTTGCTGTTCGCGCTCGGACAACACCGCAGGCGAATCGCCGTCGCCGCGCTGCCGGGCGGGGGCGGGCGTCGGTACGCCGCCCTGGCGGAAACGCATCAACACCTGGCGCGCGATCAGCGGGCTGATCGGGCTGCCGCCGCCGTGCAGGCTGCGGATTTCCTCGGTCAATTTTTTCGGCACGCTGTCCTTGAGCAAATAGCCGCTGGCGCCGGCTTCGATGGAGCGCAGCACATGCGACTCGTCGGCGAAGGTGGTGCTGACCATGATCGCGCAACCGGGCCAGCGCTCATGCGCCGCGCGTATCGCCTCGATGCCGGAACCGTCGGGCAGCCCCAGGTCCACCACCAGCACGTCCGCCGGCGGTTGTTCCAGGGCTTGCAGTGCCTGCGCCAGGGTGGCCGACGCGCTTGCCAGTTTCATATCCGGTGCCGCTTCAAGGGCCGCCGTAAACGCATTCGAAAAATGCACGTCGTCCTCCACCAGGGCAACGCGGATGAGCGACGGATCGGAAGTGGCTGACATCGAAATTTCCTTGCGGCAAAGGGTCGGCGCGACCGTGGGGGTGAGCGGAAAGCCAAATTATAGGCGTCAATTTCTCACCGGTCTGTCGCTATTTCTAGCGACAGACCGGCTGATGCCGGAGCTTTAAAGTAGCGGCTGAGGGGCTGGGCGGATTTTTCCTCCCGGCTGGACGTGAAACGGTCGCAGGATCACGATCCGTCGCCTATTGATTTTTTAACTTCATGAAAAGGGAATGAAAAATGAACAAATCTTTACTCGTCGTGACCGCTTTGCTGTTGCTGGGCGCCGTGAAAATGGCCGCTGCCGCCGGTGGATACAATGATGTGCCGCCCAACGATTCCCAGTTCAAAGGGTGCATCAGTTACGCCAACAAGAACTATGAGGGGGGAAACGCCCCCAGTCCGGTTGCCGGGCAAACCAAGGTGGTTGCCTATTGCGAATGCATGTGGAATGAAACCCCCGACAGCTTCAGAGGCAATCTGGTGAAATTCGCTGAGTCGGACAAGGGGAAGAAGGTCAACCGGATTTGCGAAAAACATTCGGGCTGGGTCGACTACTGATCGTCTTAAGTAATAGCAGTTCTTAGTTTTGAGTGTTTAGTGTTGAGTTGTGGAATGCGCTTCGCGCCTGATTCAAATCCGACGCGCTTTGCGCGGCGACATCAAACTAAACACTCAACACTAAACATTCAAAACTGTTATTGCCTTTCACTTATATTGACTGACTGCCAGGCGGAATCGCTTGGGCAAGCAATTCGCCCAGGTCTCCCGGCACCTTGCCCTGTTCCAGCATTTTTCTGAAAACCGCGTACACGTCGGTTTTGGAGCCGGCTTTCCTCAACGTGTCGTCGTCATTGAACCAGACGTAAACGAGGGTCTTGATCGGCTGGCCGGCAAACCGGAAGAACAGGCGATAGCGCTCCGGCATCCCCTTCTTCACCCGTCGCCAGTGGGTATATGCCTCGCCCAGCGTTTTACCCAGCCGAAAATCGGGATGATCGGGGCGGGCAGGAACCCTCTCGGTGATGCACTTGAAGAGCGAGGCCAAAAGCCGGGTTTTGGGATGGGATTTGTAGCCCTGCGGGTCGGCGGCTCTGAGCGACTGGACTTCTTCCTTCAGCGCAATCAATTGCACGGCGAACAGTTGGAAATAGAAAATATTCCAGCCGTTGATTTGGGTCATTCGACGCCTTCAACCAATTCGGCGATTTCGGCCAGCAGCCCTTGATCGGCAGGCAGGATCAACTCGGGATGCGCCTGCATTTCCTTTCCCAGGAAGGTCAGGAAGCTCCCCAATACCGGATCGGCTGCGGGTTCCTCCTGCGCCGGATTTTTGGCGGACAGCAGAACATGCCCATCCGCAACCACGGTTGCCGTAACCTCCCCGGAAAATTCCGGGTGGGCGCGGAAGAACGCGGCATCCAGGCGGATACCCCTGGAATTGCCGATAGCGGCGACTTTGCCTGGGTAGGCTTCAGTGTGCGTGGTCATGGTGAGAATCTCGCAATGTAATAACAATTGTTATTACATTATAGGCGGGCGAGCGGAATTGTCTATCGTCGTCATTCCAGGCGCCCCACACTTCGGCTATCAGAAAAAGTGGATATAGCGCAGATTGGTATAGCTATCGACCTTGAAACCATTATTCACCGCAGTATCGCCGCCGAAGTTAACTTCCAACATATTTTGTCGGTCGATGAATTGGGCGGCGCTGACGCGGTAGCGACCCCGGTTCAGGTGGTCGAACTGGCGCACCCCGGCTATCGTCGATTCCCAGCCCCAGTCGTGCAGATAGGAAAGCGCGACGCGGGTGGCGGGGTTGAACTGGTAGCGCAAATGGAGCTGGAGGTTGTACACCGGCGCCTCCTCCTCGCTCACGCCATAGGGGCCGTAATCGGTGTTCTTGCCGTTGACGACCATGTCGCCGACCACATCGAGGTGAAAATTGCCCACCAGCGGCGTGACGTAACCCACGTTCACGCCGACCTTCCAGCGGTTCGCGCCCATGTTGAGCGCCGCGTTGCGCTCGTAGGCGCCGGTCGGCGCGACGAGATAGGGCGAAACGCCCAGATAGCGCCCATTCGCCGGGTCGTTGACCACCCAGGTCGGCATCCCGACGATGAGATCCGTGCAACCGGCGGCGCGTCCCAGCATCGCCAGCGTGCCGGCTGCACGCGAATTGCCGCAGGTCAGCATGAAACCGGGCGCCGCCGTAAAGCCGCCGATATCGATGAAATGGCCGTAGGTGAGCGTGGTGGCGTCGGATTTTACGGTGAAGTCGCGCTTGACGACACGCCCGTTGGCGTAGCGCTCCTTGCGCTCAGCGTGCTGCCAGTAAACGGCCAGGACATCGGTTCCCGCAGGCAACGCGATATAGCCGCCCGGATAGGTGTCGATGGCGTCGGCGGAACCGCAGGTACAGGCGAGCAGCGCCGCCGGTAGCCGTTTTGCCAACCCTCGCGGCGCGATTCGGCGGGTGGAAAAAAAGGCGTCCGAGCGCCTCGTCGAATAGCGGTTGTTCATGATTTTTCCCTTTGGACAGGGTGAAATTCTAACCGAGATGAGTGGTGCAGTAACCGGACTATGAACCTGGATTCCTGTGCGCCGGCACGAACTGGCGCCTTGCCCTGCACCCCTAATCTGTGCACACAAGTCAAATCAAGCCGTTCGTGCTTGTCGAACAATGAACCTAAGCCGGATGAGCCGGAACCCAACCAGGTGATGAGTAATGAGTGATGGGTAATGGGTAATGGGAGGGCGGTTTTCATCACCCATTCCTCATTACTCATCACCGCGGAATTCAATTCAAACCGCATTGGTGTCATATTTTGACATCACTTGGCTGATAAGAGACCAAATACCTCCTTTGAACCGCCGTACCCCGAGGACCCAAGAGCCGCCAAGAACGCCAAGAACGCCAAGGAAATCAGGCGCATGTTCATAATCCCCAAAACTCCTTGGCTACTTGGTGAGCGGCAATTGCAAACGGAAACATGTCCCGCGCCCCGGCGTACTTTTTACTTCCACGTCGCCGCCATGCTGGCGGATGATGCGCTGCACCATGTACAAGCCCAACCCGGCGCCGCCGGTTTTCATTTTTGTGGTGACGCGGTAGAACTTGTCGAAAATCCGTTCGATTTCCTCGGTGGCGATTCCCATACCATGATCGGTTATTTCCACCCACGCCATGTCCCCGTCGCGCCCCGAGCTTAGCGAAATGGGCGATGCCGGCGGCGAATACTTAGCCGCATTGTCAATCAGGTTTGAAAATGCGATTTGGATCATTTGGCGATCTGCCTCGACCGGCAGGGGGAAAGACGGATTTGATACTTCCAGCCGCTCGGGAACCGACAGCATCGGGCGCCACTTTTCTTCCAGTTCACCGAGCAGATCGCGCAGATCGAACTTCTCCCGTCGCCTGTCCGACACCTGGACATTCAGCCTGCTGTTGGTCAGGTGGGCCTCAATCATCTCGATCATCTGGCTGACTGCGCGGCGAATTTTCTTCTGGCGTGCCCTGATGCCCTCAAACCGATCACCGTGCTCCTGTCCGCAGATAGCCACCACCATTTGCGCGGCGGCATCGATCACCGCCAGCGGCGTGCGGAATTCGTGCGACACCATCGCCACGAACTGGCGCTGTTGTTCGACGGCTTCATGCTCGGCAGCCAGTTTTTCCAGACGCGCCGCCGTTGCCAGTCGGCCAATCTCGGAAAGGCGCAAGCGATTGGCCATGGCGAAATGGAGCAGCACCACATGAACCAGCGTAGTCGCCATGTACAGGTAGTTGATTGGGAGTGTCGACGACGTAATGCCCAGAACGCGCGTGACACCGATCAGCGCCCCGACAAATTGGGCGCTGAAGGCCAAGGTGTACAGCAGATATTCGCGATGGCCGCGCCATACCAGCCAGGGTCCCGTTACTGCCACACACATGACAATGATGAAGTTGGGCAGTTGCAGCCAGGCGGCGAACAGCCCGAAATAACCGGCCAGCGCCGCCAGCACGCAGGCGGCGTAGGCGAGCAGAAGGGCATCGATAAGCCGGTTGATGCGGGGAAAGTGCTCGCGCAAATGAAAAACGCTGACGAAAAAGGCAAAACCGGCCAGAAAGACCAGGCACGCCATAACGCCTACCGAGCGGTCGGCGAGCAGCGGCGAATCGGGAAAGAACCATTGCGAAGCAAAACCGCCCAAGGTCATCGTGTTGACGGCAAGCAAGATCAGGTAAGCCGCATAGCCTAGGTAGCGCTTCTCCCGCAGCCATGCCCAGAACGCCAGATTGATGAGTATGCCGAGCAGGATGAAGCCAAAATAGCCGGCGTAGATCCCGGTATCGATCTGGGTGGAGCGCAACAAACCCTCTTGTTGCCAGGCCACTATGCTCACCAGCATGCTGCTGGTGGTTTTCACGCGCAGGTAATAGGTAACCGGCTGGTCATCGAGCAGCCGCAGCGGGAACACGAAATTGCGATGCGGCACAGGGCGTTCCGTATAGGGGGAGCGATCACCCAGCCGAATCGCCGTGAAATTTGAAGCGGATGCCGATCCGCTTGGACGCACCCCGGCCTGCTGGGGGGTGTACAACGTCACTTCGTCGAGTATCGGGAGCGCGGCTTCCAGCCACCAATCGGTCGGCGCATCGGCACTGCGCGCCAAGGTGAAGCGCAACCAGATTGCGCCAGTGGTATAGCCCGCGCTGATGACACCGGGCACGGCGGCGAACTCCCCGGCCCGCTCCGCCCTCGACACCTCATCGACCGACAGCGAGCCACTCGCATCGCGCAACATCGCCAGATGGCCGGCCAGCGTCACCCCTTCCTGCATACCGTCGTGTGGCGCGAGGGTCAGCGACCACGCCGGAGAAACGTACCATAAAGACAGCACAAGGAGTAGCAGAAAACGAAACATGGGAAGCTCAAGCAAACAAAAAGTCACGGGGATTATCGCACTCGGGCGAGGAAATATCCTTCCGCAGCTTTCGTCCCCAGCGTCGCCGACCTCGCCCGCTTTGCCGCGCAACTCGACCCCGCAGCAAAAGGCGACGGCAGCGCACAAGGCTTCACGGTGAGGTAGGACGGGCTTCAGCCCGACAGGAGGCCCTCCGATCCTGCCCGCGTCGGGCTGAAGCCCGACCTACAAAAGCTGTGGAATCCTTTGCCGCTGCGCGCCTTGTCACTATTTCTAGCGACATACAAGCGAAGGTTGTATGGCTAAAGTAGCGGTTGCGTGGGGTGGACGTGCCGGAGCCGACATAGGGCGGGCAGATTTGCATAGCCACGCGGAAACTTTTAGAGGACGACACAATGAATGGTTTGACGGTGCTTTACGTCGAGGATGAAGAAATCCTCCGAAAGTTGCTCACAAGCCTGCTTGCGAAACGGGTAGGCAGACTGGTCACCGCGCGGGACGGCAGGGAAGGCTTGCAGACCTTCATCGCTTGCCGCCCCGATGTGGTGCTCACCGATATTTGCATGCCGGTCATGGATGGGTTGGAAATGGCGACCCATGTACGCAATCTCCGCCCAGCGGTTCCCATCGCGTTTCTCACCGGCTCGGCGGAAAGGCTGGGTGAATTCGAGCGCTTTAACCCCAGTCTTGACGAGGTGCTTACCAAACCGGTCAATTTTTCGGCGCTCATGCGCTTGCTGGAACGCTATGCCGCCGATTCGGCGGAGGGCGCGCCTGTCGGTGCGCCGGTAGCGCCCGGTCGCCCGTTGGAAATGAACAGCCCGTGATTTGCCGAAGAACGAGGCGCATTGCTCGCGCCCCTTTTCCGTGCCGCGATTGATGCGCCTCGTGGCGTCGGCACATCTACTGCCCTCCCCTCTCCCCAACCCCTCTTCCGCACACGGGAGAGGGGCTTTTGCCGGTTTGTTTACCTTGGCCGGATCAGTCCGATTTTTCGGGATTGGGAAGCCATGTAAACGGGGGGCCTGGCTATCAACAGATAACCAGGAGGGGGCTTTTGCAAAGGGCGGAATCACATAAACGGGGCGCGCCTTGTCGCTATTTCTAGCGACATACAGGCGGAAGGTATCCAGATAAAGTGGCGGCGCTTCCCGTTGCCGGGAATGTTGCCCCGTTGATATCGCGAAGGAAACCGCCTTGACCTACTCTTTCTTGTCCTCATTTTTGCGCGGGGTACTCCTGCTGCTGATCTTCGCCGCGCCGGTTCGAGCTGCGCCGGTGATCTCCACGTTCGTCGGCGGCGATTGGCCGCTCAGCATGCCGATGGCGGTGGCGCTCGACAGTGCCGGCAATCGCTATATTGCCAGCCGTTTCAACGGCACGGTGGCCAAGGTCGATGCGGCGAGCGGCGCGGTGAGCCGCATCGCCGGCACCGGCATTGCCGGTTACAGCGGCGATGGCGGCCTGGCGACCGACGCGCGGTTGAGCAGTCTGGTCTATGCGCTGGCGCTGGATGGCGCGGGCAATGTTTATATTTCCGATGCCGCCAATCAAGTCATCCGCAAGGTGACGGTCGCCACCGGCATCATCAGCACCGTCGCCGGTACGGTCGGCTCGGGCGGCTACAGCGGCGACGGCGGCTCGGCGACGCTGGCCCAGATCAACAATCCGCAAGGCATCGCCTTGGATGCCGCCGGCAATCTCTACATCGCCGATGCCGGCAATTCCGCCATCCGCAAGGTGGACGCCGCTACCGGCAATATCAGCACCCTGGCCGGCACCGGTATCTCCTCCGGTTTCACCGGCGACGGCGGCCCGGCCGGCGCGGCGCAGTTGTCCGGCCCGGCGGGCGTGGCGCTCGATGGCGCCGGCAACTTGTACATCGCCGACAACGGCAACCAGCGCATTCGCATGATTAGCGCCGCCACCGGCATTATCAGCACCATCGCCGGCGACGGCACGCGCAGCTTCGGCGGCGATGGCGGCCCGGCGACGGCGGCGATGTTCAATTGGCCTTGCTGCCTGGCGGTGGATAGCGCCGCCACCAAGCTCTATGTCGCCGATCGCGGCAACAACCGCATCCGCGTGGTGAACCTGGGCGCGGGCACTATCGACACCACCGCCGGCAACGGGCTGACCACCAATAGTGGCGACGGCGGGCCGGCAACGGCGGCGACGGTGAACAATCCGCGTGGCCTGGCGCTTGATGCCGCCGCTAACCTCTATATCGCCGAGAGCGGCAACAGCGCGGTGCGCAAGGTGACGGCCAGCAGCGGCTTGATAAGCACCGATGTGGCCTGGGGCGGCGACCAACGCGCGGCAACCCTGGCGCTGTTGAACCGGCCCGGCGGGGTGGCCCTGGACGGTGCCGGCAATCTCTACATTGCCGACAGCAACGACCATGTCATCCGTAAGGTAGCCGCCAATGGCGTCATTTCCACCGTTGCCGGCAACGCCGCCTTGGGTTCCGGCTACAGCGGCGACGGCGGGTCGGCGACGCTGGCCAAATTGAACGCCCCCAATGGCGTCGCCGTCGATAGCGCCGGCAACCTGTATATCGCCGAGTGCAACAATAACGTGGTTCGCAAGGTGACGGCGGCGACCGGCATCATCAGCACCTTCGCCGGCAACAACACGGCGGGTGTTTCCGGCGATGGCGGCGCGGCGACGGCGGCGCAACTGAATTGCCCGAGCGGTGTGGCGATCGGTCCCGGCGGCAGCGTGTACATCGCCGACACCGGCAACAACTGGGTACGCAAGGTAAATGGCAGCGGCAATATCAGCGTGGTAGCCGGCAGCGACCAGTTATACCAGGGCTATGCCGGTGACGGTGGCCCGGCATACCAGACCGGAACCTGGCTCAATCAACCGACCGGGGTGTGGGCCGATGCCAGCGACAATCTCTATATTGCCGATAGCCAGAACAACGTGATCCGCAAGGTGACGTCGACGACCGGCATCATCAGCACCGTCGCCGGCAACAACGCGCTGGGTTCGGGTTACGGCGGCGACGGCGGCGCGGCCAGCGACGCCCAGCTTTTCCTGCCGCAATACGTGGCGCTGGGTAGCGACGGCAGCCTCTACATCGCCGATACCGCCAACGACGTGATCCGCAAGGTCGATGGCGGCACCGGCAAAATCACTACCCTGGCCGGTAATAACGCGCTGGGCGGCGGCTACAGCGGCGATGGCGGCGACGCCACTGCCGCGCAATTGGGCAACCCCGCCGGCTTGGCGGTCGATGCCGCCGGCTCTATTTATATCGCCGATACCCGCAACAGCCGTATCCGCAAAATAGCGGGGTCGGTGCCGAGAAGCCCCGACCCCGTGCCCAGCGCGCCCACCGAATCCCCGGTCAGACCCGGCGGCAGCGTGACCCTTGGCAGTCTGCCGGTGGTCAGTTATGGCGGCGGTACCGTGATCGTGCCGAGCGATTCCTGCGGCGGCACCCTCTCCCTGCAATTGTCCGCCGCCGGCAAGGCGGAGGTGACCTACGTGGTGTTGGGCAAGCAAACTGTCGCTGCCCAGCCGCTGGGAAGCTCGGCTGGCTTTGTCATCCTGTCGGCCTACTGCCAAAGCGTGCCGATAATCAAAATGAGCAACGGCACGGCGAGCTTCACCGCACCCGCCGAGATGGCTTTCCTGGTGTTGGGCGGAGCCAAGCTGGTTTCCGGCCGGCAGGGCGCCACCGTTGCCACCGACGGCGAAAAACTGGTGATTTCCAGCGGCAGCATCAGTCTTACCACCACCGACAACACGGTGGCCGCCGACGCCATGATTACCGCCTACGCCGGCGAAGTGATCGAAAAAGACGCCCAAGGCAAGCTGAGTGTGCGCGTCGGCTCCTTGAGCGGTAGCGACGGCGCCGTCGGCGATCTATTGAAACCCGCCAACGGCCTGCCCGCCGCGGTGAAACTTATCGGCAAGCTGGGGCGACTCGGCGACACCACGCCACTCGACATGCTGGCCGCCGCATACGGTCAAGCGAGCGTCAGGCAGAATTCCGACGGCACCCTCGGCCCGACGATCCACGCCGTGCCGGTATTGATCCGCATCGACACCAACCGTGCCGACGGCGTGCAAGGCATCGAAGTCGCCCGGAACGGCCTGGTGGTCAGGCTCTTGCCGTTGGTGGCGGAGGTTGGCGCCTTCACCGCGCAGGTCGACCGGATCAGTGGTTACGCCGGCACCACCTTGAGCCTGGATAGCGCGGGGATCCTCAACATTACCAGCGGCGCCAAACAATACGTGGGCCGCGCCGCCCTTCCCGCGACGCCGGACGGCGGCGCGGACGGCTTCACCGCCGATGCGCAGGGCAACCTGGTGTGGACCAACAACGGCACGGCGCAGGTGGTGTACCCGGCATTCCGCTACCTCGACAAGGTGAACGCCGCGCTGCTTGCCATCGACCCCAAGGCGACGCTGTCCGACAACGGCGACGGCAGCTACGCGATCATCCTCAACGGCCGGCGCTACCAGCTACGCCCGCGCTATGAAATTCTCAATCTCTTCACTTTCCCGGCGGCGCATCGCAACGATCCGTGGTGGCTGGAAGATGCGACGGTGTTCGTCAACTACGGCAACGTCACCGCGCAGGGGTTTACGGTGCGGTAGGAGCGGCCTTGGCCGCGATAACGGTAGCGATCAGCGGTGCCTCGGTTGGCGGCGCGGGTTGTCGCGGCCAAGGCGCGCTCCTACGGGGGGAGGGGATTCCAGCGGCGCACCGCGTGGGCACGAACAAGCTGTGCCCACCCTACGAAATCCACGAAAACAGCCCGTAGGATGTGCCGAGGAACGAGACGCATCGCTCGCGCCATACCTCACCGCGCCGCGATTGATGCGCCTCCTTGCGTCGGCACATCCTACGCCCCTTCAGCAATGCCCCCCGTCAAGCAAGAGCACAAAAAACATCGCTTGTATGTCGCTATTTCTAGCGACATACAAGCGACGGCGAGATGGCTAGCATGGTGCCTGCGAAATCCGGTGTTGTTCCGTAGGTCGGGCTTACCGGCCCTTCGCCGACGGTATTTACCGCCGCGCCCTTGTCATGTTGTTCTGGAGAATCGAAATGTCCTTACGCCGTTATGTCCTGATCTTACAGGGTGCCTTGCTGGCGCCGATTTGCGTTCTCGTCGGCCTGCTGGTCTTGCCCCGGCAAGTTCTCGCCGTCGGCCCGCTCAACGACACCGGGGTGGCCGATTGTTACAACGATGCCACGCAGGTCGTCGATTGCGCCACCGTCCTCACCACCCGGATGCGCCAGGATGGCCAGCTCGGGCGCGACACGGCCGCAGCGGCGGGCGTGCTGTACAAGGTTGGGGCCGGCAGCGGCGGTTTCGATTTCACCAAGATTGCCAACGACGGCAGCGCGCTTCCGGCATCCGCGACGCTGGGCGACAACCCCACCGACTGGGCCTGCACCCGCGACAATGTCACCGGCCTGGTGTGGGAGGCCAAGAACACCGGCGGCACGCGCTATCAGAGCAAGTTTAGCTGGTACAGCAGCAATGCCGCCAGCAACGGCGGCTATGTCGGCTACGCCCCGTTCCCAGGGAGCTCATGCGCTGGACTGTCCGCCTGCGACACCGAAAAGCTGGTCGCGGACATCAATGCCTTGTCACTCTGCGGCTACACCGACTGGCGCATGCCGAAAGTCGGCGAGTTGCTGTCGCTGATCGATTATTCCCGCGGGGTCGCCGGCCGCACGGTGGCTACTGTCGACACCGACTACATTGCCAACACGGTCGCCGACTGGTACTGGGGCGGCGACACCTCGGCCGCCCTGGTCAATGGTTCCGCCGCCAAGGCCCTGATGGTCGATTTCGCCTCCGGCCTGGTCAAGAGCGAATACAAGAGCGTCGACACCTACGTCCGTCTGGTGCGCGGCCAATGGTGAGCGGTCGGCGTCCACATCCGCGCTTTTTTCCACCCCTGCTTTCCCCTCGGGAGAACTTCATGCATTTCATCCGTTTCCTTGTCGCCATCTTCCTGCTGATCGCAGTGCCGGCGCTGGCCGTGCAGAATTGCCAGGCCGACATCCCCCAATCCACGCCGACCGCCGATTTCACCGACAACAGCGACGGCACCGTCACCCACACCAAGACCGGCCTGATCTGGCAGCGCTGCCTGCTGGGAGAGAGCTGGAATGGCACCGCATGTAGCGGCACCGCCAGCACGTATGCCTGGCTCAATACATTTCCGGCCGCCGCTAATAGCAATTTGGCCGGCAAGACCGACTGGCGCCTGCCCAGCATCAAGGAGCTGCTGTCCATCGTCGAAACCGGCTGCGCCCTGCCGGCCTCCAATCTTGCCATCTTCCCCAGTCAGGGCAACGACTGGTTATGGAGCAGCACCACCTATCCGTCCACCCCGGCCACTGCCCTGGTGGGCAGCTTCGACACCGGCACCGTCACCAATGTCACCAAGGGACTTACATTGAAAATCCGCCTGGTACGCGACGGCAAGGCGCTGACGCCCTTCGACCGGCTCGCCGATCACACGCCCGATGCGCCCACGTTCGCCAGCCAGTCCGGCGTTACGCCTTCAAGCACCGTTACCTCCGCCACGGTCACCCTCGCGGGCTTGACCACGCCCACCGGCATCAAGGTGAGCAACGGCAGCTATGCCATCAACGGCGGCGCCTACACCAGCGCGCCCGGCGCGGTGAGGAGCGGCGACACGATCAGCTTGCGCCACACGGCGTCGGCGGCGAACCTGACCACGACGACCACCGCCGTCACCATCGGCGGCGTCGTCGCCAATTTCAGCAGCACCACGGTCGATGTTCCAGCACAACCCGCTGCGCCGACGGTCACGCTGGCCGGCAACATCGCCACCGTCAGCTTCACCGCTCCGGCGGATAACGGCTCGGCCATCACCGGCTACACCGTCAGCACCAGCCCGGCGGGCGGCACCGACCTGGAGGCCGGCACGACGGCCACCACCCATCACATCGTCGGTCTGGCGGTGGGCACTGCCTACAGCTTCAGCGTGGTCGCAGCCAACGCCGTCGGCAGCAGCGCCGCCTCCAGCGCCAGCAGCACCAGCACCCCGGCGAGTTTTGCCGGCGAAAGCTTCGGCAGCCTCGCCGGCGCCAACACCAACATCAACGCCACGGCGGTGGATAGCGCCGGCAACGCCTACGTTACCGGCACTTTCAACGGCACCACCCTGACCCTGGGCGCCACCACTTTGACCAAGATCGGCGCTCAGGATGCCTTTGTCGCCAAGTTCAATGCCGGCGGCACCGCACTGTGGGCGAAGAACTACGGCGGCGGCGGGGCGTATACCGTCGCCCGCGGCATCGCCGTCGATGGCTCGGGCAATGTTTATCTGGGCGGGCAATTCGGCAGCGCCAACCTCACCGCCCCGGCCCTGACCCGGATCGGCAGCCAGGACGCCTTCGCCCTCAAGCTCGACGCCAACGGCACCACCACCTGGGCGAAGAACTACGGCGGCAGCGGGGCGACTGCCTCCGCCACCGGCATCGCCGTCGACGCCTCGGGCAACGTCTATCTGGGCGGGTTTTTCTACAGCGCCAACCTCAGCACCCCGGCCTTGACCCGGATCGGCGGCTCGGACACCTTCGCCTTCAAGCTCGACGCCAACGGTGCCACCACCTGGGCCAGGAACTACGGCGGCAGCGGGGCGGATGCCTATGCCTACGCCATCGCCGTCGACGCTTCGGGCAACGTTTATCTGGGCGGGAGTTTCGAAAGCGCCAGCCTCACCACCCCGGCCCTGACCCGGATCGGCAATTTTGACGCCTTCGCCCTCAAGCTCGACGCGAGCGGCACCACCACCTGGGCGAAGAACTACGGCGGCAGCGGGGCGAATTCCTCCGCCAACGCCCTCGCCGTCGACGCCTCGGGCAACGTTTATCTGGGCGGGTATTTCTATAACGCCAACCTCACCTCCCCGGCCTTGACCATGATCGGCGCTCAAGACGCCTTTGCCTTCAAGCTCGACGCCGGCGGCGCTACCACCTGGGCCAGGAACTACGGCGGCAGCGGGGCGACTGCCCAAGCTAACGGCATCGCCCTCGACGCCTCGGGCAACGTCTATCTGGGCGGATATTTCAGCAACGCCAACCTCACCACCCCGGCCTTGACCCGGATTGGCGGCAGGGACGCCTTCGCCCTCAAGCTCGATGCCGGCGGCACCACCACCTGGGCCAAGAACTACGGCGGCAGTGCGGCATGGGCCTACGCTAACGCAATTGCCGCCGACGCGTCGGGCAAGGTTTATCTGGGCGGGTTTTTCAACGGCGCCAACCTCACCACCCCGGCCCTGACCCGGATCGGCAACTACGACGCCTTCCTCCTCAAGGACAGCACGCCGGTGCCGGCTCCGGTGTCTAACTACTACCCGCCCGCGCCGACGCTGATAAACGCCCCCGCCAACACGCAAACCACCCTGAGCGGCACCACCCCGGTCAACGCCGCCGCCGGCAGCACCCTGGTGATACCGGTTGGCGCATCGGTCGCCGGTACGCCCATCAGCCTGCCCACCCCGGTCGTCGGCGCGAAACCGGAACCCGTCACCATCAAGATCGGCGGGCAGACGCTCACCGTCACCCCGACCGGCGCCGGAACCGTCGTCACCCTCAAAAAAATCGCCATCGACGGCGTCGAAACCCCGGTATTGGCCGTCACCAATGGCAGCGTCACCGTCAGCGCTCCCGCCGGGCAGCCGCTACTGGCGCTGAGTAACGGCGTCACCGTCACCGCCGGCGACCAAGGCGGCACAGTGAGTTCCAGCGGCAACACCCTCGCCGTCACCGACGGCACCATCATCCTGCCCGCCAACGCCTTCGCCGCAAGCCACGGCTTCGCCAGCATCAAGGACGGCAAGGTCTACGCCGGAGAAGTCGCCGACCTCGACGCCGCCGGGAAAGTCACCAGCGTGCGCCTCGGCAGCCTCGCCAAAAACGGCAGCGCCCTGGGCGACCCAATCCAGCCGGCCGGCGCCGCCAACCTCGAAGACCTCGCCATCGTCCCCAGCCTCAAGGGCAAGATCGCCCGCCTGTCCGCCAGCCGGGACTACACCGACCTCCTCGCCGCCTCGATGGGCCAAGGCATCGCCGCGCAAGGGCAGAACAGCGACGGCGTGTTGCGCCTCACCATCCCCGGCGGCACGCTCAACGCCCTGCCGGTGGGTGACCTCACGGTCGACACCAGCCGCCCCGACGGCATCACCCTCACGGCCAACGGACAGGCCGAAATCGTCCAAAGCGGCGTCCTCGCCACCTTCGTCCCCAGCGTGGCCGACCTCGCCCGCTGCGCCGCGCAACTCGCGCAACTCGACCCGGACGCCGTGCTGAGCATCCAGGCCGACGGGCGGATGCGGATACACCTCAACCGCACGACCTACGCCCTGCAACCGGCCTGGACGAGCAACGAAGTCACCGGCAGCCCCGCCGCAACTGGTGGCTTCAGCACCGACCAGCAAGGCAACGTCACCTACCAGGACAACGCCACCCGCCAAACGCTGTACCCGGCCTTCGCCGACCAGCCGCAACTGAGCGCCGCGCTAAAAGCCCTCGACCCCGCCGCTACCCTTGCCGCCAAAGGCGACGGCAGCTATAGCATCGAACTGCTGGGGCAAAGCTACACCCTCACGCCGGATTACCCCCTGACCCCAGCTCCCACGGAAAAAGCCGGTAAAAGCTGGTGGCAAGACGCCACCGGCAAGCTCTACCTCAGGAACGGCGACGGCAGCGCACAGGGCTTCGCCGTGCGGTAGGTCGGGCTTCAGCCCGACCTACGGGCTACGGGGCTTACCAGCCATTCGCCGGCGGCATTTACCGCCGTGCCCTTGTCATGTTGCTTTGGAGAACGAAATGTCCTTACGTCGTTATGTCCTGATGTTGTTGGTCGCCTGCCTGGCTTGCCCGGCGGCTGCGGCGGATTGGGGACGGTGGATTCCGCAGTGCGAATCCAGGGCGGCATTTGGCGAAACGGGTGGGGAATGCTACAGTTCTTAAATATTAGCGATTTCTAAAAAACCCTCTTCAACCCAACCCGGAGCATCCTTTCATGGCGACCCTTGATCTCACCGAAGCAAATTTCGAATCCACCATTTCCGGCAACGATATCGTCATCGTTGATTTCTGGGCGCCCTGGTGCGGGCCGTGCCGTTCCTTCGCGCCGGTTTACGAGGAGACTTCGGAGAAGCACAGCGACATCGTGTTCGCCAAGGTGAATACCGAAGAGCAGCAGAATCTCGCCGGTTATTTCGGGATTCGCTCGATTCCCACCCTGATGGTGTTCCGCGAAAGCGTGATTATTTTCTCCGAGCCGGGCGCGCTGCCGGGTTCCGGGCTGGAGTTGCTGATCGAGCAGGTGCGCGCCATCGACATGGCGGAAGTGCATCGCCAGATCGCCGAGTCGGCCAACGAGCAAGGCCAGCCTTCCTGATTTTCCCCGCCTTCGATAGGTAGTCCGTCACTTGGAGCGCCGGCAGGGTGCCGGTATTCCAGCACCCGTTATGCCGCGGTGAGCGGCACCAGCACCACAAATTCCGCACCTTCCGGGGTATTGATTGCCCGGATGGTGCCGGCCAGGTTTTTTTCCACCATCATTTTGCTCATGTAGAGGCCGATCCCCGAGGATTTTTGCTTGGTGGTGAAGTAGGGGTCGAAAATCTTGCCGAGAATCTCGGCGGGGATGCCGCCGCCGTTGTCGGCAATCGCGACGCCGCCGTAATCGCCGTCGCGATGGATGCGAATACGGATGGCGGGCGGGATGATCTTGCGCTCGACCAGGACTTCCTTGGCATTGTTGAGGAGGTTGAGGAGGAGTTGCGCCAGTTCATTGGGGTAGCCGAGTACGCTGACTTCTTCCGGGGCGTCGATTTTTACCTCGATGCCGTGTACCCGCAGGTCTGCGTCGATCAGGGAGAGTGCCCGTTCCACGGCGCTCCTCAGGGGAAATAGAACCTTTTCGTCGTCCGGCTGAATGATCTTGCGGAAATTGTCGATCACCCCCGACATCCGGGTGGCGACCCCGTATCCTTCCGAAACCGCCTTGTCCAGGTAAGCTTCGTCGAGTTCGCCGTGATCGGCGGCATCCTTGATGTTGGTGAGGATCAGGGTAAGGGTGTTGAGCGGCTGGCGCCAGTGGTGGGCGATGTTGCGCAGGATTTCGCCGAGCGCGACGTGGCGTGCCTGCTCGATCAACAGGTGGTCCTTGTCGCGGTTCTTGGCGATTTCCTCCCGCACCCGCTGTTCCAGGGTTTCGTTGAGTTGGCGAAGACTTTCTTCGAGACGCTCGCGCTCACTGATGTCGCGTTCCAGCGCTTCGGCCATCTGCGCGAAATCGCGGGTCAGGCGCGCCACCTCGTCGCGCCCCCGGTAATCGGGCAGGTCGACCTGCAGGTTGCCTTCGGCGATGCTGTCGGCGGCGCGCGACAACTGCGACAGGCGGTGCGTCATGGTGCGCACCAGCAGCCAGGCGGCCAGGGCGCCGAGAAGGATGGCCGCGGCGATGTAAGCCAGTCCCTTGCGGGTGATGGTGTCGAGTTCCTCCTGTACCTGGGCGCCGTCCAGCACTACGCGGGTGTAGCCGATGCGGGTGCCGCCCGCGACGATTTCCGCCAGGCTGTCCACCATCCCGTCGTGCCAGAGTTGGCTGGTGTCGGTGTCTTGGGTGTGGCGCAGGCCTTGCATGAGGCGGGTGCTCGGCGGGTCGTCCAGTTTGAGGCCGAACAGGGCGGGGTCGGAAGCGGCGATGACCTTGCCGTCGCCGTCGAGGATCAGGGCCAGGCGCAGGCTTTCGACGCCCTTGAGGCTGTGGAGGAGTTCGCCGAGGCCGTTGAGGTCGCGGCTCAATACCCAGGAAGGGGCGTTCGCCGCGAGGGTTACCGCCAAGCCGCGGCCTTCGTTGGCGATCTGCTTCTGCATGAAATCCTGTTGGCGAACCGACATGTCGTACACCACCATGCCCATCAGCACGGCGTGCAGAACCACCACGCCGAGGATGATCCGGCCCCGGATACTATGCAGGAGCGTATCGAGAAAAACCTTCATGGTGCCGGGGATTTTAGCGGTTGGTGTCGGCGTGTGCCAGAACTTCCCGCAATAGCGGCACGCTGACCGGACGCTGGCGTTCCAGGGAATGGCGGTCGAGGGCGTCGAGTGCCGCGATCAGCGATGGCAGGTCGCGCCGCCAGTGGCGCAGCAGGTAGGCGGAAATTTCCGGGGGAAGGGCAAAGCCGCGCTGTTGGGCGTGGGCTTCCAGGGCGGCGGACTTTTCCTCGTCGTTGAGGCTATGGACGCGGAACACCAGCCCCCAGCCGAGGCGGGTGGCGAGATCGGGGCGCACCGCCAGTTGCGCGGGGGGCGTGGTGCCGCTGGCGAGCAGGCTGCCGCCTTCGTCGCGGAGGCGGTTGTAGAGGTTGAACAGGTCGATCTGGCCGGCCTCGTCGAGGCGTTCCACGTCGTCGAGCAGCGCCGGGCTGCCGCCATCCCAGGTGTTGGCGGCGTGGCCGAGGAACGGCTTGAATCCGTGCTCCTGGGCGGCGGCGCGACAGGCCGCGAGCAAATGGCTCTTGCCGCTGCCCGCCTCGCCCCACAGGTAGATGAAGCGTTCGCCGGCGTTGCCCGCGGCAAACTGCCGCAGGGTGGCGACGAGTTCGTCATTGCGCCCGGCGACGAAATTTTCCAGAGTGGGGGCAGGCTGGGGCGCGATGGCGAGGAGAAGTTGTTGCATCATTAAATTAAAATTTTGAGTGTTAAGTGCTTAGTGTTTAGTTGTGGAATGCGTTTTGCGCATGATTGAATGCCGACGCACCTTGCGCGGCGACATCAACTCAACACTCAAAACTAAACACTGTGTTGATCTAGATTTCCAATTCGCCTTGTCTGGCGCGGGCCTCGGCGAGTTTGCGGGCTTCCGTGAGGAGCCACTTGTCGGCTTCGCTCAAGCCTAAATCCTTGGCGATGCGCAGGTATTCGCCGATGCGGGTGTCAAAGATTTCCTGCGATTCGGCTTGGTACAAGCCCAGTTCGGAAACCGCCGCTTCGAGCTTGGTTTCCTGCACGGCAACAGGGGGCGTGGGGGTAGCCACCGCTGGGCGGCGTGGCGCAGCCGGCTGGGGACGGGCGACGACGGGCGCGACGTTCCAGTCTTCTTCGGTGACGTGGAGTTCCTGGGTGGGGGCGAGACGGCGCAACTTCTGGATTTGCTTGAGGTGGCCGTCCTGCAGATCCTGGATCTGGCGCATGTGATCCTGCTGCATTTCCTGGGTCTGGCTCATGAAATTCTGCTGCATTTCCTGAATCTGCCGGGTGAATTCCAGTTCCTGGTTGAGCATTGCGGCGTTGTGCTCTTTGAGCAGTTCGGCGCGCAGGTTGCTTTCCATGCCTTCGGCGCGTTGCTGCCATTGGTCGCGCGATTTGCGGGTTTCCAGGAGGTCGGCGGCGAGCTTGTCGCGCTCCTGCTCGGCATCCTGGGCGCGCGCCGTGACCAGGCGCAGTTCGGACTGGGCGATGCTCAGGGATTTGTCGCTGCGGTCGAGTTTCTCACGGGTTTGCGCGTGGGCTTGCTGGGACTCATTCAGGGATTGGTGGGTGGCGGCCAGGTCGTCCTCGGTCTGGTGGAGCTTGACGGCGGCGGCATTGAGCTTGTCGCGGGTGGCGGCGAGGTGGATTTGGGTTTCGCCCAGGCTGGCCTGGCTCTGCTCGAACGCCTTGGCGACCAGGCGAACTTTTTCACCGGGCAGGCGGCGTTCCCAATCGGCGGGGCGCTGATTCCAGGAAAGCTTGTCGAGGGTATGCACCATGTCGCGCAGCAGTCCTTCGACGCTGGTTTTTTCCTGTTCCAGCGCGTCGATCTGTTGGCTAAGGCGCAGCCGCTCCTCGCTGTCGGTGAGGGCGTCGCTGAGCACGCGGATTTGCTGCTCCAGGCGGGCGCGCTCCTCGCGCACCGCATTCAATGTTTCGGCAACCGGCAGTACCGCAGGGCGCGGCGGAGGCGGTTCGGCTTCGCGCAAGGGGGCGGTCTGCGGCACGGCGTAGGGCTTGACGGTGAGTTCGGCGAGTTCCACGTCGTATATCGCCAGAGCCTTGCGCAGGTGTTCGATGTCCTTATTGCGCTCGGCGTTGTCGAGCAGGGTGATGGGGCGGCAGCTTTCCAGGTCGGGGCGCGGATAATGGTGGATGTCGACGCGAATCGCCCAGGCATCACCCAGATCGTCCCATTCCTGCACCGTGGCCAGCCGCGCGCCTTCCTTGCCGGGTAGCCTCGATTCGCGCGCCCAGGCGGCGAGGGCATCCCAGAGCTTGTGGCGTTGCGGCGCCTTGCCGGCTTCTTCGTCGCTGAATACGATGTCGTAACTGGAGTATTGCAGGCTGCGCCCGCTCTCGCGGATCGGCCAGATTTCCTTGATTTCGCTATTTACCCGGCTGGTGGCCTCGCGCATGGCGATTTTCAGCGGAGTAGCGGCGATGCCGCGGCGCTTCAGTTCGGCGGCGACGCTTTCCAGGTCGGCCCCGGCGAAACGTGGGTCGCCGGCCGCACCGAAATTCTGCAGCACGTAGCGCCGCACCAGCGCGTCGTGAAGGCTGTCGCGCTGGGCGAGCAGGGCTTCCACCTCGAAATGCATGAGGTGATCTTGTACTTCGATGAGGTAATCGGCATACGCTTTACCCGCCGCGCTGACCACGTATTGCTCGCCATCCGGCGTGAAGACGTGGAGGTTCTGCTTCTGGTAGAGGTTGTAGGCGGCGCTTTGCTGCTGGAAATAGGGCGTGGCCATGTGCTGGTGATTTTCCGTTTCGACCCTAGTCGGAGTATTTCGAGTAAAATTCAGGTTTTGAATTATATTCCAGAAAGCGAGAAGAAAACTTGGCTTCCTTGAGCTATCGCGATGCCGGAGTGGATATCGATGCCGGCGACCAGTTGGTGGAAAACATCAAACCGTTCGCCAAACGTACCATGCGCCCGGAAGTGCTCGGCGACATCGGCGGCTTCGGCGCGCTGGTGGAGATTTCCAAGAAGTATAAAAACCCGGTGCTGGTGTCCGGCACCGACGGCGTGGGCACCAAGCTGAAACTCGCCTTCATGCTGAACAAGCACGATACGGTGGGTATCGACCTGGTGGCGATGAGCGTCAACGACATCCTGGTGCAGGGCGCCGAACCCCTGTATTTCCTCGATTATTTCGCCTGCGGCAAGCTCGACGTGGCGACTGCCACCGATGTCATCAAGGGCATCGCGGCGGGCTGCGAACAAGCCGGCTGCGCGTTGATCGGTGGCGAAACCGCAGAAATGCCCGGCATGTACCCGGCCGGCGAATACGACCTGGCGGGTTTCGCGGTGGGCGTGGTGGAAAAGGAAAAAGTCATCACCGGGCGCACCATCGTTGCCGGCGACGTGGTGCTGGGCCTGGCTTCCAGCGGCGCGCACTCCAACGGCTATTCGCTGATCCGCAAGATCATCGAGCGTTCCGGCATCGATTTGAACTCCGATTTCCACGGCAAGCCCCTCAGCGAAGTGGTGCTTGCGCCGACCCGCATTTACGTGAAGCCGCTGCTGGCGCTGATGGAAAAAATGCCGGTCAAGGGCATGGCGCACATTACCGGCGGCGGGCTGCTGGAGAACATCCCGCGTGTCCTGCCGGAGAACCTCACGGCCGTGCTGCAAAAGGATAGCTGGACCATGCCGCCGCTGTTTTCCTGGATGCAAAAGGAAGGCGGCGTGGTCGATACGGAAATGCACCGCACCTTCAATTGCGGGATTGGCATGGCGGTGATCGTCGCCGCCGCGGATGCCGATGCGGCGATGGCGCATTTGGCTGAACAAGGCGAAACGGTGTACCGCATCGGCGCCGTCGCAGCGCGTCAGGAAGGGCAGGCGCAGACGGTGGTGGTGTAATTCTCGCCAAGGAGCAGACCATGGGGCTGGCCGAACGGATCTTTGAAGAAGTGAAAACGCTGCCGGAAGACGAGGCCCGCAAGGTTTTGCTCTTCGTCGAGCACGTCAAGGCCATGGAGCAGGTCGCAGAGGAAAATCGCGGCTGGGAAAAGTTGTCCGTTAACGGTGCCCTGGCTGGCTTGGAAGGCGACGAATTTCCGGAATATCCGGAAAGCGAACTGCTCGAACGCTGGTAATGAAATCGCCCGGTAAGAATGTAGGTTGAGTTGGCGACCTTAATCGCGCTTGTGCCCAGGCCGTTAGGTCGTCGGGTGTAACCGGCAACCCCAAACTTTCAAGAACTTTTTTAAAGGAAGATTGGGTCTGTTGGGTTACGGCGCAAAAAGCCGCGCCTAACCCAACCTACATTTGCTGGATCAGCGAGGAATAATTCTCTCTATTTATGAAATCTATCGTCATTCTTGTCTCCGGGCGCGGCAGCAACATGCAGGCGCTCCTGGAGGCCAAGCTGCCGCTCACGGTGGCTGCCGTTCTCAGCAACAAGGCCGATGCCCAGGCCCTGGAAATTGCCCGCAGTCACGGGGTCGACACGCTGGTGGTCAACCATCGCGATTATTCCGACCGCGAGGCGTTCGACCGCGCCATGGCGGAAAAAATCGACGCCCTGGGCGCCGATCTGGTGGTGCTGGCCGGTTTCATGCGTATCCTCTCGCCGTGGTTCGTCGCGCATTACCGCAACCGCCTCATCAACATCCATCCGGCGCTGTTGCCGGCCTTTACCGGCCTCGATACCCATGCCCGCGCCCTCGCCGATGGCGTCAAGCTGCACGGCTGTACCGTGCATTTCGTCACCAACGAGCTGGATCGCGGCCCCATCGTGGCGCAGGTCGCGGTGCCGGTGTTTCCCGACGATACGGAAGAAATCCTGGCGGCGCGGGTGCTGGCGCAGGAACACCGGATTTACCCGGCGGCGCTCCGCTGGTTTGCCGAGGATCGCCTGGAAATCGGCGCCAACGGCGTGGTGACGGTCAAGGGCGGGGAACGGCCCGACACGGCGTTCCCTTCCTCCTGGTAGGTTTCAGTCCAGTTTGCTGGAGAACGTGCGGTGGCTCACCACGATTTTTTTGCCTTCCACGTGGATGAAGCCGTTTGCCGAGAGGTCGCGCAGGGTGCGGCTGACCATCTCGCGCGAGGCGCCGACCATGTTGGCGATGTCCTGCTGGGAAAGGCTTTGGTCGACCACCATTTCCCCGTTGTGCAGTTCGGCGAGTTGGATCAGGGTGCGCGCCACGCGCCCGTGAACGTCCATCAGAGCCAGTCCCTCGATCTTGCTGTTGGCGCTGCGCAGGCGTTTGGCGAGTTCCACCATGATGTGCGTGACGATCCTGGGATTGTGGGCAAGGCAGCGGTCGAAGTCCGACTTGGTAATCACCGCGAAATGCACGGGTTCCATGGACACCACGGTGGCTGAACGCGGCTGGCTGTCGATCAGCGACATTTCGCCGAAGTAATCGCCCGGCCCGAGTATCGAAAGAATCACTTCGTGGCCTTCGCTATCGCCGATGAGTACTTTGACCTTGCCGGAATTGATGAGGTAGATGCTGTCGGCGTGTTCCCCCTCGCGGATCACCACCGCATGTTTGGCGAACGTCCTGACCGTGGCAACGGCGGCGAGTTTGTCGATTTCTTCGTTCTCCAGGCCGGCAAACAGGGGTACGTTGCGCAGCAGGATCGGCGATACCTGGGTCATTATGTCTCTCCATCCGGTCCGCTTCTGTCGGAAAGCGGACGTACCGGATTCTTTGGTTTTTTTGAATTGTTGGGGATCGGTTAAACTGGTCGTGGCATTGAATTTGCCATCAATTTTGATCAGGATTATACATTAACATTATGAATAGCCTAGTGAATATTGTTGGATTGAAAAAAATCCCCGGCGTTGCCGCGCGGTGCTGTTGGATTTTTGCCGCACTCGGGATGCTGTGGGTGGCGGAAGCGTGGGCCGCTCCGCCCCGGCAGGTCGATGCGACTTATCGCCTTAGCAAGGCCGGGCAGCCGTTCGGCACCGCCAAAGAGACCTTCCGGCGCGACGGCGAGCACTACCGGCTCGAAAGCGTCAGCCGTGCCACGGGACTCTTCGCCCTCTTCGTCAAAGGCACCATCCGCCTGGTCAGCGTCGGTGACGTCGGCCCATCCGGCCTGCTTCCGACGCATTTCGAGCATCAGCGCGGCAACGACCCGGACAAGGCGGTGTATGCCGATTTCGACTGGCAAAAGCACCTTGTGGCCCTGCGTTACGACGGCAAAAGCGAAAGCGAGGAACTTCCGCCGGGCTGCCAGGACCGCTTGAGCCTGCTATACCAGTTCCTCTTCAAGCCGCCGCGCGGCGCGGAAATCGAAGTGGCGATGAGCAACGGCAGGCAGGTCGGCCGCTATCGCTACCGGGTAGTAGGGGAAGAAGCGCTGACCACCCCGGCGGGACGCTTCGAGACCGTGCATTTGAGCAAGATGGAGGCCGGCCGCGGCGATGGCGTGGAGATTTGGCTGGCGAAAAACCGCGGCTATTTCCCGGTGCGGGTGAGCTTCGAGGAAAAAGACGGGAGTTTTCTGGAGCAGGTGGTGGAAAGCCTGTCCATGGGGGACTGACGCCTCAGGAATTGGGCGCCTTGCCCAGGGCGAGCAGTTTGGAACTGACTTTCAGACCGCTCGACTCGATGGCCGGCAGGTTGATTTCGAAACGGACTTTTTCGTCCTCGATGTAGAGATTGATCATCGAGCCACGCTGGGCAAACCCCTCGCTGTCCGAGACCACCAGAATGCCGTTGCCGCGCGCCCTGGCAAGCACCTTGTCGAGATTGCGCTCCTGCGATGGGGGAACGTAAATCATCTGGCAGCCCGCTACGGCGGTGGGGGCGTCGATGGCGGTCACGTCGAACTTGCGGTCCTTCACCGGCTGTCCCTTGATGGTGTCGAACGCCTTGCCGAACGGCGAAGCGCCCAGCAGGCAGAGGTGCACGTTGGCTCCGCTGGAATCCGGCCAATCCACGAATTTCGCGAAGTTGTAAATGAATACCGCCTTGATGTTGTATTCCTTTACCGGGTCGGCGGCGAACCCCACTGCCGGCCAGCCGCCCAACAACGCCGCGGCAAGGCAAGGGAGCAGTTGGGCGGCAATGCGGGAACGCCGGAAGGCGAAGACGGACATGGATAATCTGGAAAAGCGCCGATTCAGTGAGCCGCAATCTTAGCATTTTCGGCGCGGACCGGGGCTTTGACGCTGCCCGCCGGGCGTGTTAAGTTCCCGCCATGAGCCAATGTTGCGATTCCGATCAGCCGACTCCCCACCCCGAGGATATCGGCATTCCCCGTAGCGCCAGTTTCGACGGGCCGGCTTTCGAAAAAGCCGTCACCGAGTTGCTGCGCGCCTGCGGCATTTCCCCCGACAGCGTTCACACCGGCAAGACCGCCGCGCGGGTACGTACCCTCTGGGAAAAACGCCTCCTCGGCGGTTACGATATCGACCCGGCGGATGCCCTCGGCGAAGGCTTCGCCGATCCGCGCACCGACATGGTGGTGATCCGCGGCATCGCCGTGCACGGCGTGTGTCCCCACCATCTCGTGCCGTTCCGCGGCTTCGCCCACGTCGCCTACATTCCCGGCGGTCGCCTGCACGGTTTCTCGCGCGTCGCTCGCCTGGTCGATGCCATCGGCCATCGTTTCACCTACCAGGAATGGATGACCCGCGACGTCGCCGATGCCCTGGTCACCTACGGCCATGCCCAAGGCGCCGCCTGCGTCATCGAAGCCGAACAGCTGTGCCTGCTGCTCGGCGAAGATCGGCGCGGCGACGAACGGGTCTACACCCAGGCCTTCTCCGGCTGCTTCGCCCACAACGATCAACTGCGCAACGAATTCCTGCGCGCCATCGACAACCGCAAGGTTTGATCGCCCCTGTGCACGGCAATGGTGCATAGTGGATGTCGGTGTTCCATTTCGAGGCATCGTGTTTTCTCCCGTGCTTGCGGGGCGCGGCTTGCACGGCATTGGCACGGGCATTGCTAAATTGGTGCGGATTTACTTGAAAACACCTTTTCGACCAGGAATGTCATGACTCACCCCGGCAAGCTCGCGATCCCTCCCTCCCAAACCATGCAGGACATCGAAAGCCACTCCGTCATTGCCGACGGCAGGCGGCGCGGGGAGTTTCTCAACCTCTCGATGGGGAGCGCCTTCCAGCCTATCATCAGCCTGCCGCATCGTCGCGCCGTCGGTTACGAAGCGCTGTTGCGCGCCCGCGCCGGCGATGGGCAAGCCGTTGCGCCGCCTACCGTGTTCGACATGGCGCAAGGGGAAAGCGAGTGCGTCTTCCTCGACCGCCTGTGCCGCTACCTGCACGTCGGCAATTTTCTCGCCTCCGCCGCCGCGCCCGATACCTGGCTGTTTCTCAACGTCAATCCGCTGGTGTCGGTGCAGGGTCGGGAACACGGCACCTTCTTCGAGGAAATGCTGGCGCATTACGGGATTCCCGCGCACCGCATCGTCATCGAAGTGTTGGAGGGGCAGATCGAGCAGGAAGACCGGCTCGCCGCCTCGGTGGACTATTACAAGTCGCTGGGTTGCCTGGTCGCCATCGACGACTTCGGTGCGGGACATTCCAATTTCGACCGGATTTGGCGCATCGGTCCGCACATCGTCAAACTGGATCGCGCCATGATCGCCCAGGCTGCCACCAACAGTGTGGTACGGCGCCTGCTGCCGCGTCTGGTGAGCATGGTCCACGAATCCGGGAGCCTGGCGCTGATGGAAGGCATCGAAACCGAAGAACAGGCGCTGATCTCCATGGATGCCGGTTTCGACTTCGTACAGGGCTACTATTTCGGGCGCCCCGCCGACACCATCGGCCCGCTGGGCAGCGAAATGGTGGATATCTGCGACCGCTTTCGCAGTTTTTCCGACCAGGAAAACCAACGCTATCGCCAGGAATTGCATCGTTACGAGACGCTGTTCGGAAATGCCGCGCGCCTGCTCGGTGCAGGCCGGAGCATCGAACCAGCCTGTCGCGACCTGCTCGAACAACCGCGCGTGGAGCGCTGCTATCTGCTCGACATGGAAGGCCGCCAGCACGGCGCCAACCTCGCCGCACCCGATCGGCTGCGCCCGCCCAATCCGCGCTTCGCCCCGCTGGCCGACGCGAGCGGCGCGGTGTGGTCGCGCAAGCCCTATTTTCGCCGCGCCGTGGCAGCACCCAACCAAGTCCAGATCAGCCGCCCCTACCTGTCGATCACCGGCGCCAATATGTGCGTCACGTTATCGATCCTCATCGACACCCAGGCCGGCCCGCGAATCTTCTGCCTCGACCTGGACTGGTCGGATCAGTATTGATTTGTCGGGAGTTTTCACCATCCGGTGTTGATAGGGTATTCCCTGGAGGCTATGTTTGCTTCATGAATTGGGAAGTCGAATCTATATTCCCATCGTCGACCGGCATTGCGACAAACATCCGGAGCAACTTCGAAAGGAAGGGCAGATTAATGGCCAAGAAATTTTCCGCGTTATGCGAACGAATGTCGCCAGCAGTCCGGCTGTCGCAAAAAATGCTGGCCGAAGTGCTGCACGTCAAGTAGCCCTCCATCGTCAAACTGGAAAAACGCACCAATATGTACCTCTCCACCCTGCGCAGCCACATCGAAGCAATGGGCGACGAACGGGAAGTCGTGGCGCACTTCCCTGATGGCTCGGTGAAAATCAGCAATTTTTCCGGGGGGAGAAGGTTGCGGAAGGTTGACGCATTACCCATAGAGTTCTGAGGCGTGATCTTCCTCATAAGAGTTGAGTCGTTCGAAGACGACGTGTTTTGGGACAATCGTATTAGGAAGTCAGTGAATGCAGGCAACCACAAAATGGCAAGGATAGCCGAGGTGGTCTCGGTGAAGTTAGGAATATTCCAGCAAGCTGTCGGACTTACGTTGGGCGAGTCCAAAATTCTCCCGATATGCTTATGTTTTGTGCAAAACTGGCTAAATACAGCAATATTGACCTACTCTCTTGGAGAGATCGGTCTAAATATTGCTTGAATTCCATCCGAAAACCATATTAATTCCGACAGGTTGGTAGGAGTTTTTGTTGTTCGCTGGCGAACTTAATGGGAAACAGAATATGCGCGTTAAGACTATAGGCAATTTGTTCTTGGTGGCTGTGATTTTCGCATCATTTGTCTGGTCGCCGAAAACAAACGCTGATGGAGGCGGCCCTCCCGATGAAAGTAACGCAGAGTTTTATTCCCCCTCTAGATATGATACGGGGCTAATCTCTCATGTTAAAACACTATTAGCTAAAGCCGGAGTCAATACAAGAGGTACTGACAATTATTGGGGAGAAAGTCTTTCTAAAACGGTGCACATATTCCAACGACATTGTAAGTATCTTACAAATTTTGAATCGGGAGATTTAGATGATGCGACGATGTTTGTGTTGGAGCACAACATGTGCAATGTTGAGAGAGTTAAGCACCCGATGGTCAGAAATATTTCCAGAATGATCGACTTCATAGTGAATGATGAATTGAGGCGTCATTATGAAGCTAACGACAATACAAAATTTCGAAAAGCATTACTGGAGTACAAAATACGATTTAACTTGACGCACAACCCATTAATAGACAAAGAAACCCAAACCGACCTTGAAAAGAGATCTGCTAATAAAATTAAATATCTCGCCACGTTTGTTCCAAAGCAAGAACTAAGTCAGAGAAAACTCACAATCAAAAATATTGATGATTTGTCTATATTCATATCACAGTGTGAACTTCTGTCCTCATATTTTAAAAATAGTAGAAAAATTTATAACATTTTTGAGAAAGGACTGGCGAAAATTGGGACGTGTAACTCCCCCAAATTATCAAGGCAATATTCTCGAAAAAATATATCGTCTATCCAACGCTCACTAGCGCTTGTCGGAGGTGCTGTGAACTATGATGGATATTGGGGGAGCGAGTCTGCTGGCGAGTTGATGAGGTTACAGGCAAAGCGTGGGCTTAATCCAACTGGTGATCTTGACGAAGAAACTATACGCATTATATTTTTTGGGGATGAGATTAATTTGCACGAAAAAGTCAGAAATATACTAATCAACCAAAATTATGGAACTTATTCAGATATGACGTTGGCGTTGATGTCAAATTTCCAGAAAAAAAATGGCCTATATCAGGATGGTATCCTTGATGTGAAATCCTATGAGGCAATCAATAAATTGGCAGCCCCCCTAAAAAACAATTCACAACAGAATGAAGGAAATTCTCAAACAATAATTCAGAAAATTGTTCTACTTATAAGGAAGACATTTTTCTCTGATTAAATTTGGATGATGATCTAATTCTTGGCCTTTTCTTGACGCTACCATAGATTTTGATTGGCGATGTAAAGAGTCTACGCACTTAAATAATAATTGTATGGACTTATCTGCATCGCATTGCAGTACGACATCTCTTGATAAATTTCCCTTAAGTCGCTCTCGGTAGGCCTTAGTTAAGCAGATATCTAAAGAAGAAACATTTTTTCTCAGTGTTTCCTCTAAAACTACTACAATTTCCCCCCCGGGTTTTTTACCAAAGAGGTCTTCTATAAAAATAACGGCTGCTCCATAATGTTTATTCCAGCCAATAAATGCTGAGTCATATTGGCTCTTCATTTTGACTAAATCGATGTTGCTTGATTCATTATCATAAAGTAGTGATGCCAACATCATTGATGCAACTACTCGCTCCATAAATACATCATGTGTTTTTTCGACATATCGTATATTTTCCGACTTTGTCATAATCTCTAGTTCATGGTCATGCTTCGCGATTTCAAATACTTGATGAAATATAGTTCCAATGATCGCTGTAAGCAAAAATCCAATTATTACGATAAGCAATGGATGACTCCAAAAGTCATGGTGCTGGTGTGGTTCTTTATAAGCTTCTCTATATTTTCTTCTTATATTTCGATTTATTGCGCTACTTAGATTAGGTATTTTGGTTTTATTCATTCTTTGGCAAACTTCCCTTGGCGTTTTGGCTTCCAATTGAGTAATTTTTTGCAACTGGTTTTCCATTTTGTCGAGCGCTATCCTTAACAAGGAATCATTGTATGTATAAGGCTCAGTGTGAGCATCGTAACTCAGCCATTCACACCGCGGAAGTTTTAGCCCCCCGTTGTTCATGACCGTAGAAGCGTTGAAGTTCGTTATTGCCCATCTCAACAAGTTGCCGAGGCTGCGCGCCATGTTTAAGCCTCCGGATGGCTCTCCAGTCACCCCGTCAAAATATCCTTGAGAAGAGTCTGCACTCTTCGTCCGTCCGCCTTGAAGTCGGCCACGCGTGTGCCACTATGCATTTGGGGGCTGGAGGAGGGGAGGGACTACTACCCATGGACCATGGATTTGGGGGCTTCGTCAGTCGGCTCGCTCATCACCAGCCGGTCGGCACATCCTTCACCGCTTGCAGCGGCAATGCAATCGCATTACCATTCCTTTGTCCGCATCAGGAAAGGAACCCATCATGACCGTTCTTCACACCGAGTCCACGCTGACTGCCCGTTACCAGACGACTATTCCCGACGCGGTGCGCAAGGTGCTTGGCTTGAACAAGCATGATCGCTTGGTTTATCGGGTCTGCGAAAACGGTGAGGTTTATCTGAGCAAAGCCGATATTGCGGAAGCCGAAGACGCAGCACTTGGGCCATTTCTTTCCCTGCTGGATTCCCGTTTGGCGCAGCAGCCGGGGAGCATCGTTCCCTACTCGGATGCCGATGCCGAAGTTGACTTGGATTTGGTGAAGGGCGTCGAGCTTGGCTGAGGCGGTGAAGCCCCGCACAAGCCAGGGTTGGCAAATCTGGTTTGGCGAGTTGTTCGATGCCCGTTGGCGAGCCCTGCGGGAGCGGGTTCGGCAACTCAAGACTGCGCTCGACGAGGGCGACTTCGCGGCCCATCCCGAGGTAAAACTGTTTGCTGCACTTGTACACATCGTGCATGAAACGGTTCCGCGCAATCCCGAACATCCCGACTTCCGCCTCGGCAAGACGCTGGGCGAGCGTTACACCGGGTGGCGCAGGGTCAAGCGCCACGGCTTGCCCGAGCGGATGCGGCTTTTCTTCAAGTTCTCCTCATCGCACAAAGTCATCGTCTTCGTCTGGCTCAACGACGCGGATACCCTGCGCAAGGACGGAGCTTCCTCCGATGTCTACGCGGTATTTCGCCGAATGCTGGAAGGCGGAAACCCGCCGGATGATTTTGAGGTCCTGCTTAAGGCAGTGGGCGGCGGGGAAGTTCGGTAGCTTGGGGCGAACGTCGTCCCCCCGAAATCGCTACTTGCGCTTGAACACGATATCCCATACCCCGTGCCCGAGCCTGATGCCGCGCGCTTCGAACTTGGTGAGCGGGCGGTAGGCGGGGCGCGGCGCATAGTCGGCGGCGGTGTTGGCCAGTTGCGGTTCGGCGGCCAGCACGGCGAGGATGTGTTCGGCGTATTCCTGCCAGTCGGTGGCGGCGTGCAGGTAGCCACCGGGTTTGAGCTTGCGGCACAGGGTGGCAACCAGCGTTTCCTGGATCAGGCGGCGCTTGTGATGGCGCTTTTTCGGCCAGGGGTCAGGGAAGAAGATGTGCACGCCATCCAGCGCGCCGTCGGGGATCATGTGGTCGAGGACTTCCACCGCGTCGTGCTGGACGATGCGCAGGTTGGTGAGGCTTTGTTCGTCGATGAGCTTCAACAGACTGCCCACGCCGGGCGGATGGACTTCAATGCCGAGGTAGTCGTTTTCGGGTTGCGCCTTGGCGATCTCGGCGGTGCTGGCGCCCATGCCGAAGCCGATTTCGAGAATCTTCGGGGCGCAACGCCCGAAAACCACGTCGAGATCCAGCAGGGTTTCCTGGTAGGGAATGCCGAAACGCGGCAGCAGATTTTCCAGGGCGCGGGTCTGGCCGCCGGACATGCGTCCGGGACGCAGGACGTAGCTGCGGATGGCGCGGTGGTGGGGGGTGTCGTTGGTGTCGGTCATCGAAATTCAGTGTTGAGTGTTTAGTGTTGAGTGTTTAGTTGAGGAATGCGCTTTGCGCAGGTTGATAAGAAATCGCCGCGCAAAGCGCGGCGACCTTAACTCAACACTAAGCACTAATAACTAAACACTGCCTTTTATTTTCCTATCATTCCGCTGGTCGGTGAGCTGGGGCTGGCGGAATAAAGCTTCTTGGGCATCCGTCCGGCGAGGAAGGCTTCGCGTCCGGCCTCGACCGCCTTTTTCATGGCGGAGGCCATCAGCACCGGGTTTTGCGCGCCGGCGATGGCGGTGTTCATCAGCACCCCGTCGCAGCCCAGTTCCATGGCGATGGCGGCGTCACTGGCGGTGCCCACGCCCGCATCGACGATCACCGGCACTTCGGCGTTCTCAATGATGATCTGGAGATTCCACGGGTTGAGGATGCCCATTCCCGAGCCGATCAGGCTGGCCAGCGGCATCACCGCGCAGCAGCCGATTTCTTCGAGTTGCTTGGCGATGATCGGGTCGTCGGAGGTGTACACCATCACCTTGAAGCCGTCCTTGATGAGCACTTCGGCGGCTTTCAGGGTTTCCACCACGTTGGGGTAAAGGCTCTTGGGGTCGCCCAGCACTTCCAGCTTAACTAAATCATGCCCATCCAGCAGTTCGCGCGCCAGGCGCAGGGTGCGGATGGCGTCGTCGGCGCTATAGCAGCCGGCGGTGTTGGGCAGGTAGGTGAACTGCGAGGGCGGTACGGCGTCGAGCAGGCTCGCTTCGCCGGCGTTCTGGCCGATGTTGACGCGACGCACCGCCACCGTGACGATTTGCGTGCCGCTGGCGTCGAGGGCGCGGCGGGTTTCGTCGAAATCCTTGTATTTGCCGGTGCCCACCAGTAATCGGGATGAATAGGTCTTGCCTGCGATAGTCAATTGATCCATTGGGGTTCCTTGAAATCAGATATTAGTTTTTAGCGTCAAGTGCTTAGTTGCGGTCGTCGCGCCTAGTGCGCCGGTATCAAAATAAAACATGCGCAAAGCGCATTCCCCAACTAAACACTAAAAACCCAACACTAAACACTGTTTTTCAGCCGCCTCCGACCGCGACGACGATTTCCAGTTTGTCGTTGTCGGCCAGGACGATTTCGCCGTGTCGGCTGCGCGGCGCTATTTCGCCGTTAAGCTCGACAGCCAGGCGTTTGCCGGTCAGGTCGAGGTGTTCCAGCAGTTGGGCTAAGGTGGGCGCGGTCGCGAAGGAATGGGACTCGCCATTGACGGTAAATTGGGTGGTTTTCAAGCTGCGGCTTTCAATCTTGGGGCCAAATCAGTAGAATGCGCATTCTAACACCGTGCGGGTGTAGTTCAATGGCAGAACGGCAGCTTCCCAAGCTGCATACGAGGGTTCGATTCCCTTCACCCGCTCCACTCGATTTCCGTATAAATCCTGGTTGTCCCTTGAATCCCGCTTGAAATGGCGTCTCATGCTTGGTCTGTCGGCGTGATTGGCGCGGTATTTCTCAAGGTTTTCCCGTCAATTTCGAATGCACCTTCTTTACCCTAATGGGGGTAGGGGCGCTCAATCCTCCTGTTACATGATAGAATTTCAATTTTTCCATTAAAGATTTCATCATGTTCAGTTCAAGCCAGACCATCGAAAAATACGATCCCGAGTTGTGGCAGGCGATGCAGGACGAGACCCGCCGTCAGGAAGACCACATCGAGTTGATTGCCTCGGAAAACTACACCAGCCCGGCAGTGATGGAAGCGCAAGGGTCGGTCCTGACCAACAAGTATGCGGAAGGCTATCCGGGCAAGCGTTATTACGGCGGCTGCGAATTCGTCGACAAGGCCGAGCAGCTCGCCATCGACCGCGCCAAGGCGCTGTTCGGCGCGGAATACGCCAATGTCCAGCCGCATTCCGGTTCGCAGGCCAACGCCGCGGTGTATATGGCGGTACTCAAGCCCGGCGATACCATCCTCGGCATGTCGCTGGCCCATGGCGGCCATCTGACCCATGGCGCTTCGGTGAATTTTTCCGGTAAGGTGTTCAACGCGATCACCTATGGCTTGCATCCCGAGACCGAAGCCATCGACTATGACGAAGTCCAGCGTCTGGCCACCGAGCACAAGCCCAAGATGATCGTGGCGGGGGCTTCCGCTTATTCGCTGGTGATCGACTGGAAGCGCTTCCGCAAGATCGCCGACAGCGTTGATGCCTTCCTCTTCGTCGACATGGCGCACTATGCCGGTCTCGTCGCCGCCGGGCTGTACCCGAACCCGGTCGGCATCGCCGATTTCGTCACCAGTACCACCCACAAGACCCTGCGCGGCCCGCGCGGCGGCCTGATCCTGTGTGCCGTGGAATACGAGAAGGCGATCAATTCGGCGATTTTCCCCAACATCCAGGGTGGCCCGCTGATGCACGTCATCGCCGCCAAGGCGATTGCTTTCAAGGAAGCGGCGAGCAAGGAATTCAAGCACTACCAGGAGCAAGTGATCGAGAACGCCCAGGTGATGGCGAAAGTGCTCAAGGAGCGCGGCCTACGCATCGTTTCCGGGCGCACCGAATCGCACGTGTTCCTGGTCGACCTGCAAGCCAAGAACCTCACCGGCAAGGATGCCGAAGCGGCATTGGGCAAGGCGCACATCACCGTCAACAAGAACTCGATTCCCAACGACCCGCAAAAACCCTTCGTCACCAGCGGCATCCGCATCGGCACCCCGGCGATGACCACCCGCGGTTTCAAGGAACTCGAAGCGGAACAACTCGCCAACCTGATCGCCGACGTGCTCGACGCACCCAACGACGAAGCCGTGCAAGCCCGCGTCGCCAAGGAAGTCCAGGCGATGTGCGACAAGCATCCGGTGTATGGGAAATAATTGGGTAGGGTGGGCACGTTTTTGTGCCCACGCGGACATAACCAGCACTGATTGCGTGGGCACAAACAACGTGCCCACCCTACATGAATGAAGTGCCCCTTCTGCGGTTCCACCGACACCCAGGTGATCGATTCCCGAGTCAACGAGGAAGGCGACAGCATACGCCGTCGCCGGCGTTGTGCTGGCTGCGACAAGCGTTTCACCACCTACGAGGTGGCCGAATTGCGGATGCCCCAGGTCGTCAAGCAGAACGGCAGCCGTGCCGATTTCGACCGGCAGAAAATCCGTATCAGTTTCATGCGCGCCCTCAACAAGCGGCCGGTTTCGACCGAGCTGGTGGATAGCGCGATCCAGCATATCGAGCAGAAAGCCCTCAGCCTCGGCGAGCGCGAAATCACCTCGCGGCAGATCGGCGAGATGGTGATGAACGAGTTGCGCAAGCTCGACAAAGTCGCCTACATCCGCTACGCCTCGGTGTACCGCAGTTTTCAGGATGTCGACGATTTCCGCGACGTGATTCGCGACCTCTGATGTTTTCCATCGCCGACCACGAATTCATGGCCCACGCGCTACGCCTTGCGGAGCGCGGCCTTTGCACCACCAGCCCGAATCCCCGCGTCGGTTGCGTGATCGTCAAGGACGGCGTGGTGGTTGGCGAAGGCTGGCACGAACGGGCCGGCGAAGCCCATGCCGAAATCAATGCCCTGCGCATGGCCGGCGAAGCCGCGCGCGGCGCCGCTGTCTATGTCACCCTGGAACCGTGCAGTCATTACGGGCGTACCCCGCCGTGCGCCAAGGCGTTGATCGACGCCCAGGTCGACCGGGTGGTGGTGGCGATGCGCGACCCCAACCCGCTGGTGGCAGGGGAAGGCATGGGGATGCTACAGATGGCCGGGATTCGCGTTGAGCAGGGCTTGCTGGAAAACCATGCCCACGAACTGAATATCGGCTTCGTCTACCGCATGACTTGCGGGCGCCCCTGGGTACGTCTCAAGGTGGCCGCCAGCCTGGACGGCAAGACCGCCCTCAACAACGGAGTGAGTCAATGGATTACCGGCGACGATGCGCGGCGTGACGCGCACCGCCTGCGTGCCCGTTCCTGCGCTGTGTTGACAGGCATCGGCACGGTGTTGGCGGATGACCCGCTAATGACCGTGCGCGCCGTGGAAACCACCCGCCAGCCGTTGCGCATCGTGCTCGACAGCAAGCTGAAAATGCCAACCACGGCTAAAATGTTGACGGAAGGCAAGACCCTGATCGTCACCGGTAATGACAACCATGAAAAAATGGATGCCTTGTGGAAAGCCGGCGCGCAAATGCTGATCCTGCCGCTCAAGCACGGTCACATCGACCTGGAGCGGATGCTCGACGAACTGGCGAAGCGCGAGATCAACGAGGTCATGGTCGAGGCCGGCCACACCCTGAGCGGCGCGTTCCTGCAAGCCGGGTTGGTCGATGAAATGGTGATTTATCTGGCGCCGCTGCTGCTCGGCCACAAGGCGCGCGGCATGTTCGACCTGCCCGAACTGACCGCGATCAGCGGGCGGGAAATCAAGATCAAGGAAGTGACCATGGTGGGGCGCGATCTGAAGATCCGCGCCGTGCCGCTGGAATAGGAGAAAACATGTTTACCGGTATCATCCAGGCGGTGGGAAAAATCACCCATATCGAACCTTTGCAACAAGGCGTGCGGCTGACCGTCGATGGCGGCGGACTGCCGCTCGACGACGTGGCGATAGGCGACAGCATTGCGCATAACGGCGTGTGCCTGACAGTCGTCAGTAAGACCGCCACCACCTACCAACTCGACGTGTCGCGCGAAACCCTGAATTGCACGGTGGGTCTCGGCGAACCGGGCGAAGTCAACCTGGAAAAGGCTCTGCGTATGGGCGACCATCTCGGCGGCCATCTGGTCAGCGGCCACGTCGATGGCGTCGGTCAAGTGGTGGCTTTCGACGCAGTGGGCGAGTGCTTCCTGCTGCGCATAAAGGCACCGCTTTCCATCGCCAAATACATCGCCTTCAAAGGCTCCATCGCGGTGAACGGGGTGAGTCTTACCGTCAACACCGTCGAGCACGACGAATTCACCATCAACCTCATTCCCCACACCTTGCAGGTCACCACCCTCCAGCACCTCAAGGCCGGCAGCCCGGTCAACCTCGAAGTCGACCTGCTGGCGCGTTACGTGGACCGTTTGAACAGTTTCCAGGAATCCGCTCAATGAACATCAGCACCACTGAAGAAATCATCGCCGACATCAAGGCCGGCAAAATGGTCGTCCTGGTGGACGAGGAAGACCGCGAGAACGAAGGCGATCTGGTGATGGCGGCGGAATTCGTCACGCCGGAAGCCATCAATTTCATGATTAGACATGCCCGCGGCCTGGTGTGCCTGACGCTCACCGAAGCGCGTTGCCGCCAACTCGACCTGCCGCTGATGGTTTCCGCCAACAAGCTGGCGCTGGGCACTAACTTCACGGTGTCCATCGAGGCGGCGGAAGGGGTGACTACCGGCATTTCCGCTTCCGACCGCGCCAAGACCATCCTCGCGGCGGTGAAGAAGGACGCCAAGCCCAGCGACCTCAACCAGCCCGGCCACATCTTCCCGTTGAAGGCGCAGACCGGCGGGGTGCTGGTGCGCGCCGGCCATACCGAGGCGGGCTGTGACCTGGGGATCCTGGCGGGCGTGGAACCGGCGGCGGTGATCTGCGAGATCATCAAGGAAGACGGCGAAATGGCGCGCCTGCCCGACCTCATCGAGTTTTCCAAGCAGCATGGTTTGAAAATCGGCACCATCGCCGACCTGATCCATTACCGCAGCCAGAACGAGCACTTGGTGGAGCGCGTCTCGGAGCGCCAGGTTTCCACCTGCCAGGGCGAATTTACGCTCCTCACCTACCTCGACAAGACCGCCAACGAAGTTCATCTGGCGCTGGTCAAGGGTGAAATCAAGCCTGGCGAGGAAACCCTGGTGCGCGTCCACGAGCCGTTGTCGGTGATGGATTTCCTCGATGTCGCGTCGCTGGAGCATAGTTTCAGCGTGCACCAGGCAATGGCGGCCATCGACAAGGCCGGCAGCGGGGTGATTGTGCTGATGCGCCGCACCGAAACCTCGGACGACCTGTTGGAGCGCATCCAGCGTACCACGCCGAAAGCCCCGGCCAAGGTGGACCTGCGCAACTACGGGATCGGCGCGCAGATCCTCCGCGACATCGGCGTTACCAAAATGCGTCTGTTGGCCACGCCGCGCAAGATGCCGAGCATGGTCGGTTTCGATCTGGAAGTGACGGGCTATGTGACGCCCGACGGAAAATAAGGGGAAGAAAATGGAAAAGTGTACCAACTACAATGAAATCGAACGCAACTTCGACGGCGAAGGAATGAAGATCGGCATCGTCATGAGCCGCTTCAACATCGACGTGTGCGAGGGCCTGTTGTCCGCCTGCGCCTGCCAGTTGAAAAAACAGGGCGTGGAAGATGGCCACATCGACCTGGCAACCGTGCCGGGCGCGCTGGAAATCCCCCTGGTGCTGCAGAAGATGGCGAAAAGCGGCAAGTACGACGCCCTCATCGCTCTGGGCGCGGTGATTCGCGGCGAGACCTACCATTTCGAACTGGTCGCCAACGAATCCGGCAGCGGCGTGACGCGCGTCATGCTGGACGCCGGCATTCCCATCGCCAACGCCATCTTGACCACCGAAAACGACGACCAAGCCCTGGTGCGGATGAGCGAAAAAGGCCGCGACGCCGCGCTGGTCGCCATCGAAATGGTCAACCTGCTGAAAAAACTATGAGCCAGCCCCGCAAAAGCCGGCGCAAGGCCCGCGAATACGCCTTGCAAGGTCTGTATCAGTGGGCGCTGTCGGGCAACGATGTGGAAGAGATCGAAAAACAGTTGCGCGAGGAAAAAGGCTTCGCGCAGTGCGACGACGAGCATTTCCGGGTTTTGCTGCGCGGCGTGATTGCCCAGGCGCATCTGTTCGACGCCACGATCCAGCCCCACCTGGACCGCCCCATCGCCGAACTCAGCCCGGTGGAACATGCCATCCTGCGCCTGGCCGGTTACGAGATGCAGCATCATCCCGAGATTCCCTACCGGGTCATAATCAACGAAGCGCTGGAACTCGCCAAATCCTACGGCGGCACCGACGGCCACAAGTTCGTCAACGGCGTGCTCGACAAGCTGGCGGCGAAAATCCGCACCGTGGAAGTCAACGCCAAGTAGTCAGACGGAGGAACAATGCCGGATTTGCCGTTGTTCCTCGCCGCCTCCGTCCTCCTTACCCTGGCGCCGGGGCCGGACAACATTTACGTTCTCACCCGTGGCGTCACCCAGGGCCGCAAGGCCGCGCTGGTCGCCACCCTGGGGTTTGCCAGCGGCCTGGTCGGCCATACCCTGCTGGCGGTTTTCGGGATTGCGGCAGTGATCCGCGCCTCGGCATTGCTCTTCGATCTGATCAAATATGCCGGCGCGGCCTACCTGATCTATCTCGGCTACAAGACCCTGCGCCATGGTGACGCCCTGCGTCCCGAGCGCGCCGCGGAAGCCTTGGGACTGCGGCGTATTTACTGGCAAAGCGTGCTGGCGAACCTGCTTAACCCCAAGGTTACGCTGTTCTTCCTGTCATTCCTGCCGCAATTCGTCGATCCCCATGCCGGTCGCATCGAGGTCCAGATGGCGCTGCTGGGGGTGGTGTTCATGGGACAAACCTTGCTGGTGTTCGGTGGCATTGCCCTGGCTGCGGGGACGCTGGGCAATGGGCTGATGCGCCGTCCGGCTTGGGGGCGCACCCTGAATCGCCTTGCCGGCGCGACATTCATCGGTCTCGGGCTGCGTCTGGCGGTGGTGGAAAAAGGCTAGGTTATTCGGGGTGCTTCTTGCGGTAGTCGGCAAAACTGCCGTTCCGGTAAGCACCGTCCACCACGTAATGGCCCAGCGTGGGAGGCTGCAATGGCGGCGGCATATCCAACCCGTGATCCCGTCTGTCGGCGGCTCCGGATTCCGCTGAACTGCATCGGGCTATTTCGTATTTGCATACCGGCCCGCCACATCGAGCAGGATTTCCCGCGCTTCGCGAGGCGCCAACCGGAATCCCTGCAAGAGCTCGCTCTCGTCGGGCGACGGTTCGCATGCTGCCGGTATATCGTTCGTCGTTGTTGCGGAAATCGGATAGGTCGTGCTGGGATCGTTCAGCAAGTCGATGGCGTGGCGTTTGAAGGCGCGCGCAATCGCCTCCAGGTTCTGCACGGTGATGTTGCCGTCGGCATTCCTGGCTCGCCGTACCGTGCCGAACCCCACTCCCGAAGCTTTCGACAGCGCCTTGATGGTGCCGAGGCTGGCGGAGCCGCTCATCCAGGCCGACAGGTTGTGGGCAATCACGCTTGCAATGTCCATTCACGGATTGCGGCAAATCCCGCCTTGCAAATGAGCACATAATAGCTACAATGGATACAACGAATTTTTCTCTTCGAGGTATGACCATGAAAGTCATGACGGCGCGAGACGCCAAAAACCATTTCGGGGAATTCCTCGATACCGCCCAACGGGAGCCGGTGGTTATCACCAAGAACAACCGGCCCGTTGGTATCATGATTTCCATTCAAGACGCCGCCGATACGGTTCTCCCGGAAATGATGATGGACAAAGAGCCGGGCTATGATGCCTGGGTACTTGAAAAAGTTACCAGCACCATGCGCCGCGTCGATAGCGGGAAATCCGCCCTGGTCGAGCACGAGGACGCTATGCGGCAAGTTCGTGACCGTCTCAAGGCCAGGTTTTCCAAGGTTGCTGCCGCGTAGCAATGCGTCTTGTCTGGACAAACGAGGCGCTTTCCGATTTCGAGAATATTCTCGCGTATTATTATCTCCAGGCCGGGGAGGCGACTGCCGAAGCCATCGAGCGCCGCATCGTCGGCCAGATTGAAAAGCTCCTGGATTTCCCGGAACGGGTACGGGCAAGCGACCGTATCCCCGGCGCACGTGAAGCGGTGATACACCGCCTTCCCTATATCGCCTTCATTCGGATTTCAGGGGATGAAATCCAAATATTGAACCTGGTGCATACCGCCCGAAAATTCCCCGCCTAGAGGCCGCCAAAACAGGTCTTGAATTCCCCCAAATCCTATTACGATAAGACAAATTATCGTAATAGAACCCCGCCCAAAAAACCGGCCCGATTCATTGAGGCTGGTTCCCCGTTATTACCCCCCGGCAACCCCCAACGCCTTTCTTGCCTCATGGGCGACCTCGATGAGCCTGGCCGGCGCGACATTCATCGGCCTCGGGCTGCGTCTGGCGATGGTGGAAAAAGGCTAGGTCATGCGGGGGGGCTGCTTGCGGTAATCGGCAAAACTCCCGTTCCGGTAAGCACCGTCCACCACGTAACGGCCCAGCGTGGGAGGCTGCAATGGCGGCGGCATATCCAACCCGTGATCCCGTCTGTCGGCGGCTCCGGATTCCGCTGAACTGCATCGAGCTATTTCGTATTTGCATACCGGCGCGCCACATCGAGCAGGATTTCCCGTGCTTCGCGAGGCGCTAACCGGAATCCCTGCAAGAGTTCGCTCTCGTCGGGCAGCGGCTCGCGTGCCGCAGGTATATCGTTCGTCGGTGTCGCGGAAATCGGATAGGGCATGCCGGGGGTGACCAGCAAGTCGATGGCGTGGCGTTTGAAGGCGCGCGCAATCGCTTCCAGGTTCTGCACGGTGATATTGCCGTCGCCATTCCTGGCTCGCCGTACCGTGCCGAACCCCACTCCCGAAGCTTTCGACAGTGCCTTGATGGTGCCGAGGCTGGCGGAGCCGCTCATCCAAGCGGACAGGTTGTGGGCGATCACGCTTGCAATGTCCATTCATGGATTGTCCTTTATCTACAAAGCCATGTGTGGCGATTGCGCGGAGCCATAAATGGCGATACACTCGCGGCATAAATGGTTTTTCGGGCTCGCGATTGTTGAGGGTTCCGGTAAACCACCTCAAGGGAATAGGTTAGGAAAAAAACCAGAACGCGGGGCAACCAGCGGGAGTGATGGCGATATCGCTTCCGGGTTTACCTTCTTGGGACTCCCTGTCTGTCCCATTCTTCTTTCACGGCAATTTCGGAGATTCGTCAAATGATCCTTCGCGCACCCGTTAAACGGCTGTTGCTATTTACCCTCGTTTCAGCGGCACTTGGTAGCGTTTCCGCATTGGCTACCGGTAGTGGCAGTGATTCGCCTGCTTCCGCACAGATTGCCGTTGTACGAGATGGCGATTGGATACGCCCAATTGCAAAGCATGGGGGGGATGGGGCATTTGAGTACTTGTTAATCAGTAACAGTCTTGTTTTCGCACCAGGTGGGATTTTTGAATGGTATTACAACCACAACGGGGCACCTTCGACGTTGACCGAGTCCGCTGCGCTTTCAGCCATTCAAGCAGCCGCAAATAAATGGATGTCCGTCTGCGGGATCAAAATTGTCTATAAAGGCGCCACCACCGATTTGCCTCGCAACTTCTCAAGTAAAAAATCAAGTATATATAACGTTGTTGGGTGGCGACCGGGGTCTACCTACGACGTATCTTCCCAAGGTATCGAAGTTTGGGCGGGGTTAGCGCTTTATTATGCGCTGGAACTATCACATTACGGCGGTTCTGACATCTCCTTCAACAGCAGCACTCAGGAACTTTGGACGAATCCGGCCAATCTCGAATCGGTGGCAACCCATGAATTCGGCCACGCCATCGGTATCGACCATTCGGATGTCAGCGAATCGGTCATGTTCGCCAACCCATACCACGACCTGGAGTACGACAAAACACTGCGGGCAGATGATATAGCGGCATGTGTGTCGATGTATGGCAATCTGCCCATTCAACCGGATTTCACCGCCACGGGAACCAATCTGGTGGTAACGCTCGATGCCTCCAAATCGGCGATCAACGGCAATACCGTTGCCAGTTATCAATGGGCGTCGTCGGACGGACAGACCGCCACTGGTAAGACGGCAACACTCACCTTTGCCAAGGCGGGTAATTACGATATCACCCTGACGATTACCACCGACAAGGGAACGACCTACAAGAAAACGGCATCAACCAACGTCGGCGGGCTGATTCAGGCGGATTTCACCCTCACGGAAACCGGTGGAGTGGTGGCGCTTGACGCCTCGAAAAGCACGATCAGCAACGGCCATTCCATTGTCGCATACCAGTGGACGGCGTCCGACGGACAGCAGTCATCCGGCAAAACAACCACGCTCAAGTTTTCCAAACCCGGCACTTATACGATTACCTTGACCATTTACGATGACAAGGGAATCACGGCTTCGGCAACCAAGTCAGTCACGGTCACGACTATCTACTCGGCAATTCAGCCTGACTTTACCTACACGGAATCCAGCGGCGTGGTGGCACTGGATGCCTCGAAATCTTTGATTACCGGCGGGCTTTCCATCGTCTCGTACCAGTGGACCTCATCCGACGGACAGAAGGCAACCGGCAGGACAGCGACACTGGTATTTACCAAGCCCGGAACCTATTCCATTACCTTGACCATTACCGATGACAAGGGATTTACGAATCAGATATCCAAGCCGATCACGGTAATGGCAGGGCAAAGCGCAACGGCTGCGACTATCCCGGTCGGCACCAGACCCGTCGGGCTGGCGATCAATCGCGATGGAACCCGTTTGTATGTGCTCAATTACGCGAGCAACGACGTCTCGGTAATCAGTCTGCCGGACAACAAGGTCATCGCTACTTTGTCGTTGCAGGTCAATACCGCTCATGCAGGAATTATCATCAGCCCGGACGGCACGCGGGTTTACGTGCTCAATCACATTGACGGAAGCGTTTCTGTCATCGATACCGCAACTTTGACCGTCAAGGTCGTCGCTCTCGGTGCGCCGTCTCCCGGCAGTTTGTTGCTGACCCAAGATGGGAAATACATCTTCGTCAATATCAGCACGAGCATTACGGCCCAGGTGAATCAGATCGATACCTCCACCTTGGCCGTTACCCTTATCCCCCATGACGATATGTACACCAAGGGTGGCTTGCTGTCGCCCAGTCCCATGGGGTCGGTACTCGCTGGCCCAGTTTCTGTGGCATCAAGCAAGCGCTACACGGTTAGTGGCGCAGACAAAACTGTCGTGGTACGCAGTGGTAGCACCCTCGTCGCCACCATTCCGCTTAGCAGTACCCCGATGTACTTGATCGCCAACGCTGACGGCAGCCGGGTTTACGTTTCGTTAAGGGACAACAAGAGCGTGGTAGCGATAGACACGTCCAGCAACACGGTGGTTGCGACCTATACCACTGGAAGCATCCCTTCCGGCCTCGAAATCTCGTCGGATGGTTCGACCCTATATGTCACAAACAATGCCGACAACACCGTTTCCGTCGTTCCTACCGGCCATACGGTGGCAAAGCCGGTAGTCGTAACGAGTGGCACCGATTGCCTGTTCGCCTGGGCGGAAAAGAACTATGCCAATGTGCTCTATCCGGCAGGGGCGGCGACGCAACAAAATCCGCCGTACACCTTGCGTTATTACACGGGAAGCCAAGCCTACTTGATGACCTCGTCCGCCGATAGCCACCTGTATTACCGTGGCCCGCTGAGCGGCGGCGCGCTCCTTGACCTGGGTGGCACCGCATCCTGGATGGCGACGGCGGGGTGCAAGTAGCCGATATTTCGGTTATTCGTCGGGTGAGGCGCTTATTTCGTGCGCCGTAACCCGACGATGTCAGCCGCAATAGGCTGCGGTCGATCACATTACCAGTTCAAACGGGAGCGTTAATCATGGCTGAACATCCTTCGCCGGAATATTTGAGAAAAGTCAGAAATGACATTGCCAACTATCGAGACATTGCCAAGGGGCTTGAAGCGGAAATTCGCCGTTACCAGCAGCGCGGCGACGAGAGTTCGGCGCGTTCGATGCGCGAAGAGCTTCGGCGTACCCAACAGATGATCGAGAACTTGGAATCCCAACTGTAACGCAATCGAGGTCGCATGAAGTCTGGCGTTATTGCCATTCCATCAAGCCGCTGGGGCATGCAAGCCAAATAGGGAGAAAATAGAAAATGACGTTCGGTGCCTTCGCTCGCAACTACCTCAACCCCATCGTCCTGGCTCTCCGTGCCGGTCCGCTTTACGTTGGGGCCGCCTGCATGATGATTGCCTTCATTTCCGATAGCCCTCTCATCGTCAAAATCCCCTTCGGCATCTTTGGGGGCTGGCTGCTCTGGATCGGCATCAAGCCCTGGGGTACCGGGCGGGGGCTGTCGATCAGTCAGATCAATGATATGGCGAAGCGCGCAAATGATCGTTGACGTGGCGTAGTTCGCCGGTCGGGGCGGTATGTCGTTTGCGCCGTAACCCGACATGACCGTGACCACCCTCGAAAGGAGAGACCCAATGGGATTTTTTTCCAGATTCACTGAACAACTCGTGTCCGATGCGCTGGATCGCAATGGGCTTTCGCGTGGAACGAATTCGGTATGCTGCGAAGAGTGCCGATGCCATGTCCATGACCCCAACTCGGCATATCTGGTGTGCGGAATGCGCAGGATGTATGTCGGTGCCAACCAGGTTTGCCCGGACTTCGCTCGCGGTGCGCAAATCTACTCGATCACGTAATCTGAGAGCGTTGCAGGGCACGGCTCCCGACTACAACGCTTCCATACTCGATTGATACTCACTTTCGCTGGTCGCCACCCCAATATTTTCCAAATTTGCAGTTCAACAATCAGGAGGTCCATATGTTGCGTAAATTGTTCTGGAACTATTCATCATGGGTTTGCTGCCAATGCCGAGAGCCCAACGAGAAACGTTATTGCTGGAAATGCGGTCATGAGCGGTGCGGAAACTGCCGCGATGGCTGGTGACGGGAGCGGTCAACTAACAAGGTAGCCCGGATGAAGCTTTGCGGAATCCGGGAGCGCCCGAGAGGGCGCAACGGTTGCGGCATATCCAACCAGCGCTTCCGCCTTTCGGCGGCCCCGGATTTCGCTGCGCTGCATCCGGACTACTGATAGGCTTTCTTGTAATCGGCGAAGCTGTCCTTCGCATAAGCTCCCTCCACCACCCAGCGCCCCAGCGCCAGGAATTCCTTCACCCCGCCCTTGGTGACGCCGGTAAAGCTGGCGGTGGGTTTGCCGTCGAGGTCGAAGAACTGGAAGAGCGGGGTGTATTTCACGTTGAAACGGGCGGCGAAGGCTTTCTCCGTCACGTTGGCGCCGTTGAAATCGACCAGCGGCGTGTCGCCCTTCACGTCAACGCTGAAAATCACGAAATGCTTGCGGTACCAGTCCTGCACTTCCGCCTGGCTGAGCACGGTTTCACGCATTTTCCGGCAATACGGGCAGCCTTCCATCTCGAACATTACTAGTGCGCCGCTTTGCCCGTTCTTCCGGGCATTCTCCAACTCGGCCTTGAAATCGCCGAAAGTCTGTTCGAAGAAATAACCGTCGGGGTTGCGGGTTTCCGCCTGAACCACGGCGGAGCACAGCAGCAACAGGATGGGCAGCAGGATTTTGAACATGGCGGTATCTCCAGGGTTAGCGTTTCCCGGCAATATAATCTTCCACGATTTTCTTGGTCAATGCGCCGGTGTGTCGGGCGACCAGCTTGCCTTGCGGGTTGTACAGGTAGGTGGCGGGCAGGGCGTCGACCGCGCCGATCTGGGCGGCAATCTTGCGGGTGCCGAGGACGATGGGGTAGGAGATGAAATAGTCGTCGGCGAAGCGCAGCACTTCTTTGGAGTCGCGGTAATCCATGGCGATGCCGATGACAGCTAGATCCTTGTCCTTGTGCTGGTCGTGTAGCGCGGTGAGAGCGGGAATTTCGTCGAGGCAGGGCGGGCACCAGGTGGCCCAGAAATTCACCAGCAGCCATTTTCCCCGATAATCGGCCAGGGTGTGTTTCTTGCCGGCGCTGTCCAGCAGGACGAAGCCGTCGGCACCCGCGGCCAATCCGGCCCACAGCAGTGCCGCCAAGAACAGCGCGCTACGCAGCGTGAGTATGGACTTACTGGTGCGCATCGTGATGCTCGCTTTCCCGGTACTCGCCTTCCTTGCCGTGTGCTTCGGCGGCATGGGTCAGGAACAGCGCCAAGCCGATCAGGGCGATGCTGCCGCCCAGGTAGAGGAGGTCGAGCGGGGTTTTCATGTCCATCTTGAGGGCATGCTCGAACAGGGTGACGATCAGGATCATCAGCACCACCTTGGCGAGGCGGGCTTTCAGGTCGTCCAGGCTCTCGATTACCAGGATTTTGCTGGAAGCCTTGCTGCCGTGGGCTTCGTCGATATCGCTGATGAACAGTTCGTAGAGTCCCAGCGAGAATATCAGCATCACGGTGGCGAGCAGATAACCGTCCACCACCTCGACAATGTGGGTGATTGAGTCGTCGTGGAGCGCCTTGCGCGCCGCGGCGCTCATATCCGGGTCGGCGTAGTGGAGGATGTGCAGTATCATGTACCAGACGTCCACCGTGGCCATGTAGAAGATCGCAAAACCGGCGCACAGGCTGGCGATTACCGCTGCCAGGATGACGAAGCGGCTGCGCCATAGGGCGCCCTCGAAAATGTTTTCAACCAATTGCGAAATGTTTGGTTTTTCCATGAACTCTCCAGGAGAAAAAACGGCAAATTCTTTTTTGCCAAAGGGATATTTTACAAATCAAACATTTCTTTTTAAAATCGAACGCTAACTCAACCAAAACTGGACACTTTCCCATGCCGCTCAACCTTTCGGTTCCTGCCCCGGAGCAACGGACGACTCTAGCCGTAGAGACTCGCGTCGATCAAGTATCGGCATGGCTGGAGAAACTCCTGCGCGGTATTCCCGCCGATGCGGCGCTGGCTGTGTGCGACGCCATCGCGGCGCTCAACCATCACCCCCTGGCCGCCTCCGAGCGCTTGGTCCTGCTCGAACGGTACCGCGCTGCGGCCTTGGAACTCCTGCCGCCGCTCAAGGCGCAATTCGTGATCGTGCCGTTGCCGCTGCCGGAGAAGAACCGCCGCATAGCCGAGCTCAACCGCCAGCTTTTCGTCGAACTGGCCAATGGCTACAAGATCGTCCTGCAGGATACCCTGAAAGAAGCTGGCCGCACTCCGCTGCTTGCCGTGCAGCGCGGCATCGCCAGCCTCGGCAACGTCATCGCCACCTGCTACGAATCCTACGCGCCGGTTCCCGTCGGAACCTGGGCGGAAATTCACCAGCTTTACCGCCATGCCCAGCACGAAAACCTGCTCGACGAACCCGTCCAGGACGGCGCGGCCAGCACCAGCGTGGCCGACAGTTTCAAGCAGGTGCTGTTGCTGGCGGTTACCGACCCCTACCACTTGATGCAGGGCGAAGTGATTCGGGTTGTGGATTATACCGGGCGTTTCGCCCGTTTCGCGGAATTGCGCACCGATTCCGGCGCCTCCGGACAGGGCGGCATTTTCCTGGTGAGCCTCGACGGCGATCAGCCGCCCAAGGCGCTGCCCAAGATGGTCAGCGAAGTGGACGGCGCGACCGCCATACTGCTCGACACCTCGCGCCTGACCGCGCAATTGTCGCAGCAACTCGGCGGCCTGGATGCCGGGATCACCCCCGCCGACCTGCTGCTTCCCGAAGCGGCCCGCGACCAGGCCTATCGCGGCTTGATGAAGCGTCTCCTCAAGCACTGGAGCCTTTCCGTGCGGCGCCATTTCAACCGCAAGCACTACCGCGCCGAATTGGACATCTGCGTGGGCGTCCGTGCCATCCATTATTTCCTCAGCGGCCAGCAGGTTTACGGCGTGGGTAGCGGTGCGAGCAACGGCGACCTGGATTTCTCCCCGCACAAGAATGTCTTCGTTTCCAGTCGCTGGAGCATCCTCAACGAAAGCGCCGGCGGCATGGCGCTTACCCAGGTTTCGGAAATTTATCCGCAGTTGCGCGCCGGTGAAATCATTGGCCTGAAAGCGGAGGGTAGCCTGCGCTGGAACATCGCCGTGGTGCGCTGGGTGAAAACCAATGAGCGCAACCGCCTCGACCTGGGCATCCAGATGGTCGCGCCTTATGCCACGGCCGCCGCCGTCAGGCCTGCGGGAACCCATACCCCGTTCCAGCCGGTGTTGCTGCTCCCGGAAATACCTCTCTTCAAACAACCGCCTTGCGTGGTGGCGCCGCGCGGCATGCTCCAGGCCCAGCGTGGTTTCGTCCTCGAACACGAAGGGCAGACGACCTCCCAGAAAGCCTCTCAACTGCTCGAATCCACTGCGGTTTTCGAGCAATTCCAGTTCGCCGCGGAATAATCTTGAATGCGGAACATTTAATTGACGCGCCGCGCCTCGGGCGCGGACCAGTCAATCATTAAGAAATGAATAGGGCGTCAGTCATCTTCAAAGTTTGTAAGTGACTTGCAGCCACAGCGAACGCGGTGCGACCGGCAGGTCGCCGGGGATGGCGGCGGTCGGGTAAGCGGGCAGGTTGCCGGGTGCTGCAACGTACAACGTGGGTTCCAGCACCGTGGCGTTGAACAGGTTGCGCGCGGCGACGGCAAAATTCCACTGTCTCTTTTCGCGTGTGTTGTGCAGGGTTACGTCGAACGTAGTGTAGTCCGGCACTGGCGGTCGGGTGTCGCCCTTGATGCGGCGACGGTCGGCTACCCAGTTGAGTTGCGGGCTGAGCATCCAGTTGTCCGCCATGCGCCAGTCGGCCCTAGCGTAGGCGTGCTTGTGCGGAGCGTAACCGGCATCGCTATTGGTGGATTCGTCTATCGATTCCTGCAAGGCAAGGTTGGCCGTCACGCGCAGATTGCGGCCGGCGTCCCATACCGCCTCGACTTCCATCCCGCTGCCGTGCAACTGGCCAGTGTTGGTGAATTGCGCGCCGATCCCGCTGGGCTTGGTCACTGCACGTATCGTATCCTTCATGGTATAGCGGTACAGGTTCAGGTTGAGTTTGAGTGAGTTGCGCGCCTGCCAGGAAATGGCGGCCTCCAGCGTCTTGATGCGTTCCGGTTTGATGTCGGGGTTGCCGTCGCCGGTGGGGTTGACGCCGTATTGTTCATTGAACGAGGGGGCGCGGAAGGCCTGGCCGTACAGCAGCTTGGCGGTCACGTCCAGGCCGGCGTCCCACACCAGCGCCAGACGCGGGTTGGTGGTGGTGCCGAAATCGGAGAAATTGTCGCTGCGGACGCCCGCCGTCAGCGCCCAGTCGCGAGCCAGATTCCATTCGTCCTGAACATAGACATAATCGTTGAAACGGCGGTGCGGCAACTGGTGCGGCTGGAGCACGGAATAATCGATCAACGCGCCAGTGGGAATGGGAACGCCAATGAGTGCCGCAGCGCCATTAGTGCGCAGCCAGAAGTTTTTGAGGGATTGGACCTGGTACATGTTGAGGTCTTCGTGACCCGCGCCCAAGCGGATGTTGTGGTCGCTGAAACCGCTATACGTCGCATTGGCGGACAGCCGGAATTGCCGCTCCCGGCGAGCGGGCGAACCCAGCATGCCGTTGGTGAAGGTACCAGGCACAACCGTGCCGATCGGACCGAGCAAGGCTTGTATTCCCGCCGGGGTGGCGGCGCTTACGGTGTAGGACGGGAAAATTGTGCCCGGTGGATACAGCAGGTAGGAAGTATCCTCAATCTGTTGTAGAAAATTGGCGGCAAAACCCAGTCCCCAGTTCTGGGTAAGGTTAGTGTCATTCCACGACAGGTCGGCGTTGATGCGTTGTGTTTCCCCCGTACCGTTCGGATCCAGGGCGTAAGAGGTTCCGGCGTAAGTGCCAGCGCTATGCCACTTGAAGCCGCTGCGCAGCCGCCATTTGTCATAGCCGAGATCAAGTTGCGCGTCTATGACCTGGTCACCCATATTCAGCGGGCCGGGCGCAAGGCTGGATGTACCTCCGAATGCCTTGTTGAGTCGAGTGGCGGCGTCAGCGCCGATGATCTGGTCCGCGCCGTCGCTGCGACCGGCTTGCAGGTAGGCCGCAACATCGAGCGCGCCGTGGCGGCTGCCGTGCTGCACCCAGATATTTTGTGCATTGAACGAGCCGACACGCGCGCCAACTGTGGTTCCTGGGGTCGTCTCGGCATTCTTGGTGATGATGTTGATGACCCCGGAAAAGGCATCGGCGCCATACAGCGCCGAGCCGGGGCCGCGGATGATTTCGATCCGTTCAATATTTTCCAGCAGCGGCGCACCCACAGAACCCCCTCTGTCCCCGCGCCAGGCTGAGTTGGTCGGGATGCTGTTTTGCAGCATCAGCACTTGCGGGTTAACGGTCGGATTGCTGCCGATGCCGCGTATCGAATACAAAGAAAAGTAGGCATTGGCGGAGCGGGTGACGTGAACGCCTGGAACAGACTCCATTACTTCGTCGAGGGTGGTCGCCCCCATCGCCTTGATGTCCTCGGCAGTAATCACGGAGGTCACCGACGGTGCGCGGCGCAGCAACTGCTTGGTTCCGGTGGCGATACTGACGGTTTCCTTGTCACCGTAGGCGAGGGCGAGGTCTTCTTCTTCCAACTCTTGTGCCACTGCACCGGCGGACTGAAGCGTCAGGAGCGAGAGGGGAAGCAATATTTTGAATGGCACTTTCATTTCAACCTCTACGGAGTGGGGAAAGCATAACGCTTTACGAGCTTCGTCGCTTTTTGTTACGAAGTGTATAGCATAACTTTCGTTGCTTCATTAAGCACAAAACATTAAGCATTTCCTTCCCCTACCGGGCAGGTCACGCTGAATTCCGCGCCGTCCTCGACGTTGCGCACGTTGAGATGCCCGCCCATATTGTTTTCGATGATGATCTTGGACATGTAGAGTCCGATGCCGGTACCTTTTTCCCGAGTGGTGAAGTAGGGGTCGAAGATTTTCGGCAGGATGTCCTCCGGGATGCCGCCGGCGTTGTCGCGAATGGTCACTTCCGCCTGCTCGCCGCAGCGCGTGATGGCGATACGGATTTCCCCGCGGCGCATCTCGTGGCTCAGCATGGCGTCCTTGGCGTTGTTGAGGATGTTGAGCATCACCTGGAAATATTCGTTGGGGAAGCCGAAAGCGACCACGTCCTGCTCGGCTTCCACTTGGACCGCGATGTTGTTGTTGCGGAAAGTGGCGGCGAGGATCTCCAGGGTGTCCTGCACTGCTTTTCTCAGACTGAAAGTAGCCTTCTCCTTGTTCGGCTTGAAGAAGTTGCGGAAGTCGTCGATGGTGGTCGACATCTTGTCGATGAGTTGAACACCCTTGGCGACGGAGTTCTCGATCTGTTCGGTGTCGAGTTCGCCGAAATCGTTGGCGTCCTTGATGTTGGCCAGCAGCAGGCCGAGCGCGTTGAGGGGTTGGCGCCACTGGTGGGCGATGTTGCCGATCATCTCGCCCATTGCGGCAAGGCGCGACTGCTGCACCAGGATGCGTTCCTGTTCGAGGTTTTTATGGACCTCGCTCCGGACGCGCTGCTCCAGGTTTTCGTTGAGCGATTCGAGCTGGTGGAGGGCATCGGCGAGCAACTGCTTCTGCTGGTAGAGGCGCAGGAATACCCCGACCTTGGAAAGCAGGATCGCCGGTTCGATGGGTTTCTCTATGTAATCGACCGCACCGGCCTCGTAGCCGGTGATGCGGTGCACGTCGTCCTTGTAGGCGGCGGTGACGAAGATGATCGGCGTGCCGCGCGTCTGTTCCTCGCTTTGCAGCCATTCCGCGACTTCGTAGCCGTCCATCTCGGGCATTTGCACGTCGAGCAGCACCAGCGCGAATTCGTGGTCCAGCGCCAGGGCCAGCGCCTCGTTGCCCGACGAGGCGCTGATGATGTCGGCGGGCACCTTGGCGAGCAGCTTGCGCAGCACCACCAGATTGGCCGGGACATCGTCGACGATCAGAATTTTGGGGCGTTCCTGGGTCATTTCAGCACCTCGATCAAAACAGTCGCCAGTTCGTCCAGCGGGACGGACCTGGCTTGGGGGCAGGCTTTCAGGGCCGATTCCGGCATGGTGCGGGCTTCCGCCGTGGCCGGATCCTGCACCAGGCACAGCCCGCCGGCGGCGGCGATGGCTTTCAGTCCGCCCGCGCCGTCGTGGTTGGCGCCGGTGAGTACAACACCGACCAGATGGCTGCCGTAAACGTCGGCCGCCGCCTCGAACAGCACATCCAGCGAGGGGCGCGCGTAGCTGACCTTGGCGTCGTTGGAGAGGGAAAAGGTGTGGTCGTCCTCGATCAGCAAATGGTAGCCCGGCGGCGCCACGTAAATTTTTCCGGGATCCACGCTTTCCTTCTCCTCCGCTTCCTGCACCGGCAACTTACAGCGTCGCGCCAGCAGATCGACCAGCAGGTTGCGCGATTCCGGGGCGCTATGCATGACCACCAGCAGCGCCGCCGGAAAGTCCGCCGGGAGCGCCGGCAGGATGGCTTCCAGCGCCGCCAATCCACCGGTCGAACAACCTATCGCGACGGCCTGGTAGTGGCTCATGCGACCCCCTTGGGAAGGCGCCGGAAGATTTTCAGGCGTGCGTCGAGGGCGCGGAATTCGTTGTCGATCCGCGGCGCCAGCGATTCCTTCATGCCCAGGCAGAGAATGCCGCCGCGCACCAGGCTGTCGCAGAACAGTTTCTGGACGCGCGCCTGCAATTCGCGGTCGAAATAGATCAGCACGTTGCGGCACAGGATCAGTTGCATTTCCCCGAACACTCCGTCGGACACCACGTTGTGGTGGGTGAACAGGATGTTGGCCTTGAGCGACTCATCCATTTTCACCAGGTCGTACTGGGCGTGGTAGTAGTCGGAGAGCGAGCGCGTACCGCCGGCCTTGAAATAATTGCGTGAATATTCCTTGATTCTTTCCGCCGGGAAGATGCCTTCCTCGGCCTGGGCGAGTGCGCTGTCGTTGATGTCCGTGGAGAATATCCGCGCCCGGTGATAGACGTCCTCTTCCTGCAGCAGGATCGCCAGCGAATACGCCTCCTCGCCGGTGGCGCAGCCGACCTGCCAGATGTTGATGCGTGGGAAGGATTTCAGGAGCGGCAGAATCTCGCGGCGCAGGTAGAGGAACACCTCGGGATCGCGGAACATTTCCGTCACCGGCACCGACAGCCCCGCCAGCACGCGCGGCAGCAGGGAGTCGTCGTGCAGCACCAGGGGGATCAGGTCGGCAGCCCTTTCCACCTGGAGCTGACGGCATAGCCCCATTACCCGGCGGCGCAGCGAGGCGCGGGCGTAATGGCGGAAATCGTAGCCATGGCGCAAGCGCAGCATGTCGATGAACAGTTGCACGGCGATGTCGTCGGTCTTGGTGTGAGGCATAGATTTTATATATTCAATTGGGGACGCGCCGCAGGCGCTCATCCACTAAAAACTCACCACTTAAAACTAAGCACTGTTTTTCAAGCATTGCCCTTCAGCCACACCCGCATCACCGACAGCAGTTTGTCGATGTCGACGGGCTTGGTCAGGTAGTCGCTGGCCCCGGCGGCCAGGCACTTTTCGCGGTCGCCGGGCATGGCGCGGGCGGTCAGGGCGAGGATCGGAATGTTGCGCCACGCCGGGATCGCGCGGATCTCGCGGGTGGTCTGGTAGCCGTCCTTGCCGGGCATCATGATGTCCATCAGGACGATCTCCATGTCCGGGTTGGCTTCGAGTTGCGCCAGCGCCTTGTCGCCGTCCTGCGCCATCAGCACCTTGAGGCCCTTGCCGCGCAGCACCTTGGAGAGCGCGAAGGTGTTGCGCATGTCGTCGTCCACCACCAGCACCTTGTGGCCGGCAAGCTGGGTTTCCGCGTCGGACAACGCGCCGGATTCTTCCGGCGCGGGTTGGCGGTGAGCGGGCAGGCCGTTGCCGACCCGGTGGAGGAATAGCGATACCTCGTCGAGCAGGCGTTCCGGGGAGCGCTGGCCCTTGATGATGATGCTGTCGGTGTAGGAGCGCAGTTTGAGGACTTCTTCCTCGTCCAGTTCGTGTTCGGAATAGATGACCACCGGCGGCATCCGGGCGCCCTTTTCGGCAGAGAGCTTTTCGAGGAATTCCAGGTCGCCCTTGTCGGGGAAGCTGAGGTCGAAAATCAGGCAGTCGACTTCTCCGTTGCGCAGAATCTCCAGGGCATCGGCGCAGCTTTGCGCTTCCAGGATGGTCACGTCGCGGTTGCCGATCAGGTCGGCAACCGCCTGGCGGGCATGGTCGTCCTTGTCGAGTACCAGCACCTTTTGCGGGGCATGGCGGGCGAAGCGGTTGATCTTCTCGAATGCCCCCTCGATCTGCTCGCGGGTCACCGGCTTCACGTAAAAGCCCACCGCGCCCATCCCCAGGCCGCGCAGGCTTTCGTCGAAAGCCGACATGAAATGCACGGGAATCTTGCTGGTGGCGGGGTCGCGCTTCAAGCGCTCCATCACCGACCAGCCGTCCTGGCCGGGCAGGCCGATATCCAGGATGATCCCGGTGGGCTGGCGGCGCGCCGCCAGCGCCAGGCCTTCCTCGCCGTTGGCGGCGGCCAGGCACTGGAAGCCTTTCTTGCGGGCGAGGTCGCAGACGATGCGCGCGAAAGCCGGATCGTCCTCGATGACCAGCAGGGTAGCCTCGCCCGTGGGCGGGGGCGCGTCCGGAACCACCTTGGCAGGCTGGGTCGGCGGCATCGGGGAGGGCTGTTGCGGTGCAGCGCCTTGCGGCACGGCCATCGCGCCCGGTAAGGGCAGGCTGACGGTGAAGGTGCTGCCCTGGCCTTCCGCGCTCGTCACGCTGATGTCGCCGCCCATCAGGCGCGCCAGTTTGCGCGAGATGGCCAGCCCCAGGCCGGTACCGCCGAAGCGCCGGCTGGTGCTGCCGTCGGCTTGCTCGAAGGCGTCGAAAATCTTGTCCAGCTTGGCGGCGGCGATGCCCACCCCGCTGTCGCCGACAGCGATGGTCAGCATTCCGGCGGACGGGCAGGCGAACGCCACCGAAACCTCGCCGCGTTCGGTGAACTTGAGCGCGTTGCCCACCAGGTTGCTGAGGATTTGCTCGACCTTGCGCCGGTCGGCGCGGAAAGCCGCCGGCACTTCCGCGCCGAGGGCGGTGGAGAAGACCACCCCCTTGGCTTGCGCCATGTGGCGGAAGCGCCGCTCCAGGGATTGGGTGATGTCGCTGGTGACGATGTCCTCGGGGAGCAGGTCGAGCTTGCCGGCCTCGATTTTGGATAGATCGAGGATGTCGTTGATGAGGCTGAGCAGATGGGTGCCGCCCTCGTGGATGATGCGCGCCGATTCGATCTGGTCCTCGCTGAGATTGTCTTCCTCATTGGATGCCAGGCTCTGGGCGAGGATCAGCATGCTGTTGAGCGGGGTGCGCAACTCATGGGACATATTGGCGAGGAATTCCGATTTGTAGCGGCTCGCCATGTCCAGTTCGACGGCGCGTTTCTCGGCGACTTGGCGCGCCTCGTCGAGGGCGTTCTCGCGTTCCTGGAGCAGGGTGGCTTTTTTAGTCAGCTCGTCGTAGGAATTTTGCAGTTCCTCGCTCTGTACCTTGAGTTCTTCTTCGGAAGCGCGCAATTGCTCGGTTTGGTGCTGCAACAGTTCGTTGGATTCGCGCAGTTCCTCGCTCTGCGCCTGGAGTTCTTCTTCAGAGGCGCGTAATTCTTCGGCCTGGTGTTGGGTTTGTTCGAGCAGTTCGCGGGTGCGCAGGCTGCGATTCAGCACTTCCATGTTCACCCCGATGGCCGGCATCAGCGCATCGAGCAAAGCCAGTCGGCTGTCGTCGAAGGCGTGGAAGGCGGCGACCTCGATCACCGCCAGCAGTTGCTCGGCCCATACCACCGGGTAAGCCACCACCGAGGCGGGCAGCGCTTCGCCCATGCCGGTGGCGATGGCGTATTGGGCGGGCGGCAGGTCGGTAAGAAAAATCGGCCGGCGCTCCGCCGCGCATTGCCCGACGCTGCCTGCGCCGCGCGCGAAGCTCTCCGGTGCACCGGGAACCCGGGCGAAGTGGGCGATGGCGTCGAGCCGGTCGGATTCCGGGTGGAACAGGTAAAACCGCCCGCTGGCGCCGTCCAGCAGGGCCATCAGGCGAGTCAGGAGATGTTCGGCGAGTTCTTCCATGGTGTCGGCGACGCGCATCGCTGCGGACAACTCGCTGACGTTGCTGCGCACCCAGCGCAGCGCCTCGGCCTTGTGGCCTTCTGCCTTGAAAACCGCGACGGCGCGGGCCATGTCGCCCACTTCATCGGTCCGCTCGGTGAGCGGCACCGGGGTCGAGAGATCGCCGCCGGCCAAGCGGCTCATGGCTGCCCGCAAGGTATTGAGGGGGTGCACGATGCCGCGCGTGATCAGCCAGGCTCCCAGGCCGCCGACCAGCAGCAGGCCGAGCATCAGCGCGATGGTGACGGTGCTCATCGACTCCCAGGTGCGATGCGCTTCGTGGTTGAACCAGGCGGCGCGGTTGACCGCGAAGTTCTGGATGCGCCCAATCCGTTCGTCGAGCAGCGGGGCGCGGCGCGCGTCGGTGTCGTGGAGAAGGATGAACGCCTCCCGGCCCTTGCCGCTTTGTGCCAAACGGAAAATTTCGGCGCGCTCGTACCACCAGGAAGTCAGCAAGCCGTCGATCGCGTCTACGTCGTCTATCGGTCCCAGGTATTGCTTGCGGATCACCCCCATGTTGTTGGCGATGCGGATTTCGTAATCCTCGACCTTCTGCTTGATTTCCTCGGCTTCGGCGGGTGAGGCGTGGAGCAGATGGTTCATTTCCTGGCGGATCGCCAGGATGCCTTCCTTGGCGCTGTGGACGTTGTTGATGACCGCCAGGGGATGACGGTACATCCGGTCGGCGAGGTCGGCCAGGGTACGGATGTTGTACAGCGCCAGACCGCCCATCAGGCAGGCCATGGTTAGCATCGCGGCAAACCCTAGCGATAATCTACCGAAGATCGGCATGTTTTTCAGCGACATGGGATTTTCTCACTGGAAGCGGTACGGTTATGCATGACGATGTGCTCAGATGCGGGAATTGGCCTGGATAAAGCCGATCAGGCGCTGAATCTCGGGATTGGGGGGGCCGATCGTCACCAGGCCGAGCGGATGATCGTAGTCCGGGGTTTTGACGAAGCGTGTCTTGTCGTGGTGCGCGCTCCAGCCGGACAGACTGACCACGGCGACGCCGCCCTGATCTTTGGCGACGAGAGGGATGGCATCGCCGGGAACGGGGGTCTCGCGGATGCCGGTCCGGTAATCCTCGCCATCCATCACTTTGCGCTGGATCACGGTGCGGATGGCGTTGCCGACCACGCTGGTAATTGGTTGGATGGGCCGGTCGTCGCCACCCAATTCCTTCCAGTTGCCGATCTTGCCGGTGAAGATATCCTTGATCTGGGTGCGGCTCAGTTCCACCACGGGATTATCTTGATGCACGATCAGGATCAGGCGGTTCTTGCCCAAACGGGTCATCACCAGGCCGGGCGGAACGGTGAACGCGATACCTTCCTTTTTCGCCACCTGGCGGGTGGTGTATAGCGCGTCGTCGAGCGATTCGGCGGTCATCGCTGCCTTGGTCTTGCCTTGAAACAAGGCGATCATGCCTTTTCCGGTACCTATCGACTGGAGTTTGATTGTGTTGCCGGTGGCGGCCTCGAATGGCTCGGCGAGCGGCGCGATGATTTCGTTGGCGACCGTGCTGGCGCCGCTCAACTCAAGCGAATCGGCGCCGACCGACCCGGCCCGCAACAACAGGAAAAAAATCAGGAATAGCGAGGCGGCGGTTTTCACCGGGAAAGGCTCCAATGGGGGCTATTTTATCTATATTATTTGCCCATTATAGACCCGCACGTATCGTGCCGGTAAGGGCGGAAATGGGTTTAAACCGCACTTTTTTCGGGCGTTTCGCAGAGCTTGCGCAAGCTGGGATTGGCGACACCCTCCAGGGCCGCGCGCAGGCCATCCAGCCAGGGCTGGAGGGGGGCTTGCAGGTCGGCGGGCAGATCGGGCGGGACGTCGGCGCGGAACACGAATTCCCGGAAAATTTCCGCCACGCTCAGCGCATCCGGGTCGCAACTCAGCAGCCAAGCATGGCTGGCGGTGCGGCTGACCCAGTGGGCCTTTTCCAGGCGCATCAGGATGTCCTCGCTCTCGTCCAGGCCGACCTGTAAATGCGCCTGGATCTCCGCCAGGGGGAGCGCCGCGCCGCCCAGCCACGCCTGGTACAGCACCCGCAGGGCGATCAGCGCCTGGGCGAACTGGAAAGCCGGGGTGTTCTCGTGGCCGCGGATGCTCCTGTGCCAATAGGGTAGGGCCGCCGCCATCACCGCGCCGAACAGGATGGTCAGCCACGACAGGTAGACCCATACCAGGAAAATCGGCAGGATCGCGAAGGCTCCGTATACCAGGGTGTAGGTCGGAAAAGTGGTGAGATAGAGGGCGAACAGCTTTTTCATCAACTCGAACGCCACCCCCGCCACCGCGCCGGCCGCCAGGGCATGGACGGCCTTGACCGTGCGGTTCGGCACCGCCAGATAGAGCAGGGTGAGCGCCGCGATGGTCAGCAGCACGGGGGTGAGGTTCAGCGGCACCATCCTCAGCACGGGACTCTCGCCGACCCATCCCAGCGACAGGCTCACCAGGTAGGAAGTCAGCGACAGGCTGGCCCCCACCAGCAGCGGCCCCAGCGTCAGCACCGCCCAGTAGATCAGGAAACGCTGCAACAGGGGGCGCGGGCGGCGCACCCGCCAGATCACGTTGAATGCCTGGTTGATGGTGAGCATCAGCATCAACGCCGTGACCGTCAGCAGGGCGATGCCGATTGCGGTCAAGCGCGCCGCCTTTTCGGAAAACTGGGTCATGTAAACCGCAATGATCTTGCCCGCCGAGTTCGGCACCATGTTGGTGAGCAGGAAAATCTTGACCTGCGCCATCATCTCGCCGAACACCGGAAACGCTGAAAAAACCGTCACCGCGATGGTGAAGATCGGCACCAGCGCCAGCAGCGTGGTGAGGGTCAGGCTGGCCGCCACCTGGGCGCAGCGGTCTGCGAGGAAACGCTGCTGAATCAGGCGGGCGAGCTGGATCAGGTCGGCAAGGGAACGGGACATGGGTGGTATGATGCGGGCTAAGTTTCCGATTGTCGAATGCGCAGCATGATAAATCAATCCGGTGAATCCGATGGCCGCCCAGGCTGGCCGAATCCGCAATAATCCAGATCGTCGCCCAAATATGAAAAAACTCGAATGGCTGCATTACGGCAGCATCGCCTCGCTGCTTGCCCTGATGGTCCTGTGCATCGCCTGGGAAGGCTGGCTGGCGCCGGTCCGCCCCGGCGGTTCCGCAGTGGTGCTCAAGGCCTTGCCCTTGCTGCTGCCGTGGTTCGGCATCGTGCGCGGCAAGGTTTACACCTACCAGTGGTCGTCGATGCTGATTCTCCTGTATTTCGCCGAAGGCATGACCCGCGCCTTCACCGACCACGGTCTGGCGGCGTGGCTGGCCGGCGGGGAAATGGTGCTGGCGCTGCTTTTCTATTTTTGCGCGATTTTCTACGTGCGGGCGGCAACGGCGCGCTAGAAGCCTGTCGGACTTACTGAATCGAAGCGAAAAATGAGTGGGTAGAGGACAGGTTTTGCGAAGTTTCGCCTGAAGGCGAAAGGCCTGCTTACCCCGACACACGGGTTTCAAGCGAATAGTCGGTCAGGTTGAAACGGCGGTTATTGGTAGGAGCCTGCCATGCAGGCGAGCCGTGTCGCCGGCGGGAACATTGCGACACCGCATCGCGGGCGCGGCCCACTCCTATCACCCCTTCGTTTCATGTTGACAGGCTCCTAGCCTGAATTACCCTCGCCGCAAAAAAGCGGTGGCTTCCTCCGCCGGCAGGGGTTTGCTGAACAAATAGCCTTGCAGGAAGTCGCATTGGTGAACGGAGAGAAAATATTGCTGGCCTTCGGTTTCCACGCCTTCGGCGACGACCTTGAGGCCCAGGTTGTGGGCGAGGGCGAGGGTGGCGGCGCTGATGGCGGCATCGTTTTCATCGCTCTCGATATCGCGCACGAAAGCCCGGTCGAGCTTGAGTATCTGGATCGGCAACAGCTTGAGATAGGCCAGCGAGGAATAACCGGTGCCGAAGTCGTCGATGGCCAGCGTCACGCCCAGATCCCGCAATTCCTTGAGCCGCCCTATGGCCCGTTCGGGGTTGTCCATGGCCACCGATTCGGTGACTTCCAGTTCCAGATCGTCGCGGGCGATGCCGTGTTTTTTCATGATGGCGCGGACTCTTTCGACCAGGGTCGGGGAGCGTAGCTGGTGGGCGGAAAGGTTGACTGCGACGCGCGCATTGGTGAGACCCTGTGCGCGCCAAGCCGCTTGCTGGCGGCAGGCTTCGTCGAGCACCCATTCGCCGAGAGCTTCGATCTGCCCGGTTTCTTCGGCGATGGGAATGAATTTGAGGGGCGGGATTAGCCCTTTTTCCGGGTGCCGCCAGCGTACCAGCGCTTCGACTCCGCAGGTACGGCCATCTGCGGTGCAAATTTTGGGTTGGTAGTGCAGTTCGAACTGCTGTTCCATCAGCGCAGTACGCAGGTCGCGCTCCAGCGCCAGTTTTTCCATCGCCGCGTTGGTCATCGCCGTGGTGAAGAACTGGTAGTTGTTGCGCCCCAGTTCCTTGGCGTGATACATCGCGGTATCGGCGTTTTTCATCAGGGCTTCCGGGGTGCTACCGTCGTTGGGGAAGATGCTGATGCCCACGCTGGGGGTGGTATGCAGGTCGTTGCCGTCGATCCGGTAGGGCTGGCCGAGCACTTCGACGATCATGTCGGCACAGTGGGCGGAATCCATGCCGTTATCCAGTCCGGTCAGCACCACCACGAATTCGTCTCCGCCCAGACGGGAGACGATGTCGCTTTCCCGCACGCTGGCCTGCAAGCGGCGCGCCACTTCGATGAGCAACAGGTCGCCGACATGGTGGCCGAGGGTGTCGTTGATGGTCTTGAAGCGATCCATGTCGATGAACAGGACCGCGGCTTCGCGATTTTCGCGGCGTGCCGACAAAAGCGCCTGTTCGAGGCGGGTTTCCAGGCTGAAGCGGTTGAGCAGCCCGGTCAGCACGTCGTGGTGGGCGAGGCGGTGGATGCGTTCCTCGGCGGCCTTGCGTTCGCTGATGTCGGTAAAGCTGGCGATATGGTGGGTGATCTTTCCTTCCTCGTCGCGGATCAGCGAAATGGCGGCCCACTTCGGGTAAATGTGCCCGTCCTTGCGGCGATCCCAGAATTCGCCCTGCCAGAAACCGGTTTCCTGCAGGGATGACCACATTCCCTGGTAGGTTTCCGGGGGCGTGCGGCCGGATGCCAGCAGCTTGGGATTCTGGCCGTGTACGTCGGCCCAGGTATAACCCGTCAGCGTGGTGAAGGCGGGATTGACGGCGACGATATGGTTGTCGCGGTCGGTAATCATGATGGCTTCGCCGCTGTGGCTGAAAACGTTGGCGTAGAGGCGCAAAGCCTCTTCCGTCTCATGCAGATCGCTGACGTCCTGTACCGTGCCGCGTGAAACCAGCGGGGTGCCGTCTTCGGCGTAGAGGGTTTCGCAGCGTTCCTGCACATGCTTGATGCGCCCGTCGGGAAGCCGCAGCCGGTGCTCGATTTCATAGGGCTGGCGGTTTACCCGGGATTCGGCATAGGCGCGGTTCACTTTTTCCCGGTCTTCCGGGTGGATAGCGTTGAGAAACGCTTCCTTGGAAGCACCGAATTGCGCCGGGTTAATTTCGAAAATCCGGAAAATTTCGTTCGACCACTCCGTTTGGCCGTTGTGCAGATCCTGTGTCCAGCTTCCTACCTTGGCGATGCGTTGGGCTTCGTTGAGCCTGTCATGGTCGATTTTGAGGGCTTCCTCGGAACGCTTTAGGTCGGAAATGTCCCTGAAAACGGCGACCACTTCCCCGCCCGGCAGACGCATCACGTCGTTTTCCACCCACAGGCTGAGGCGCTTGTCCTGATAGGCGAAAAGCGGCAGCGATTCCGCAACGCCGGATTGCCAGACGCGACGGAGCGCGGCGAGCAGGCCGGAATCGATGACCCCGGGGAATACTTCCTTGACGCGGCGGCCCAACACTTGGTCGCGGTTGGTTCTGGTGATCCTTTCCGCTGCTCGATTGAAATCGAGAAACTCGAAGTCGCTGCCGCCGTCCACCGCACGATACACGGCCACCCCGTCGTTCATGTTGCCGAACAGGGCGCGGTATTGCGCTTCCTTGGCTTCCAGGGATTGGGTAGCGGCAATCCGCTCGGCATCCCGGCGGCTACGTTCCCGTTCTTGCAGACGGGTAGACCAGCCGCCCCAGCCGATGCCGAGCAGGCCCAACAGCCAGATGGCGCCATGATTCAGGCTTAGGCTTGTTCGCGTGGCTTCGAGGCGCTGGTAATAAGGGGTAAGCGGCAGGTTTAGACCGGTCGCGCCGCGCATGTCGCCCAGCTTGTAACCGAGGATGGCATGGCATTTTTCGCAGCCCGGCTCCATGACCATGGCGCGGAGATAGCGCAGGTAGGGTTTGCCGTCCTTGTCGGTCACCGCCCATACTTCCTTTTTCTCACCGCGGGTGAAGCGGTGTAACTGCTCGGTTTCCCAGGGGTCCGGCGCGTTGCCGGGATTGAGGTATTTCAGGCCGGTGATGCGCCCCTGGATGCCGTATTCCTCGGTATAGCGGTCCATTATCTGGCGCAGCATGGATGCCGGATTGAGCAGGGTGAGCTTCAGCCCTTCGGTGGTGACGACATCGCTTCCCGGAACGTGGGCCAGCCAGGGAGCCGGCTGCTGGGTGGCGGTGATCGGTACGTAAACCCCGCCGTGACTGGTCGCCCAGCGCCGGAAGGAGAGATCCTTGTTGACGTTGGAACGCGCCTCGGCATAAGCCTGATCGAGCATTTGCTGTTTCGCCCGTTCGAGATTCCAGGCCAGCGATACGCCCAGCACCGCCGTCCAGGCTACGGCGGTCAGCAGGGCGAAGCGCAAATGAAGCAGGAATGGCATGAGTGGCACAGCCTGGCGTGGAGAATGGACCAAGGATAAAGCGTTTCCTACCCTTATGCCAACCCGGCAAGCCGTGCGTAGTGGCGGCGCCGCGAATGGCGCCTGGTTATGAGTTCAGATGCTGCTGCACATCCTTCATCCGCAGATTCCGGCGGAACCGCTTTCCGGCAGGATGGTGAAGATGTTTTGAAAATTCGCCACCCGGAGAACCTGTTGGACGAAGCCTTCGGTGCTTCGCAATGAGACTCGCAGATTGGACAGGTTGGCGTTTTCGCGGAGAATCAGAAGCATCCCCAGCGCCGAACTGTCCATGTATTGCACGTTGGTCAGATCGACCGTGACTTCCTTGATACCTTTGATTTGCAGCACTTCATCACGGGCATTTTTGAAGTCGCCGTGGATGCTGAAGTCGAAACGACCGTTGAGCGCTAATACTGCAGTATCCCCATCTTGCTTTATGTTAATCGTCATCATGTTGAAATCTCTCCAAGCAGCAAAAGTACGTTGATTCGAATCGTTCTTCTAAGTTTCCTCGTTAGCGGGCGCCCGAGCCGCATTCCACCAGCATCAGCGTCATGTCGTCGAAGGCATGGCGCTTGCCCAGGTGGGCATTCAAGGTATCGGTCGGCGCGGTAAAGCGCTGGGCAGTTGCTAAAAAATGCGGTTGACCGGCAGCAGGTTGAGCGGCCGGCAAACCGTGGCCGGTCGAGTCGGCCAGCATCAGGTAGAGCTTGCGGTTGCGCGAGCGCGATGCCGCGATCAGGTCGCCGCTCACCACGTCGGTGGGTTTGAGCCAGCAATGGAGTTGCGCGTCGTGGAGATTTTCGGGACGTATCATGCGCGCCATCAGTTCCGCGACCAGGCGCCGCTCCTCTTCGGCGGCCTGGTGGTAGGCTTCGAGTTGCGCCTTGCCGGTCGCCAGGTCGCGGTTCTTGAACAACATCGCGGCGCTCTTGGCGATGGCTTCCAACAGTTGCTTGAGGTCGATGGGCTTCAGGGCGTAGCCGTCCACGCCCAGGGCAATGGCGCGATGCAGGTACTTGACGTCGTTGAAGGCGGTGGTGAAGATCACCGGCGTGGCGGCGTTCAGTTCCTTGACCGCGGCGGCCAGTTCGAGTCCATCCATGAGCGGCATCATGATGTCGCTGATGATGATATCCGCTTGGCGCGCCTTGAAAGCAGCCAAGGCGGCTTGGCCATTGTCGGCGAGGATCGGTTCGCCCACCCGGGGTTTGAGGAAATGGGCGACCTCTTTGCGGATGTGGTCGTCGTCTTCCGCGTACAGGACGGAGAGCTGCTTGATTTCGCCGGGGCTGGCCTGGTTCATGGGCCCTCCGCTTCATTCTCGGCGGCATGTTCGAGCGGTAATGCGATGGTGAACTCCGCGCCGTGGTTGCCGTTGCGGAAAACGATGGTGCCGCCCATGCGCTGTTCGACGATGGTTTTTACCATGTACAGGCCGATGCCGGTTCCTTTATCCTTGGTGGTGAAGTAGGGATCGAAGATTTTTTCCGCGATCTCGGGGGAGACGCCGCCGGCATTGTCGCGCACCACGATGGTGGCGTGCCTGCCGTCGCTGGTGGTGTCGATTTTAATCGCGGGATGCGTCGGCATCTTTTCCAGCAAGGCGTCCTTGGCATTGCCGAGCAGGTTCAGCAGGATCTGGGCTAGCTCGTTCGGATGCCCGATCATCTGGATGTCCTGGGGGCCGCTCAATTCGACCGCGATGTTGTTGTTCTTGAGGCTGGCGTTAACCAGGTTGAGCGCGTCCTGTATCGCTTGGCATACGTTGAAGGCGGTGGCGTAGCGGGCGGGGCTGAAAAAATCCCGAAAATCGTCGATGGTGGAGGACATCTGGCGGATCGAGTTCATCGCGTCCGCGACGTAATGGGATAGCGCGTCGCCATCGAGTTGCCGATCCTCGAAATCGATCTGGATGTTCTGCAGGATCAGCCCCAATACGCTCAGGGGCTGGCGCCACTGGTGGGCGATGTTGCCGATCATCTCGCCCATCGCGGCATGGCGCGCCTGATGCACGAGTATGCGTTCCTTCTCCATGCCCTTGGCGATTTCCGTGGAAACCTGTTGCGCCAGGGTGGCATTCAGGTCGAGCAACTTTTGCTCGGCGGACTTGCGGCTGTCGATATCCATCAGCGCCCAGATCGACCCTTGCGACATGTCGCGGGGGTTTACCGCCATGCCGCGCAGGTGGCACCAGAATATCCGGCCGTTCTTGCGCCGCATGAGGCGCTCGATTTCGAAAGGCTTGCCCTGAACCAGTTGGGCATAGGCTTCCTGGCCCACCTGCCGGTAATCCTCGGGAGTCGGGTAGAGCACTTCCGTGAATTTCTTGCGCAATTGGCTCATTTTGTAGCCGAACATATCCTCCATGCGGTGGTTGATCCAGATGAACTTGCGATCCTTGAGGAAGGCGATGCCGACCTGGGTGTTGTCCAGGATGGTTTGCATCTGTTGCAGCGTTTCGGCGAGGCGCTGCTGCATCCGCTTTTTCTCGGTAACGTCGTCGTATATTCCCAGCACGCCGATGACTTTGCCCAACGGGTTGTGCAAGGGAACCTTGTAAGTCTGCGCCCAGCGGATTTCCCCGTCATCCCAAACCAATTTGTCTTCGAAATTGATTTTGGGCTGGTTGCCGAGGATCACCTTGCGGTCGTCCTTGCGGAATTTTTTTGCCAGTTCGGGGGGGTGGAGTTCGAAATCGGTTTTGCCTTTGAGCTCCGCGCTGCTCGCCAACCCCCAATCGGTCAGATAGGCTTTGTTCGCCCCAAGATAGACGGAATCGAGATCCTTCCAGAACACCCGCAAGGGAATATGGTCGAGGACCAGTTGCACAAGCTGCTTGGCGTTGAATAAGTCCTCCCGTGCCTGTTTTTTTACGGTGATGTCGCGCACGCTGGAGCGGTGGCCGAGGTAACGGCCCTGTTCGTCATAGATGGGCAGCCAGGAAACGCTGCCGTAAAAATCGCTGCCGTCCTTGCGCAAAAAGCGGGTCTCCACGTCGTCGCCGTTTTGCCCGGTAACCGCACTGGAAAAATGGCAGGCCAGCCTGTCGCGGTCGTCGGGATGAATCAAGGGAAAGGGATAATCCGTCATGGCATAGCATTCTTCCGGGGTAAAACCGGTCATGCGTTCCACCGCCGGGTTGATCCACAGCAGTTTGCCGTCGGGGTCGATCCAGTTTTCCCAGTTGTAGGTGTAGTTGGCGATGGCGCGGAAACGCTCTTCATTTTCCTTCAATGCGGTTGCGGCGAGCTTGCGTTCGGTGATGTCGTCCTCAATGGAGAGAAAGTGCGTGATGTTGCCGTCTGGTCCTAAGAGCGGGGAAAGGGTCGCCGATACCCAGACCAACGACCCGTCCTTGCGGCGGTTCTGCAGTTCGCCTTGCCAACTTTGGCCGGCGAGGATGCTTTCCCACATGCGTGCATATTCTTCCGGCGGGGTGTTCCCCGACTTGAGCAGGTTGGGCTGGTTGCCCAACACTTCTCCCGCTGCGTAGCCATAGGTGCGGCAAAAGCACGGATTGACGTATTCGATGACTCCCTGGAGGTCGGTTATCAGGATGGCATTTGAGCTTTGTTCGATCGCTTGGGTGAAAATCCGGAGTTTGTCTTCAATCTGCGTGAAATGGGTTTGATCTTCGTAACAGATCAACAACCCGTCGACGTTCCCCGATTCGTCGCGGAACGGAATCTTGGTGATGTCCAGCCAGGCCAGTTTGCCGTCGGGTTGCTGTTTCCGGACGGCGTTGTGGAATTGCGGAATGCCTTTTTCCATGGCATCCAGGTCGAGCCTGAAGAAATAATCGCCGTCCTGGGGGTTGCGGTACAGGTCATGATCGGTTTTGGCGACGATCTCTTCCGGCGACGTTAAGCCTGTCGCCGTCGCCCCGGCTCGGTTACATCCCCGGAAAGCACCGCGGCGATCCTTCCAGAACAGGTGTTGGGGGATGTTGTCCAATACATGCTGCAAGAAGGCGTCTTTTTCCTCAAGCTTTTTTTGGGATTCGCGCAACGCGGCTTCATCTTTCTTGCGCTCGGTAATGTCGGTGAAAGTGCTGAAAACTTCGTGGGGAAGGTTATCGCCAGGGAGAAACGAGGGAAAGGCGTCCACCTGTATCCAGCGGTGCTGATTCAGGGGGGCATGGAAAACCCCCATGGTTACCCCGGTGACGTTCTTGCCGGTTCGCAATGCCACCATCGCCGGGTGTTCTTCGCCGGGAAACGGAGAACCGTCTTCCCGAATGGATTCCCACGAGGCGTGTCCGACCATGCTGTCGAGAGTGAGTCCGAGGATCCGTTGCGCCGCCGGGTTTGCCGAGATGATTCGCCCCTCGCTATCCTGATACACCATGCCTTGCGCCATGGCGTCAAAGAGCCGATAGAATCTCGCGCAACGTCCCAGCAGCGCCGCTTCATCGGCAGAAAAAGTGCTGGAACAGGGCGATTGGCCTTCCTGGGATGCGTGTTCCATTACGGGTTCCAATCGGGAGAATGGGATTTGGCCGGAATCTCCGCACGATTTGACTCGTGTCGGTGTTCCGATCCCTTATGCTGTTTTTATAGACAACTATTCGAGTCTTGGAAGGACTGTCACGCGCAGAGCGCTTCCCCGACGCAAGGCAGAGAGCAAGCCTCCGCCACGAAAGCCGTCCACATGACTCCTTCGTACAGTTCTCTCAAGGGGAATTCCCCGCTTAAATTGAAAGTGAAAACCAGATTTTGGAAACCGATCAAATTGACCCCCAGCGCCAACTGGGCGGCGAGGGCGCGACGCATGGACACCATGCCGATGCAGCAGGTCGCCTTCGGTTCGGACTGGTTGGTGTTGACGATGATCTGAATATTCTTGACCGCGCCGAAACGGGTGAAGATATCCGTCAGTTCATGGATGAGATGCTGCTTGTTCGTGGCATGGCTGAGGCGGTTTTCAAGTTCTCGATTCATGGCGTTTACCTCCCGACTGTCAAGCGCTAGCGCAACCACACTGCTTTCAGTTTGCGGCAATCCCGGCGCCACTCGCAGAGTTGCGCGCAGTCGTGGCGTTTTTCCGTGGCGAAACATTGCTCGTCGTTATTGAAACGCTGAATGGCGCGAATCAGTTGCGTTTGCGAGGCATCACTCTGAAACCCCGGCACGCCGAGATGGCTGGCAATTCCCTGAAGCTGCTCGATAGAATGGTTAGGCATGGGCGTCTCCGTAACTCATTGTGAAACAACTGGTTGTGAAAATATGGAAGGGGGGGTAGGAAGCGCGGCGCTTCCTGATTGGTTGTTGTTACTGTAGTCCAATGTGCGGAGCGGCTGAATGGGACGATGGCTAATTTCGGGTATGAGGATAGCTAAATCCTCAATAGGGGCTTTGCCTAGCGGCGTAGGCCAACGCCTGATTGGCGGGGCTTTGCTGGGAAAACCCTGATTTTTGTTGGCTGTCCGGCGAAAAAAAAGGGCGCGGCAAGCCGCGCCCACAAGGGGAAACCGTTTCAAAGAAGTTTTGGTCAGATCGCCATCATGTCGACGAACTCGTGTACCGGCAGGGCTTCCAGCTTGTTCTGGTCGAGGCACACCGCGAGGATGGCGTTCTGCTGCTTGGCGGGGAAACGCCGGGCGAGGTTGACCTTGAACTTCTTGACCAGTTCCGGGATGCCTTCGGCGCGACGGCGGCGATGGCCGATGGGGTATTCGACGGCGATGTTGTCGGACTTCGTGCCGTCCTTGAAGAAGATTTGCACCGCGTTGGCGATGGAGCGCTTGTCCGGGTCGAGGTAGTCCTGGGTATATTGCGCCAGCTCGACGCATTCCATCTTGTCGCGCAGCGCGTCGATGCGCGGGTCGGCGGCGGCGGCGTCTTCGTAGTCGGCGGCAGTGAGGTTGCCTCTGAGCAGGCCGACGGCGGTCATGTATTGCAGGCAGTGGTCGCGGTCGGCGGGGTTGTTGAGGGGGCCTTTCTTGTCGATGATGCGGATCGCCGATTCGTGGGTGGTGAGGACAATTTTGTCGATCTGGGCGATTTTCTCCAGCGTGTCGAGCCGGCTGCCGACCTGGGCGTGAAGCTGGAACGCGCATTCGATAGCGGTCTGCGAGTGGAATTCGGCGGGGAAGGAAATCTTGAAGAGTATCTGTTCCATCACGTAGGAGCCGTAGGAGCGCTGGAACTTGAAGGCGTTGCCCTTGAAGGATACGTCGTAGAAACCCCAGGTCTTGGCGGTGAGCGCCGAGGGATAGCCCATTTCGCCTTTCAGCACCATCAGTGCCAGGCGCACCGCGCGGCTGGTGGCATCGCCCGCCGCCCAGGATTTACGCGAACCGGTATTGGGCGAATGACGGTAGGTGCGCAAGGATTGGCCGTCCAGCCAGGCATGGGAAACCGCGTCGATGACCTCTTCGCGGGTGCCGCCGAGCATCCTCGTGACCACCGCGGTGGAAGCGACTTTCACCAGAATCACGTGATCCAGGCCGACCCGGTTGAAGCTGTTTTCCAGTGCCAGTACGCCCTGGATTTCGTGAGCCTTGATCATCGCGGTGAGCACGTCGCGCATGGTCAGCGGCGCCTTACCTTGCGAGACGCGGGTACGCGATAGGTAATCGGCGACCGCGAGTATCCCGCCCAGGTTGTCGGAGGGATGGCCCCATTCGGCGGCCAGCCAGGTGTCGTTGAAATCCAGCCAGCGCACCATCGCGCCGATGTCGAAAGCGGCTTTCACCGGATCGAGCTGGAACGAGGTGCCGGGGACTTTCGCGCCGTTGGGCACCACGGTGCCGGGAACGATAGGCCCGAGCAGCTTGGTGCAGGCCGGGTAGGACAAGGCTTCCAGACCGCAGCCGAGGGTGTCGATCAGGCAATTGCGGGCGGTGTCGTAGGCTTCGTCCGACTGGATTTCGAAATCGCAGACGTAATCGGCGATGTCCACCAGCACTTGATCGGGTTCGGGACGGACGTTGGAGATGTGGGAGGACATGGTTGTCGGTTTCCTTGGTTAATGGTTTGTCGATTTCAGTAGCCTGGATGGAGCGCAGCGCAATCCAGGGCCGCCGCAAGGCGGTTCAAACGGTTGAAATTGCCGCCGTAGCTTGCGCCCTGGCGGGCGCTCCCGGATTGCGCTGCGCTCCATCCGGGCTACTGCCGGGCCTCGATCGGCACGTAAGCCCGCTCGTCCGGCCCGACGTATTCCGCGTTGGGCCGAATAATCTTGTTGTCGATGCGCTGCTCGATGATGTGCGCGGCCCAGCCGGCGGTACGCGAAATCACGAAAATCGGGGTAAACATCGGGGTCGGCACGCCCATCATGTGGTAGCTCGATGCGCTGTACCAATCCAGGTTGGGGAACATCTTCTTCACTTCCCACATCACCGCTTCGATGCGGTCGGAGATGTTGAAGAGATTGATGTTGTCGCCGGCTTCGCAAAGGCGTCGCGACACCGCCTTGATCGCCACGTTGCGCGGGTCGCCGATGGTATAGACCGGGTGGCCGAAGCCGATGACGATTTCCTTGCGGGCTACGCGCTCGCGGATGTCGGCTTCCGCCTCGTCGGGGTTGCGGTAGCGCGAGATGATCTCCATCGCCGCCTCGTTGGCGCCGCCGTGCTTGGGGCCGCGCAGCGCGCCAATCGCGCCGGTGATGCACGAATAGAAATCCGACAAGGTGCCGGAAATCACCCGTGCGGTGAAGGTCGAGGCGTTGAATTCGTGCTCGGCGTAAAGGATCAGCGAGGTGTCGAGCGCCTTGCGCTGCAATTCGGAGGGCGGCTTGCCGTGCAGTAAATGGAGAAAATGCCCGGCCACCGTCTCGTCGTCGGTGACGGTCTCGATGCGCCTGCCGTTTACCGCGTAATGGTGCCAATACAGCAGCATAGCCCCGAACGACGCCACCAGCCGGTCGGCGATGTCACGCGCCCCGGGCAGATTGTGGTCGTCCTTCTCGGGTAGCAGCGAACCGAGCACCGAACAAGCGGTGCGCATCACATCCATGGGGTGCGCCGACGCCGGCAGCAGTTCCAGTGCAGCTTTCAATTGCGGCGGCAGGCCGCGCAGCGCCTTGAGCTTGGCGCGATAGTCGGCAAGTTCGCCGCTGGTCGGCAATTCGCCGTGGATCAGCAGGAACGAGACTTCCTCGAAGGTGGATTTCTCCGCCAGTTCGAGGATGTCGTAGCCGCGGTAATGCAGGTCGTTGCCGCTGTGCCCGACAGTACACACCGCCGTGGTGCCGGCGTTGACGCCGGATAGGGCGACCGATTTCTTCTTGGGTTTGTTGTCTGTTTCGCTCATTTTCTTCTCCTGAATCATGTAGGTTGGGCTGAGTTTCGTAGGGTGGACACGGCTTTTCGTGTCCACGCGGGACCGCCGACGGTGGACACAAGAAACCGTGTCCACCCTACAAAAATCACTTTCCCTGTGCGAACAGCGAATCGAGCTTCTGCTCGAATTCATGGTAGCCCAGGTAATCGTATAGCTCCATGCGGCTTTGCATGATATCCAGGACATTCTTCTGGGTGCCTTCGCTGCGCACAGCTTGATAAACCTTGAGTGCCGCGGCATTCATCGCGCGGAACGCCGACAGCGGATACAGCACCAGCGAGACATCGGCGCCGCGCAGTTCATCCACCGTAAACAAAGGCGTCGAGCCGAATTCGGTGATGTTGGCGAGCACCGGCACTTGCACGGCATCGACGAATTGCTTGTACATGGCCAGTTCGGTTATCGCCTCGGGGAAGATCATGTCCGCGCCCGCTTCCACGCAGGCGCAGGCGCGGTCGATGGCGGATTGCAGTCCTTCCACGGCGAGCGCGTCGGTGCGGGCCATGATTACGAAATCCGGGTCGGTCTTGGCGTCCACGGCGGCTTTGACGCGATCCACCATTTCCGCCAGGGTGACGATCGCCTTGCCGGGACGATGACCGCAACGCTTGGCCTGCACCTGGTCTTCAATGTGAATCGCGCCGGCGCCGAATTTAATCATCGACTTTACCGTGCGGGCGATGTTGAATGCCCCGCCGAAACCGGTATCCACGTCCACCAGCACCGGCAGGTCGGTCACGTCGGTGATGCGGCGCACGTCGGTGAGCACGTCGTCGAGGGTGCTGATGCCCAGGTCGGGCACACCCAGAGAACCCGCCGCGACGCCGCCCCCGGAGATATAGAGCGCCTTGTAACCGACCGCCTGGGCCAGCTTGGCATGGTAGGCATTGATCGCGCCGATCACCTGGAGCGGCTTCTCGGCGGCTACGGCGGCACGGAAACGTGCGCCGGCGGATTGTATGGTCATGTGCGGTCCTTCGGTCGATGGCAATGGGCAAGGCACTGCAAACGCCATGCCAGTATCGCCGGATTTTTTTCAATTACCTGTTTTGACGGGAATGTTTGGCCATTCGGCGATGGTGTGGCGTTGCCGGCCGGTAACCGGCGTTTCAATGTTGCAACGGGTGGTCAAGTTGCACATGCTTCATCCAACACCTACACTTCCTTTAACCTCCCGCGGATAGTCAGCCCGCGGCGCTTTAAGGTAAAATGACAACAATTGTCGGGTGATTTTGAACAATGCGCCCACATAAAATCACTAACATTCCGAGGGGAAAATTCCATGAGCAAAATTCGTTTTCAGTCACGCCGCATTGCACTTGCCGCCGGTTTTGTCGCCCTGGCAGGCATGGTCAACCAGGCTGCCGCCGCCGATGCGACACCCCGTACCGGGAAGCAAATCGTCGAAGCCATCTGTATCCACTGTCACGGCGAAGGCAAGGATGGCGCACCGCGCATCGGCAATACCAATGACTGGGCGCCGCGAGCCAAGTTCGGTCTCAATCAGCTTTCGAAGAACGCCATGGAAGGCGTGCGCAAGATGCCGGCGCATGGCGGGGAAGCGACCCTCAGCGACCTGGAAGTCGAGCGGGCCATCTCCTACATGGTGAGCGGGGGCAGGACTCCCGACCCACAAAAGACCCACGGCAAGGTTAGTCATGGATCCGGCGAGCAGATCGTCGCATCGGCATGCGGCAACTGCCATCGCGAGGGTAGCAACGGCGCCCCCAAGATCGGCGATGCGGAAGCTTGGCGGCCCCGCCTGGCCAAAGGGATAAACGAGCTGGTGTCGTCAGCCGTCCACGGCCACAACAAGATGCCTTCCCGTGGTGGATTTACCAACCTGAGCGACGCCGACCTGCGCGCTGCCGTGTCGTTCATGGCGTCGAAGTCTTCCGGGCCGAACAACAAGTAAGTAATAGCAGTTCTTGGTTTTGAGTGTTAAGTGTTGAGTTGTGGAATGCGCTTCGCGCCTGATTCAAATCCGACGCGCTTTGCGCGGCGACATCAACTAAGCACTCAACGCTAAACATTCAAAATTGTTTTTGCCTTTCACTTAATCGTTTCGGGAAATCACGGAGCGCCGCCACCGACCGGTGGGGCGCTCCGTTTTATTTGGTCGGCAGCGTTTTGCGGGCGTAAGCGTCAAATTTCCATAAGTTCAATTTTCCGCTTGTTTCAAGTGTGAAACGCTAGTGTTACACTAAAGAAACTATCGAGGTTTCTTCATGTCCTCTGCCAGCAAAAAACCGAAAATCTGGGTCGCCGGTTTCAGCCTCACCGGCTTTCTGCCCGAAATCCTTCCCGATTACGCGGCGGTCGCGGAGCTCCGCGTGGTCAACAAGATTTTCGAAGAAGGCGTGGGTGCCGCACGCGACCTGCTCGCCAGCGGGGATGCCGACGTGTTCATTGCCACCGGGGCCAACGGCGCCTATCTCAAGGAGCATCTCGATGCGCCGGTGGTGCAAATCAAGGTCAGCGGCTTCGACATCCTCCATGCCCTGCGCCGCGCCCGCCAGGTTTCCGAGCGCATCGCCATCTTTAGCTACCAGGCGATCAGCGCGGAGCTGGAGGAGATCAAGGAAATCCTCAAGCTCGATATCGAGCAATGTTTCTATACCACTGCGGAAGACGCCCGTGAGCGCGTCCAGCAACTGGCCCGCGACGGCTTCCGGGTGATCGTCGGCTCCAGCATGATTAACCGCATCGCCGCGGAAGTCGGGCTGGCCGGGGTATTTCTCTATTCCGCCGAAGCGGTGCGGCGCGCTCTCGACGATGCCATCGACCTGGCGCGCGTGGCGCGTGTCGAGGAAACCCGCCGCGAATGGCTGAACGCCTCCCTGCTGCGCCTCGCCGAAGGGGTGGTGGCGGTGGATGGCGACGAGCGCATTCAGTCCGCCAATCCGGCATTTGCGCGCTTGCTCGGGGTTTCGGTGGAATGGGCATTGGGGCGGCGCTTGAGCGAACTCGCCCCGGAACTGTCGCTGGCGCGCACCCTGCGCTCCGGCGAGGCCGAGCCGGAACAGGTGGTGCGGGTCGGCGGGCGCATTCTTATCACCAACCGCCTGCCCATCCTGGAAGGCGAACGCGCCGCCGGGGCGGTGCTCACTTGCCAGGACGCCAACGCCATCCAGCGCGCCGACCGCTCCTTGCGCGTGCAAAACCGCCCGCGCCAGTTCGTTGCCAAATACCAGCTTGCCCGAATCGTCGGCGCCAGCCCGCAAACCGTCCAGGCCAAGGCGGTCGCCGCCCGTTACGCGGCGGTCGATGCCACCTTGCTGATTAGCGGCGAATCGGGCACCGGCAAGGAGCTTTACGCCCAAGGCATCCACAACGCCAGCCGGCGCAGCGGCGCGCCGTTCGTCGCCGTCAATTGCGCGGCCTTCGCCGAAAGCCTGCTCGAATCGGAACTGTTCGGCTACGAGGAAGGCGCTTTCACCGGCGCGCGCAAGGGCGGCAAGGCCGGCCTGTTCGAGGCCGCCCACACCGGCACCCTATTCCTCGACGAAATCGGCGAAATGCCCCTCGCCCTGCAAGCCAAGCTGCTGCGGGTGTTGCAGGAAAAAGAGGTGTTGCGTCTCGGCAGCACCGACCCCACCCCCATCGACGTGCGCATCCTCGCCGCCACCCACCGCGACCTGCGTCGCATGGTGGGGGAAGGGCAATTTCGCGAAGACCTCTTTTATCGCCTCAACATCCTCAACCTGCACCTCCCGCCGCTGCGTGAACGCCCGGCGGACATCGCCGCGCTGGCCGGACATTTTCTCGATGCCGCCCTGCAACGCCTCGGCGCCACCCGCACCGGTGCGGAACTCTTGCCGCGCCTGCTGCCCCACCTCGCCGCTTACCCGTGGCCCGGCAACATCCGCGAACTGGAAAACATCGTCGAGCGCGTCAGCGTCTTTCTCGCCCCGCCGGATGCGGCCCTCCAGGAAAGCGAAGCGCTGCTGCGCGCCATCGTCCCGGAACTGTTCGGCGCCGAGCCGCCGCCGCATGCTCCCCTCAAGGCCAGCAGCCGCGCCGGCGAGCTTGCCCACATCCGGCGAGTGCTCGGCGAATGCGGCGGCGACCAAAGCAAGGCGGCGCAGAAGCTGGGGATCAGCCGCACCACCCTGTGGCGCAAGCTGCGGGGGAAGGCCTAGCCCGCTCACGGATTGAGCAATTTCGAGATTCCCAAGCCCAGCGAGCCGCTGGGAGACTTGGCGTTGTCGAATCCGCCCAGGTTGTGAAACATGAATTGGCTGGCGAGGTTGCTGTCGCTGACGATCATGTGGTCGCCGAGTCCCGATTCATCCTGGGCGTCGAGCAGGGTGCCGTCCGGCCACAGGAAATACACCTCGCGGGCGCTGGCGCTGCTTTCCCAGGCGTCGAAATCGACCTTGCCCGAGGCGGCGCCGTTGCCGTACAGCAGGCGCAACGGCTTGCCGCTCATCCCGCCGCTCTGGTCCTCGTAATAAAGCTTGTATTGGGCCGCGCCGAGATGCACCAGAACCGGGCCGTGGGCCTTGGCAACCAGCGCCTTGGCGCAGCCGCTACCATCGCTTTGCACCGTCCAGTCGGTTCCGTCGTAGACCGCGTAAAACAGGGCGTTGCTATATTTTCCGCAGGCGTCGTCGCCGGTGACGATCATATAGGTGCCGGCTGCGCCGTTCCACAGCCAGGAATCCAGGGTCGGATAGCCGATCTTGAACTGGCGCGCTTGTTTCAACGGCGAAGGCTTGACGCTGTCGCCGGACAGACCGATCACCGTGGTGAGGGCGCAGGCGCCGCCCGGCGCGTAGTCGGTCGAGCCGCTTCCCCCGCAATAGGTCTTGGCGGCGTTGCTCGAATAGCGCTGGCCGGTCAGTCCGTCTTTCGAATCCAGGGAATAGATGCGGGTTGGCGATCCGGTTTCCTTGAGTGAGGTCGCTTCCATGTAGAGGCGCACGGTTTTGCCGGCGGCCACGGGAATCGCCTGCAAGGCGTTGATTTCAAGGGCGCCGGAATTCGACGCGCAATCGGTGTAGGCGGGCGGTGTGCAGGGGTTGCGCAGCCCCAGGGCGGTATCGGTAACGAACGAGGTCAGGGTTGCCACGTCGGTCGCGGTTCCCGCCGTGGTCGCGATGGCGACGCCGTCCCTGCCGGCCGCCACGGTCTTGTAGAAGTATTCGTGGCGTCCCGCCAGGCTGCCCGCTTCGGTTCCCCAGTGCATCACCCAGGACAGCACGCTGCCGTCCTTCACCGCCCTGGTCGCGTTGGCATAACCGTTGCCCGTGCCTTGCAACTGCCAATATTCGGGGGAGGTGGCTGCCGATACGGCTGCGGCGCTGGCCGCGGACTGGCAGGCGCTGTCCTTGCAGGCCTTGACGGTCACCTGGTAGGCGGTCGCCGCTTTCAAGCCGCCGAGCGTTACCGGAGATGAAGCGCTGGCGGTCGTAACGGTGGTGTTCTTGATGGATTCGACCGCGCTGATTTCGTAATGATCGACCGCATAACCGGGAGCGCTCCAGGAAACGGCGAGCTTGGTGGACGACGAAAAACTCTGGGTGCCCGCCGTTTTGCCATCCGTCGCGGCGACGCTCACATTGGTGGGCGCATCCGGATTGGAAGAAATCGCTTTCACGCTGGCCGCGTCGACCGCGAAGGTCGCGAGATCCTTGCTGACCAGCGCAGCCGCATACCCCGACCGAGTACCGCCGTTGAGGAATTCCAGATAGGGCAGCGTGAGCGTGAAGGTGCCGGCGGATTCCGTTAATACCGGGGTGGTCGCCGCCGCCGCGCTTTTATCGAGCGCCACGGAACTCGCCTGACTCAAGCGGTAGCTGGTGATCCGGCTACCGGAAAGACTAGCCGAAAAGGCGAATATGCTGCCGTTCGCCGAGTATTCCAGGTAAGGAACACTGAGAACATAAAGTCCTCCGCTAACTTCGAGGCTGGGGAGCGCGGCATTGGCCGGCACGGCGAACAGCGCGCCGGAAATCAGCAGGGCGGACCATCTCGCGACATTGCTCATCATTTTTCCCTCCAAGTTCTCGGTTGCCGGCGAATCACGATATTACCTTCGCAATAGCGCAACGCAAGCGAGCAGCCCGATACGCAGTCATCCAAAAGATTGTCGAGCGCGCCTGAGTCGGGCCGGAGCGGCACCCTGCAGTCAATACTTGATTGAATTGGTCGTGTAATCTTCTACACTTCAAGCATCAGGCGATATTCTCAACGGTGCTTGACCAGCCTGCCACCCATCAGGAGACGACCATGCCCGAGCAAACATTTAGCTATGTGGTGATCGGCGGCGGGTTAGCCGGTGCCTCCGCCATCGCGGGAATCAGGGAGCGCGATGCCAACGGAACGATACTGTTGATCGGTGACGAAATGCATCTGCCCTATGATCGTCCCCCGTTATCCAAGCAACTGTGGTTCGGCAAATCCAAGGTGGCCGAGGTCTTTCTCCATGACCAGGCCTACTACGATCAGCAGGGCGTCAGCGTGGTGCGCGGCGCCAAGGTGGCGAAGCTCGACCCTGGCGAGAAAACCATCGCGGATGCGGAGGGCAACCGCTACCGCTTCGACAAACTGCTCCTGGCAACCGGCGTGACCCCGCGCCGCTTGGACATCCCCGGCGGGAACAGCGACGGGATCTGCTATTTCCGTACCCTCGACGACTACCTGAGCATCCACTCCCAAGTGGCAACGGCAAAGTCCGCACTGGTCATCGGCGGCGGCTTTATCGGCTCGGAGCTTGCCGCCGCGCTAAACGTCTCCCTGGAAGTCACGATGATCTTTCCCGGCACCCACATTTGCAGCCGGGTGTTTCCCGGTTCCCTGGGGCAGGCCATGCAACGGCGCTACCAGGAACGGGGGATCTATGTCCTCGATTCGGAAATGCCGGTGTCGATCGGCAAGACCGCGAGCGGCTTCGTCACCCAGACATCGGGCGGCAAGACCATACAATCGGACTTGGTCCTGGTCGGTATCGGCACGGTGCCGAACGTCGATCTTGCCCAGGCGGCCGGCTTGGCGGTGGATAACGGCATCGTGGTCGACGAATTCCTCCAAACATCACACCCGGATATCTATGCCGCCGGCGACAATGCTTTCTTTCCCTATGCGGCGTTGGGGCAGGGGATGCGCATCGAACACTGGGACAACGCCCTCAACCAGGGGAAATGGGCGGGACGCAACATGGCGGGTGCCAGGGAGGCATTCACTTACCAGCCGTATTTCTTCTCCGACCTGTTCGAATTCGGCTACGAGGCCACCGGCCTGGTCAGCCCGAAACTCGAAACGGTCACCGACTGGCGCAAGGAAAACGAAACCGGCGTGATCTATTATCTGGCCGATCAAAAAATACGCGGCATCATGCTGTGCAACGTGTGGGACAAGATGGACATCGCCCGCGAACTGATCCGCAAGGGCGAATCTGTTTCAGCGGAAGCGTTGCACGGCATGATTTGAGCTGCATTTCAAGCGGGTTGGCACGGCACCGCGGCGCTTAACGTTGCCGGCAACATCCATTTGCTTATTTCCCAAAAAATAATTACCCCTACCTGTTACTTTTGACAGGTGGCAAGGCAGGGTTTTTTTGAGATTATTCTGAATTTTCGCGCGGTCCTTACAGTTGGCTTTCGTTCCGGGCCGCCCTGAATAGCATACTGAAAAATGGGAGAAAATGATGATGGCAAGAGCGGTTTGCAATAACTGGTTTATCGAAAGGACAAGCCGGGCGGATACCCGAAGACTCCCCTATTTATGGGGTCTTGCCAAATGGGGCGTCGCCCATTTCTTGTGTGCAGAGATATGCTCAATGGCTGGCATGAAAGTACTTTTGCAGAGGGTTTTGTTGATATCCGCCGTAGCGGTTCTGACCGGGTGCATAGGAACCTCCCATCTTCTTTATTCCAAAAAGTTTTCCGTACCTTCCCGCCCGATAACCCAGTTGAGGGTTGCCTACATTGAAACCTCACCGAAAAAAATAAAACCTATTTCTGGCATCACGCTTCCCGAGGTGGGCTACAACGACCTACCCGAATTGTTTAGAGAACGGGTTCCGCTGGTTTTCGCACCAAACGGTATAGCTAGTGTTTATGCTACCGCCAAGGCTGCGCAACCCGGGCAAAAAGACCCGGTGCAGATTCCCTGGCCGGTTGGCGAAATGACCGATGCCCCCTATCTGTTAATTCAAATTGTGGATGGAAACTCCTTCGCGAACAATGTCACCACTGTTTTCAATCTGGACATGCGCGTCAATCTTTATGACAGTCCGAGTGGGCTGAGGATATGGACCAGTCAGTTCCAGAACGTTGTCACAAAGAGGGCAGGTGTAATCGCTGGTTTCGACAATGATTTCACCGACAGGCTGCTGATGATGATCCTCGAACAGATGGCTGAGGACGGGGTCATCAAATTGCCGGGGAACAGGGTGAAAGCGCCGGTGCCGGCAGAAAAACGCAAGGTATGAGAAACGGGGGGGGCAGTTCTCACATTCCAACAAAGTGTTGGAAAAAGTGGGGCCGGGGAAAATGACTCTGCCCCATTTTTCATAATCCTAAAGCCGGAAGGAAAGCAGCAGCGCAGGGGACCGCCTCGCAATCCCCTGCTTTTTAAGCCGCGTCAGCAGGTGGCAATTCCGGCGGGAATCGCTTCGCAGCTTTCAGCGCTGATGCTGCGCTGATCGACGCCGAAGCCGAGATGGATGACAACCGTGTCGCCAAGTTTCAGATCCCACACTTCGCTCGGGTCGAATTGCATGGCAACCGCGCCTTGCACGGTGTTGCTCACGGTCAGTTGGCCGGTGTCCCGATCCAGTGCAGTGAGTGTCCCGATCAGGGTCTGGTCATTGTAGACTTGGTCGACAGGGACGACCTTGTTGATGTCGGGAGTGGCGTTCATGGTGGTGCTGTCAGCCAGGGCGTTCATTGCCAGAGGGCCGCCCAGGATCGCGACCAGGAACAGCAATAATAGTTTTTTCATGGCTATACCTCCTGTGTTGGCAGGGCGGGCATGTCTTTAGCGTCCGCCCTTCTTGGCTCCCTAATGTCGTACTTCGATCTTGTTGACGACGTTGCGGACCCGGTTCACATACCAGGCATCCGTCTCGGCCTGCTTTCTTTCCGTGTCCCGAAACACCAGTCCTTCCAGCCTGACCACCCGGTCCTTGGTGGTCACGCCGATTTGAGTGGACGGCAAATTATGATCGCGCTCCAGGACCAGCCGCACGGCCTCGTTGATTTCCTCGTCGCTGTCCTCTTCCGGCGGACATACCGCGAGGCGGTTGGCGACGTCGCGGCAACCCGGCGCCCACCAGGCCAGCACGCCGGCCAGACGCTGATGGGACAAGCTCAGCACTTCGCCTTCCAGCGTCACCGCTCCATCCTCGACCAGGACGTGGATGTCGCCGCCCGATTCAGGTTGAGTGTCGCGGATGGTTTCTTCCCTGCCCTTGTGCCTCGCTCTGATCGCGCAATTCCTCAGGGCCGGTTCGGCGCTCAAGGCTTTGACCACCTCATCGCGCAACGCGCCGTCTCCCATCGGCATGGCGGGAACCAGGCGCAAGCGGTCTTCGATGTCGTTCACGGTATAGTCCCCGGCCAGTTCGAGGGCCAGTTTCTTGGCGGCTATTTCATTGACTTCGCCTTCGATGACCAACTTGTCGTTGCGTAAATCCATGTGGATGTGATTGCGGTGCACGTGGACGCGCGATTCGCGCTCGAAAGCGGCACGTATTCTCTTCAGGGTTTGTTGGCCTGTCATGAGAGGCCTCCTGTCTATCCGGTTGAGAATGAATTATTTCCTTGGAATTCTTCCCTTCGGTGAAGGATATTCCCGCGCCTTACTGGAAAGACCCGCCCCCGTTGGCAAAGTTCCAGGGCGCGGGAATGCCGGGGGGAGCGATTATGGCGAATAGGGGAGCGCCCGCCGGCCCTCCGAGCGGCCGACAGGCTTGGCGTGACCTTACTTCCCGGCAAACAAACCCGACTGCTTGATCTTGGTATGGCCCGTTTCGCCTTTGAGATCAATGGCCAGCAGCTTGCTATTGCCCTATTTGTCGTCGTTGCGGAAGCCATGCCCGGCGCCGACCATGGCCAGGCGGAGTCCCTGGCCCCGTTGAGGTGTTTGCTCTGGCTTTCTCCTATCTCGGCTTCCGCCACTGCAGTGAAATTCATTTTTTTCCCGAAAAAATATTTGCCCTACCTGTAACTTATGACAGGTGGCAAACCCCGTTTTTTTTGACACCATCACTGATTCTTGCGAACACCTGACGATTTGCGGATCGCCAAGGCGCCGCCTGGAATATCACACAAAAAAAATGGGAGACAACGATGGTGGCAAGCGAGGTAGGCAACAACGGGTTGTTCGGGATACTGGCGAGATGGGGGAAAAGCCGCGCCCAGCCGGGCTGGGATTTGCTTCCCCTGGCCCGCGAAGAATGGCTGTGGGCGCTGGACAGCCTGTGCCAATTGCAGCGGATACCCAGCAATCCGGCGCTGCTGCTGCAACAAAATCCGCCGCCCCACACCTTGGGCAGCTTGCGCAAGGCGGCTTTCAAGCTGGGCCTGAAAAACGCCCTGCATCCCCTGAGCAGCGCCAAGCTGGCCGACATGCATTTCCCTTGCCTGGCGCTGCTCAAAGCGGAAGGGGAAAACACCCCATCCCGAGCTGCGATCCTGGCGCGCTACGACGGGGGCAAACTTCTCTATTTCGTGTCCGGCGAGCAAACGCCGCGCACTCTGGATGCCGCGGAGCTTTCCAGCTATTTCGAACCGGTCGCGCTGCTGGTCACGCCGGAGCGGGAAGCACTCGCCGACGACAGCGTCGCCCCGGCGGCACCGCCTTTCGGCTTCAAATGGTTTGTCCCGGAACTCCTCAAGCACAAGGCGCTGTGGAAGGAAGTCCTGCTCGCCTCGCTGGCCATCCAGTTGGTCGGGCTGGCGACCCCACTGTTCACCCAGGTCATCATCGACAAGGTGGTGGTTCACCACACCACCAGCACCCTGGCGGTGATCGCCGTGGCGCTGTTCGCCTTCATGCTGTTCACCGCCGCCATGTCGTGGGTGCGCCAATACCTGGTGCTGCACACCGGTAACCGCATCGACGCGGTGCTCGGCAGCCGGGTGTTCGAGCGCCTCATGGAACTGCCGCTACGCTACTACCAGCACCGTTCCACCGGCACCCTAGTAGCGCGCCTGCACGGCGTGGAAACCATCCGCGAATTCATCACCGGCGCCGCCGTGGCGCTGCTCCTCGATTTGCCTTTCCTGGTGATCTTTCTCGCCATCATGCTCTATTACAGTTGGCCGCTGACCCTCATCGTGCTCGCCATGCTGGCGCTGGTGGCGGTGCTGAGCTTCTTCGTCACGCCGCTGCTGCGCGACCGCATCAACCGCCAGTTCCTCCTCGGTGCGCGCAACCAGGCGTTCCTCACCGAATACGTGTCGGGCATGGAAACCGTCAAATCCCTGCAAATGGAACCGCAACTCAAGCAGCGCTACGGCGGATTCCTCGCCGATTACCTAGCCGCCGGTTTCGACACCCGCCAACTCGCCAACGGCTACAACACCGCCGCCAATACCCTTGACCAACTGCAAACCCTCGCGGTGCTGTGCGTCGGCGCGTGGATCGTCATGCACGACGCCAATTTCACCGTGGGGATGCTGGTCGCCTTCCAGATGTTCGCCGGGCGGCTGTCCGGGCCGGTGCTGCGCATCGTCGGGCTATGGCAGGAATTCCAGCAGGCCGCCATCGCCGTCAAACGCCTTGGCGACATCATGGGCGCACCGGGCGAGCCGTATTCCGTGATCCCCGTGCGGGCCGCCGGCGGTAACGGGCGCATCGACATCGAAGGCTTGAGCTTCCGCTACGGCGAAGACCGTCCCTACCTGTATCGCAACCTGAACCTCACCGTCCAGCCGGGACGTTGCGTCGTCCTGGCCGGCCCCAGCGGCTGCGGCAAGAGCACCCTCGCCAAGCTCCTGCAAGGCTTCTACCAGCCCAACGACGGGCGCATCCTCATCGACGGGCGCGACATCCGCCATCTTTCCGCCAACGAATTGCGCGCCCATTTCGGCGTGGTTCCCCAGGAAACCCAGCTTTTCTCCGGCACCATCTACGACAACCTGCTCCTCGCCAATCCCCACGCCGCTTTCGAACAAGTCATGGAAGCCTGCCGCCTCGCGGAAATCCACGACGTCATCGAAAAACTCCCGCAAGGCTACCAGAGCGAAATCGGCGAACACGGCGCCGGGCTTTCCGGCGGGCAGAAGCAGCGCATCGCCATCGCCCGCGCGCTGCTCAAGCGCCCGAAAATCCTCATCTTCGACGAAGCCGTCAGCAACCTCGACGCCCCTACCGCCGAACACTTCGCCGCCACCGTCAACCGCCTCAAAGGCAAGGTCACGGTGCTCTTCATCACCCACCAGATCCCCAAGGGCTTGCTGGTCGATGAGGCGGTGGGGTTGGGCGAGACGCTACCGCCCGCTCCATAGCCAAAACATTCGACAGTTGCCATTGCAACGTCGCAAAAATAGGGAGAACAACATGAACGAATCGCTGACCTACCGCCTCAACCTGGTTAAAACCCATGGAGAAACCATCACGCTGCTCTACCGCCCCCATGTTTCCGAACTGCTCTGGGCAGATACCCGGCAACCGCTATCACTTGCCCCTGTCGGTATGACGGCCAGTCCCGCCGCCGCCAGGGCATGGCCGGCAGCCCGAACCGTTTCGCCGCAAACCCCGCTCGTCAAATCGCCCGCGCCGCGCGCCCTGAAAATTCAGATGGGCCTGAAGTGCAACGCCCGCTGCGGTTACTGCAACCAGACCGCCCGCCCTGCCGAATCGCACGGTAACCCGGCAGCTGCTGAGCGCTTCCTGGCCGGGATGGAAAGCTGGTTCAAGCCCGCCGAGCCGGATGGAAAAAACCTGCGCATCGAATTCTGGGGCGGCGAACCGCTGATCTACCGTAAGACGCTGGAACTACTCGCCACTGAACTGCGCCGCCGCTATCCGCAAGCCCTGTTCAGCATCGTCACCAACGGCAGCGTGCTCGACGACGCCATCATCGATTTTCTCGACCGTCTCGACTTCGGCGTCGCGGTCAGCCACGACGGGCCGGGGCAAATCGCCAATCGCGGTTTCGACCCCTTCGACGACACGCATAGCGCGGCCAACCTGCGCAAACTCCACGACCGCCTTACCCCCAAGGGCGCGATCAGCTACAACTGCGTCCTCACTGCCGAACATCCCTCGCTCATCGCAGTGCGCGATTACCTCGCCGGCAACTTGGGGTGCTCACCCGAACAGCTACTGCTCTCCACCGAAGAACTCGTCCTGCCCTACGAAAACACCGGCCTCGCGCAATCTCCCGCCGACGCGGCGGCACATGCCCGCCTGCGCAACCTGCTGTTCCGCGAAATCGCCCACGGCAGCGCCATCCACGTCCTCAACGTCAAGGAAAAAATCCACGACTTCTACCAGTCGCTGGCCCAGCGCCGCCCCGCCGAGACCCTCTGGGTACGCTGCGGCATGGATCGCGAAGACGCCCTCGCCGTCGATCTCAACGGCGATGCGCTCACTTGCCAGAACACCGCCGCCGGCGACGGCCACCGTCTCGGCAATGTTGCCGATTTTTCCGCCATCCGGCTCCATACCGCCTACCACTGGGCGCGCCGGGAGGAATGCCCGCGCTGCCCCGTCGTGCAGCTATGCAAAGGTGCTTGCATGAGGCTGGAAGACCAACTCTGGCGACAGGCCTGCGACAACAGCTACACCTATAACCTTGCCCTGCTCGCCGCCGCCCTCTACCTCCTTACCGGTGCGACCCTGGTTTCCATCGAGGGCGACCTGCGCGACGGCAACTCCGAGGGAAAATTGAATGTCATCGCCGCAACCCCGCACACCAATATCGAATAGCGGATCAGGAAAAATCATGACCAAACTCACCAAGGAAATCGCCCCGAAGCTCACCCAGCGGGAAAGGGAGCTCCTGCACGGCCTGAAAAGCGGTGAAACCGACCGCGAAATAGCCAGCCGCCTCGGCGTCAGCGAAAAAACCGTCAGCAACCACATGCGCCATCTCTCCACCAAATTCGCCGCCAAAAACCGCACCCACACCCTGGTGTTGGCGGTGAAAATGAAGCTGATCGAACTGGATTGACGGCGCGCACTGGGTAGAAATACCTAGGCATTTCTGTGGATAGGCGGGGAGGGGGAATTTATGTAATGTACCGGTTAGCGGGGTAATCGGGCAAAGGCCGAAAATCGCCCGAAAGTCACTCTGAAACGATTCCATAAAATCAATCAGTTATGAGGAGTGACTTGAGAGTTAAAAGACGGATAGAAAAGAGCAAGCCATGCTGGGTAGCATGGTTAAGCCTTGGTAAGGGAGACGGACATAATGCGTTACCGTGACAACAATCAGGTGGGCTGGGGGATAACCAACTTCAGCCGTTTTTCTGTCCTTGTTCGACTGCCCCTTTCAGCTAAGTGCGGTGCGGGGTCAGATCTAACATTCAAACATAATGTTGGAATGCCAGAACAGACCCCGTGTTCGGGACATTGTTTGGTGTGCTGTGCATAAATGGGACAACTGATGGAGTTTGTGGCTTTTGCTTTACCCATTTCCTTGCTGGTGATCTCCATACTGGCTTTGGTAGCTGGAGGAAATTTTGCCCTTTACCTGTACGCTAACCGCAACGAAAGGAACAAATGGAAACGTATCGGAAGCACGATGTCTCTGGTGATCTTGTTGTATCTCGTGTACGCCTATAAGCCCCCAGGCTATTGCGAGACACAGGAACGGGTTATACCTGATGAAGAAATATGCGCGAACTTGTTTGACAAAGCCATCAACGAGGGACACCTAGAGTTAGGCGTATCCGAAAACACGGGGCGCGACTATTTCATGAATCACCCGAAATATTGCCTCGTCAGCAAAACTGCGATGGGTCGCTTTCGCCGAGACGGACTACTATTCGCACTGCTTTCCGACCGAATTGAAATCTATCTGACTTACAAGATGAGCGATAAGGGCAAGAAATACTGGCGCCATCGTGGTGGTGAATCTCACACGTTATGGAAAGCACAGATGCTTATGACCCCCTGCGGAAAAATCACAGAAGCACTTATAGAGATTTCGGATTAACGAGCACAATACAAGTGTTATCGACTTAAATCTAAAAGGAAAATTATCATGGATTATATTTTGCCAGGTCTGAGTATCCAACAAGTCACAAATCTTTTTCTGTATGGTCAACTTGATACGCCCAGCAATTTAAGCGATGGTTCGCTGATTCGTAACCCTGAAGTTGGTAAAGATCAAGATGGCATGACCAGGGTTTTTCTGGATGCTGTGCCATTCATGACAACTGGCCCCGGACGATACGCAAATGCCGTGATGTCGCCGCTGGTAAACGATTTCATGCAAGGGAAAATTATGGCGGCGACGGGCGTCAGACAGGAGATCAAAGCCAGCGACTTTGCACAGATTGATGGTAAAGATGCGCGCTGGTTAAGTTTTCAACAATACAACTATGGTTCATCGTCAAGCGACTATGCAACCCGAGTCTATGTTTATGGTTCATCCGGGTATGCCATTGCAAAGGATGCCAAATTCATCGTTGAAGCAGATGGCACCCGGCATATCGATGGTTTTGCGATTCTACCCGCAACAGACAACTTCGATTTTCAGTCTGGCAATGGGCCGACGGGGTTCATCGACCCAACCCTTCAGAAACTAATTGACCCGTCAAATATTGGACGTAGGGTCGACATTCTGTTTGACAATTCGACAAAAAATTTAATTCCTAGGATCAATTACACGGGCGCCATGTATGCGAATGACTTGGCACATGCTCTTGATAACTATACCGGGTCGGGGATCGTTTCAGCAGGGGGGATCATTCCTGGAATTACCAAGAATCTTTGGGATAACGGCATCATCAAATTTCTAGATGCGCAGAGTAAACCTATCCGCTACGGCACAATAGGCATGGATAACTTAAATGGTGGTTTTTCGATAACCGAAGCACCTTTGCTTTATTTGTATAACACGAACGGCATAAGACTAATTGGAGGTACCGGTGCCGATACTCTTATCGGTTCTGAAAAGAATGACGTACTAGATGGCGGTGCCGGCAACGACAATCTGACTGGCGGCACCGGCAAAGACTATCTATCCGGCGGCACCGACACTGACGCTTACTACGCCGACAACGGCGACACGCTTTACGACATAGACGAATCCGGCGCGGTCTACATCGGTAACGACAAGGTCAAACTCACCGGCGGCAGCCGCAAGATGGGCGAAGCGGTTTTCAAGGGGGCGGATGGGGTCGTTTATCAGGAGCTTGGCGACGGCACCATCGACGTTTGGCGGGGCAGCGACCATATCACCATCAAACCCGGACAAAATCATGCGCCGCCCCGGACTGTGACAAGCGGCGATAGCACAACCATCTATTCCGGCCAAGCGGGCATGGGAATCCCGCTGATTACCACCGACATGAAGAAGAAAAAGAAAACCCCTCCGCCATTCAAACCGCCATTTGACGGCGCGAATGGAGCGATCTGCCCGCTGGTGTTCGACTTGGATGGCAACGGCGTAAGTATCGTTTCACCAGAAAACGGAACCTATTTCGACCACGATGCCAACGGGTTTGCCGAAAAGTCATCATGGATCAGTCCCGGCGATGGGTTCCTTGTGCGGGATCGCGATGGTGACGGCAAGATCACCACCGGCAACGAACTTTTCGGCGATCGCACGTTGATGAAGAACGGTCGTTGGGGGCAGAACGGCTTCGATGTGCTGGCCGAGTATGACGACAATCACGATGGAAAAATCGACGCCCAGGATGCGATCTGGAGCACACTCCAAGTCTGGCGGGATTGGAATGGCGATGGAGTGAGCCAGGCCGACGAACTCAAGGCGTTGTCGGAATTCAACATCCAATCCATTGATGTGGCTTATTCTCAACCGGGTGGGGCGGGCACCCTTGCCACCGGAAATTACACTAAGAGCGACGGGACGACCGGTAATTCCGTGGACGATCCGATCTTTGGGTATGAGTCGTGGGATACTCGAACAAATAGTCAGTCTCCAGCGCAAGGCGACATTGCGCAATTGCCCGATCTGCAAGGCTACGGAACAGTGGTCAACCTTCAGCAGGCCATGGCATCAGACACGTCCGGCGTACTCAAGTCTATGGTGCAACGGTTTGTTGCCGAAACCACAACAGCAGGCCGCGAAGCGCTATTGACGGATATCTTGCTTACATGGACTCAAAGCAACGGCATCCCCATTCATAGCCGGGATAACGTGGATTATCAAACTACGTACGATGCCCGCAAGTTGAATGTGATCGAGCAGTTCAACGGCCAAAAGTTGGTTCAGTCCAATGCCGATTCAGGCAAGGTCGAAACAAACCCGCTGCCGGAGGCGATTCCTCTGCTGGATGCGTCGTATGACGCCCTCTTTCAGATGATGTACGCCGACCTGGCGTCACAGACTTTCCTCAAGGACGTGATTAATAAATTTACCTATTCTTGGGATGGCGTGGCCGAGACCTACAAGACCGACACCTCCCTTGCAATGGATTATGTCGCGGGGGTTTATGCCGCCGACCATGCCGCCGGAACGGCGCTTGTGAGTGAATTGGGGCGCTATGTAATTTTCGGTGATATTGCGTTCAGCAACGACGAAATTTCGTACATGCTCGGCCGAGTGAGCCAACTTGGAAACGATGCCTTGGCGGCAATCGATCACCTTTCCACTCTGCTGCCGGTCAATAATATTGTCGGTTCCCCCGAGGACGACGCACTTGCTGGAACGCCAGCCAAGGACATCATCATCGGATTAAGCGGTAATGACACAATCAGTGCCGGTCCGGGGGACGACTACCTGGACGGCGGCTTTGGCGATGATCTGCTCTTAGGAGAAAGCAGCGTCGACATGCTGTTCGGGGGATATGGCAACGATACGCTTGATGGGGGAAACGGTAATGACTATCTGGATGGCGGGATGGGGAACGATGTTTATTTGTTTCGCAAAGGCTCTGGCCAAGACGCCGTGAACGATCGTGATTTCACATCAGGCAACATCGACGCCATCCGATTCGACGACGATACGCTTCCCTCTGACGTTACTCTGAACCGTGACGCGAGTAGCCTTTACCTCGAGTTGAGAGGCACTGGTGATAGGATTACCGTTGGTGGTTTCTTCGACAACCCTATCTTTCAGGTGGAGCAAGTTGTTTTTTCCGACGGAACTGTGTGGGACTTGGCGAAATTGTTGGCGACATCGTATGTCGGAACGCAAAACGATGACAAAATTTTCGGGAGCGAAACCAATGAGGCGTACTTCGGCTGGGCGGGAAACGATATGATTTCCTCCGCCGGAGGCGACGATACCATTGACGGTGGCCTCGGCAATGATTTGCTCGACGGCGGCACCGGCAACGATGTCTATTTGTTCCGTCGCGGTGCGGGCCAGGACACCATCACCGACTACGATGCCAACGCCGGTAATACTGACACCGTCCGCTTCGACGATGCCACACTGCCTGCTGACGTACTTCTCAGTCGCGACGCCGCGAACTTATATCTTTCCGTCACTGGCACCACCGATAAGATCTCCGTTGAGAACTTCTTCACCGACCCAGCCTATAGCGTTGAGCAAGTCACCTTCGCCAACGGCACTACCTGGGATTTAGCCAAGCTGCAAGCTGTGCCGTATCTGGGTGCAGCCAATGCGGATTATCTTGACGGTAGCGATCAGGGCGAGTCGTTCAACGGGCTGGGCGGCAACGACACTATCTTCGCGCAGGGGGGTAACGACACGCTCGACGGTGGAGATGGCAATGATGCTCTTGACGGCGGCACCGGCAACGATGTCTATTTGTTCCGTCGCGGCGCGGGCCAGGACACTATCACCGACTACGACACCACCGCCGGCAATGCCGATACAGTCCGCTTCGATGATGCCACGCTGCCCGCTGACGTACTTCTAAGTCGCGACGCCGCGAACCTATATCTTTCCGTTACAGGCACCACCGATAGGATCACCGTTGAGAACTTCTTCACCGACCCAGCCTATCGAGTCGAGCAAGTCACCTTCGCCAACGGCACCGCTTGGGACTTGGCGAAGCTGCTCGCCGCGCCCTATCTTGGTAGCGACAGCGCCGATTATCTCGACGGCAGCGAACTGGGCGAATCGTTCAGCGGGCTCGGCGGCAACGACACCATCTTCGCGCAGGGGGGTAACGACACGCTCGACGGTGGAGCGGGGAGCGACGCCCTCGACGGCGGTACCGGCAACGACACCTACCTGTTCCGTCGCGGTTCCGGCCAGGACACCCTCACCGACTACGACACCACCGCCGGCAATTCGGACACCATCCGCTTCGACGATGCTACCTTGTCCACCGACGTGATTCTCTCCCGCGACGCCAGTAACCTGTACCTCACGATTAACGGCACCAGCGACAAGATCACTGTGTCGAGCTGGTTCGACGACCCGGCCAGTCGGGTCGAACAGGTCAAATTCGCCGACGGCACCACCTGGGGCACTTCGGTATTGGCGGCTGCCGCGTTTGGCGGCGCCGATAGTGCCGATACGCTGTACGGCACCACCGGCAACGACAAGCTCTACGGCTTTGGCGGCAACGATGCGCTCTACGGCGATACCGGCGCCGACACCCTCGACGGTGGCACCGGCAACGACACCCTGTCCGGCGATGCGGGCAATGATATTTACCTGTTCGGCAGGGGATACGGGCAGGACGTCGTGACCGAGACCTCCGGCACCGACACGGTGCGCTTCAACGCCGGGATATCGGCGCCGGATGTGCTGGTCTCGCGCGACGCCACCAGCCTCTATTTCAGCCTGACGGGTTCGACCGACCGCCTGACCATCCAGGATTGGCACATCGCCAGCAGTTACCGCATCGAAAAAGTCGAATTCGCCGACGGCACCATCTGGGACAGCGCCGCCATCACCGCCAAGATCAATGCGGCCACCGAAGGGCCGGACGGCTATTGGGGCACTGTCGGCAACGACACCTTCAACGGACTGGGCGGCGACGACCAGTTGTTCGGCAACGACGGCAACGATGCCCTGACCGGCGGCGCAGGCAACGACCTGCTCGACGGCGGTCTAGGTACGGATACCTTGATCGGCGGTACCGGTAACGACACCTACGTGGTGGACGTTGCGACCGACATCGTGACCGAAAACGCCGGCGAGGGCACCGACACCGTGCAAAGCACCATCACCTGGACGCTGGGGGCGAACATCGAAAATCTCACCCTCACCGGCTACACCGCCATTAATGGCACCGGCAACGCCCTCGACAACGTCCTTACCGGCAATACCATGGACAACATTTTGGATGGCGGCACCGGCAACGACACCCTGATCGGGGGCGCGGGCAACGATACCTACGTGCTCGACAACCCCGCCGACGTGGTTGTTGAAAATGCCGCTGAAGGCACGGATACCGTCCAGGCCGGGTTTACCTATACGTTGGGATCGAACCTGGAAAAGCTCACCCTCACCGGCACCGCAGCCATCGACGGCACCGGCAACGAACTCGCCAACACCCTCACCGGCAACGCCGCGGCCAACAAGCTGGTGGGTGGCGCGGGTAACGACAATCTGTCCGGCGCGGCAGGCAACGATACCCTCGACGGCGGCGACGGCAACGACAGCCTGAACGGCGGCGCGGGAACCGACAGCCTAACTGGGGGCGCCGGCAACGACACCTACACGGTGGACAACGTCGGCGACGTGGTGATCGAAAACACCAATGAGGGCACCGACAAGGTCAACAGTTCGATCACCTACACCCTGGGTGCCAACCTTGAAAACCTCACGCTCACCGGCAGCGCGGCCATCAACGCCACCGGCAACGCCCTCGACAACGTCCTCACCGGCAATACCGGCGCGAACGTATTGACCGGTGGGGCGGGTAACGACACCTATGGAGTGGACAACACCGGCGACACCACGGTGGAGAACGCCGGGGAAGGCACCGACACCGTGCAAAGCTCGATCACCTGGGCGCTCGGTGCCAATCTTGAAAACCTCACCCTCACCGGGACTGCCGTCATCAACGGCACCGGCAACGCGCTCGACAACGTGATTACCGGCAATACGGCGGACAACGTACTCGACGGCGGCGCGGGCAACGACACCCTGATCGGCGGGGCGGGCAACGACACTTACCTGCTCGATAACCTGCTCGACCGCGTGACGGAAATCGCCAATGAAGGTACCGACACCGTCCAGGCCGGCTTCAGCTACACCCTCGCTTCCAACCTGGAAAACCTTACCCTCACCGGCACCACCGCCATCGACGGTTTCGGCAACGAACTCGCCAATATCCTCACCGGCAATGCCGCCGCCAATTACCTGTTCGGCGGGCTGGGCGCGGATACCCTGAACGGCGCGGGCGGCAACGACATCCTGCAGGGCGGGGACGACATCGACACCCTGAGCGACACCGCCGGCAAGAACCTCCTCGACGGCGGCGCAGGGGCGGACATCCTCACCGGCGGCACCGGCAACGACCTGCTCATCGGCGGCATCGGCAACGACACCCTCACCACCGGTACGGGGGCCGACGTCATTCTCTTCAACAAGGGCGACGGCAAGGACACCGTGAAAGCCAGCACCGGCGCCGACAACACCCTCTCCCTGGGCGGCGGCATCCAATACGCCGACCTGGCCTTCCGCAAATCCGGCAACAACCTCATCCTCGACACCGGCAACAGCGAAAACATCACCTTGCAGAACTGGTACGCCGCGACCACCAATCACAGTGTGCTGACCCTGCAAGTCATTGCCGACGCCATGGCCGGATTCGATGCCGCGTCCAGCGACCCGCTGCTCAACCAGAAGGTGCAGACCTTCGACTTCGCCGCGCTTGCCACCCGTTTCGACGCGGCACTCGCCGCCACCCCGACGCTGACCAGTTGGAGCCTGTCGAACGCCCTGCTCGACGCCCATCTGGCGGGCAGCGATAGCGCGGCGCTGGGCGGCGACCTCGCCTACCAGTACGGCAAGGCCGGCAGTCTGGGGGGCATCGCCGTCACGGCGGCGCAGAACGTCATCGCCGGGACTGCATTCGGCACTCAGGCGCAGACGCTCCAGCCGCTGGCGGGGTTGCAGGAGGGGATGGTGAAGTTGGCGGCGTAGGCAAGACGGCATCGTTTTCGGCGGCGACCCCACCACGTGGGCGGACGCCATCGTCGAAAACGACACCGGCGTTAGCGGACAAGGCGACCTGCTGGCCGGCGGCGCCGACAACGACACCGTCATCGGCAGCCAGACCGACGACGCCCTGCTGGGCGGCACAGGGCAAGACCAGCTTGCCGGACAGGCCGGAAACGACATTCTTCTGGGGGATTCCGGGCTGGATTTCGTCGTGCCCGCGCTCACCGAATTCGACACCATCATCGCCACCAACAACTGGCCGGTGGGCACCAGCAACGGCTTCCACTCGCCCTACACCACCGCCCCCATGCTTAACCTCCAGTTCCAGAAGATTGACCATGGCGTGGGTGTGACCGATATCGCCGACACTTACACAGGGATGTACCGAAGATCAACGCACAGCCTGCGGAAGATCGGCAGATGCCCACGGCGCACAAGTACGAATGTGTCCGTCGCTATCCAGAATCGCGCAAAATCCATGGATATGGGCAAAAAATAACAAGATTCGAAAAATCCTAAAAAAATATTATCTTGTAAATCAGTCCATTGGTGCGGTACCTGTTAATAGTATCAGGTGTGCTTATCCGGTGCTTTGGGTAGGATGGTCGGGTAACGATTCCCGGCCACGAATTATTTGGATATGACCATGGAACAGCATGTTTTCTTTGCAAGGACATAAATGACTCCAACCCCGTTTTTTCCAGAATAAACATGCAGAAGCAAACAGCAATAGGCAGATGGGTTTCATTTCAACAGAGGCCTGGAAACAGTGGTCTGCCCCCTATTGTTGTCGAATCAACCCCCGCGAGCGGGCCATCAAAGGAGAAATGAAAATGGCATTTGTGAATGAATATGTGTCGGATGAAGATGTAAAGAAATACAACCTCGCGGATGTGCGCAAGGCATGGAATTGCGATATTCCACCGGGGTTTAAATACGTGTGGACATTTGATCGAGAGAGAGATTGCTACTTCATCCTTCTACGGAGCGGTCGGGAGGAGTTTGCAAATCGGGCGCACTGCGTCTTGTATTTTCAAGGGGGGCACTGGGACGTAGAAATATTAAAGGAGCTTGGAGGCAGTCAATCGGCGGCAGAAAATCCCTATCGGATTATATGGGGACTGGTGGAAATCAAAAATTTGCAGGGAGATAGTGTGCCGAGAGAAGAATTCGTTCCCGTACTCAAGGAAGCGTTAACTGCATATGGCTATCGCGGTGTCCATAGTCAGATCGACAACACTATCGTCGAATTTACCTTTTGAGAGGAGAGAACATCATGGCTCTGACTTACCAACAGGCACTGAATGATTTGGCTTCTCTTCGTGTAAGTGGCAACCTCAATGAAGCCACACTGCGTACACTAATTTCCTCCTTGAGTGTTTCAGCAGATGGTGTCGTCACCGTCCTGTATTCCGGCACAGTAAATGGGGTATCGGCAACCGACATTGCTGCCGGATTGAAGAGCGACCCAACCATTCGCGTCATTGATAAGACCGATGCTGCCCGGTTTCTGAATCTTGTTGACAATACTGCATTAACGGATGCGCTTGAACAGGTTTTTGGTCGCGGTGTGGATCCGATGACCCCGGGCACAACCGCCAACGAGTTCATGTTTGGAAAAACCGTAAATGACGTCCGCGTTCAGGCTGGTGCATGGGACATCATTTCAGGGAAGTTCGTGGACGCCACGATCGGCCCGGTCAAGATCATGGCAGAGAACCCACGAACTGCCAGCGTACTCCTGCAAACCGAACTCCCCAAGCTTCTCGCTAAGCTCGAAGCCGGCACCGACATCACCGAAATCAGTGGCGTGTCCCGCGAAAAGCTCTTGACCATGGCGGGAAGTGGCGAGTTACGCAACGCCATTCTGAATTTCGCGATCAGCGAAACCGTACTCACCAAGCCCGGATTGGGCGGCGCGAGCGCCTTCATTGGCGCAACGGAAAGCACACTACCGGGGCTGGTCAAAAACATGGCGAGCACCGCTCCCGGCGAATTGACGCGCATGAACCAACTGCTGGAAGCATACCCGCTCACGCAAAGCGGACTCAAGCTATTGCCCAAGCTGGGGGTAGGCGGATTCATTCTCGGCGGAATATTGACCTCTTTTCAGTCTGGAAATGCCTATGCAGCCGGAAAGCCCGACGAAGCCCTGCATATTCTCGAAGACTTTGCAGCGGAGAACGCCGGATCAACAGCGGCCTCAATCGCAGCGGGGGCGCTAGCGCCCCTCGGTCTCGCCTTGGCTGGCGTTGCAGCCACCACGCCGGTGGGCATGGCCGCCATCCTGGTCGCCTCGGTCGCAGGCGGCTATTTCGGCGGAGAATGGGGCAAAGAGATTACGCACTTGTTCCAGGATCACACGGATGAGAAGAATCGCGATACCGCCCATCGCATGCTCAAGCTGATCTTCGGCGACAACTACGGCCTGCAATCCACTGTCCCGGCGGAACTGACGGCTGGCTCGTTGACGTTCGACGCCACGCTCAGCCGCGATGACATGGTTAGATTCGCCAAAACCGACATCGCTTGGCGCTACGCTCTCAAGGAACTCAACCCCTTTGTCATCTCCGGCGACGCCCTCTACGCCAAGCACAATACGGACGGTTCGCTCGACCTGTACGATCCCGCCACCGGAACCGGCACCCTCACCGACCTCTACCTCGCCGACCGTGCTGCCATGCTGGCCTGGAAGATACAGTACGACGACACCGACAAAGTCTATTCCGCCAGTTGGAGTGCCGACACTGTCGAAGGCAACTGGGATTTCGTGGACATGTCCACCAAACTATCCGGGGGCACGCCACTCACTCTGGCAATCGACGGCACGGGAACTTCCTGGAGCGACCACCAAATCGTCTTCGGCACCAAGGCTGCTGACGTCATCGACGGTAGCGGCGATACCGATCATCTTTACGGGATGGCCGGCAACGACACCCTCACCGGCGGTTCAGGCGACGACTACCTCGAAGGCGGCACCGGCAGCGACACCTACCTCATCAACTCCGGCGACGGCAACGACATCATCCTCGACAGCGACGGGCTGGGCAGCATCGTTTACGACGGCACCGCCCTCGCCGGCGGCAGCAAGATCGGCAGCAACTACTGGCGCGATTCCCGCAACATCAGCTATACCCTGTTGACCACGGGAAGCAGCCAGGAACTCTTGATCGAAGCCGGTTCCGAGCGCATTACCGTCAAGGATTTCACCTCCGGCGAACTCGGCATCAACCTCGCAAACACCACCGCCCCGCTCTCGGACGGTTACACCAGCAACGGCATCATCTACCGAGGCGACCGGGCGCCCACCCAACTCCCCTGGAGCCCCTACCTGCTCTCGCCCTCCTGGCCTTACTCATTCGATTCCAACGGCAACATTTCACGTATCAACGGCAGCAGCATGCCCTATTGGCCCGACAAGGTTTACGACACCGCCGGCGACGACGAAATCTATGCCGGCCACGGTTTCAACGTGATCTACGCCACCAAGGGCGGCAGCAACTACATCGAAACCGGCAACAACGACGACTACATCATCGGCGGCAGCGGGCGCGACGTGGTCTTCGCGGGCGGGATGACCGATACCGTGAACGTCGCCGGGGGCGACGACATCGTCTACGGCGCGGAGGGTGGCGACGTGGTCGACGGCGGAACGGGCAACGACTACCTGGCCGGCGGCAACGGCGCCGACGCCATCAACGGCGGCGCGGGCAACGACCAGGTATTCGGCGGCGACCCCAGCGCATGGCAGGACGCCGTTGTCGAAAACGACGCCAGCGTCAGCGGGCAAGGCGAACTGCTGGCCGGCGGCGCCGACAACGACACCGTCATCGGCAGCCAGACCGACGACGCCCTGCTGGGCGGCACAGGGCAAGACCAGCTTGCCGGACGAGCCGGAAACGACATCATTCTGGGCGATTCCGGGCTGGATTTCGTCGTGCCCGCGCTCACCGAATTCGACACCATCATCGCCACCAACAATTGGCCGATAGGCACCAGCAGCGGCTTCCACTCGCCCTACACCACCGCACCCATGCTCAACCTCCAGTTCCAGAAAATCGACCACGGCGTGGGTGTGACCGATATCGCCGACACTTACACAGGGATGTACCGAAGATCAACGCACAGCCTGCGGAAGATCGGCAGATGCCCACGGCGCACAAGTACGAATGTGTCCGTCGCTATCCAGAATCGCGCAAAAATCATGGATATGGGCAAAAAACAACAAGATTCGAAAAATTCTTAAAAATTATTATCTTGTAAATCAGTTTGTTAGTGTGGTGCCTGTTAATAGTGACAGGTACTTTTTTCGGGGGCTTTGGGTAGGATGGCCGGGTAACGATTCCCGGTCTCAGATTATTTGGAGATGACGATGGAACAGCTTATTTTTTGCAAGGGCATAAATGACTCCGACTCCATTTTTTTGGTGGCGGAGCGCTAAGCTGCATCTGCAACTCAGATTTCACAGGATGGCGCCCAAAAGTATTACGTCCCAAACAATCCACCAACTGATTTTTGAGGAGAAACGAACATGAACATTTCCCGATATTTACCGCACCTAGCTGTATGAAACTCTACATTACGCCACCATCTGTACTTGTTCTGATGATTTTTTACCTACCTGCTGTGTTGTGGACTCTGTGGGGAATTTGGCAAAACTCTCGATGGCGTGGCATTACGAAAGTGATTGTCCTGCTCTTGGCGACATTGCTGGCGTATGCCATTCCGCTAGGCGATGTGACTGTCAACTCAATGGCGATGGCAAAGGTTTGTCCGAGCGCCGGGTTGCATATCTACAAGACGGTGGAGGTAGATGGATTTGTTGGTCATTACAATCTAAGTGACAGTCCATACAAATTCATTGAGTTTCCCACGCTTCGCGCTAATGGAACTTACTATTGGGTGAGATCAGAGAGAAATCCCGATGGGGGGATTAGCGTGAAAGAATTGGCGCAACCCACGGCGGAGTATGAGGTTGTTGATGAAGAGTGGCATTTAGATAAGGAGCGTGGAGTCGAGGCGATGAGGTATGTCGTGCGCAACCGAGTCTCTGGCGAAATTCTGGCCGAAAGAAATTTATTCAATCCACTACCAGGATGGTTGGACAAGATTCTTGTTGTCCGATGGTTTGGCACAGGTGGGCGCGAGGGTTGCCACGGCAAGCCATCAGCAGGCATCGATGAATCCAAGATATTGATTGCAAAGAAAAGCAATCCAAATTAACTGAATTGAGGAGCAGCAAATATGAACATACTGGAAACTTATTACACCTACGCCAAACTTTCTCAAGCAGCATACATTGACTTGAGTCCATCGATGGTTGGTGCTGATAGTCCATACGACAATGTCAGAATTGCAGAGACTGCTAGAATTCAACAACGAGTCCCTAAATTTCTCGCCGAAAGCATTTTTGGTGTAGGTTCCACGAATACCGATCCTTGGACGATGCTCTCCCCTTATTACAAGACAGGTGGGATGACAGGACACAGCGATCCGGCAAGCGGTTTTGCCGGGATGCTGTTATCCAACCCCACCTACGGCAAGGTATTGGCGATTGCCGGAACAGAACCGACTAGCCAATCGCAAATGTATCAGGACTTGATGTTTTCCGATGTCGGGCAGATTGGATTTCTGGGTGCCGCATTCGATCAACTGGTGTCTCTGTTCAACTACGTGCAAGAACTCAAGGCGCCTGCTGGCACAACCAACGTATTGCGGCTGGAAGTGGTTAGTGGTTCTACGCCAACAAGCCCAGTGGGTACTTTTGTTACGGATGGCAACACTTTCTATTCACTTGCAGCCCACTATGATGGGCAAGGAAAAGGATTGATTGGTGCAGGAGAAAAGCTCACCGTCACCGGTCACAGTCTCGGGGGCCATCTGGCGGCGCTCGCTGTCGCATTGTTTCCGGACACTTGCACCGCAGCTTATACCTTCAATGCACCGGGTTACAACCCGGTATCAAGCCTGCTCCAGGTTAAAGGAACTGATGGTTTGCTCGACTTGTTCAAACCCTACGGGACAAATCCCTTGGCCGTGGGATCAATCGCCAGCCGCGTGGTCACTCTGGAAGCTGAAGACGCGACACCGGGTGACGATTTTGAAATCGTTTCATCCAGCATGACAGGTACACCGTTCAGTCCTGAAACGTACGTTACGACTGAAAAGGTCACTCACGACATCGGGCATATGACTGAGGGGTTGGCACTGCAAAGCATACTGGCAAAACTTGATCCCAGCATGACGTTGCAAAAGGCAGGTGACATATTGACCGCTGTCACTAATCAAACAGGCGAAACTTACGAAAAATTATTGGAAAAATTGAATTATGTTTTGACGGGCACAAAAATTACGTTGCCCACCACCGAGCCGAGTATCGCCAAGATTGATGGCGGTGATTTTGCCATTCGGAACACGTTTTTTGAGAAATACTTCGCTTTACAGAACGATGCCAGTTTTCAAGCTGTTGCAGGAAATCTTACCGTTACCCCCCTCGTCGGCAAATCCGCCTCGGAAATCGCCACCCAAGCCAAAACCGATATCGCCTACTGCTACGCCCTCAAGGAACTCAATCCCTTCGTCCTCACCGGCGATAACAGCTTCTACGCCAAATTCAACAGCAACGGTGAACTCAATCTCCACGATCCCGCCACTGGAAGCGGTGCCCTCACCGACCGCTACCTGCAAGACCGAGCTGCCATGTTGAGCTGGAAACTCGTAGTTAACGGCAAAGACGGACAAGCCAGCGAATCCATCCCCTACGCACCAGACGTAGGCTTAGGCCTAACTGCTGTTCCGCCGGTATATTTTGAGGATGTTGCCAGTGGAGAAAAACTATATCTTGGTGGCCCGGATCGTCAGTATTTTGTTTTTGGCTCTGAACAAGGAGAAGCCATATATGGCCGGGGTAACTCGGATGGCCTTTATGGTGGTGCAGGAAATGACACGATCAATGGCTCGGGGGGCGCGGACTATCTGGAAGGAGGTGCAGGCGACGATATTCTGAATGGCGATGGAGATAACGGCGATATATTCAGTTTAAATGGCACTCCTGGAAACGACATACTGGATGGCGGCACCGGCAGCGACACCTACCTCATCAACCCCGGCGACGGCGACGACACCATCCTCGACAGCGACGGGCTGGGCAGCATCGTCTACAACGGCACCGCGCTCGCCGGTGGCAGCAAGATCGGCAGCAACTACTGGCGCGATTCCCGCAACATCAGCTATACCCTGTTGACCACGAGAAGCAGCCAGGAACTCTTGATCGAAGCCGGTTCCGAGCGCATTACCGTCAAGGATTTCACCTCCGGCGAACTCGGCATCAACCTCGCAAACACCACCGCCCCGCTCTCGGACGGTTACACCAGCAA
>Ga0208371_1000036_pt1 | contig 116561 bp, 104 predicted proteins | sample SubbioCR12Aug_1A_FD_184827 | JGI IMG/M metagenome (GOLD analysis project Ga0208371, IMG submission 184827) | Serpentinite rock and fluid subsurface biosphere microbial communities from McLaughlin Reserve, California, USA - CR12Aug_1A (SPAdes) | ecosystem: Environmental > Terrestrial > Deep... | reverse complement strand
TGCAAGCTTTGTCGAGTTCGTCACCGACATGAAAGTCGAAACGCTGATCGAATGCCACAACCATGCTTTCGACTATTTCGGCGGCATCCCGCAACGAGCGTTGTACGACAACATGAAGACCGTGGTGCTGGAACGCGACGCGTCCGGCGAAGGCGCGCATCGCTTCCACGCCGGGTTTCTCGACTATGCGCGCCACTGCGGTTTCGTGATCAAGCTGTGCCGGCCATATCGAGCCAAAACCAAGGGCAAGGTCGAGCGCTTCAACGGCTATCTGCGCCGCTCTTTTTACGTTCCACTGGTTGCGCGGCTCAAGCAAGCCGGACTCACTCTGGATGCGGTCACCGCCAATACCGAAGTGCGGCGCTGGCTAAAAGACGTGGCCAACGAGCGCATCCACGGCACCACGCAAGTGCGCCCCGCCGCACGGCTGTTGGAGGAACGCCTGCAGGGCATACCAGCGCCGTGGCGCGGAGACATCCGGGCGGCACGACCACAAACTGAAACGGACGTAGCGGCATCGACACGTCCGGTGGCGGTCATCGAGCGGATTGCACAGGAAACGCCGGCACAACACCCGCTGGCGGTATACGAGGGCCTCCTGGAGCATATTCGCACAGCGATGGAGATGACGACATGAACCTCCAACACGAAAGAATGCTGGCGCTATGCGAATCGCTGAACCTGCCGTTCGTGGCGCAGGGATATCCGGCTGCGGCGCAGCAGGCGGCACAACAGGAAACCGCGTACAGCGACTTCCTGGAAGACCTGCTCAAGATGGAAGCTACCGGACGAAACGTCAGGAAGCAGAGCATGTTCACGCGCCTGGCGGGATTCCCGGCGATCAAGACGCTGGACGAGTTCGACTATGAATTTGCCCAAGGCGTAAAGCGCAGCCAGATCGAGGAACTGGCGGGACTGGGCTTTGTGGAGCGTAACGAGAATGTCGTACTCATCGGGCCAAGCGGGGTGGGCAAGACCCACCTGGCGATAGCCTTGGGTTACCGGGCGGCGCAGGCTGGCTCAAGACCCGCTTCACCACGGCGGCAGACCTGTTGCTGACGCTGATTACCGCACACACGCAGAATCAGTTGAAGGCCGTCATGCATCGGGCGATCAATGCTTACCGCTTGCTGATTATTGACGAGATCGGCTACCTGCCCATGAATCGGGAGCAAGCCAACCTGTTCTTCCAGGTGATCGCAGCACGCTATGAAAAAGGTAGCTTGATCGTGACCAGCAACCTGCCATTCGGTCAGTGGGATGCGACCTTCGCCCAAGATGCGACGCTCACCGCTGCGCTGCTGGATCGCCTGCTGCATCACGCGCGCATCGTGCCGATTGCCGGCGAGAGCTTCCGGTTAAAACATCAACGGGCGTCGGGCATGGTAAGGGGTAAACAAGAGCTTTCTCAGGCAATGTAAACGGCAGGGCAATGCAAGGGTGGTGTATCAGTTTTAAATCGGCATTCGTACGAAATCTGTATCAGTTTTAAATCGGCATTGACACATGCCGACGAAACGCCGGTCGCACAGCTTGATCCCGGCAACGGCAAGACCAAGCGCGCCTACCTGTGGGCCTACCGCAGCAACGTCCTGGAAACCGGGCCGCCCATTGTCGTCTTCGACTACCGGGAAAGCCGCGCCGGACGGCATGTTCGGGAATTCCTCGACGGATGGCGGGGCCATCTCATGGTGGACGACTACGCCGGTTACAAAGCCCTGTTCGCCGATGGCGTGATTGAACTGGGGTGCCTCGCCCACGCCCGGCGGAAATTCTTCGACCTCAATGCGGCACAGGCCAATCCGATCGCCCAGGAAGCCCTGGCACGGATCGCTGCACTGTACGCCTTCGAACAACAAGGCAAAGGCCTGGACAGCGAAGCGCGCACCGAATTGCGCCGCGAACGGGCGCAGCCCCTGCTCGACGCCCTGCATGCCTGGCTGCTCAAAACCCGCGTGAGCGTCGCCAATGGCGGCGGCACCGCCCGTCCCATCGACTACACCTTGAAGCGCTGGAGCGCCTTGAGCCGCTATGCCGACGACGGACGCCTGCCGATCGACAACAACCCGGTGGAAAACGCCATCCGGCCCATCGCGCTGGGTAAAAAGAACTGGTTGTTCGCCGGCTCCGAACGCGCCGGTAAACGTGCCGCCGCGATTCAGACCCTGCTCTCCACCGCCAAGCTCAATGGCCTCGATCCAGCCGCCTGGCTGCGCGATACCTTGCAGAGGCTACCGACCTGCCTCAATAATCAGATCGATTCGCTCCTGCCGTTGCGGGGCGACACCCTACAGCAGCCCGCCTAACATGGCTACCGTGGGCGTGTTGCGCACTTACCCTCCTTCGTTCTTCCGTATCGGTTGAGTTTCAACTAATAGGTTTTTGTTTCCGTTATACTTCTCTCGTTTCCCGAGTTCGGAGTTTGATTGATGGTTGAGATTCTGGTCAGCGTTGTTGCGCTGTTTATTCTTCTTGCGTTTATCTGGGTGGTTTTGCGGGTTAATCATCTGGCCCGTGCGCAATCCCAATTTCCTGACGATATTGCGTTTATTCTGGAGGAGAAGCATCGTGCGATGCTTGGCGATCTTCATCAGGGGTTGACTGGGCAAGGAGATCGACTGGGGACCATACTTGCAGAAAACTCCGAACGCCTACGTTCAATGGTTGCACAGGAACTGAAATTCACTCGGGATACGTTGGATGCCCTGAATACCGCGATGGTGGAAGGGTTGGCACAGACCCGCGAATCGACTCGGACACAGCTTACTGAGTTGACGTTGTCGTTACAGAGCCAACTGACGGAATTAATTCTTTCCATGCAGACCCAGCTTTCAGAATTGACGCTGTCGTTACAAACCAAACAGGACTCGATGCGCAACGAAGTTGTCGAAAAAACCATGCAAACCCTCTCTGAACAGGGGCGAGCCCAGCAGGAATTGATTCAGAACACCATGCATACTCATACTCAGCAAATTTCTGCGGCGATAGAGAAATTGACGGAAACGGTTGATGGAAGGTTGTCTGAGATCAGCGGAAAAGTTAACGAACGGTTGGAAGAGGGGTTCAAAAAAACCAACGAAACTTTCGCAAATGTGATGGCCCGTCTGGCGACGATAGACGAGGCGCAAAAGAAAATCGACGGTTTGACGACCAATATGGTCAGTTTGCAGGAACTACTCGGCGACAAGCGCTCACGCGGGGCATTTGGGGAAGTGCAATTGGAAGCGCTGGTGCGCAATATTCTTCCGCCATCGGCTTTCGCGTTTCAACATACTCTTTCCAACGGTAGCCGTGCCGACTGCCTGCTATTTCTTCCCGAGCCGACCGGCAATGTGGCGGTCGATTCCAAGTTCCCCATGGAAAATTATCATCGCATGTTTGCGCAGGACATTTCGGAGAAGGATCGAGTCTTGGCGCAGCGGCAGTTCAAGGCTGACATCAAGAAGCACATCGACGATATAGCCGCAAAATACATTATTGCCAACGAAACCAGCGATGGTGCCGTAATGTTCGTGCCCGCCGAAGCAGTGTTTGCGGAGATTCACGGTTATCATGCGGCAGTGGTCGACTATGCCATGCAGAAGCGGGTGTGGATTGTTTCTCCGACGACCTTGATGGCTATTCTCAATACTGCGCGTGCGGTGCTGAAGGATGTCGAAACGCGTAAGCAGGTGCACATCATCAAGGACTCCCTAGGCAAGCTTGGCAAGGAGTTCGAAAGATTCGACGCGCGCATGAAAAAGCTCGCGGATCATATACGCCTCGCTCATCAGGATGCCGAGGACGTGCACATCACCAGCCAAAAGATCAGTCGTCGCTTTGCCTTGATCGAAGGCGTGCAATTGGAAGGCGTCGAGCCACCGGTCGTGGATGTGCTTGACCAAGCGGTCTCGGCGGCACCTTAAAAGTGCGATTTCAGTAGTGGGTGTCGAGCTTTGACGCGCTTGCTTCATCCTTCCATCATTTTTCCGTAGCCCTGCGAACTTAGCTCTGATGCGCATGACACACCGCGGCCCAGCGCCAACCAACCGTAACGACCTAAAAACCATCCGTACCCTGCTTCCTTACCTTTGGGAATTCCGCTGGCGGGTAGTGCTGGCGCTGCTTCTCCTGGTTCTTGCCAAACTCGCCAACGTCGCAGTGCCGCTGGTACTCAAGGACATCGTCGACAATCTTGGCCCCGGGCAAGTCCAACTGGTCCTGCCTCTTGCTTTGCTGGTGGGCTATGGCGTGCTGCGCTTTTGTAGCACGCTGTTCGGGGAATTGCGCGACGCGGTGTTTGCCAAGGTGATGCAGCGTGCTATTCGGCGGGTCGCTTTGCAGGTGTTTCGCCATCTCCATAATCTGGCTTTGCGTTTTCATCTGGAGCGCCAGACCGGCGGGATTTCCCGTGATATCGAGCGTGGCACGCGCGGTATCGGTTTTTTGCTCAACTTCATGTTGTTCAACATCATGCCGACGTTGGTGGAAATTTTTCTCGTTACCGCCATTCTGGCGACTAGGTACAACTGGCGCTTTCTCGCCGTGGTTTTGGTAACGCTGGTGATTTACGTGGTGTTTACCCTGGCGATCACGGAATGGCGGATGGTGTTCCGCCGCACCATGAACGACATGGATTCCAAGGCCAACACCCGCGCAATCGACAGCCTGCTCAACTATGAGACGGTCAAGTATTTCAGCAACGAGGAATACGAGACGCGCCGCTACGATGAAAGTCTGCAAACCTGGGAGCAGGCTGCCGTGCGCAACCAGACCTCTCTGGCGGCATTGAATGCCGGGCAGAGCCTGATCGTTGCGACTGGCGTGACGGTCCTGATGATCCTCGCGGCACAGGGCGTGGTAGAAGGCACTATGACGCTGGGCGATCTGGTGCTGGTCAATGCCTACATGATCCAACTTTACCTGCCCTTGCATTTCCTCGGCTTCGTGTACCGCGAAATCAAGCATTCTCTGGCCGACATGGAAAAAATGTTTAGCCTTATCGAGCGCCAGGCGGAGATCTGCGACGTGCTGGGAGCACCTGATCTGGCGGTGAAACAGGGGGCGATACGTTTTGAAAATGTAAGCTTCAGTTACGAGTCGAACCGGCAAATTCTTTATGAGGTCAGCTTCGAGGTGCCGCCGGGCAAGACGGTGGCGGTAGTGGGGGCGAGCGGGGCGGGGAAATCGACGCTCTCGCGGCTATTGTTCCGCTTCTATGACGTGAGCGGCGGCGCCATCTATATCGACGATCAGGAGTTGCGCCAAGTGACGCAAGCCAGCCTGCGTGCGACCATCGGCATCGTCCCTCAGGATACCGTGCTGTTCAATGACACGATACACTACAACATCGCCTATGGACGTCCCTCCGCCAGCGATGAGGATATCCGCGCTGCAGCCCAGTCCGCCCACATCCATGAGTTCATCGAAAGTCTGCCCAACGGATATGAAACGACCGTCGGCGAGCGCGGGCTGAAACTTTCCGGCGGGGAGAAGCAGCGCGTAGCGATTGCGCGCGCCATTCTCAAGAATCCGCACATCCTGATTTTCGACGAGGCGACTTCAGCGCTCGATTCCAAGTCGGAAAAGGCCATCCAAGCGGAATTGCGCTGTATCGCGGAAAACCGCACCACCCTGGTGATTGCGCACCGGTTGTCGACCATCGTCGACGCCGACCAAATCCTGGTGATGGAACATGGACGCATCATCGAACGCGGAACACACCGCGAATTGCTCGCTATGAACGGCGTTTACACCCACATGTGGGCGCTACAGCAGGAAGAACGGGGTGGAGAAGAAGGGGAAATGTGAAATTTCGTTACGTGAGCAAGAGGCGTCGTGAATGAGATCGTCTATACGGAACTTCAGAATCTTCTGATGTAGCGTAAGGGGTGTTAAAATTAAAAGCTGCGCCAGTTAACGGTTGCCATACATGGAGTAAAAACGATGCGCGTCTTAGCCATATTTTTTTTGGTCGGTATTGCCACTTTTTCAAATGCCGCCGAGTGGGTGGAAGTATCTCGGATCAGCGACAACACCCGTGAAGTCGACAAAGGCAGTATCAAGGGCGACAAGCCTGTGATCGCCTTTACCAGCCGGCATGTGGTGGCCGATTCCGGAGAACTCAAGGTCGGTCGGAACAACGTCAAATACATGGTGATGGAACAGCGGGTTGACTGTGCAAAACGCACCATCGTCGTACTCAGCAGCGAAGCGCAACGGGAAGACGGCACTTCCATCAGCAAGCAGCGCCTGGTTGGCCAGGACGATAATTCGGTGGTGACGGGGAGCGTAGATGACGATATCCTGAAGTTCGTGTGCGGTTAAGCGCCGTATCGCTTCTTTCTTTAACTCTATATTCTCCCCTGGCATGTCGTCGCTACGGCTAAAACTATTTTTGCCGTTGTTCGTGCTGGTGGCGGCATTGTTTCTCTTTATCAGCCAGGACTGGTTGCCGCGTTCGGTCGAGTATCACAACCAGTTTTATGACCAGATGCTCGGCAAGCAACTCGATAGCGTCGGGGAGGGGCTTATCCCCATGGTACTGGCGCACCGCATCGACGAAATCCGTGATTTGCTTGAGGAACTGCGCAAGAAGAATCAGGACTGGCGAGAATTGCTGCTCAGCGATTCAACTGGCCGCAAGCTCTATCAATTTGCCACCGATAAAACTCTCCCCGAAGGCGACGTGGATGCCTATCTCCATCACATTATGATCGATGGAGAACTCATCGGAACGATCCGCGTCAAGGTCGACCACGGACGCATCAACCGGGAGTTCAAGAGTAACCAGTTGATTTTGGTTTGGGTGTTGGGCGGGATGCTGGGCGTATTCATCGTGGCGCTCGGCGTTGTTCTCGAGATCGTCATCCGGCGCCCCATCGGCACGTTGGCACGGGCGTCCTTGGCGCTGGCCGGCGGGAATTACCGCTATCCGCTACCGGCGGCACGGGCCGACGAAATCGGCGGCATGGTAAAAAACTTTGCGGCCATGCGGGATGCCGTGGAAAGCCACCAGAATGCCTTGCGTTGCGAAATTGCCGAAAGGATCAAGGCGCAGGAGGAAACCCAGGCAGCCAACGGCCGGTTCCGTCTTCTGGTCGAGCAAGATCTGGTCGGATTTTACATTCTCCAGGACGGCAAGGTGGCCTATGCCAATCCCTATTTGCTGGAGCGGGTGGGCGAGAAAAGCGACACTATCGGCGCGCCGATGATGCAATGGGTGCATCCCGATGATCGCGCCATGGTGGCGGAAAATATCCAGAAACGCCTGGGGGGTGAGGTCAGCCGGATTCATTACTCCTGCCGCCTGCTTCGCAAGGATGGGAGCGCTCTTGAGGTCGATGCGCTGGGCATGGTTTCCAAGTTCGAAGGCCGCCCGGCGATTATTGGCGTGCTACTCGATGTTTCCGAGAAAAAATACGCCGAGCTGGCGCTAAAGAAAAGTGAAGCCTTCTTGCGCACCCTGTTCGATACGGCCGGGGAGGGTATCTGGGTGATCGACTTCAACTGCGTGACGGTGAAGTCCAATCGCGCCATGATGGAAATGCTGGGTATCGACGAAAGTGAATTCCTCTATCGTTCGATTTTTGATTTTGTTGATCAGGAAAATGCCGCAATCGTTCGGGCTAAAACGGAGTATTCCCAAAGTGGGGGGGCAGGGCAACGCTACGAGGTGACCTTGCTGCGCCCCGACGGCGGGTCGATTATCTGCCAGTTCCATACCGCCCCCTTGTTCGACGAGGTCGGGAACATCATGGGGGCGTTCGCGCTGGTATCCGATATCACCGAACGCAAGCGGGTCGAGGCTGAATTGCGCAAGCTGAGCGAGGCTCTCGAAGCACGGGTTCTCGACGAGGCCGCCAAGAGTCGCGAAAAGGATCTGCTGCTGATTCAGCAATCCCGCTTTGCCGCAATGGGAGAAATGATCGGCAACATCGCCCACCAGTGGCGACAGCCGCTCAATGCTTTGGGGATATTGCTCGGAAATATCAAGGATGCCTGGAAGTTCAAGGAATTGACTTCCGAATACATGCAGGAATCGGTAGGCACCGGCTGGCAACTGATTCAGAAAATGTCCACAACCATCGACGATTTTCGCAATTTCTTCAAGCCTAACCGGGAAAAAGTAATTTTCAACCTGCGCTCGTCAGTTGAAGAAGCGTTATCTCTTGTTGAGACCAGTTTGGTGCATCACAGTATTGAGGTTCTCCTGGAGAGTGGGGGGGATGTCATGGCGCTCGGGTTTCCCAACGAATTCTCCCAGGTTCTGCTGAATATTATCGGAAACGCCAAGGACGCCCTGCTCGAACGGGAAATCATCCCAGGGCGGATTTCTATCCGCCTGGACGCGCATCATGGCCAGGCCCACGTAACAATTGCCGATAACGGCGGGGGGATTCCGGAAGCTATCCTCGAGAAAATTTTCGATCCCTATTTTACGACACGCGAAAAAGGGACGGGTATCGGCTTGTACATGTCGAAAATGATTGTGGAAAACAATATGAATGGCCTTCTCACGGTACGCAACGTTGGGGATGGCGCGGAATTTGAGATAATTGTGCCGATGGTTGAGAATGCAACTTCGACATAAGCATAAAGCAAGGCTTGGGGGAGTAAGGGAGATATGACAAAGCATAGTGCCATAGGCGATATGGAAATCGCCCTTCTAAAAAAATTTACCGTGCTGTATGTCGAGGATGATGGCGACATTCGCGACCAGTTGGCGCATTTTCTCAAGCGCCGGGTCGGAACACTGCATGTCGCCACCAATGGGCAGGAGGGATTGGAAGCCTTTCAGGCCCACCGTCCGGATATCGTCGTGACGGATATCCTGATGCCGGTCATGGATGGTCTGAAAATGGCCGAGCAGATCAAGGAACTCAGCCCGGCAACCCCGATCATCGTTACCACGGCGTTCAACGAAACCAAGTTTTTCCTGCACGCCATCGACATCGGTATCGATAAATATGTGATCAAGCCGGTCAATACCGATTTGCTGGCGGAAGTGTTGGCCCAATGTGCCCATTCCCTGCTTTCCGAAAGCGAACGGCGTTTGTCGGCGGCGGTCTTCGACAATTCCTCCGATGCCATTGTCGTCACCGATCAAAAAAATTGCATTATTTCAGTCAATCCGGCGTTTAGTGAGATCACCGGCTATACGCGCGAGGAAGTCATCGGCAAAAACCCCAAGATATTCAGCGCCGGACGTCAGTCTCCGGAGTTTTACACGCAAATGTGGCACGATCTCAGCCAAAACAGCAAGTGGAGCGGAGAAATCTGGAATCGCCGCAAAGGCGGCGAATTGTATCCGGAATGGCTGTCGATCAATACCGTCAGGGACAATCAGGGTGAAATCACCCATTTCGTCGGAATATTTTCCGACATCACCGAGCGCAAGCAGGCCGAAGAACGGGTTCGCCATCTCGCGCATTATGACGCGCTGACCGATCTGCCCAACCGCACCTTGTTCCATGACCGCCTCCAGCAGGCGCTGATCCAGGCGCAGCGCAACCATGAACAGGTCGCGGTGATGTTTATCGACCTGGACCGTTTCAAGGTCATCAACGATACGCTGGGCCACGGCATCGGCGACCTGCTCCTGCAAAGCGTGGCACAGCGCCTAGCCCATTGCGTGCGACAGGGCGACACCGTGTGCCGTCAGGGCGGCGACGAATTCGTCATCCTGTTGCCCAAGATATACCGGGCCGAAGATGCCGCACTGGTCGCCCAGAAAATCCTGCAGTCCATCGGCAAGCCCTTTTCCTTGGATGGCCATGAACTGCACATCAGTTCCAGCATCGGCATCAGTTTTTTCCCCAGCGACGGTGTGACTGTCGACGTACTCATGAAAAACGCCGATGTGGCGATGTACCGTGCCAAGGAACTGGGGCGCAACAATTACCAGTTTTATCTGGCCGACATGAATGCCCGCTCCTTCGAGCGGTTGGCACTGGAAACCAGCTTGCGCCGCGCTCTCGAACACCATGAGCTGGAGTTGTACTTCCAGCCGCTGATGGAGGCTAACGGCCAGACCATGATCGGCCTTGAGGCGCTGGTACGCTGGAACCATCCTGATCTCGGCCTGGTTCATCCCAGCCAGTTCATTGCGCTGGCCGAGGAAACCGGGCTGATCGTCCCGATCGGCGAATGGGTGCTGCGCACCGCCTGCCGGCAGGGCAAGCTCTGGCTGGATGAGGGGTATCGCCCGTTGCGGATGTCGGTAAATCTGTCGCCGCGGCAGTTCCATCAAAGCGATTTCTTGGGCATCGTCCGCGCCATTCTTGATGAAACCGGCTTCGACCCGCACTGGCTGGAAATGGAAGTGACCGAAAGCATGTTGATGCAGAATACCGAGGACAACATCGTGTTGCTCAAGGAGTTGAAAGCGCTGGGCATCAGTATTGCCGTCGACGATTTCGGCACGGGTTATTCCTCGCTCAGCTATCTCAAGCGCCTGCCCATCGATACCCTGAAGATCGACCGCTCGTTTGTCGGCGACTTGAACAATAACCGCGACGACGCCGCGATTGTCGACGCCATTATTTCCCTGGCGCAAAGCCTGTCTCTCAAGGTCATTGCCGAAGGGGTGGAAAAGCAGGAGCAGCAGGATTTTCTGCGCGAACATCATTGCAACGAAATGCAGGGGTTTTTATTCAGTCATCCCCTTCCGGCAGCCCAATTCATCGAATTGCTCAAGCTGGAAAAGTGATCGTCACGGGGTGACCATCCAAGGATATCCGGCGATGGCCGACAATTTTTTTCGGATTCGTTCCTGTCTGGCCTGGACCAGCTTGCTGGTCCTGTTCGCCTTGTTTTCCGGGGAATCGGTGGCCGGTAACGAACCGGTGCGTATCGGGGTGATTACCAATCGCGGGCTGAATGCGGCCCAAACGATGTGGGGGCCGCTGAGCGGTTTCCTGGCGCGGGAAATCCCCGGACAGCATTTCGAACTGGTGCCGGTGGCACTTGCCGACATGGATGGCGCCGTTGCCCGTGGCGATATGGATTTCGCCATCGTCAACAGCGGTCAATACGTCGATATGGAACTCCGCTACGGCATGTCGCGTATCGCCACCCTGCGCAACCGGGTTCCCGGCGGTTCACAGACCCGTTATGGCGGGGTGCTGTTCACCCGTGCGGATAACCGCGCTATTCAGCATATTGCCGACCTCAAGGGCAAATCCCTGGCCATCGTTGATGCCACCTCGCTAGGCGGCTGGTTGATGCAATGGCGAGAGATGGCGGCGCACGGGATCAATCCGGCGCGGGATTTGGCCGCGCTGAAAGCGCTGGGCGAGCATGACGCGGTGGTGTTCGCCGTTCTCGACGGCAAGGCGGATGCCGGGGCGGTACGCAGCGACGTGCTGGAACGAATGGCCGAGGCGGGGCTGATCCGCAGCGACCAGATCCGCGTGCTGGATCCTCGCGCGGATGCCGGTTTTCCTTTCCTCCACAGCACGCCGCTGTATCCTGAATGGCCATTCGTCAAGCTGCGCCACACGTCCGACGAACTGGCTCAGAAAGTGGCAATTGCTCTGCTGCGGATGCCGGCGGACTGCGATACCGCCAAGTCGGCCAATATCGCCGGGTGGACCGTTCCTCTCGATTATCATTCGGTGCACGACCTGTATCGTGAACTGCAGCTCGGCCCATACGCCGAATCCGGTAAATTTACCCTGGCCGACGTGATTCACCGCTATTGGCTGCCGTTGGGGCTGGGTGGGGCATTGATGCTGTCGATCATCGCGGCGATGTTTTTCGTGGCGCGCGCCAACAGGCTCTTGCGGATCAGCGAGCAACTGTCGTCAGGGGTGGTTGCCGAATTGAGCCGCACCCAGACCTATTTGCGCCGCGAGCAGCGACTGTTCATCGATGGGCCGGTGATGGTGTTCTTGTGGCAGGCCAGGGAAAGCTGGCCGGTGGAATATGTTTCCCCTAACATCGCACAATTGGGCTACCACGACAGGCAACTCCTGAGCGGGATGATTTCCTTTGCTGAATTGGTCCATCCCGATGATATCGACCGCGTGACTGCGGAGGTCGGCGACTTTGGGGCACAGGGCCGGGAATATTTCGAACAGGAATACCGCTTGCTGCATGCGGATGGGACATCGCGCTGGTATTACGACTTTACCCGGATCGTCCGCGACCCGCAGGGCGGGATTACCCATTACCACGGCTACCTGCTGGATATAACCGAGCGGCGTGGCGCGGAGGCCGCGTTGCGGGCCAGCGAGGAAAGTTATCGCGGGTTGTTCGACAGCGTCCAGGATGCCATTTATATCCAGGCTCCCGATGGAAGCTTTCTCGACGTCAACGAGGGAGCGGTGAAAATGTACGGCTATCCGCGCGAATTTTTCATCGGCAAGCTTCCCGACGTGCTGGGGCCAGCCGGAGCGAACGACATGGAAGCCGTCGGTGCGGCCTTTGCCAAGGCTCTGGCAGGTGCGCCGCAGCAGTTCGAATTTATCGGAATGCGCGCCAGCGGCGAAGTTTTCCCCAAGGAAGTACACTTGTTTAAAGGCGTTTATTTTGGGCGCGACGTGGTGATTGCCTTGTCGCAGGACATCACCGAGCGCAAGCGGGTCGAGGAGCAGCTTAGAAAACTCAATGAAAACCTGGCGCGCAACGTTAGTGAAGAGGTCGCCAAAAACCGCACCAAGGATCACTTGCTGATCCAGCAGTCGCGCCTTGCCGCAATGGGGGAAATGATCGGCAATATTGCCCACCAATGGCGTCAGCCGCTCAATGCGCTGGGGCTGATTTTATCGAATATCCGCGATGCCCAGGCCTATAATGACCTTAGTGAGGAGTACCTGGAGCGGGAAGTGCAGACCGGGCGGCGGCTGATCGAGAAAATGTCGACCACCATCGATGACTTCCGCAACTTCTTCCGCCCCAATCGCGAGAAAACCACCTTCAGCCTGGCACAAGCGGTGCGCGATACCTTGAACATCGTCGAATCGGCGTTTCGCAACAACCATGTCAGCGTCGAATTGCAAGTTGACGAAGATTGCGAAATGCTGGGGTTCCCCAACGAATATTCCCAGGTGTTGCTGAATATCCTGAGCAATGCCAAGGATGCCATCCACGAGCGGGCGGTGACCGACGGCAAGGTAAGCGTCCGGGTCGGAAGAGGGACGCAGGGCGCACAAGTGGTGATCAGCGACAATGCCGGGGGAATCCCACCCGACGTGATAGGCCGGATTTTCGATCCTTATTTCACCACCCGTGAAAATGGCACGGGAATAGGCTTGTACATGTCTAAAATGATTATAGAAAACAATATGAACGGACATATCGAAGTCCGAAATGGCAGCTACGGGGCGGAATTTACCATTACGACCCCAAGCGGACGCTAATTCAACGGAAATCGGAATCATGAATCAAGTCAGCAAGCCTCCCGAGCGCGTGCTCAAGAATTTTTCGCTGTTGTACGTCGAGGACGACGACAATATTCGCGAGCAACTTGAGCAGTTCCTGCGCCGCCGGGTCAAGGAGTTCCACGTCGCGGCCAACGGCGCGGAGGGGTTGGCCGCCTATCGCGAACACAAGCCGGACATGATTATCAGCGATATCCTGATGCCGGAAATGACCGGCCTGGAAATGGCCGAGCGGATCAAGGCGGAAGACCCGGAAGTCCCCATCATCCTGACCACCGCTTTCAACGAAACCGATTATTTCCTCAAGGCCATCCAGATTGGCATCGACAATTACGTGCTCAAGCCCGTCGATACCGGGATGCTGCAGCGGGCGTTGGACAAGAGCGCACACGTACTGTTCCAGCGCCGCGAACTGGCGGCCCGGAAAATGCAGACGGAAACCTTGTTGGACGAATTGCAGGTTTATCACGATGCCGCCGAACGCGAAAATCAGATGGTCGCGGAATTGATGGATCGCACCGTGCGCGAGGCAAACCTTGCCGACCCCTTATTGAAATCCTGGATTGCCCCCGCGACGGCGTTCAGTGGCGATCTGGTGGCGGCGCAGCGGGCACCCAACCACGATTTGTACGTGATCCTCGCCGACGCCACCGGCCACGGGCTGGCGGCAGCCATGAATCTCCTGCCCCTATCGCGAATTTTCTACCGGATGGTGGAGAAAGGGTTCGGCCTGTCGTCGATGCTGCGCGAGATGAACAACATGATTCGCGAGCAATCGACCGCCGATCGTTTCGTGGCCGTGACGGTGGTAAGGGTGGATGAGCGCAACCGGATTTTCGAGGTGTGGAACGGCGGCAATCCGCCGATGGTGTGGTTGTGCTGCAATGGTGAAACCCTGCGCCTGTTCAAGTCCACCAATCTGGCGTTGGGGATCATCGACAGCAATGACCTGGATTTGCACACCGATGTGGTGAAGTGGGAGAGCCATTCGCAATTGCTGATGTTTTCCGACGGGTTTGTCGAAGCGGAAAATCTCGCCGGGGAGGGGCTGGGGTTGGATGCGCTGATTGCCGGGGTGGCGCCGGAGCCGGCAGAAACCCGGTTTTCCGCGGCGGTCCAGGTAGTGCAGCAGCATCTTGCCGGAAAACCGGCGCATGATGATCTGTCCTTGATGGTGATTGATTGTCCTGAGCCGCAAATTTAGGGGGGGCGACCATGGCAAACCGGGATAAGGGGATTTTGAACTTGCCCATAGGGATTTTTCAGCGCGAGTTTGCCCAACGCGAGAACCTGAAATGCCGGGTACTGTGGCTCTCCGAGAAATTTCATAACCTGCCGCTGGCCGCCCATCCCCGCGTGCCGGTTGACGTGGTGGCGGCTGTGCGGGAAGCGTTTGCCGGCATGGCTAAGGACGCCCAGGGCCGGAAAATTCTCGAAGCCAGTGCCGAACTGGTCAAGCAAAAGCCGCCGTTCGGATTCTCGCCCTCCGACGATAGCGATTACGACAATTACCGCAAGTTTTACAAGAACACCTTGCTCAAAGGGTTCTCGACAGAATGAAACTTCTCTTTCTCAACCGCCATTGGGCCAAGCTGGGGCTGACGGCCCGCCTGATTATCCTTAGCGGATTGGCGCTTCTGGCCAGCAATACCTTGATGCTGTTCACTGCGGTAGAGACCGACTTGGCCGCGGCGAAGGTCGAATTGGCGGATTTTGCCGAGGAAGAGTTGCAGTCGCTGGCCAACATGGTTCTCGAATACGCGATTACCGGCGACTATGCTTCGCTGGAAAAAGTGCTTCAGGCTCGGATCAAGCGCGTCAATACCCGGATGCTGAGCTGGACGGACAGTCGCGACGGTACCCTCTCGGCCTGGGATAAGCCGACTGACGCGCATTATCCCGACTGGTTCGCGAGCTGGGTCAACCTGCATGCCAGCCAAGCCGAAAAAACCGTGGAAATCGGCGGCCAGAATTACGGAAAAATCCTTATCCTGACCACCCCGGTGCCGCTGGTTAACCGGATGTGGGCACATTTTCGGATGCAATTCGGGATATTGTCCGGCGGGCTCCTGCTGTTTGTGATGATTACCGCCATCCTGGTGCGTTGCGGGATGGCGCCGCTGCGTAAACTCGCCGATGGCGCCGAGGCTTTTGCACGTGGCGATTATTCCTCGCGCCTCGCGCTGGAGGGCACTCCGGAAATCATCGCCGCTTCTCATGCTTTCAACAAGATGGCGGAAAAAATCGAAGGCCTGCTGTCTTCGCTGCACGAACGGGAAGATGCCTTGAGCGAGGCGGTGAGCGAGCAGCGCAGTATGCTCGACAACGCCGTGGTGGGTATTGCCCTGCTGCGCGAGCGGCGTTTCGTATGGGTGAACCATGTGGTCGAGGAGATGTTCGGCTATGCCATGGAGGAGATCAACGGTTTATCCACCGAGGTGATTTATCCTTATGTAGCGGATTACCACGAGTTGGGCGATGCGGCGTATCCGCAAATGGCGCGTGGGGAAAACTTCAGCAGCGAGCGTCTGATGAAACGCAAGAACGGCGAACTGTTCTGGTGTCTCCTGAGCGGCAAGATGGTGGATCGTAGCGACCCGGCGCGCGGCTCGATCTGGATCTTTCAGAATCTGTCGCAACGCAAGGAGGCCGAAAACGCCCTGCGCGACAGCGAAGAGCGCCTGCGCGAGATCACCTCGACGCTGGGTGAAGGGGTGTACGTGATCGACTCCACCGGCACCATCACCTACGCCAACCCCAAGGCCCATTCGCTGCTGGGATGGGATGACGAAGCGATGCTCGGGAAAAATGCCCATGCCCTGTTTCATCACAGCCGGCCGGACGGTACGCCGTTTCCCCTCAAGGACTGCATCCTGCACGGCGATCTCGACTCCGACCTGTGTCTCTGGGACGGCCAGGAGGACTGCTTCTGGCGCAAGGATGGCTCGCCCTTGCCGGTGGCGGTCACCAGTTCGTCGATCCGCCGCAATGACAAGCCGGCGGGCGAGGTGGTGGCATTTCACGACATCACCGAGCAGTTGGCCAATCGCGAGCGCCTGGAACAGACGCTTTCCGAACAGCAGGCGATCCTCGATAACGCCATGGTGGGCATCGCCTTCGTCCGCAATCATCGCATCGTGTGGGCCAACAGCCGCGTGGAAAGCCTGTTGGGATTTTCCCGGGAAGACCTGATCGGGCAGATGATCGAGATATTCAGCGCGACCCAAGAGGATTCCGCCGAATTCGGCAAGGAAGCCTACGGGCTGCTTACCGAGGGCCGGAGTTTCGTACGCGAGCGCCAGCTCAGGCGCCACGATGGCACGCTGATGTGGTGCCATGTGGCGGGCAAACTGGTGGACGTCAACGCGCCCGCCAAAGGCTCGATCTGGATTTTCGGCGACATCAGCGAACGCAAGGATTTCGAGGAGAAACTCAAGCTTCTCAATCAGAACCTGGCACAGCAGGTACACCACGAAGTCAGCAAGAACCGCGAAAAGGACCACATGCTCATCCAGCAATCGCGCCTGGCGGCGATGGGCGAGATGATCGGCAATATCGCCCACCAGTGGCGGCAGCCTCTCAACACCCTCGGCTTGCTGCTCGCCAACATCAAGGATGCCCACGATTTCGGCGAGATGGACGACAAGTTCATCAACGAAGCCACCCACACCGGCTATACCCTGATCCAGAAGATGTCGACGACTATCGACGACTTCCGCAATTTCTTCCGGCCCAACCGGGAAAAGACCCGCTTCAGCGTCAACACGGCCACCAAGGAAGCGCTGGCTATGGTCGAAGCAAGTTTCCGCCACAATCACATCAGCGTGTCCTTCGAGCCCACCGAAGAGGTCAGCATCATGGGGTTTCCCGGCGAATATTCCCAGGTAATCCTGAATCTGCTGGGCAACGCTCGTGACGCCATCCTGAGCCGGAATGTTCCCGACGGCAAGGTGTGGGTCGCTATCGGCAGCGTCGAAAAAAATGCTCAGGTGACTGTTCGGGACAATGGCGGCGGCGTCCCCGACGACATCGTCGAGCGGATTTTCGACCCTTATTTCACCACTCGCGAAAAGGGCACCGGCATCGGCCTGTACATGTCCAAGATGATCGTCGAAAACAATATGAACGGCAGCATCCGGGTGCGCAATGCCCAAGGAGGCGCCGAATTCATCGTAGCGACGCCCTTGGCCCAGGACGCATCTGCATGAAATCCCTGTCCGGGGGCCGCCAGGATCGGGAATCCGTCCCTGACGGAGAGGGGGCGAGATGAGCTGGATTCGGCTTGCGGCGATCCTCCTGCTGGCAAGCCTGGGGTTGCCCGCCGCTGCCGAACCGCAAGTCGTCGCCCGCCTGCTGGTGCAGGAATCCCCGGTGGCCGGCTATCGCTACCACGACGGCAAGAAAGTGTGGAAAGACCTGCGCGTCGGCGACCGCCTCGACCTGGTCCGCGAACCCGACAACCCCTTCGATCCGCGCGCGGTGCGGGTCGATTGGCAGGGTCACGTCCTCGGTTACGTGCCGCGCCTGGACAATGAGGGCGTGTCCCGCCAACTCGACCTCGGTGCGCCACTCGAAGCACGGATTGTCCGTCTCAAGAAAAGCCGCAGCCCGCGCCAACGGATATTGCTGGAGATTACTACCGGTGTGATGCGCTGAAGTCGGTCGGTGAGTTGAGAGCTTAGCCGGCTTGATCGACGTTGCGCTGCAACCACAATTCCAGCGCCGCCAGATGCCACAGCTTGTTGCCGTTGATCGGGGTGAAGCTGGATTTCCCTTCCGGGTCGGCCAGGAGTTTTTCCACGTAGTCGCGGCGGAATAATCCACGTTTGCGGCAAGCTTCCGAATCGAGGATGGCGCGCATGAATTCGAGGAATTCGCCGCGCACGTGTTTTAAGGCGGGCAGCGGGAAATAGCCCTTGGGGCGGTCGATCACCGCATCGGGGACGATGCCTCGGGCGACGGCCTTGAGTGGGAACTTGCCGCCCTCCTGCAAGCGCAGTTCGGGAGGCATACGGGCCGCCAATTCCACCAGCTCGTGGTCGAGGAACGGCACCCGCGCTTCCAGACCCCACGCCATGGTCATGTTATCGACGCGCTTGACCGGATCGTCGACGATCAGCGTGGTCACGTCGAAACGCAGCACAGCATCGAGGAAACTGTCGGTGCCGGGGCGCGAGAGATGATCCTTGACCAGTTCGGCGGTGACGTCGGCGCAGGCATAGGCATCGGTCACGGTTGCCAGGTATTCGCCGTGGCTGCGGTCGAAATAGTGTTTGCGGAAGCGCTTCAGGTCGTTGCCGCTCTCGGCTTCCATCTGCGGATACCAGAAATAGCCGCCGAACACTTCATCGGCGCCCTGGCCGGAGAGCACCACTTTCACTTCGTCGGCAACCTTTTCGGCGAGCAGGTAAAACGCCACCGCGTCCTGGGCGACCATCGGCTCGGCCATGTTGGAAACCGCTTCAGGCAGGCGTTGTAGGACTTCGGCGTTGGGGATCAGGTATTTGTGGTGACGGGTCCGGTAGCGTGCTACAACCTGGTCGGAATACTCGAATTCATCGGCTTTCTCCGCGCCCTCGCCGACATCCTCGAAGCCCACCGAGAACGTCAGCAAGTCGTCCACATGGTCGGCCAGCAAGGCGACCAACAGGCTGGAATCCAGTCCACCGGAGAGCAACACCCCGACCGGTACGTCCGAGGCGAGGCGATGCCGCTCCACCGCGCGGGTCAGTACCAGACGGCAGGCGGCGACCCAATCCTTCTCGGATAGCTCCTGGGCAGGGCGGGTAGCATTGAGTTGCCAGTAGTTGCGCTGGGAAAGTGCGCCTTCGGCGCTTATCGTCATGGTCGTTGCCGGGGCCAGCTTCTTGACCCCGTTGAGGATGGTACGAGGGGCTGGAACCACGCCATGGAGGGTGAAATGGTGGTGCAGCCCAACCGGGTCGAAACTGGTGTCCACCCCGCCGCCGGCGAGCAGAGCCTGGGTGGTGGAGGCGAAGCGCAGCCGTGCGCCGTCCAGGTTGTAATACAGCGGCTTGATGCCGAAGCGGTCGCGCGCCAGGAACAGGCTGCGGTGGCGCATGTCCCATACCGCGAAGGCGAACATCCCGAAGAAACGCTCCACGCAACGCTCGCCCCAGGCATGAAAGGCTTTGAGGATCACCTCGCTGTCGCCTTCCGAGAAAAACACGTAGCCCATTTCCTGGAGTTCGGCACGCAATTCGCGGTAGTTGTAAATGGTGCCGTTGAATACCAGGGCGAGGCGGAGTTCCTGGTCCACCATCGGTTGTTCGGAAGTGGCGGACAGGTCGATGATCGCCAGGCGCCGATGGCCGAACGCCAGTGGCCCGTCGCTGTACGAGCCGCTGCTGTCCGGCCCGCGCCGGGCGAGCTTGGCGCTCATCCGCGCCAGGGTGTCGAGGTCGGGGGATTGGGTGTCAAAACGAAGTTCGCCGCAAATGCCACACATGATTTTCGAAGTCGGGTTTAAAGCGCGAAGGATACACCGGGAACCAGTCCGCAACCAACGCGCCACTGGCAAAAACTGGTAGCATGAGGCCCATTCATAAACGATAGCCGGGTAGGGCAGAGGCCTTTCCCGATCACTCGATTTTCCCCATGCGCATCCTCCACACCTCCGACTGGCACCTTGGTCAGACCCTCTACGATTTCGACCGCACTTTCGAGCATCAACGCTTTCTCGACTGGCTGCTGGCAACGCTAAGGGCCGAACAACCCGATGCGCTGCTGATTGCCGGCGATGTCTTCGATAATTCGAATCCTTCCGCCGCCGCGCAGCACCAGTTGTACCGTTTCCTGACCGCCGCGCGGGTACAGGTGCCGCATCTTTCTATCGTGATGGTGGCGGGCAACCATGATTCGCCGGGGCGGCTGGAGGCGACCGCGCCTTTTCTCCAATTGTTCGATGCGGCGGTGGTCGGGTATGTCCAGCGCCGCGCCGATCACGGCATCGACGTGGAGCGCCTGGTGGTGCCGCTGCGGAATGCGCAGGGCGAGATTGCCGCCTGGTGTCTGGCGATACCCTTCCTGCGTCCCAGCGACGTGCCGCGCGTCGAAGCGGCGGCGGATCCTTATCTCGACGGCGTCGCCGAGCTTTACCGGCAGGCGCTGGCGGTGGCGCTGGCCCGTCGCGAGCCGGGCCAGGCCATCATTGCGATGGGGCATTGCCACATGGTGGGCGGGCAGGTTTCCGAGACTTCCGAGCGGCATATCGTGATCGGCGGCGCGGAAGCGTTGTCGGCGGGAATCTTCGACCCGGCCATCGCCTACGCCGCGCTCGGGCATTTGCACCTGCCTCAGGTGGTCGGTGGGAATGCGCATATCCGCTACTCCGGCAGCCCCTTGCCGATGTCGTTTGCCGAAATCGATTACCCCCACCAGGTGCTGCGCGTCGAGCTTGAAAATGAAACCGTCGCGGCCATTCAGGCGATTGCGGTTCCCCGTGCCGTGCAATTGCTGCGCGTGCCGAAGAAACCGGCGGGAATTGACGAAGTGCTGGCCGAACTTGCCGCGCTGGAACTCACGGAGCTGCCGGAATACGAGCAGCCTTACCTCGAAGTCCGGGTGCGCCTGGATGCGCCCGAGCCGGGGCTGCGCGCACGGGTGGAAGCCGCCTTGCTCGGTAAACCGGTGCGTCTGGCGCGCATCGAGCCGACTTCGGCGCGCCATGAAACGGATGAGAACGAACCCGCCGCACCGTCCCTCGCCGATCTCGAACGGCTGGCTCCCGCGAGCATATTCGCGCGCCTGTGCGAACAAAAAATCGGCGCGGATGCCCCAGAGCGCGAAACCCTGCTTGCCGAACTGCACGCCGCTTTTGCCGAGCTGGCGCTTGCCCCGGCGGAAGGCGATGCGGCATGAGAATCCTGGCGATACGCGGCAAAAATCTGGCATCGCTGGCGGGCGAATTCGCGGTTGATTTTCAGCAGGAACCGCTGTTTTCCGCCGGATTGTTCGCCATCAGCGGCCCCACCGGCGCGGGCAAGAGCACCTTGCTGGATGCCTTGTGCCTGGCCCTGTTCGACGACACCCCGCGCCTCAAGGGGGCCGATGCGCGCGGCATCGGCTTGCCCGATGTCGGCAGCGAAACCACGCTGCCCAACGACCGCCGCAACATCCTGCGGCGCGGCACTGGCGAGGGGTATGCCGAAGTGGATTTTATCGGCAACGACGGCGTCGGCTACCGCTCGCGCTGGAGCGTGAAACGCGCCCACGGCAAGGCGGAACGCAAGCTGCAAAACGCCGAGATGACGATCATCCGCATCGCCGACCAACAGCCGGTCGGCGGCCATCTCAAGAGCGAAGTCGTCAAAACCATCATCGAAAAAATCGGCCTTTCCTTCGAGCAATTCACCCGCGCGGTGTTGCTGGCGCAGAACGAATTTTTCACCTTCCTCAAAGCCGGCGACGACGAGCGGGCCGCACTGCTGCAAACCCTGACCGGCACCGACCGTTTCGAAGTCCTATCGAAGCGCGCCTACGAGCGGCACAAGGCGGAGCAGGACAAGTTGCAGCAGTTGCGTAACCGCGTTGCCGACCAACAGCCGCTTGCGGAAGAACACCGCCTGCGCCTGGAAAGCGAACAGACCGCAGCCAAATCCGCCATCCAGGCGCAGGGCGAACAGGAACAATGGCTGGCCGGCACCCTGCGCTGGTATCAGGAGCTGGAAAAGGCGCTTCAGCGCGAGGCCGCAGCCCAAGCGGAACTGGCACAAGCCACCGCCCGGCGCGAAGCCGCGCTGCCGCGCCGCGACCGTTTCGCCCTGATCGAAGCGGTTCAGGACGCCCGACCCTTGCTGGCCGAATCGCAACGCCTCGGAGCCGCAGGCGAGGAAATCGCCGGGCAGGTGAGCGCCGCCGAAGGGAATCTCGCCACCACGGCGCACGCCTGCACTGTCGCACAAACCGCCGCCGCAGCCGCCAATGCCGCGCTGGGTCAACTCGAAAGCGCGCGCCGGGAATTCGCGCCGCTGATCTCCCAGGCGCGTCAACTCGATATCGAAGTCGCCACCCGGCTGGAGGCCCACGCCAGCGCGGACAAAGTCCAGCAGCGAGCTAGCGCAGCGCTGGCAAAGGCCAACGGCGACCTCGACCTCAACCGCAAGGCTATCCAGGCGGCGCAAGGACAGTTGCAAGCCGCCACCGAATGGCTGAACGGACATGCTCACTTGCAAGCGCTGGGCGACGGCTGGTTGCGCTGGGACGGCCTGTTCGCCAGTGCCGGCGAAGAACAGCAACGCATCGTGCAGGCGGACGAAGAACTCCAGCGCCTGAACAGCCAAAGCCACCGGCAAACGCTGGCGGTCGGGGAGGGCGAAACCCGGCTGGCGGCAGCTTGTGACGAAATGCAGACGGCGGAAGAGGGGTTACGGAACGCCACAGCTACATTGCAACACGATGACGGCGAAGCGCTGGCGCGCGCCAGAGTTGATCTGGAGCAGCGTAAAGAGGCGCTTCAACAAGCCGACCAGGCTTGGCGCGAACGGAGCGCAGGCGAGACGCAAGGCCAAGCGCTCGACCAGGAAGCGCAGGAGGTCAGCCGGAAAGTGGCGGCAGCACAGGCGCGTCTGGAGCAGGTGCGGAGCCAACAGCCCATCGCCCTGGCGAGCGCGCAACAGGCCGAACGCGGCTGGCGGGTGGTGTTCGATGCCGCGCAGGAAAGTGTTGGCGCCTTGCGCGAGCAATTGCAGGCGGATGTGCCGTGCCCGGTATGCGGTGCGCTGGAGCATCCTTATGTCGCGCAAAATCCCGCGCTCGACAATGCCCTGGCGCGCCTTGCCGACGGCCTGAAACGCTGCCGGAATGTCGTCACGGAACTGGAAATCGAGGAAAAGACCCAGTTCATTCAGCTTGAGACGCTGGGCGGACGCCACGCACAGATCGAGTCACAGCGCGCCCGGCAGCAGCACGAGCAGGAAAAATTGCTGGCCGTATGGTCACAAGCCGCAGCGCGTCTGAGCGAACTGTTCGGCGCCGAAGCAGCGGCGTTTCCAGACTGGTTGGTCGGTCAATTCGACCTGCTTCAGCAGGAAGCCATGCACCTTGCCGAACAGGAATCCCAGCAGCGGCGGGCGACGATGGCGCGGCAACAGGCCCAGGAACGCCTCAACAGAGTGCGCCAGGCGCACGATGCGCTAAAGGATGAGGTAGCGCAGCGGAAAGCCGATGCCGAACGTATCCACTCGGCAATCCAGTCCGCTCACGAACGGCAAAGCGGTGCTCGACAACGCCAGGCGCAAGCGCTGGAACAACTCGATCAGGCCCATATTGCGGACAACGGCTGGCGCGGCGAATGGGCGGCAGACCCGCAACGCTATCGCAGCGCCTGCCGCCGGGACGCCGAAACCTGGTCGGCCCAGAAGAAAAGCGAAGCCGCCCTGCTTGCCGAGATGGCCAGTCTGGATTTGGCTGGACACGGGCTGTCCAGGCAGGCGAGCGAAGCCGAGGAGGCCCGCCGACAGGCCGCACAAGCGCTAACCGCAGCCGCCGGGCAACTGCATGAATGCCAGTCCGCCCGCCGCGAACTGTTTGCCGGTTTGGAATTGCCGGCGCACCCCGTCGGCACCCAGCCGCCGTCCCTCGTCGATCTCGACGTACAACGCATCGACAGCCACTTGAACGCAGCCCTCGACGCCGCGCGCAGCCACCAGGAAAGTACCCGCCACACCCTCAAGGAACGCGAACAACAACTGGCCGTTCAGCAGGCAACGCTGACTCAGCTATCGAAGCAGTTTGAAGACAATCAAGCGGCGGCGCAGCAGGCCGCAGCCAACCTGGCGCAATGGCTGACCGCGTTCAATGCCCGCGCGCCTGAATCCGCCCCGCTGGATGGCGCATCCCTGCCCACGCTGCTGGCCCATGACGCTGCCTGGTTGAGCGCCGAACGGCAGGCGTTGGCGCACTTGGATACCGCCATCGCCGCTGCCACCGGCGGCCTGGCGCAAATGCGCAGCCAGCGCGAAACCCACGAGAACACCCGGCCTACCGCGGACGCCCCGGAAATCGTCCAGGCCAAGCTGGAACAGGTAGCGGCAGCGCTGCACGGCTTGCGCGAATCTTTGAGCGGGGTGGAACTGGCCCTGCGCCGCGACGACGAAATCCGCCAAAAAGCCGCCGAACTGCTGGATACCCTCGCCGCTCAGGAGAAAACCGCCCGGCTATGGGCGCAGATGAACGAGCTGATCGGCGCCGCCGACGGCAAGAAATTCCGCAATTACGCCCAGCAACTGACCCTCGACATCCTGCTCGGCTACGCCAACGCCCACCTCAAGGATCTCGCCCGCCGCTACCGTTTGAGCCGGGTCAGGGACAGCCTTGCACTGCTGGTGATCGACCAGGACATGGGCGACGAACAGCGCTCGGTGCATTCCCTCTCCGGCGGCGAATCCTTCCTGGTATCGCTGGCCCTGGCGCTGGGGCTGGCGTCGCTGTCGTCCCACCGGGTGCGGGTCGAATCGCTGTTCATCGACGAAGGCTTCGGCAGCCTGGATGCGGATACGCTTAGAGTGGCGATGGACGCGCTCGACAGTCTTCAGTCGCTGGGCCGCAAAGTCGGGGTGATTTCCCATGTCCAGGAAATGACCGAACGCATCGGCACTTGCGTGCAGGTGAAGCGCTTGCCCGGCGGACAAAGCCAGGTGGTGGTGGCGGGGGTATAGCGGAGTAGACGGAGCAATCGCACTATGTGCCCCCTTTTGCAAAGAGGGGGCTGGCAGCCTGTCGGACGTCACCGCATTTTTGGGCGAAATTATGCCATTTCGCTGCTCTTCTGTTTCATTGCCTGCAACCGTTATCCCGACCACCCTGGTCACTTTCCGGTGGAATTTTGGCGCACAGTTTGAGAACTGCTTCGTCCAAGTTCTGTAAATCGCCCGGCGCAAGGAGCGGATCAAAGCCATCGAAGTTGCCAAAGCCAAGATCGAAGCACGCGCCAAGGAACGCTACCAGCGCGAGAAGGCCGAATTTGACGCCAAGCTCAAGGCGCGCGAAGCTCGGCGGTGTCGATGGGGGGCGTTTTTCGCACCTCCATCGAAATTGAATCCGCCTTCCGCCCACAAGTACTACTTTACCAGCGGCTCCCAGATCGGAAAGCCGTTGTACGCGTACCAGGGCACCATGACCAACATGCTCCAGGCAATGGCGGCAATGACGGTCGGGAAACCGACTTTGAAGTAATCCCACATGGTGAAGGTATTGGTGCTGTAGGCCACGACCCCCGCTACCACTTGGGTTGGAATCAAAAACGCGAAGGTGTCGATGTTGCCGACCAGCAGGGTGAGCGCTACCGGGTTCATGTTGAGCAGGGGGGCCATTTCGAGCAACACCGGCGCCAACATCGCGACGGATGCGATATTGCTCAACATGCCGAGCCGTATGATCCGGGTTGCCAATATGATGATGAGCAGTCCCGCAATCCAGCCGTGCCCCGACACCCATGGATAGATCAGCGCCGCCATTTGGCGGGCGAGTCCCGACGACCCCATGGCGGCCGACATGGATAAGGCGCCGCACAGCAGGAGCCAGGTGCCCCAGATGGTTTTGTTCTGCACCGTGACCCACTTCAACTGGAAGATGCCGGGAATGAAGAACACGCCGATCGCGATCAAGGTCATCATCCCGCTCTTGATTTTATGGACATCCTCCAGCATCCACATGATCGCGGCAAAAGCGAAGATGGCGAGGGTTACCCACTCATGGCCGCGCGTTTTGCCAAGCTCTAACTGCTCTTTCTGGAGCCGTTCCATACCGCCCGGGACTTCCACTTTATTACTGCGAAACGTGAAATTGACGATCCAATACATCAGGGGAAACATGCCGACGATCGGCAAATGCAGCCACAGCCATTGCAACCACGAAATTTGCACGCCAAGCTGCTTGTCGAACAGCCCCACCATCAGCAGGTTGGGCAAATGGGCGGTCAGGAACAGGATGCCGCCCACCATCGTGGCATAGACGATGCAAGAGATGACGATGGCTTTCTTCGCCTTGCTTTCCGCCGTGCTGTCGCCGAACAGTCCAATCACGCCATTGACGATCGGCAACATGGTCGCGGACCGCGCATTGGCCGCCGGCACCACCAGCGACAGGGCCATGTTGGTGGTAAATAGCGCGACGATGATCTTGCCGACTCGCACCGCCTTCATTTTGTTCAGGACGAAGAGGGCGATGCGCGTGTCGAGTTTCGCCGCGCTCAGGATGGCGGCAAACATGAACGCGCCCAGAGTCATAAAGCTAACGTCGAGAACGAAGCCGCCGAAAGCCTCGGGAACCTTCGGTACCGCCTTCGTCACCACCAGCAGCATCGGTATCATCAGGCCGGTCACCCCTACCGGCACTGCCTCGGTCACCCAGACGATGCAGGACCAGACAATCACGGCCAATACGGCCTGGGCCGGATAGGAAGCAATCGTCGGGGACAGATCCGCCATCAACACCACCGCCAGCCCCAACCAGGCGGCAATGTAGCCGATCACCGTCTTGCTTGGCGCCAATCCCTGCGCTTTCATATTATGCAGAAAGTAGCCCCAAATTCTTCCGGAGCCTTGCCGACAACCCACATCGTTTTTTACAAGTGGCAGTTCCATGATTGATTGCCTCCAAATTGAGTGTCGGGAAAAATGTTTCCCATACGCATCCTAGTCGTCGAGGCGGCACACCGATGTCGCCTGGCGGACAGTTGCGCAGCCGGAACGAAGCGGCTGCGCCGATCCGCTACTTCTTGTCGTACTGCCGCTTGATGCTGAAATGCGCTTTCCATTTTTGCCAGGCGCGGAACCCGACGATGATTTCCTCGTCCGGGTGCCCGATGGGAAATTCGCTGTCGGCGTTCTGCTCCGACCAGATGCCTTTTTGTTTTCGCACCTGGCGCTGATCCACCAGCCAGTCCCGATAGCTCTCGAAGACCAGGTGTCCACCCGGCCCGTCAAGCCGCGCGGCACGATAGCGGCCATCCCATTCCCACCACAAGGTGCGATCCTGCTCGGAAATGACCAGCGCTTCGACATCCAGCTCGTAACCGGCTTCCAGGTGGGTCGCGCCGGCCACCGCCGCATAGATTTGTTGGTCGCGCAGGCTCAGCAGATTCTTGTAGATGCCCACATACTTGCTCGATACGGCGTGGCCGAGCGGCGCATGGTCGCGCTGTTTTCCGCGCGCCACACCGGTAGGCGTGCGGAAAAACTCCAGCATTGCCGGCGCAAACTCCTCGCCGAGGAAGTCGCAGACCTCGCCCAGCACGCGCTCCGGTTCGCTCACCAGTTCTTCGTACTTGACGTCGAACCACGTCGAGGTGCCTTCATAACGCTGCCGGAACGGTTTCACGAACTGGTTCGCGGCATTCCAGGTGTAAGCGGCGCCGTAGATGTTGCCGGCGCCGAACGCCGATTCGATGCTGGTGGCACAGGCATCCCGACCGTCGCGCGTGATGAAGATGAACTGCGCATTGGGAAAGTTCTCCAGAATCTGGGGAACGAAATAAAGATTGTTGGGCGTCTTTTGGCCCCAGCGCGGCTTGTTGCCGAATTCCCTGGCGTAGCGCTGGTGCATGGCGGCGTAGATGCCGGCGAAACTGCGTTCCGGCGCCAAGGCGAGGATTTCGTCGACGGCGGTTGCGGGGTTCAGGCTCATGCCCCAGAGCGGCTGGTTGAGGCCGAACAGCATTTCGCTCGCCAGCGTGCGCAGGTTGGTATCCACCGAGAGGTCGCCGTAGGTGTGGCACCACGGGTAAATGCGCGGAAACAGCCATCCCACCTCGGGGAAAGACAGTCGCGGATGACAGCCGAGCATGGCCATCAGGAGGGTGGTGCCGGATCGTTCGTAGCCGATAACGAAGATCGGCCGTTCGGAAAGTTCAATCGCCATGTCTGTTCTCCTTGTTTAGAAACCGTGCCCGGATGCTAGCATCGCGCGCAACTTGTTTCTGTCGTCCAGGCGACATGGCGGCCAATGCGCAAGGCATTGGCTCCTAATCTTCGATTAATTCACCGAGGCGGACGGGATCGACCAGCGTGATGCGCTCGCCGTCGATGCGGACGTAGCCGTGATGCTTGAGGTGGTTGAGGTTTTCGGTGACGGTCTGACGAATGGCGCCGATCATGTGGGCCAATTCCTGATGGGTGAAGCGGTTACGCAGCGTGATCGTCCCGTCGGCATTTTCGGCGCCGTTGATCTGGGCGAGCTTGACCAGCAACTGGGCGAGACGGGTGCGCGCATCGCAAAACACGAAGCCCTGGATCGCATTGTGAGCCTGGCGGATTCTGCTGCCCAGAATGCGTATCACCGTCAGGGCGAGCGACGGATTGCGCAGGATCAGCTCTTCGAAATGCTTCTTGTCGGTGGTCATCACCTCGGTGTCTTCCACCGCCTCGGCGAAGACCTCGCGCTCCTCGCCGCCGAAGATTTCGGCAATGCCGAAAAAGCTGTTGGGCGTACAGAAGCGGTAGATGATTTCCTTGCCGCAGGCCGAGAGGTTGTAAATCTTCACCCGCCCGCCGAGGACGAAATTCACCGTTGCGCCAGGGTGTCCCGGCGCATGAATGATGGTTGCGTGCGGGTAACGCCGGTGGACGGAGTTACGCTCCAGAAACAATCGGTCGTCTTCAGGCAGTTGCCGGACGAGGTCGATTTCGTTGAAATATCGCTGCTTTTCCATGCGGGAACCTCGCAAAAAAAGGGAGTTGGCATCGGCATGCAAAATGCTGCGGTTACTATGCCTAAATGCTGAGCAACGGTCGCTTAGCCCGAATAATCAACTCGCAAACTCTAACATAGATCAGGCGACAGGCGCCGTGCAGCAAGGTCGGGGTGATTTCCCATGTGCAGAAAATGACCGAACGCATCGGCACTTGCGTCCAGGTCAAGCGCTTGCCCGGCGGGCAAAGCCAAGTGGTGGTCGCAGGGGTATGGCAGGAACCAAGACGCGCCCGCCCGACTTGGCTACAATGCGGGCATAGCTTCATTTCCAGCGATGTTTGGTGACAGGGATGGGGAATGAATTGACTGCATGGATACGGCGTCACTTATTCGGCGATCGGGAGAAACAGGATGGGACAGCAACGTGGATCAGGGATATATCGGCCTCCCTCTTTTGAGGATGGCGGTTATATGGATATCGTGATGATTAATGCGCTCCTGCATTCTCTGTTCACGATTTTTTCAACAATGGTTCGCTTGAAAATACAACCCGGCATCCCTTCCATGAAAGAGGACAGTCTCGCCAAAGGGGATGTTTCGGCGCTGATCGCCATGAATGCCGACGGCGTGCATGGCAGCGTGGCATTGTCCCTGCCTCTGTCGGTGGTGAGCGTGATTTCCCGGGGGATGCTGGATCAGGAAATTTCCAGTGTCGGCAATGACGCCTTGGACCTTGCCGGAGAACTGACCAACATGCTGGTCGGGGGGGCGAAGCGCATCCTTGCCGAAAAGGGACATGACTTCGATATGCATACCCCGCAATTGCTGATGGGCGAGGGGCACGAGATCGTCCATCTCCATGCCGGCAGGACGGTTTTGTTTCCCGTCAATATCGGGGAGGACGAGTTCTATATCGAGTTGAATTTTGTCTGACTCGCCGCGGCAAATAACAAAGGGGGATATGCGGGTTTCCGCATATCCCCCTTTGTTTGGGGCGTGCCGGTCTTGCGTTAAATGCCGCGCAACAACTCGTTGATTCCCACCTTGGAGCGGGTCTTGGCGTCCACCTGCTTGACGATCACCGCGCAATACAGGCTGTATTTTCCGTCGGAGGAGGGCAGGTTGCCGCTGACCACCACCGAGCCGGCGGGAACCCGGCCGTAGAAGACTTCGCCGGTTTCGCGGTTGTAGATCTTGGTGCTCTGGCCGATGTAGACGCCCATCGAAATCACGCAATTATCTTCGACGATGACGCCTTCTACCACTTCCGAGCGCGCGCCGATGAAGCAGTTGTCGCCGATGATGGTAGGGCCGGCTTGCACCGGTTCGAGCACGCCGCCGATGCCGACGCCGCCGCTCAAATGAACGTTCTTGCCGATCTGGGCGCAGGAGCCGACGGTGGCCCAGGTGTCGACCATGGTGCCTTCGTCGATGTAGGCGCCGATGTTGACGTAGGAGGGCATCAGCACCACGTTGCGGGCGATGTAGGCGCCTTTACGGGCTGCCGCCGGGGGCACCACGCGGAAGCCGCCGTCGCGGAAATCCTTGGAGTTGTAATCGGCGAACTTGGACGGCACTTTGTCGAAGTAATTGGTGAAACCGCCCTTGATGAAGAAGTTGTCTTCCATGCGGAACGACAGCAGCACGGCTTTCTTGATCCACTGGTGGGTCACCCAGTCGCCGTCGATTTTTTCCGCCACGCGGATCTGGCCGCGGTCGAGCATGTCAATGACCTGGGCGATGCTGTCTTTCAGCTTGGCATCGACGTTGCGCGGGGTGATGTCGGCGCGGCGTTCGAAGGCTTCTTCGATGACGGATTGCAGTTCATTCATGATTTTTCCTTGAGATTTTAATCAAATCGTTGCGACAAATTGGCGAATTCTTTCAGCGGCTTCCATGCACTCGGAGAGCGGGGCCACCAGGGCGATGCGGATGAAATTTTGCCCCGGATTGACGCCGTGGGCTTCACGCGCCAAGTAGCTGCCGGGGAGAACCGTCACATTATAATCGCGATACAAGCCTTGCGCGAATTCGGTATCGGCGATGGGGGTTCTCACCCAATAGTAGAACGAGGCGTCCGGCTGCTTGACCGGCAAAGCCTGCGCCAGCACCCCGGTGACGGCGGCGAATTTCTCGCGATACAGACGGCGGTTTTCGATGACGTGCGTCTCGTCGTTCCACGCCGCCGCGCTGGCGGCCTGCACGGCGGGGTTCATGGCGCAGCCGTGGTAGGTGCGGTAGAGCAGGAATTTTTCGAGGATCGATTCGCAGCCGGCGACGAAGCCGGAGCGCATTCCCGGTACGTTGGAACGCTTCGACAGGCTGTTGAACACCACCAGCCGCCCGTAGTCCTCGCCGCCCAGTTGATGGGCGACCTGCAAGGCGGAGAGCGGCGCGATATGCTCTTCCGGATAGATTTCCGAATAGCATTCGTCAGCGGCGATGACGAACCCATACTGGTCGGAAAGCTCAAACAGGCGCGACCATTCGGCGATGTCCATGACCTTGCCGGTGGGGTTGCCGGGCGAACAGGCATACACCAGTTGGGTGCGCTGCCACACGGCTTCCGGCACGCTGTCCCAGTCCATGCAGAAGCCGTTTTCCGGCAGGGTGTTGAGGAAATACGGCTCGGCCCCGGCGAGCAGCGCGGCGCCTTCGTAGATTTGGTAGAAGGGGTTGGGGGAGATGACGACCGGGTTGGGCTTGGTGGTGTCGATCACCGCCTGGGCAAAGGCGAACAGCGCCTCGCGGCTGCCGTTGACCGGCATAATCTGGGTGTTGGGATTGAGCGGCGGAATGCCGTAGCGGCGCTTGATCCAATTGCCGATGGCCTGCCGCAACGCATCGCTACCCTGGGTTGTGGGATAATTCGAAAGCCCTCCGAGATTGTCGGTGAGCGCCTGTTTTACCAGTTCCGGCGTGGCGTGCTTGGGTTCGCCGATCGACAGATTGATGTGTTTCAGCGCCGGGTTGGGGGTGATGCCTTGGAAGAGAGTACGCAGTTTCTGGAACGGGTAGGTTTGCAGGCGTTCGAGGTTGGGGTTCATGCGAGGTTTCGCGAGTCGAAAAGTTTGAAATTATAAGGCGGATTGAGTGGCATCCAAACAGAAAATTGCGGCGGTTTCTTCACTCCTGTTCGGCGCAACCACCTGGGGACTGGTCTGGTACCCCTACCGCCTGCTCGAACAAGCCGGGGTTTCCGGCGGGCTGTCGAGCTTGGTCACCTATCTGATTCCCCTGCTGGCCGGATGGCTGATTTTTCGCCCGTCGCCGGCGGCCTTGCGCGAATATCGCGGCATGTTGATCGCCATCGGCCTCACCGCCGGCTGGACCAACCTGGCCTACGTGCTGGCCATCCTCCACGGCGAAGTGATGCGGGTGTTGCTGCTGTTTTATCTCTCGCCGCTGTGGACGGTGATCCTGGCGCGGGTGCTGCTGGGCGAGCGGCCCAACGCCTACGGCTGGCTGGTGATGGGGATGGCCTTTTGCGGGGCGCTGGTGATGTTGTGGCAGCCCAGCCTGGGCGTGCCCCTGCCGGCCAGTATTGCCGAATGGCTGGCCTTGTCGGCGGGGATGATGTTCGCCGCCACCAACGTCCTGTCGCGGCGCGGCTGCGAGATTCCCATTGATCTGAAATCGTTGGGCGTGTGGGCGGGGGTGTCCTTCCTGTCGCTGCTGGCAGTGCTGCTGCACCCGGCGGAAGCCGCCATCCTACGCGGCTTTCCGCTCACCGGCTGGTTGATGCTGGTGGGCGTGGGGGTGGTGATGTTCCTGGTGACGGTGACGGTGCAATACGGCCTCAGCCACACCCCGGCCAATCAGGCCATCGTGATCTTCCTCTTCGAACTGGTGGTGGCGGCGGTTTCGTCGTGGTTCCTCGCCAGCGAAACCCTGGGGCCGCGCGAATGGCTGGGCGGCGCGCTGATCGTCGCGGCAACGGTATTTTCCGGGCGGCTGGAAGGGCAGGGGGAAAAGCAGTAGTTGTAGAAGGGTGGACACGGCTTTTTGTACCCACCCTCGTAAGGCTCAGTTCCCGCATGCGGGCATCAATGTGCCTTCCATGCCCATGGGTTGATGACTACCAGGCCGGCAGCCTCGAAAGGCGAGGTGTCGCGCGTGGCTATCGCCAAACCATGCGTCGCTGCTATCGCAGCGATATAACCGTCTGCGGGTGCAATGGCCAGTCCAGCGGCGCGAGCGTGGGCACGCAGCGTTGCGTAGGCTTGCGACGCCGGGGCATCGAAGGATAGGACGCGACCCGCGAACAACGGCAAAACGCGCTGCTCAAGACTGGCATGAAGCGCCTCCCGGCGTTTGCCATCGGGCAGCACCGCGACGCCGAAACGCAATTCCGCAAGGCTAATGGTCGAGAGATACAGCGTTTCGATAATCTGCGCGTCGATCCAGGCCAGCACGTTCAAATCTCCAGACGCCTTTAACGGCTCGGAAATGACGTTGGTATCGAGCAGGATCATTCAAAGCTCACCGGCTCGGACGATGTTTTGTCGCGTTCGATCTCAAGATCGACGCCGCCCAATTCGCGGCCAATTTCGGCCAGCAAGGAACCGAGTTTGATCCGGCCCTCGGGCCGAACGGCATTTTCGAGAATCGCCCGGATTTCGGCCTCGGTGCTGATGCCGTGCAGGGCGGCACGCACACGCAAGGCGCGGTGCGTTTCATCGGGGATATTGCGGACAGTGACGGATGCCATTGCTTTCACCAATCGAAATAAATATCAATGATTGCATTATAGGGCGGTTGATGGCAGTTTGCGCGATGTTGTAATGTGGTGGCAAAGGGGCCGTTCGTCAGCACATCGATGAAAAATGCCGCTCAGGTCATGACGCTGTTTGCCTTGACCAATCTGTATCTGGTCAGACGAAGCCTATTGGCGATACAGGAAAAATCCGCCCGTCAACTGACAACAGCATGAAAAATCGCCAGCAATGGCACGGAATACGATGAATTACAGATAGAAACATCCCGATTCTTCCCGAAAATTTGGTTTGAAAACCAAATCAGCGAAAAATCGGCTCATTAATCAGAGGTTCCCTCAGCATTGCGCGGCGAGAAATCAAAACAGTCTTATGCCCGTCATCTCGGCGCAATTTATCGCTAATTGGAAAGACAAAGCGCTTGAAGTGAGGATCTGTCCGTCTTGCCGTTTGCACTTTTTGGTAGAGAATCCATAACGATCACTCTGCGAGGAACCATGTAGGACGGCACGATGGCAGCGATTTGACGCAGCAACGCCTCAGTCGTTACAGGGGAGCCAACAGCGACGAAGGCGAGAATTTGCCCCAGCCCCGCACCAAGTTCCTGGTAGATGACCGCGCATTCCTTGATGGCGGGGAAGGTGTTGAGCGCGGCCTCGATTTCTTCCAGTTCGATACGGTAACCCATGTGTTTGATTTGGAAATCTACGCGTCCCTTGAAATGCAGCCGACCGTACGCATCCCTGCGCACTAGGTCGCCAGTGCGGTAGCCGACATCCGCGTAGAACGTATGGTGCGGGTTTTGAACGAAAACCTTCGCTGTGCGATCAGGGTCGTTGTAATAACCAAGCCCTACCTGCGGCCCGCGCAGGAATAACTCACCAAAGTTCGGGTCAGTGTCGTCTAAGGGTAGGATTTCAAAATCGAAATTTTGCGCTAGCAGACCCAGCGGGGCGAGGCTTTGCATGTCTTCGAAATCGACCGCACTGATGGTGTGAGCGGAGCAGATACAGGTGCATTCCGTTGGGCCGTATACGTTTTCCAATTCTGCACCTGTACTGAACATATCGTAGAGCTGACGCAGTTTGGGTTTGGGGAATCCTTCGCCACCAAAAACAATTTTTCGAATCGCCGATAAATCTGCGGCTGCCAGAGCACGCGTGGCCAGTAGATAAACGAGTAGTGACGGCACGGAGAACCAGATAGTGCAACCCGCATCGGCGACGTACCGAATGAGTTGGCGCGGTTCGCGGACTTGTTCCGCGCTAAAGGGAACCAGCGTTGCCCCAGAGAAAATGGCCGAGTAGAAGTCAAAAACCGAATTATCGAAAAATATCGGATTGACGTTGGTCAGCACATCATCGGGGGTGATGACGAAACGTTCTTTTGCCCAGGCGATAAACCACAACAGGTTTACGTGGGACATGACCGCACCTTTGGGTACGCCTGTCGAACCGGAGGTGAACATGATGTAGGCGGGTGCTCCGCCGCTGACGGCGCGGTAATCCGGGAGCGGCTCATCCGCCGGCAATTCGGACATTTCGCGCAGGTGCAAGGTTTCCCTGAACCCTCCGGCTTCCAACTCGATCGCAAAAGGCATTTCAGGAAAAGCGTTGATTATCAGGCTCGGGCGGCAAGTGCCGAGAACCTTTCGCAACCGTTCCCAAGGGCTTTGTGGGTCAAGGTTGGTGTAGACGATGCCCAATCGCAGACAAGCCAGCATCGTCGCAAATGCCGCAGGCGATTTGTCGTGGAATATGGCCGCTACCTGGCTTGGACGAAGGTGCTTTGCCCATAAAATACCGGCAATGCGGTCTGCCAGCAGATTCAGTTCGCCATAGGTGACACGCTCGCCGGAAGCTGGGTAAAACAGGGCGATGCGCTTTTCATACTGATCGGCAACGTCCTGAAATGCGATGCCGATGTTCGAGATGAAAGCCATGATGCGTGCGGCTGGTTACATTACAAGACCGCCGTCCACTTCAAGCACGGTACCGGTCAAGTAGTCATTCTCGATGACGTGACGGACGGCCAGATAAACGCTTTGCAAGTCACCCAGACGGCGCAAGGGAATTTGCTGTTGTAGGCGGGTGACGGCGGCTTCGCTTAGGGCGGCACGGGTGGAAGGGGTATCGATAAAACCGGGAGCAATCGCCGCGAAGCGCAGACCGAGCGCACCAAGTTCCTTTGCCCATGTGAGCGTCAGCGCATTCACGCCCGCCTTGGCAGCGGAATAAGCGGATTGGCCGGGATTGCCGTTGGCGGAAATGGAGCTGATGGAGATCACTAAGCCTTTGCAGCGTTTCGCGAGCATATGGTCAACGACCCGACTGGTCACAAAGAATACCGAATCCAGATCGGTAGACATCACTCGCCGCCATGTTTCGCGCGAATGCACCCGTTCTCCGCGCGACAGCATGTTCACCAGCGGTTCGCTGTGAATGATGCCAGCGTTATTGATGAGCACATCCGGGTCGAACCCGGCGTCAAAAACGGTTTGCAGTGCTGCATCGACGGCTGCCGGGTCGGTTACGTCACAAGGATAGGCCTTGATCCGTCCGCCCGGCAGGTCGTTGATTTCGGCACAACGTGCCGTATCCCGCTCCAGCATGCAAACCTCGGCAGACTCAGCGTCCAGCCGTTCCACCAGAAAACGTCCGATGCCCGACCCTCCCCCGGTTACCAGCACGCGTGCGCCGGCAAGCTTCATAGCGCCGCTCCATGCGCCAACAAAGCGGAACGGACATCGCCAACCGATTTGATGTCGGCAATTTCATCTCCGCTAAACTGAATTTGATATGTTTCCTCTAGCCTGACGATGAGCATCATGTGCGCCAGGGAATCCCAGGTTGGAATGTCGCTCAGCGCCAAGGAATCCACGATGGATGATTCAGGGAGCACGAATACTTCGGAAAAGATTTTTTCTAAGGACATGACCGTATTTTGTATGGATAGCGAGGAATCGGCGTCCAGCCTGGGCGGTGCCGATAAATCAGGATTATACGTGGGCTTTGTTGTTTATGACGCCGATGGTAAAATTGTATGCATGGCAACTCGATGTGTCCTCACCTCTTTTTCCCAGCTATGAAACCCATCGTTCTCTTCGGTACCGGCAAAATTGCAGAAGTAATCCTGTATTTTCTAACTCACCGCAGCAACCGCCAAGTTGCGGCTTGCACCGTGGACAGAGACTATCTTCCCGGTTCGACGTGGCAGGGTATCACGGTTGTCCCGTTCGATGAAATCACCCATCGTTATCCGCCTGAAACCCATGACATGTTCGTGGCCCTTGGCTACCAGGACATGAATGCTTTGCGCACCGGGAAATGTGCAGAGGCCCGCCAACTTGGCTATACCTTGGCCTCCTATGTCCATCCGGAGTCAGGCATTCCATCGGACTGCGTACATGGCGACAACTGCTTTGTCATGAACCAGGTGCTCATCCACCCCAAGGTGCGTCTGGGGAACAATGTCTTTGTCTGGAGCGGTTCCATGGTCGGACACCATTCATCGATCGGCGACAATTGCTGGCTGACTTCCTGCACAAACATTTCCGGCGGGGTTGACGTGGGAAGCAACTGTTTCTTTGCAGTGAACAGCACCGTTGGGAACAGCATACACATAGGGGAAAATTGCTTTATCGGCGCGAATGCCTTAGTCATCAAAAGTACCGAGGATGGTCAGGTGTTTATCGCGGAAAGTTCAAAACCTCAGCGTTTGAATAGCCGACAGTTCCTTAGAATGTCGCGTTTCTCGGATATTTGATTTTTCCATGCCTGCCTCACTGTCCGTTTGTCTTATTTGCGGCGACTCGAATTGGGAAGAATTGGTCGATCCCCACCCGTCTCGCTCAGTTACCACCGCCGGTCGCATCCTGTCGGAGGCTTTAGGTAAATCTCAATGTCGGTCATGCGGTGCCGCGCAGCGCGTACGCTCGTCGATGCTGGCATTCACCGACTACTATGAAACCGATTACGCAAATTATTATGAGCGGCCCGGGACTGAAATATTTCACAAGCAACGATACGCAGCAATCTGGAAATGGGTTCGCGAATCGGCTGAGATAAAAGAGCCCAAGCGCATCCTTGATGTCGGCTGCGGTCAAGGCTGGCTAATGGACATTATGCGAGAGACCTTTCCTGGTGCGCTGATAGAAGGAATTGAGCCGTCCCGATATAACGTCAATAAGGCTCGCGAAAAGGGGCATCGCGTACACGAAGGGAGACTGGAGCATATTGCTTCGACCCTAGAACCCTTCGATTTGGTCATTTCGACGAATGTATTTCAGCACGTTTCCCATCCCCTCGACTTTCTAACTGAGTTATCGATGTTGACGGCGGAAACAGGGATGACGGTTCTGACTTGCCCGGACGGGACTCGTCCAAATATTGAGTTGTTATGGGCAGACCAAAATTTGTCCTTAACGCCTGCAAACCTTCGGAGTCTGGCAAGCAGGGCGCTGCCTGCATCAACAAACAGCCTAATCTACCAATCGGAAGACCACAGTGCTTCGCTGCCCCCGGCGTTGCTCATGATTTCGGGCAGGCTTGGCGGCAAAGTGCAAGATGACTTCGACTGTGGCATCGATGTCCTTTTGCGGGGTCGCCAAAAATATCTCAGTTCGTTTTGCGTTATCGACGACTTCTTGTCCGAACAGGTTAAAGAAAGCGGCAACGTGGTCAATCTTGGCGCCAGCTATTGGACTTCGATCCTTGCGGCGTACTGCCCCAACTATTGGAGCAAAGTGCAATTTTGCTGTGTCGATGAGCCAAAAGATCAAACGGACTTTCTCGACAAGCCTGTTATGAGAACGGCGGATGTCCCGGAAAGCGCTTGCATCGTTTTAGGGATAACACCGGAGAGTCAACAAAATGTTGCCCACTCCTTGGCGAAAAAATTCTCCCTAGTATGCAGTTGGGGGCATTTGCTTTCGCCATCTTGATGCCCAAGGTCGCGACTTTGCCCTAGGCCGAGAAATTCAGTGATGGGGCAGCTCAGCGGCTGGTTATCGAGTTGTTCAATACCAAAAAGATCGGGTTGAAACGACGATTCCGATCCATTTCCTGTAATTCTCACCAAGGAAAATTTGACCATCATGAAGCAAAGCGCCTTAGCGGTTTATCGATGCCCCGTTAGTGGTGGGGCGTTACGTCTGGAAGACGCGGAGAAACTGGGCGAGGAAGTAAATAGCGGTACTTTGCTGACGGCTGATCGGCGCTATCCAATTGAAAAGGGTATGCCTGTTTTTGCGGCCACGGAACAATTGGCCGGGACGGCGCGATTTGCCCGAAATTATTACGCCTCGATTGCCGACAGTTACGATGAAAACGTCCACGTCACCTTCGACCTGTTCAATGAGAGCGAACTGGAGGTGCGTCTCTCGATGATCAACCTGCTTAATTTGAACCCGCACAGCAAGGTTCTGGAAATATCTGCGGGAACCGGCAAAGATTCAGAGCTGATTGCAAAAAGATTGGACGAAAGCGGCGAACTTTGGCTGCTGGACATATCCCCCGACATGTTGGTGCAAGCGAAAGCAAAAATCAGGAAATATCCTGCCCGAACCGAGGCGGCGATTGGCGACGCCTGCCACCTACCTTATGGCGACGATTACTTCGATGCCTTGTATTGCTTTTCCGGAATTGGTCATTTTAACGACCAGAAAGCTGCGCTTAAGGAGATGGCAAGAGTCGTTCGCCCGGGCGGAAGGGTTGTGTTCCTGGAGAAAAATGTTCCGCCTTGGCTCCGGGATACCGAATACGGAAAAATCTTAATCAATAACAACCCGATGTTTGCCGACCCTGACCCACTCGCGCTGATTCCCGTCGAAGCGAGAAACGTCGGCATCCGATGGATACTCGGCAATGCGCATTACGTCGTTGACTATACGGTCGGGACGGGCGCGCCGGTGGGTAATTTCGACCTGGAATTGCCCAGCTATCGGGGGGGATCATTCAACACCAGATATTTCGGAAAGGTCGAAGGCATAACCAAAGAAAGCAAAGCGCTATACGAAAAAGCGGCAAAAAAATGCGGGATGAGTCTGCATGAATGGCTCGATTCAACTATCAAGGAAAAAGCGCTTAAGGATCTCGGATGAACACCAAGCAAATGTATTGGGAGAAGAAAGGCCAGATTTTTACGCCATCGCCGGACAGTTGGATGCACGCTTATGCCCAGGTACCGACGCCCTTAGTCTTCGACGACTTTATTCGGATTTATTTCGGCTGCCGACCGAAGATCAAAGATATCCAGCCCATATCCCAAATCGGATTTGTCGATGTCGATAGAAACAATCCCACCAGAATTCTGCGTCATGCGGAGAAACCGGTTTTGCCTTTAGGCGATATCGGCTGTTTCGACGAATTTGGTTTACACCCGATTTCTGTGCTCCGCGTTGAAAACGAAATTTGGCTGTATTACGTCGGCTGGACACGGATGCAGTCCGTGCCTTTCAATCGTGCCATCGGGTTGGCGATCAGCAAAGATGACGGGCTGACTTACCAGCGCTATTCCAGGGGGCCAATCGTCGGAGCGTCGCACCACGAGCCTTACCTCCAGCAAGGGCCGCACGTAAAAGTCATCGATGGTACGTGGCATATGTGGTACCTGACGGGTACCGATTGGATTCCTGATGCCGATGGTCGAATGGAGGCGATATACCGGATCGTCCATGCCACTTCAACGGACGGCATCCATTGGCAACGAGACGGGAAGCACGTGCTGGAAACCGTCGAAGAAAATGAGTGCCATGCCGGCCAGGCGGTCATCCATAGACGTGGCTCGTGGCAGATGTGGTTTTCCTATCGGCGCGGCCTGCAATTCAGAAACGCCGAGGGCGGTTATCGAATTGGCTACGCAAGCTCAAATGATCTGGCGCATTGGCAACGAGACGATGCAAAAGCGGGGATCGCCGTTTCCAGCAGCGGCTGGGACGCCGAAATGGTTTGTTATCCGAGCATCGTCGAACTGGATGGAAAAACTTTGCTGTTCTATTGCGGCAATTATTTCGGCAAGGATGGCTTTGGATATGCCGAATTGATTGAGGCCTAAAATTGTTGTTGATCGTCCGGACTACCTTGGCAATAAGGTGCCATTTTGGACGGCAAGGTCTGCCAGCTTGATAAACAGCGCGCCGTCCACGACAAAGGCCTGAGCAATGTTTTTTGACCTATCGGCAAGAAACGCGTCGCCAACGCGACGCGGCCCATCTCCGTGGGGCCAACAATAGTCATCCAGAATCAACCAGCCGCCGGGTGCCAGCTTCTGCGCCCAGAGCGCCACGTCCGTAGCGACAGAGCGATAGTCGTGGTTTCCATCGATATGAAGCAAAGCGATCCGACCGATTAAGTCCATCATGCCAAAAGCACTGGACTGAACGCTGCCGGACTCATAGCAGGGGAGTGCCTGTGTCGCCGGCATGCGGAGGAAATTGAAGCGTCCCCTGGCGATCGGGAGCAGATTGACGGCACACGCCTGCGCCACGGTTTCCCAGTAATCCCCGTTAGATAGCCGTTGAACGTGGGTTGGCGCGTCGAGTTGAACCGCTTCCGCCGCCGACCACGGATCGATGGCCAATACCCTGCCTATTTCGAGATCGTGGGCAATAAGCGTCAGCCAAGCGGCGGATTTCCCAAAATAGGCGCCGATTTCCACCACGTCGCCTTGGGGCGCACTGGCCATCGCGCCTAATAGTGCCGCCAATTTGGCTTCGCCGGATTGCCCCATGATGGTATCGGTGAAGCGCAGCCAGGCCGCCACTTTCACGGGCGCGGGCAAACTTCCACCGGCAAGGATTGACTTTGCCAGACTCAAGGCGCTTTCGGCACGTACGTCGAGACGGTCATAGCAGGCGATTTCCCGATGGAAAGGCAAGGCCAGCAATCTCGCCGTAATGGTGCCGTTTCCGATCAGCGTGTCGATGACGGCATGAACCACGTTATTCGGGCAGAATATCCCATCAATCCCATGAGTGGTCACGGCTTCACGCAGACATTCGACAAAGTCTGGCTCACCAACCCAGGGTAGATGCAGCCAGAAATCGCAACGTGATGCATTCGGATCGTGCGTCAACGAAGATGCGCCGACGACGGTAACACCAATGTTACGCGCCTGCTCGATGAACGGTAACGCATCGCCCATGCTGCTGGGGAACACCAGTAACGCGCTCATTATCGCGCCGGCTTGACGATATAGGCTGTTGGTTGTTGGGCGAACGGGAAGGTGCGCAGGGTATATTCTGGAAGTAATTCCCGCACGGCTTGAGTTTCACCCGGAGCAGTTTCGTGATTGAAGTTGTCCAGAACGAGGACGCCTCCTGGCGTCAGCCGGGGCCAGAAATGCTCAATGCAATGCCTGACGACTTTGTACAGGCCGCAATCGAGAAAGACCATTTTGAATTGCAGATGCGGATAATCCAAAAAAAATTGCCCGAGATCTTTTGATAGGTCCAGTTCATGAAGCAGCACTTGGCGGCTGAGTCCTTGCGCATCGATGGTCGCCTGAACGCGTTCACGACTCTCAGCATAAGCGCCCGCGCTGACCAGATGTGCTTCGCCGGATTCTGGTTGCGCGCCCTTGAACCAATCAAAACCATGTGTTTGAGTTAAAGACTCTGGCTCAAAAAGCTGTGTCAGCTTAGCCAGCCAAAGCAAGGAAGAACCCTTCCAGATGCCGGTCTCGGCAATATGTCCCGCAATGCCTACGGTCAGTTTGTAAGCTTCATACAAAGCCAAATACCTTCCCAGGCAAACATGGCCCGCGAATAATGGAAAATGGTGAATCAAATCTTCGGGCGGATAACCTTCCGAAAGCAATTTCCGGATGCCTTGCCAATACGGCTCCCGGCGATCATCGAATTTGCTGGCTTCCATGCCAATCGTGCGAAAACATCTTTTCGGCGCTTCTTCAGTCATCGTCAATGTCCCAAATAGTCGTAATGCGGGGGTGATTGCTCACCGCCGGTTGTTGAGCTTCAAGTCAAATCGTATTCGGCTAGCAAACGCCGAACCGCCTCCGGCTCATTGAACATGAGCACATCAAGCATGGACAGTCCGGCAACTTGTCCGGCCTTTCCCTGAGAATAACCGATCGAACGCGAACGCAAGAAATGAAGCGTCAGGCCATGTTGTGAAAAGGCGGCACGATCATATAAGTCAACTCCACCAATCGAGTTTACGTAAATGTCGGCGCGCTCTTGCCGACAGATATCGAGAATACGTTCCTGTCCTTTCAGATGGGCGTTTTGATAGATTCGCGAGGTGTCGGCGATTTCCACTTCCATCGCCAGATAAGCCACCACTTCACGAATGCTGTAGAGTAGAAACTCGTCAAGCCGGGTTGACGAGTAATTGACCACGCTTTCCAGCAAGCCGGACACATGTGCATAACAAGGGGCTTTCCCGTAGGCGTGGTGGATGGTGCGCAGCAATTTGTTCCGCCAATCCGGCTGGTCAAGCAATTCGATTTCGCAAATCAGCTTGTTTTGACTGGCGCCACGTAAGGGCACCGTAAACGTATGGGCTGCACCATTGAGCAATAAGCGATTGCGATTGATCCAGCCGCGATTGATGAAGTTTACATCGTCGAATACCACAAATTTATCCACCGCCGCGATTAACTGGAAATATCCGATATAGGGCAGGAAGTAGGGTTGCATGACGGCAATGCTGGTCATTCGACATTTTTTCCTTCAATGACTTGAAGAACGAAATCGACCAGGGTACTGGGCAGCGCCGGATAAATCGGCAAACAAATCACTTGTTCCGCCACTTTCCTTGCCACCGGTAAATTTGAATGTGCCGCGGAAGGCATTTCTCGATACATGGGAAAGTCGCTTATCAACGGGTAGAAATAGCGTCGCACAAAGATGCCGTTCTCCCGCAGACGTTGATATAGCGAATCACGGCTGAGCGGATAATCCGGCTGCACCAAGATCGGAAAATAGGCGTAGTTCGCCGCGTCCCCCCCGACCTCGGCCAGGCACTGAATGCCGTTGATACCCGCCAGACCTTCCCGGTAGCGCGCATCGATGGTTTTGCGTTTTCGGATGGCTTCATCGATGCGCTTTAATTGCAGAAGGCCAAAAGCGGCACTGATTTCATTCATTTTGCCGTTGATGCCGGTCGCCACCACCGTTACATCGTCCACGAAACCAAAGTTTTTCAGATAATCAATACGCTGTTTGGTTGCGGCATCCGGGCAGACGATGGCCCCCCCTTCAAAGGTGTTGAACACTTTGGTGGCGTGAAAGCTCAGTACCGAAATATCACCTTGGTTTGCCACGCTGGCGCCGCGGCAGCGCACGCCAAAGGCGTGCGCTGCGTCGTAAATGACTTTCAGCCCATGTTCGTCGGCAATCTTCCGAATGCGGTCCACGTCACAGGGGCGACCGTAGCAATGCACCGGCATGATGGCGGTAGTTTGCGGGGTAATGGCAGCCTTGATTTTGTCCGGAGAGAGATTAAGGGTTAGCGGGTCGATGTCCACAAACACAGGTTTGATCCCGTTCCAAACAAGGGAGTGTGCCGTGGCCACAAAGGAATACGGCGTGGTGATGACTTCGCCGGTAATTTGCAGTGCCTGCAAGGCGGTAATCAGCGCAATGGTGCCATTGGTAAACAAGGAAAGGTGCTTGACGCCGAGATGGTCGCACAGCGCTTGTTCCAGTTGCTGATGAAACGGACCACAGTTGGTCAAAATTTTGTTTTCCCAGATTTGTTCCAGGTAGGGGACAAACTCTTCCAAAGGGGGAAGCAAGGGTTGCGTCACATAAATCGGTGGCACTTTCCGGGGGAGTGGCATGGCTGTTTTGCCGATCAGTCTGTCAATAAATTGGTGTTGTTGAACAAATCAAAAAAAGCCATTCCGGACTCTCCCCAATATCGATTCATCCGACAACACGGGATTTGCGCCGTTTGGGCGGCGCCTGATCGGCGCCTGCCACGTCGATCAGATGTTCGACGAATGCCCGTCCCGTGCAATCCGAATCGTGAAAATATTTGTCCATGAATTTTCTTGCAGCCGCACCGACTTTACCGCGAAAGACCGGATCACGGATTAGCCGATTGGCATAGTTGAGGTATTGCTCGACATCTTCCGCGAGCATTACCAGGTTCTCGCCGTGCTCCGGGTCCGTAAAAATCGCCTGCGCTTCGGCCAGGTGCGTTTCGCTCTCGATGCCATCCAACAGCGAGGCGAGAAGCTGGGTTAGCCCGATATGGTTAGCCTCCGCGCCACGCTTCAAAACATACGCACCGGCTGCGGAAAACGTCTGCGTCATGGTTATCCCGGTGGGCAGGCCAAAACAGTTCAGATGGATATCCAATACGCGGGAATACACCCGGGTATCTACCCATCCGACAAATAAGCAGCGCTCGGCGACGCCGTGCGCATCGAACAAGGCCGCAATCCGGCTGACGATAGGTTCGTTCTCGTGGCCGAACCATAGGAATCCAGCACCAGGGCTCTCCCGCAATATCCGCGCCACGACTTCGATAAATGTCTCGTCGAGTTTTTCCGTACGGCTGATCGTTCCTAACAGCGTCGAGAAACGCTTGTGCAAGCGGGTGCGGATCGCCGTTACTTCGCCCAGCATCTCGACGCCCTCCGGCGAATCATCGGCTGGAAACGGATAGGGCGATACCGGCGGAAAGGTTCGCCAGGTGCGTCCCCGAATCGATTTCGTCGCAAAACCCAATGAGGCTCCGGCAAAGTAGGCGTCCAGACGCGGCGCGGCGATGCTGTGGAAAAACATCGTGAAATAGGCGTGGCGGGGAGCGATGCCAAACGAAGAGGCAAGACAAACGATGGCCTCGAACGAGGAAAAAAATACCGCCAAAGAAACCCCAACTGCGCGGGAATGTTCCCCGACGGTTTCCAGTTGGTGCAGTTGGCCCTCACCCAGTTTGCCGTTTTGTTCAGGGCTACCAAAATCGATCAGCGTTACTGCCCATTTTCGGCATTGTTCGGTAAGCGCGGGAGGAGCCGGAACAAGCGTATAGACGATGGGGATCATCCGGTTCTCCCGCACTCTGACGACTTGTTCGAGCATGCTGAGGAATACCGGGAAGCCAGATCCTGCTGAAACCGACGTATCGACAACAAATGCCACCACCGGCGGGGTATTCCCGAGATCGCGAAAAGGTCGTTGATCAGCGCGCGCGCGGAGGGCCTCCCCAGCCTCGACAAACAAGGGATTCAGCCTGTCCAGATATTTTGCCCACTGTTCCTGAGTGTGGGGAAACAAGGCCGCACGGGAAAACGTATAGCGGTGTAATTTCAGTGCCAGTCCCAGCTTTCCTTCCGCGAGAACCGAGCGAATGAGCGGCAAGGCCAGCTTGACGAAAATATTCTCGTTGTGAGTAGCTGGGGCGCTTTTGTCGAAACCGCAGGAATCCAGAAATCCGACTTGCTCGGCAGCGTTACCGCAGCCTTCCAGCAGATAGCGCAATGCTGCCGGCCACAGCTTGGGATCGTCATCCACCGTCAACGCTTTGGACATTACCCGGCAGATCAGCGACTGGTGGAGGAGGGCGGGTTCGTCGGGCGTCAAGTCGGCTGAGCGCTCAAGCAATTGCACCGCAGTGGTGAAATCGCCCAACTTCCACAAGGCGTAGCCGAACAACCCGCCGGCTTCCCAGGAAGCAGGCGCCAACTGGTACGCCCGAGCCAGGAATCCGGCTGCCGGATAGAGGTTATTCCTCTCAAGATTGAGACGACCGATATGGAATGCGGCGTTGAAGTTATCCGGGGATGTGTGCAGCACTTCCCGGAACTTTCCCTCAGCTTCCTCAAAATGACCGTTTTCCAGGAGCACTAGGGCTTCCTCAATCACTTCGTCGGGCGTCGGTTTACGCAAAGGCGCCCAGCCCAACAGTGCGCTTTTCTTCGCGGGGCCAGCGTAGGCTGGGCGTAATTCCGCGGAATTCGCTTGTTTTTTGCCTTTCTTTTTCATTTTCGGCATTTCTTTTCGAATGTGCTCGGAAGTTTAGCGTGAAAGTGAGGCCAGTTGTCAATAGTGGAGTCCAACGGGTTAAGCGGCGAGCTGATTTTCATAGTATCGCCGTGTGAAGGCGGCGGGTGACAGGTAACCAAGACGCGCCTGTTTCCGCTGCCGGTTGTAGAAGACCTCGATGTACTCGCTGATCTCCTGTATTGCCTGTGCACGGGTGCGGTAGTGCTGATTAACACAATCTGGTCAGGATGAGACGATTGTTGGCGTAATGCGCCACCACTCCGCCCAAAAGGCGGAAAATCGGGGAAAGCCCCCGAAAAGCTGACTGTTTTAAGGCCGAAAAACGAAAAATTGCTGACAAACCCACTTCCAGGTGCGGGTAAGGGAAAATAAGCGCGGGTTTTTCAGCAGCCTGCTAGGAGAACTTCTTCAACAGGTTGTAGCGGGGGTATTCTCGGGAAAACTTGGCGAGTCGGGCCGAGCGGTAGACTCGACTATCCCTTGGCGCCGTGCAGTGCCTGGATGTGGCGACGATGGCGGCGAAACACCATGCGCTCCAGCCATTCCTGGGTTTCCTCGTCGAGGTGGTGGAATTCCGCGAGGGTGCGGTGACCACCCTCCGCCGGCGCGGATTCCAGGACTTGCGCGGGTAATTGCAAAGGCTGGGGGAGACGCGGGTCGAGGTAAAGGGTAATCACCAGATTGCCGGTTGCCGGGATCTTGCTGCTGAACCATTCGATGGCCGTGGCGCTCAGGGTGGCGGGACAGGCTTCCGGTTTGGGGGCGTCGCGCGCGATGAGTTGGGCGAGCAGGTTGAGCGCCAAGTCCAGCTTGGCTTCCAGGCGTTCGAGCTTCCTGTCGGCATCGCCGTTGGGGTCAACGTCCCGCTCGGTGGGCTGGGCATCCATGGTCGCCAGGGCGCGCAGCAGCACGGCGTTGGTAAACATCCATCCTTGCAACGTTTCCTCGCCGGGCGGCTCTGCCGCGTGCCATGCCAGCGGCAGGTTGCCCTGGAAATACACCCCTCCGATAGCGCTCATGGCTTATCCGCGGGTGTTGGATTGTGGCTCGAACGCGGCGAGGTCGACGCGCTGCGGCGGCGTCCAACCCGGCTGGCGCTGCTCGGCCACGACGTTGGTGAATATCCCGCCGCGCACGTAAAACTTGGCGGTGAGGCGCATGAAACGCGGCTGGGTGGCGCGGGCGAGGTCGTCGAGGATGCGGTTGGTAACGGCTTCGTGGAAGGCGCCTTCGTTGCGGTAGGACCACACGTACATCTTGAGACTTTTCAACTCCACGCACTTTTGGTCGGGGATGTAGTCGAGGATCAGGGTGGCGAAATCCGGTTGCCCGGTCTTGGGACACAGGCAGGTGAATTCCGGGATTTCCATGTGAATATGGTAATCGCGCTCGGGATGGGGGTTGTCGAAGGTTTCGAGTTCTTTGCTGGGTTGGCTGGGCATGGTGAAAATCAGTGTTTAGTGTTTAGTGTTTAGTGTTTAGTTGATGTCGCTGCGCGGCGCTTTTTGCTAAGCGCTCAACACTAAAAACTAAACACTGCCTTTCCGCCATTATCCCGGAAAAGCCCTTCCGTCGGGAAGTATGGGTTTGTGATATTATGACCATGTAGATGACTATTATGGAGTGAGCCATGCACAGCGTCAGTGTTGCCGAAGCCAAAGCACACCTCAGCGAGTTACTCAATCAGGTTGAAGCCGGCGAAGAATTGGTGATTACGCGGCGCGGCCAGCCGGTGGCGCGGCTCAAGGCAATCGAACCGCCCCCCAAATCCATCGACTTCGAGGAAATGGATCGTCTGCGTGCCTCCTTGCCGATGTCCCAGGTGTCGAGTGCGGAGTTGATCCGCCAGATACGCGACGAGGGCTATTGAGCCGCATGTTCTATTTCGATACCAGTTTCATCGCACCGCTCTATGTTCCCGAGCCGGATTCACCGACCGTGCGCCAGTTGGCCTTTGACCTTGCCGCTCAGCGGATTGCCATCAGCGAATGGACTTGCGTCGAGTTTTCCAGCATGGTTGCACGCCGCGTGCGCATGAAGGAACTGGCGGAAGACGTGGCGCAGGGTTTGCTCGAATCCTTCTCGCGGATTGCGCATGGCCAGTATCAAGTGCTGATGCCGACCCTTGCCGATTACCGTCTTGCCGAACGTTTCCTGCGCCGTTTCGACAGCGGCCTGCGGGCGGGAGATGCCCTGCATCTGGCGATTGCCCGCAACCACGGTGCAGATCGAGTCTACAGCCTTGACCAGGGCCTTATCAAAGCGGCGGGAATGCTCAATATTCCCGCCGGCAACAACTAAAACAGTCCTTAAAGTGCGTCTCACCCAGATCAAACTCGCCGGTTTCAAAACCTTCGTCGATCCGACCACCATCCACTTCCCCGGACAGCGGGTGGCGGTGGTCGGCCCGAATGGCTGCGGCAAATCCAATGTGATCGACGCGATGCGCTGGGTGCTGGGCGAGTCGTCGGCACGCCAGTTGCGCGGCGAGTCGATGCAGGACGTGATTTTCAACGGTTCCGGTACGCGCAAGCCGGTAAGCCGCGCCAGCGTCGAACTGGTGTTCGATAATTCCCTGGGCAAGGCCGCCGGACAGTGGTCGCAGTATGCCGAAGTGGCGGTCAAGCGGGTGCTCCACCGCGACGGTGAATCGGCTTATTACATCAACAACCTGCAAGTCCGCAAAAAGGACATCACCGACATCTTCCTGGGCACCGGCCTGGGGGCGCGTGCTTACGCGATCATCGAGCAGGGCATGATTTCGCGGATCATCGAGGCGCGCCCCGAGGAACTGCGGGTGTTTCTCGAAGAAGCGGCGGGCATCTCCAAGTACAAGGAGCGTCGCCGCGAGACCGAGTTGCGCATTCGCGACACCCGCGAAAACTTGCTGCGCGTCGACGACATTCGCCAGGAATTGGCCGGCCAGTTGCAAAAGCTCGAAGCGCAGGCGGAAGTGGCGCGCCAGTTCCTCGACCTGAAGAAACAACTGGAGCAGGCGCAGAACCTCTTTCGCCTGTTCAAGAAACGCGAAGCCCAGGCGCTCTCGGAGCGCTGGCAGCGCGAGGTGCAGCGCCTCACCAATGAACTGGAGGCCGCCACCGCTTCCCTGCGCCAGTCGGAAAACCAATTGGAACAGGTGCGCGAAGGTCATTATGCCGCCAGCGACGCACTGCACGCCGCGCAAGGCGACTTGTACGGCGCCAATGCCGAAGTGGCGCGTATCGAGCAGAATTTGCAGCACCAGCGCGACAACCGGCAACGCCTCGCCAGCCGGGTTGCCGGCGCCCGCGAGCAGGAAAGCCGCATCGTCAAGCAGCACCAGGAAGCCAAGGCCAATCTCGAACACTGGCGCGAAGAACTGGCAGTCGCCGAGTTGCGCCGCGAGGAAACCCGCGAGCGGCTGGAGCAGGATAGCGACCAGTTGCCGCTTGCCGAACAGCATTTCCGCGACAGCCAGCGCATCTACGCCGACTTGCAGCGTGACCTGAACGAAGCCCGCCAGACCGCGCAGCTTGAGGAAACCCACCGCAGCCACGCGCAAAAGATGGTGCAATCCCTGCAAGCCCGGCGTGCCCGCCTGGAGCAGGAACGGGGGGCGCTGCCGCCTTTCGATGCCGAAGCGTTGGCGATCAAGGAAGAAGAACTCGCCGAACTGAGCGAGCAACTCGAATCCGCCCGCTACACCCAGGAAACCTTGCAGGAACAGCTTCCCGACGCTGAAACGGCACGCCGCGAGGCCGGCCAGGCGGTACAGGGTGCCCGCGAACGCATCACCAAGCTGGAAGCCCAGTTGGCCGCGCTGCGCCAGATGCAGAACCGCCTCGATCACGGCAAGTTGCAGGGCTGGCTCGCCCAGCACGGCCTGGACGGCTTGCCGCGTCTGTGGCAAAGCCTGGCGGTCGCCGACGGTTGGGACGATGCCCTGGAAAGCGTGCTGCGCGAGCGCCTCAACGCCGTGCTGGTGGACGATCTGGCGCAGGCGGGCGACTGGCTCGACGAGCCGCCGCCCGCGCCGTTGGCGGTAGCCGCCTGGCACTCCTCGCCCGCGAGCGGGAGAGAAGTTGGGAGAGAGGGCAATTCCCCGCCGCCTGGGCTGACCCCGCTCGCCCAATACGTTACCTGGCGCGACGGCGTCCTGCCTTCCTGGCTGGCCGATAGCCTCGCCAACGTCTACGTGGCTCAGGAACCCCGCGCCGCCCTGGCGGCCAGTGGCGACCTGCCGTCCGGCGCATGGTTGGTGACGCGCGCCGGCCACCTGTTCGGGCGCGGCGGGGTGAGCTTTTACGCGCCACAAAGCGAGTTGCACGGGGTGCTGGGTCGGCAGCGCGAAATCGAGCAACTGGATGGCGATCTACATAATTGCCTGGATCAGGTGGCTCAGGCCAAAACCCGCGCCGAGCAGGCGGAAGCCGCCCTTGCCAACATTCAGCGCGAACTCGCCGATTGGCGCGCCACCATTTCCGACTTGCAACAGCGCCACCACCGGCAGCAACTCGACGTGCAGCGGCTCGCCCAGATCGGCCAGCAGGTCGCGCAGCGTGCCGCCAAGATCGACGAGGAACTGCGGGAAGTCGCCGAGCAGTGGGAAATCGAGAGCGAGAACATCGCCGAAGCCGGGAATACTCTCGAACAGGCGCAATATCAGATCGAATCCCTCGAAGAACAACTGGAGGCGCAGCGTGAGGCGCGCGCTGAGGCGGAAAATCGCCTCAACCTCCAACGCGAAGCCTTGCGCGGCACGGAACGCGCCGCCCAGGAGGCGGACTTCGCCGAACGCGGCTGCCGGGGCAAGATCGGCGAACTTGAACACTTCATCCAGACCCTCGACGACCAGCTTGAAAACGTCCACGCCCAACTCGAAGAACTGCTGGAAGAACAGCAATCCGCCGACGACCAGTCCCTGCAAATGGAATTGCAGGAAGCGCTGACGGCCCAGCAGGACAAGGAAAAAGCCCTGGCGGCGGCGCGCAACAACCTCGAAGCACTGACCACCCAACTGCGCGATATCGAAGGGCTGCGCATGGTTCACGAGCAAAAGCTCAACCCGCTGCGCGACCAAGTCGGCGAGGCGCGCCTCAAGGAACAGGAAGCGCGCCTCGCCCAGGAGCAATTCGGCGCCATGCTGGCTGAAGTCGGGGCTGACGAGGAAGCGCTCGCCCCCTTGCTGGAGCGTAGCGCCAAGGCCAGTACCCTGATGGCGGAAACCACTCGTCTCGACAACGAAATCGCCGCGCTGGGCGCGGTCAACCTGGCTGCCCTGGAGGAACTGGAAGTCGCCCGCGAGCGCCAGTCCTACCTGGAAGCCCAGGCCGCCGATCTCAACGAAGCCATGGAAACCCTCGAATCGGCGATCCGCCGTATCGACCGGGAAACCCGCGAGCGCCTGCAGGCCACCTTCGACCTGGTCAACAAGAACATCGGCGAACTCTTTCCCACCCTGTTTGGCGGCGGCCATGCCCAGTTGGTGATGACCGGTGAGGAAATTCTCGACGCCGGCGTGCAGATGATCGCCCAGCCGCCCGGCAAGAAAAACAGTTCCATCCACCTCCTGTCCGGGGGGGAAAAGGCGTTGACCGCGCTATCCCTGACTTTCTCGCTGTTCATGCTCAACCCCGCGCCGTTCTGCTTGCTCGACGAGGTGGATGCGCCGCTCGACGACAGCAACACCGAACGTTTCTGCGAACTGGTCAAGAAAATGTCGGAGAACACCCAATTTATCTACATCAGCCACAACAAAATCACTATGGAAATGGCCGAACAACTGGTCGGCGTCACCATGCAGGAACAAGGCTGTTCGCGGGTGGTTACGGTGGACATCGAAGAAGCGATTCGCCTCAAGGATGCCGCCTGAGCTGGCGGATGACCTTTAACGTGGCCAATTTTTCGAATCCCTTATTTCACGGCTTTCCTTCAAATGCGGCCGGCATAGCCGTTACCCCGCGCTTCTTGTAGAATGTCGCGGGGATGAGACACGGAAGAAGAATCCAACCATGAGCGAATTGCACATCAGTCTGGCGATAGCCGGCGTTCTGATTGTTGTCGGGGTATATTTTTACAACCTGTACCAGGAAAACCGCTTGCGCAGCAAGGCGCAGCAGGCGTTTACCGGGGGCGAGGAAGATGTCCTGCTCAAGCAGGAAGGCGAAGGGCTGCCGGACGACGGCGAGCGTCGCGAGCCGAGCATGGATTTCTCGCTGGACGGGCCGGAGGCCGCGGAGTTGACGGACGATATTCTCGACGTTCCTGCCGAGATCGTGTCTCCGGCGTCCACCCCTGAGCCGGTGACGGCTGCCGCGGTTGCCCCCTCTCATGTGGCGGAAAAGCCGGCTTCCGCCGCGTCCGCATTCGACGAGGTGGTCGATTTCGTCGCAACGCTCACTCCCGTTGAGTCTTTTCAGCCTGGCGACGCTGCCCGCTTTGCCGCGGCCTTAGAGGGTTTCGCGGGCGCGGTCCGGCTGCTCGGTCTGAATCGTCTGACTGGCCAAACGGAGACGCTGGAAGAGGCGCGCCAGGGTTACGCGAAATTTTTTGCGGTGCTGCAACTGGTCAATCGCTCCGGTGCGGTGAATCCCGCCGATCTCGCCGATTTTTGCCGACGCGTGGAAGGCGCCGCGGCCGCGCTGGGTGCCTCGGCGAGCTTTCCCGAGCAGGCCGAGGCCGCTACGCGCGCGGCCATGCTCGACGAATTCTGTGTTTCGGTGGATATCCTGATCGGCGTGAACGTGGTTTCCAGCAACGGCGACCTGATGCCCGCCACCAAGATTCGCGCCTTGGCCGAATCGAACGGCATGAAGCTGAATGCCGACGGGACTTTCCACTCCCTGAACGAGGACGGAGTGACGCTATTCACCCTCGCCAATTTCGACCAGACGCCGTTTTCCGCCGAGAATATCCGCCACCTGTCGATCCACGGCGTGACGTTGCTGCTCGACGTGCCCAAGGTGGCGCCGGGCTTGCGCATTTTCGACCAGATGCTGCTCCAGGCGCGCCAGATCGGGAATACCCTGAATGCGGTGCTGGTCGACGACAACCGCCGTCCGCTCACCGACAACGGGATTGCCAAGATCAAGTCGCAACTCGCGACCATCTACACCAAAATGGACGCCGCCGGCATCCCTCCGGGCAGCGAGCGCGCCACGAGACTGTTTAGCTGATGGCTTCACCCGCCCTTGTGGAACGCGCGGCGTGGCTGCGCGCGGAAATCGAGCGGCACAATCATCTGTATTACGGGCTCGACGCGCCGGAAATTTCCGACGCCGAGTTCGACCACCTGTTCCGCGAGTTGCAGGCGCTCGAAGCCCAATATCCCGAACTTTCCTCTCCTGATTCCCCCACCCAGCGGGTCGGCGGCGCGCCGCTCAAGAATTTCTCCCAGATCACCCACCGGGTACCCATGCTGTCGCTCAACAACGCCTTCGAAGAGGGCGAGGTGGCGGCTTTCGACAAGCGGGTGCGCGAGGGGCTGGAGACGGAAGCCGTCGATTATGCGGTGGAGCCGAAATTCGACGGGCTGGCGATCACGCTCAGTTACGAGCAGGGCGTGCTGACGCAGGCGGCCACCCGCGGCGACGGCTTTACCGGCGAGGACGTAACCGCCAATATCCGCACCATCAAGGCGATTCCCCTGCGCCTGGCGGAAGCGCCGCCACTCCTCGAAGTGCGTGGCGAGGTGCTGATGCTCAAGGCCGATTTTGCCGAGCTCAACCGCCAGCAGCGCGAGCGCGGCGAGAAGGAGTTCGCCAACCCGCGCAATGCCGCTGCCGGCAGCCTGCGGCAACTCGATTCGCGGATTACCGCGACGCGCCGCCTGACCTTTTTCGCCTATGGGATCGGTGCTTCCGAAGGCGTCGCGTTGCCCGCCAGCCATGCCGGCCTGATGGACTTGCTGGCGGCACTGCATCTGCCGGTGTGCCGCGAACGCGCCGTGGTGCGCGGCGCGGAAGGACTGCTCGATTATTACCGGCGCATCGGCGAACAGCGTCCCATGCTGCCTTACGATATCGACGGGGTGGTGTACAAGGTCAACGACCTGCGCGCCCAGATGGAACTGGGCTTCGTGTCGCGTGCACCGCGTTTCGCGGTGGCCCACAAGTTTCCCGCCGAGGAAGCCCTGACGGTGGTCGAAGCCATCGACGTGCAGGTCGGGCGCACTGGCGCGCTGACCCCGGTGGCGCGTTTGCAGCCGGTATTCGTGGGCGGCGTGACGGTGACCAACGCCACTCTCCACAATGAAGACGAGGTGCACCGCAAGGACGTGCGCATCGGCGACACCGTGGTGGTGCGCCGCGCCGGCGACGTGATTCCCGAAGTGGCACGGGTGGTGGCGGAACGGCGCCCGATGCGCGACTTGCTGACACCGCTGCATGAGCCTTTTGCCCTGCCCACGACTTGCCCGGTGTGCGGGTCACACGTGGCACGCGGCGAGGACGAGGCGGTGGCGCGCTGTAGCGGTGGCCTGTATTGCCCGGCGCAGCGCAAGCAGGCGCTACTGCATTTCGCCGGACGGCGTGCCATGGACATCGAAGGCTTGGGCGACAAGCTGGTCGAGCAACTTGTCGATCTCGGCCTGGTGGGCAATCCTGCTGACCTGTACGGTTTGGGCATGGATATCCTGGTCAACCTGGAGCGGATGGCGGAAAAATCGGCCATCAACCTCCTCGAAGCGCTGGATAAGAGCAAGCACACCACTCTGGCGCGTTTCATCTTCGCGCTGGGGATCCGCAACGTCGGCGAAGCCACGGCAAAAGACCTGGCGCGCCACTTCGGCGCCCTGGACCGGTTGTTGGTCGCCGATACGACGGCCCTGCTGGAGGTGCCGGATGTCGGGCCGGTGGTGGCGCAGTGCATCGTGGAATTCTGCGGTGAAGCGCATAATCGCGAGGTCATCCAGCAGTTGCGTGAGCGCGGGGTGAACTGGGCGGAAGGGGAGGGCGCCGCGCCCGCCGGTAGCGGCGCGGCGAGCGGCAAGACTTTCGTGCTGACCGGCACCTTGCCAACCCTGGCGCGGGAAGATGCCAAGGCGATGATCGAGGCGGCCGGCGGCAAGGTCAGCGGCAGCGTCTCGAAAAAGACCGGCTACGTGGTGGTCGGCGCGGAACCGGGCAGCAAGTACGAAAAAGCCGTGGAACTGGGGTTGCCGATCCTCGATGAAGCCGGTTTGCGGGAATTGTTGAATAGTTAGGGAGTACTTATGAGCAGGATCACCAAGGCGGTATTTCCGGTGGCGGGGCTGGGCACGCGCTTCTTGCCGGCTACCAAGGCCAGTCCCAAGGAAATGTTGCCGATCGTCGACAAGCCGCTGATCCAGTATGCGGTCGAGGAAGCCATAGCGGCGGGCATCACCGAATTGATCTTCGTCACCGGGCGCAGCAAGCGCGCCATCGAAGACCATTTCGACAAGGCCTACGAAATGGAGGCGGAGCTGGAAGCGCGCGGCAAGACCAAGATGCTGGAAGTGCTGCGCGACCTGCTGCCCTCCAATGTCACTTGCGTGTACATCCGCCAGGCCGAGGCGCTGGGTCTGGGGCACGCGATTCTGTGCGCCAGGCAAGTGGTGGGTGATGATCCCTTTGCGGTGATTCTCGCCGACGACCTGCTCGATGGCGATCCGCCGGTACTCAAGCAGATGTGCGACCTTTACGACCACTACCGTTGCTCGGTGATCGGGGTGCAAGAGGTGCCGCGCGAGGAAACCTCGCAATACGGCATCGTGGTTGCCAAGGAATGGGACGAAGGTACCTACAAGATGAGCGGTATCGTGGAAAAGCCCAAGCCCGAGGATGCCCCTTCGACCCTGGGCGTGGTGGGCCGCTATATTTTGACGCCGCGCGTTTTCGATCACCTGGAAAACGTCCGGGCTGGGGCGGGTGGAGAAATCCAGTTGACTGACGGCATCGCCTCGCTGTTGCAAAAGGAACAGGTACTGGCCTACCGCTTCAACGGCACCCGTTACGATTGCGGCAGCAAGCTCGGTTATCTCAAGGCGACCATCGAGTTTGCCCTGCGTCATCCCGAGGTGGCTGAGGATTTTCGCGCCTATCTCGATTCGCGCTGCCTGATTCCCAAAGGGAGAGGCCGATGATTGCCGAAGAAGCCTGGAAGATCTATCGCGAAGCCGATCTGATTTGTTCGGCGGAAGAAGTCCAGTCCATACTGGTGCGGCTGGCTGGGGAGATCGGCGCGGAATTGCGCGACAGCCATCCCCTGGTGCTTTCGGTGATGGGCGGTGCGGTGGTGTTCAGCGGGCAGTTGTTGCCCATGCTGGAATTCCCGCTGGATTTCGATTACATCCACGTGACCCGCTATGGCAACCGTACCAGCGGTGGCGAGCTGGAATGGAAAGTGCTCCCGAAAGAGAATATTGCCGGTCGGGTGGTGCTGGTACTCGACGACATCCTCGACGAAGGGCATACCCTCGCGGCGATCCGCGAAAAGATTATGGGAATGGGGGCCAAGGCTTTCTTCTGTGCCGTTTTTGCAGCCAAGGATACCGGCAAGTCCAAACCGATTCAGGCAAATTTTGCCGGGGTCGACCTGCCGAACCGCTATGTGTTCGGCTACGGAATGGACGTGCACGGTGCGTGGCGTAACCTCCCGGCGATTTATGCCGTCAAGGGAAAATAAGGAAAGAACATGTTAGGAATCATCGCCGGTACCGGCTGCACGCAGTTGAACAACCTGGAAATCATCCGTCGCCAAGTAATCCGCACGCCTTATGGAGAGCCTTCCGGGGCGCTGACCTTCGGCAGGATCAAGGACCATGAAGTGGTATTCCTGGCTCGCCATGGTTACGGGCATCACCTGCCGCCGCACGAGATCAATTACCGGGCCAACATCTGGGCGCTGCGCGAGCAGGGGGTGGAAAACCTGGTGGCAGTCGCCACTGTCGGCGGCATTCGCGAGGACATGCAACCCGGCGTGATCGCGATTCCCGACCAGATCCTCGATTACACTCACGGACGCAAGGCGACCTACTATGAGGGGGGCGAAAAGGACGTCGTGCACATCGATTTTACCGACCCCTATTGCGAGGCGTTGCGGCAGCGCTGCATGGCGGCGGCCCGCAAGACTAACCTGCCTTACGTGGATAATGGCGTGTATGCCGCTGTACAAGGCCCGCGCCTGGAAACCGCAGCCGAAATCAATCGGCTGGAGCGCGACGGCGCAACCATGGTGGGGATGACCGGAATGCCGGAGGCCGTGCTGGCCCGTGAGCTCGGCCTGTGCTACGCCGCCATTACAGTGGTGGCCAACCATGCCGCCGGGCGCAGCAGTAGCCAGCATGGCATCCAGTTCGGTTCGGTCGATGCGGTGTTGTGCCCCGCGATGGAGGGGGTGCGTCTGATGCTTGAGCAGTTGCTGGAAGGGGATGGCGACTGAATACGCTCCATGATGTTCCGTCGTATGGCTTGTTCGAATAATTCCAAATTCTAGGGAGTGGAAGCGGTGTTTAATGGCAAATCATTACTGATTACCGGTGGTACCGGCTCCTTCGGCAAAGCGTTCATTCGTCACGTACTCAAGCATTATCAGCCCAAGCGGGTGGTGGTATTTTCGCGGGACGAACTGAAACAGTTCGAGATGCAACAGGAATTCAACGCGCCGCAAATGCGTTTTTTCATCGGCGACGTGCGTGACCGGGAGCGCTTGGTTCAGGCAACGCGGGGGATCGATTACCTCGTTCATGCGGCGGCGTTGAAGCAGGTGCCGGCTGCGGAATACAACCCCAGCGAATGCATCAAGACCAATATTCAAGGCGCCGAGAACGTCATCAATGCCGCGCTGGCTAACAACCTAGAGAAAGTCATTGCACTTTCCACCGATAAAGCCGCCAATCCCATCAACCTCTATGGTGCGACCAAGCTGGTTTCCGACAAGTTGTTTGTCGCGGCCAACAACATCGCCGGTGGCCATCAGACACGCTTTGCCGTGGTGCGTTACGGCAACGTGGTCGGTTCGCGCGGCTCTGTCGTGCCCTTTTTCGCCAAGCTGATTGCCGAAGGGGCGAAGGAATTACCCATCACCGATCTGCGCATGACGCGCTTCTGGATTACCCTGCAGGATGGTGTTGAACTGGTGGACAAGAGTTTTCGGCGGATGTATGGCGGCGAGATATTCGTCCCGAAAATTCCTTCTGCGCGCATGACCGATCTTGCCGCCGCCATGGCGCCGAATCTTCCCCTGAAGATCATCGGCATACGTCCCGGCGAGAAGTTGCATGAGATCATGTGCCCGGTCGATAGTGCGCACCAGACGCTGGAATTCGCCGGGCATTACGTGATCTGCCCGGCAATCACCTTTGCCGTCCAGGCGGATTATAAAATCAGCGCCATCGGTGAAACGGGTACACCGGTCGTGGAAAACTTTGAATACAGTTCCGGCACCAACCCGCACTTTTTGACGGCAATTGAACTGCGGGAACTGTTGGATAACAATCAGGATGCATAATTTACTTGTGGCGACCCGGAACAAGCGGGGCCGTTGATTAAGGAGGCAATAATGCAACATCTGAGAATCAAGGCAGGATTGGCAGTCATCGTATTAACTCTACTTGGCGGCGTGGCAGCTCCGGTTGGGGCTGGCGAACCCGAGCAAGTTCTGGAACCCGGACTGTGGGAAGTGGTGACACGCCCAACGTTTCCGGGGGTTCCTGCTCACCCCCTTCCCAAGACCGACCGTTTTTGCCTGACTTCATCCGATATCGCGGCTGGGCTTATCCCGGTTCGCATGGCACCGGCTTGCAAGGTTCTCGGCGGTACCTACAAGGGCAATCAACTCGAACTGAAAATCGAGTGTGCCGATATGCCGCAGGCGAGCGGCAAACTGGAATTGGCGGGCAAGACATTCACCGGTCGTGTCGAGACGGTGGCAGTCCCCGGGCAGGAAGGGGTGGGAAGGGTGGCGTTTTATTACAATCACAGCGGAAACTGGTTCTCGGCTTGTCCCCCCTCGGATGGGAAAACCGAAACCCCGCCTTCCGCAAAATAGTCTTACCCCGGCTTTTGGCGCTCCCTTTTCGGGGAGCCAGGCGCTTTCTGAGGGCGGAGTTTTTCCAAGGCAGAGGTGAATGACTGCGCGAAAGCCTGGGTGTCAAGCAAAGGGCTGTTCAGCAACGTATCCCGCAGGCTGCAACGAATCCTTTCCAGATTGTCCAGGTCGCCGGCGAAAGCCACTGCTTTAGCGATATATTCTTCCTTGCTCTCTGCGCCCCATTCGGACAACCCCGCTGGTGCCAGGCAGGTCAACGTAGCGCGCTGGTATGGGTCGGCACCTGCCAAGGTGAGTACCGGCACCCCCATCCACAGGCAATCCAGGGCACGCAAACCGAGCGGGAAGGGGAAGCTGTCCAGTACCAAATCCAGCGATGCCAGTGCTTTTCCATACGCCTCCTGATCCAGTCGCGGCAGAATTTCCAGACGCTCCGGCTCGATCTCGCGCAGCAGGAATAATTTCTTGAGGCGTTCGAAGCTTGCTTCGTCTGCCATCGCGAGATTGGAAAAGATGACCAGCCGGGAACCGGGAACGAGCGTCAGGATTTCCGCCCAAGTATCCAAAAGTGGTGCGTTTATGTAACCAAGTCGGGACGGTGCTCCGAAGGTGATGTTTCCCGCTGTCCTGGCGGGCAGGGGGGATGGGGTAGGTAATTCCTGGTTGGGCGTGTAGCAGGCGGCAACAGGCAGATAGATGGGGCGTTCGCTAGCGGCGGCGGCATCTTCTTGCGGCGTCATGACCGCATCGGTCAGACGATAATCCATCTCCGGCAGGCCGGTGTTAGAGAAATCCCCTAGCCAGGTGACTTGAACCGGCGCCGCTCTTTTGGCGAAAACGACTAGCCGATTGCCGAGATGGTGTCCTGTTGTATCGATGAGAATTTCGATGCCATCTTCATGGATGCGCTCGGCCAGGTCGGAGGCGCTCAGGGGCGCAACTACGTACCAGTGGGAAACCAGTTCCTTGAGGCGCTTTGTCTGATCGCCCACCTTGCCGCCGGTATGGTAGACGTGGGCATCGATCCGTGCCGTATCCAGATGGGAGAACAACGCTTCCAGGCAGCCAGCCGCCATGGGGGCATCGGCATCACCGACGAGGAATCCCAGCCGCAAGGGGGAAGTTTTGTTCAGCCGCTTGGTGGAGGCAGGTTTGTTTGAGTTGGCCGCCACGGTTTCTTTTTTGCTGTGGCGTTCGACCCAGCGCTGCATTTCCGCGTTACGTTCGTCGGAGGAAAGAGGAGGGCTGAGATGCAATGCGTGGATCAGTAGCGAATGAATTTCGGCAGCGCCGGGCAGTATTTCAGTGGCGTGCCGCAGTGTCTGGATAGCCAAGGCGATGTCGCCGGCTTCCAAGAGGGTTTTTCCCAAGCCGATGGTCAGGGTCGGGAGCCGTTCGTCCAGCATCAGCCCCTGTTGGAACATATCCCGGGCTTCGGACAGGTTGCCCTGCGCCAGCATTACGTACGCCATCGCGCTGACACACAGGGCGGGATGGACATTCTTCCGGGCTAGTAGCGCGCGGTAGCAGGCCAGCGCTCCCTCGTAATCATCCCGCGCCAGCGCCAGTTCTCCCATGTTGAGTTGCACGTCCGCCGCATCCGGCTCCAGTTCCAGAATTTGCAGATTGACTTTCCGGGCATCTTCCAGCAACCCCTGATAAGCCAAGCCGGCAGCCTGCGTGCGCAAAATTGTGGCGTCGCCGGGGGATTGCGCCAGCGCCTTGTCGACTTCGGATTGGGCATCGGCGCAACGCCCGACGCGATACAAGGCGATGATCAGGTTGGTGCGCGCCTGTTTCAACTCGCTGTTCCATACCAGCGCTTGGCGAAAGTGGGAAATCGCTTCTTCCGTCTTACCGTTTTTCAGCAGAATATTCCCTAAATTGTTATGTGCTTCCGAATAGGTGGGGCGGAACAACAGGGCGCGCTTAAGGCTTTCCTGGGCCTCGTCCGCCTTGCCTTCCTGTTCAAGCAGAATCGAGATGTTGTAATGCGCGTCGGCCAGGCTGGGTTGGAGTGTCAGGGCGTGCCGGTAAGCTTTCAGGGCTTCAACATTTCTGCCGGCCAGACGGTGCAGGTTACCCAGATTGGCGAATGGGGGCGCGAACTTGGGGTCGATAACGGTGGCTCGTTCAAAAAGTTCGAAGGCCTCCTCATATTTCTGTTTCTGCGCGTAGGCAATTCCCAGGCCGTGTAGCGCGAGGGGATTATTCGGTTCCAGGGCGACGGCCGTTTCAAGCGCTTGTGTAGCCGCCTTGATGACCTCTGGGTCGGGATTTTGCAGTTGTGGGATCACCGCCGCCAAGTTGATGGCAACCCCTTCGGGGAGGGCCGTGTCGGCAGGTGCCTTGTCCTTGGGGGCGGGGTTCTTTTTTCTCGTTGTCATAGTGAGGGTATCGCTTTTGAAAAATATCAACGGGGCTTGCGCCAGTACATCGAATCGTGGTCAATTTGGATGATTTTTTTACGGATGCCGTGCCGATCCCTAAATTCATCGACAGCCAATTTGCATTGGGGGAAAGCATAATAATCATCGACGATGACGAATCCGCCCGGCGAGAGCTTTGAGTAGAGGTTCTCCAGGGCGTCCATGGTCGATTCGTAAAGGTCGCCGTCCAGTCGCAACAGGGCGAGTTTCTTGATGGGGGCGGAGGGCAGCGTGTCGCAGAACCATCCCTTGAGGAAGCGCACTTGGTCATCCAGCAAGTCATAGCGTTCGAATAGCTCCCGTACTTCTTCCAGGCCTACGCTCAAATAAGGGAAAACCTCCTTACTGAAATCGCATCCGTGATCTTTTTGGTGAGTGGGGGCCGGTAAGCCTTCAAAGGAGTCCGCCACCCAAACCTTGCGATTGCGTATCCGGTGGGCGGCGAGAAAACCACGCATGAAAATGGTAGCACCGCCTTTCCATACGCCGGTTTCAATCAGGTCGCCGGGTATGTCATCCTCCACGATGGTATTGAGGCAGTCATGGATGTTGTCGACCCGCGCCCGCCCGATCATGGTGTGCGCAGTAAACGAAAACCCACGGCAGTGGGGAGGTTCGATGCTCTCCCCTTGGGAATTCGTATGCTGAATGCGTATCCAGGCTCCGGTCTTGCGCAATTCTTTCAAACTGGAGAATACGGTTTGGTTTCTAATATTCAGGAAAAAACTGCTTATCGCGTCGAGAGATGGAAGCGGTGTTAGAGTATTTTGCACAAAAAACAGAATCCTGGCTTCATTTTCCAAATATAACTCGTCCAGAAGGCTCTTCTTCAGCAACAACAAGTAACGCTCGGCGATGAGGTCCTTACTCGGATGATGCTTCTTGGATTTTTTTGCCATTTCGATGCCAAATTAATGCGATAGATCGCAAGCACTGTTTATGAAGAACGGCAGTATCGCCTTGGAAAGGTTAACGGGCTTTGCGCCAGAACATGGATTGGTCATCAATTTGAACAAGCTTTTTCCGGATTTTATGGCGGCTTCGAAACTCATCAACCGCTTCCTTGCATTGGGGAAAGGTAAAGTAGTCGTCGACGATGACGAATCCGCCCGGCGAAAGTTTTGAATAGAGGTTCTCCAGGGCGTCCATGGTCGATTCGTAAAGGTCGCCGTCCAGTCGCAATAGAGCGAGTTTCTTGATCGGAGCGACGGGTAGCGTGTTGCGAAACCACCCCTTGAGAAAGCGCACCTGGTCGTCCAGCAGATCATAGCGTTCAAAAAGCGCCTGTACTTCCTCCAGGCTGACGCTCAAATAGGGATGAATGTCCTTGCTCATGTCGCAGCCATAATCCATTGCGTGGCGGGGCGTCGGCATGCCCTCGAATGAGTCCGCTACCCAGACCTTGCGATTGCGTATCTTGTGGGCGGCTAGAAAGCCGCGCATAAAAATGGTGGCGCCACCTTTCCATACGCCGGTTTCAATCAGGTCGCCGGGTACGCCGTCTCGCACGATGGTGTTGAGGCAGTCATGAATGTTTTCGATCCGTGCTCGCCCTATCATGGTGTGGGCGGTAAACGAAAAAACCCGACAATTCTCCAGTTCTACAGTCTTTCCCTCAGGGGTCTCTTCGTGGAAACGTATCCAATTTCCCTTTTCACGCAATTTTTTTAAACTGGAAAACATGGGGTTGTTGCGGATGTTCAGAAAATCACGACTCAATTCATCAAGGGTCGAAGGGGGAACCTGGAAAATGTTTTTTACAAAAAACAGAATCCGTGCTTCATTTTCCAGATACAACTCATCCAGCAGACTTTTCTTCAGCAAGGCTAGGTAACGCTCGGCAATGAGGCGTCGTTCTTTGCGAGATTCCTTGTTTTTGTTCGCCATGCTTCAATCCTTCCATAATAATGATTGCGTGCATGGTTATGGAGAATCTGCCTTGCGTCAAGGGGGATGCATGCTTGCAATAATGTATGGCGAGGAATTGCCGTTACCGGCAGTTTTTGCCATATGGGTTTTCTTTGTTACGCCGCCAAAATGGCGCTAGGTGTTGGTGGTCAAGATGCTGGCATATTCCATGCATTAGAATGCTTCAGCATACTCTGGAAAGCGATTTTATTCGGGATTCGTGGTGTCGTGGCATGGCTCTTTACAAGAGCTTCACGGGATTCCGGCTTCATGTGATCTGTTTCATGTGAAATGCATAAAAGAACGACAACCTTTCTAGTAATTATGCTAAAGTTTCAAACGCTAGGGCCGATATCATGTTGCAAGGGCATTCCATAAATTAGTGGGTGCTGGGGGCGGAAGTGTGGTTTTCGGCTAGAACTTAATTGTTCTATTCCTCGTACATGTTTAATTTTCAAAGGAGATCATCATGATCAAACATACGGCAATCAAGGCGGGTATCGGCTTGGGCTTGATGGCTGCGTCCATGGGTGTGAGCGCAGATTTGCATTCGTTCGGCAAGTCATCCATCTATTACAAAGTTAGCGGCACGCGGGTCGACTATGCGGCGTTCCTGCCTTCGGGTAACCAGGCGACGGATACCGTCATCATGCTGGATGTATTGCAGTCGAGCACCATCAGCACCTGGAACTACGCTGTGGGAGGCGCGCTGGGGGCGCCAGTTAGTTCTACTAATACAGGGTCGGTGTCAACCAGTGCAAACTGGATCGGCTCATATTCGGGAACTGCGGGCGGGCAGGTTTGGCGCGGGACGGGGGTGCTCAGTTCCTTCGACGCCCAGGCTGTGATGGGGACTGTCTCCGTTTCCACCTACTATGGCGGCGATACGCGCGCTTTGTCGCTTTCCTTTACCGAGTTGGTGACGGCGTCCAGCCAGGCGTGCAACATGACTTTCAGCGCCCAATTCAATACCGACGATTATCTGCAGTTTACCAATTTGACGATTTCGCCCTCCGGTTGGCCGGCTGCAACGGGTAACGTAGTTTGGCGTACCAAATCGGGTACGTCTGCGAGTGATACCGCGTCGATCGATTCGGCCGTGTTTAACGCCTACAATGCGGTCTCGACTTCGTCGTTTGCCACGTTCTCGGCATGGACAATTCCCATTGCCGGCAATGCGACCAATACGGTGGCGGTGTCCGCGATCTCCGCGCCGTTCGGTAAGTGCAACGCCGCATACGCGATGCGCACCGATACCAACAAGGCGGGCAGCACCATCGGCGGTAAGGGCGGCATGATGAAGTTGTGGTAAGTCGTCACATTTTTGCCTTTAAAAAGCCACCTTGCGGTGGCTTTTTTTTGGCGGATCATGCTAATCTGCAGCGGCTGAGCGGCAGGACGGAACGATGGGCGTGCGCAGTTTGCCCATTCGCATGACAACTTGGGTGGTGGAGAAAGTGTTAATGGCAAAATCGAAAACAAAATCGGATAAGAAGCCGGAAAAAAGCTCATTGCGAGATGCAAGCCCGGAGCAGATGGCTGCACTTGCTTGGCAGGCTTTCGGGGAAGAGCATTTCGATGAGGCGGAGCAACTGTGTGAACGCTTGGTTGCGATCGTCCCGGGGCACGCGCATAGCTGGTATTTGCGTGGGTTGGTAGCTGCGGCTCAGGGGCGAGGCGAACAGGCGCTATCTTATTGGGAGTGGGTCAAAAACGCCCCCGATCTCCTGCCGCCCCTGGCGCAGGGGCGTGGTCGTGTGCTGCTTTCCTTGGGGCGTATCGAGGAGGCGTTGGTGCAGTTTCAAGGTGCCATGACTTATCAGCCCGACGACGCCACGAATTATTTTTTTATGGGCCTTGCCAGTTTGCAGCAGGGCGCGTTAAAAGATGCGCAACGCTATTTCCGCCAGGCCAGCGTGCTGGATCCCAAGCTTGCGCCTGCCCACTATGAGTTGGGTGTGCTGGCGTTGCATGCGGAGCAATACTCCCAGGCGCTGATCGCTTTCAAGGCGGCTGTAGAGTTAACCCCGCAGTCGCCGGAGGTGGCGAATAATCTGGCGCTTGCCTACCAGGCGTTGGGGGATGCCACTGCCGCTGAAAGCTGGTTTCGCAAGGCGGTGGACCTGAAAGACGACTATGCCGAGGCTTGGTTGAACTTTGGGTTGCTGTTGCGCGCCCAAGGCTCAAAAAAGGCTGATGCTTGCATAAATAAAGCGTTGAAACTCAAACCCAGTCTTCAGGGTGTCCTGTCAGGAAATGAGTGAAATCGATGGTTCCACGCTTGTCCAGCCTGTGCCGGCAAGTGATGAGCAAATCGAGGTATTGATTAATTCGCGTGAGATGGCGGCGGCCCATGCTGCGGTCAAAGCCCGTCTGGCCCTTGGGTCAGACGATGCGGATGCTCATTTCTACAAAGGTGCGTGTGCCATGGTGGCACGGCATTTCAGTGCGGCTGCGCAGGCTTTTGCAACCGCCGCGCGCTTACAGCCGGATGAGCCGCGCTTCCTGGTGGCGCGTGCGGCGGCTTGTCTGGCATCAGGCAAGGCCAGGCAGGCGCTGATCTACGTAAACCGAGCCCTGGTAAAGGCGCCGGACGATCTGGCGGCTCTCGTCAATAAAGTGCAAGCGTTGAATAGCCTGCAAAAATTCTCCTCGGCGTTGCCGGTGGCGGAGCGGCTATTCGAACTGGCTCCCGAACTTGTCGATGCGAGTCAGCTTAGAGCGGAAGTGCTGCGTCATTCCGGACGTATGCGCGAGGCGGCGGGGTGGTTTCAGAAAGCCCTGAAACTTGATCCCGACAATTTGCTAGTGCAAGTCGATTTTTCGGTATGCCGCGCCCATCTGGGGGACTGGCAGGGGGCATTGTTGACGATCAACGGTATGATCGATTCCCTGCCGGAGGATCCTGATCAGCTTTGCCGTCTGGGTATCCGCGCGCAAGAAGGGGGGTCGCCTCACCTTGCGCTGCAATTTTTCAAGCGCAGCTATTCTCTTTTTCCAGAACACATCACGACTTGCGTCAATTTGGGTATTACGGTGCAGGGGTTTGGCAATCCTGGCGAATCGCTGTTTTATTTGAACCGTGCCACCGAGATCGACAAAAAATGCGAGGCGGCCTGGTTTTTCTCGGGGGCGGCCTACGCCACCTTGCGTTTGCCGGAGAAGGCCGCAGAATGTTTCCAGCGTTGCCTGGATAGTGCTCCCAAACATGCTGAAGCGATGGCGCATCTGGCCGGCCTGAAGAAAGAAAAAGGCCAGATGGAGGAAGCCAAGGAGTTGTTACGCAATGCCATCAAGGCGAATCCGAAGTGGTTGCAGCCTTACCTCAACCTGTATCAGTTCCTCAAGGAAACGGACGAGTTCGAAGAGGCGGAAGTCCTGCTGGATAAGGCAGAAAGAATCGCCCACAAGGAAGAGGGGTTGCAATTCGCCCGTGCCGACCTGCACCTCAAACGGGGCGATATTCCCGGCGCCAATGCTATTTACCGAAAAATTCTGGAAGGGCAACCGCAAAGTCCGGATGCCATGTCCGGTCTGCTGTTCTGTAGTAATTACGATCCCGAGTTGACGCCGGAACAAGTGGCCGAGGCGTACAAGTCGTGGGACCAGCGTTTCGCGAAATGGCGTGCACCTGCGCCGGATTTCCGATATGCCAATGATCCCGACCCCAATCGAAAATTGCGGGTCGGCTATATTTCCGGCGATTTTCGCCAGCATTCGGTGGCTTTTTTTTCTGAGCCGATACTGGCGCATCACGACCACGAGCATTTCGATATTTTCTGCTATGCCAACCAGCGCGGGGGCGATTCCATCACCCAGCGCATGATGCCGATGGCCGACCACTGGCGCTGGACCATGGATTTATCGGATGACGCGTTGATGGAGATGATTCGCATGGATGAGATCGACATTCTCATCGACCTTTCCAACCATACCGCGGGTCACCGGCTTTACCTGCTTGCCCGTAAGCCCGCACCGATCCAGATGACGTGGATCGGTATGCCGACTACCACGGGGTTGTCCGCCATCGATTATCGTATTACCGATGAGGGCATGGACCCGGAAGGCATGACCGAACATCTGCACTCAGAGAAGCTGCTTCGGCTGATTTCCGGATGGTGTTACAAGGCGCCCAAAGAGGCTGAAGGTCTTGAAGTGGCCGAGACGCCGGCTCTTAAAAAAGGCCATCTGACTTTTGCTTCGCTAAATGCCTTTGGCAAGATCAACCCGAACGTGGTCAAACTGTGGGGACGTATGCTCCAAGAAATGCCGGAAGCGGAATTGTATGTGGCAACCGGTGGTAAAGCTGATGACGAAAAGCTGAACGAGGTGGTGCGCCGCAACTGCGAAGCGTGTGGGGTGCCGCTTGAACGTCTGCACCTGATGGGGCGTAAGCCATTTGACGAATATTTCCGCTTCCATGCGGAAGTGGATATCGTGCTTGATCCCTTCCCCTACAATGGCGGCACCGTTACCGCCCATGCCTTGTGGATGGGGGTGCCGGTGCTTTCTCTGGCTGGTCCCAAGCCGATCCACCGGATGGGTGTATCCATGCTTACCAGTGTTGGATTGACGGAGTTCATCGCACAGACCACGGACGAATATCTTGCTATCGCCAAGCGCTTCGCCGACGATATACCGCGCCTCGCTGAGATCCGCCGCAAGGTGCGCCCGGCCATGCAGGCCTCACCTTTGATGGATGGTGAACTGGTCACCCGAGACTTGGAGAGGGCATTGCGGCGGGTATGGGGGGAATGGTGCAAGAAACACGCGCGGGCGGAAAAAAAGACGAAGCGAACCAGAAAAGTAGAAAAATCCAGTACAACCGATTCTTGAATATTAAGGGGTAGCCATGAGTGATTTGTTTGATTATTTTGCGAATAACCAGGGGCGTTTCATGTTGAAATGGTTTCACTATTTCGACGTGTACGAGCGCCATTTCGCGGCGTTCCGCGATCAGGAGATCACTTTTCTGGAAATTGGGGTGTTCCATGGCGGTTCCATGCAGATGTGGAAGAACTTTTTTGGCCCCAAAGCGAAGATCGTGGGAGTAGACATCAACCCAGCCTGTAAAGCGTTCGAGGAAGACCAGATCACCATCGAAATCGGTAGCCAGGAGGACCGCAATTTCCTCAAGGAGTTGGCGGCCAAACACGGCCCATTCGACATCGTCCTGGATGATGGGGGGCATACCATGTCCCAGCAGATCGTCTCTTTCGAGGAGCTATATCCTCATGTGAAACGGGATGGGCTTTACCTGTGCGAAGACCTGCATACCTCGTATTGGAAGGATTGGGGCGGTGGTTTTCGGCAGCCCTGGACTTTCATTGAGTACGCCAAGCGCTTCATCGACGATATTCATGCCTGGCATAGCCGCGATCCGGAAAGCTTCCAGATCACGCCCTTTACCCGCTCGGCCTTCGGCCTGCATTTCTACGACAGTATTCTGGTGATTGAGAAGCGCCTGATGACACCGCCGATCCAAAGGGGAACTGGGGTGTCGTCTTTTCCCCCAGAGCCAGCGGCCGCCCAGGAAGCCCCGGAGAAGCCCGCAAAAGCTGAAGGGAAACCCAAGTCCGCGAAGAAAAAGAAGTCGAAGGAATAGACAATCAACGCGAAAAATTCACCTGCCTGGGCTGTCAATTAGGTTGGGCGCAGTATTTGAGAGAGCTTCCATTGATCGATGTCGTTTGATGGAGGCGTATTTTTACAGCCAGGGCAAATCCTTTTGACTCGCCAACGATGTATTGTGTGACTGAAACGGTTGTTGACAGGTTGGGGTGGGTACCCTAGATGGTGAGTTATCGCGGATGAATTCCCGGCACGAAAATTCATCCGGAGGAGTCGCGATGAACATCGATTGGATCGGCACAGCATGATTCCTTACGCCCGGCAAGATGTCGATGATGCCGATATCCGGGCCGTTGTCGAGGTGCTTAATTCTGATTGGCTGACTCAGGGGCCAGCCATCGAGCGCTTCGAACAGTCCGTAGCCGACTATTGTGGCGTGAAATATGCCGTGGCGACGTGCAATGCGACTGCGGCGCTGCATCTTTCCTGTCTTTCCCTTGGCCTCAAGCCAGGCGGGTTGTTGTGGACCTCCCCCAATACCTTTGTCGCTTCCGCCAATTGCGCACGTTATTGCGGTGCGGATGTTGATTTCGTGGATATTGATCCCCTCACGTTCAACATGAGTGTAACTGAGCTTGAAGATAAACTGCGCGTTGCGCGCCGCCAGAAACGCCTGCCGGATGTGGTGGTGCCGGTCCATTTCGGCGGACAGTCCTGCGCAATGGAGCGGATCGGCGAATTGGCACGCGAATACGGTTTTGCCGTGGTTGAGGATGCTTCACATGCCATTGGTGGAGAATATCGCGGTGGTCGGGTGGGGGCATGCACCTATTCCGATTTGACGGTATTCAGCTTTCATCCGGTCAAGATCATTACCTCTGGCGAGGGGGGGATGATCCTCACCAATCGCGAGGATTTGCAGCAAATGGCAAGGCTGCTGCGTTCGCACGGGATTACCCGTGACACTGCCACAATGATGGGGCCGCCAGACGGTGCGTGGTACTACGAGCAGATTGAGTTGGGATTCAATTACCGAATGAGCGATATTCAGGCGGCTCTCGGCGCCAGCCAGATGCTGCGTATTGATGAGTTCGTGGCGCGCCGGCGTCATCTGTCCGCCCGTTATGGCGAATTGCTGAAAGATGTTCCCGTCACCTTGCCGGCTCTGGAGGCGGGGGCGCTTTCAGCGTGGCATCTGTACGTTATCCGCGTCAATCCGGGTAACCGCAGCCACAGCGAGGTATTCGATGGCCTGCGTGCGAGGGGGGTCAACGTGAACTTGCACTATATTCCGGTGCATTTGCAGCCTTACTATCGGAAATTGGGTTTCAAGCCGCGGGATTTTCCCGTTGCCGAGCAATATTATCGCGAGGCGATTAGCTTGCCGCTCTATTACGGTTTGACCGATGCGGCACAAGACTTGGTGGTCGGGGCGTTAAAGGAGATTCTTGAGTGAGGACCGTCATTATTGTCCAAGCCAGAATGACCTCCACCCGTTTGCCGGGGAAGGTGTTGAAAACCGTGCTGGGGAAACCCTTGCTGGAATATCAAATCGAGCGGTTGCGGCGAGTGAAACTGGCGGATGAAATCGTGATTGCCACTACGGTCAACGAAACCGATCAGCCTATCGTCGAATTGTGCCAGCGCCTTGGAGTGTCTTGCACGCGCGGCTCGGAGGAGGATGTGCTGGCCCGCTATTACGAGGCGGCGAAGCAGTATCGCGCCGACGTGGTGGTGCGAGTGACCTCGGATTGCCCGGTGATTGATCCTGAAGTGATCGACGAGGCTATCCGTTTCTATCTGGATCGCCAAGGGGAATGCGATTATGTATCCAATGGCCTGAAAAGAACCTATCCCCGGGGCATGGATGCAGAGGTGTTTCCGTTTCGAGTATTGGCGGAAGCTTATAACGAGGCAGTCGATCCGCCCGAGCGGGAGCATGTTACTCCCTTCATTTATCGTCGTCCCCAGCGTTACCGCGTCGCTAACGTGATGTTGGAACAAAATCAGGGAAACCACCGCTGGACGGTGGATACACTGGAAGACCTCGAATTGGTGAGCCGGATTATTGCTGATCTCTATCCTGTGAATCCATCTTTTTCCATGCAGGATATCCTCGATTTGTTGGCGCGGCATCCCGACTGGAGCGAGATCAACGCGCATATCGAGCAGAAGAAACTTGGACAATGAAAGCGTGAATCCATGAACGAGCAATTCAAAACCGAGCAGGAACGTTTCTGGGCCGGCGAGTTTGGCAACGAATACGTGTCGAGAAACCAATGTGCCGGTGTGGTCGCCGGTAACCTGACATTATTTTCGCAAATCCTCTCCCACGCCGCCCCGATTTCTTCAATAATCGAATTCGGCGCCAACGTTGGACTCAATTTGCAGGCGCTCAAGCAACTCCTGCCCAATGCAGAACTGTCGGCGATTGAAATCAACTCCAAGGCAGTGGAGTTCTTGCAGAAGTTGCACGGGGTGACGGTATATCCCCAATCCATCCTGGATTTTGCGCCTGACCGCGAGCGTGATCTGGTGCTTATCAAGGGCGTGCTGATCCACACCAATCCGGACGTGCTGCCTGACGTATACGATCTTCTGCATCGAACGAGTAGTCGCTATATCTGCCTTGTCGAATACTACAACCCGACACCGGTGAGCATTCCTTACCGTGGGGAGGCGGATAAACTGTTCAAGCGCGATTTCGCCGGGGAAATGCTGGATCGTTTTCCCGATCTTCGGCTGGTTGGTTATGGTTTTCGCTATCACCGCGATGCGAACTTTCCGCAGGATGACGCAACGTGGTTTTTGCTGGAAAAAAGACCGCGGTGAACATCGTTGTTCGTGCCGATTCATCGGTAACAATCGGTACCGGTCATGTGATGCGCTGCCTAGTGTTGGCCGATGCATTGCGTGCCAAGGGGGCAAAGACCGCGTTTGTTTGTCGTGAACTTGCGGGCAACGTGAATAGCTATGTCGAACGAAAGGGCTACCCGGTTTATCCGTTGTTGGTAGGAGAAGATGCCGATTGGCAGGTTGATGCCGAGCAAACCCGCGCGGTGCTTTTGCGGTCGGGTGAAGAAATCGATTGGTTGGTGGTTGATCATTATGGTCTGGACGCCAGATGGGAAACCAGGCTGCGCACTGATTGCACCAAGATCATGGTAGTAGATGATCTGGCTGATCGTCCGCATGATTGCGATTTGCTCCTCGATCAAAACTATCTGGAGAATGCGCCGGAGCGCTACAAAGGCTTAATTCCCGATGATTGCATCACGTTTCTGGGACCCCGTTATGCGTTGCTTCGCAACGAGTTTCGTGAGGCGCGGAAAGCTCTGCGAAAGCGTGACGGAACGGTCCGGCGCATCCTGGTATTTTTTGGCGGCAGCGACCCAACCAATGAAACCGTGAAGGTCTTGGAAGCGATACGTAGGATGGGACTTTCCGACATGGCCGTTGATGTCGTCGTCGGTTCAACCAATCCCCATCGCGACATGGTCAGGCAACGCTGCGACGCGATGCCTGATGCCAAATATTGGTGCCAGGTTGAAAACATGGCTGAGCTTATGTCGAGTGCCGACCTGGCGATTGGTGCCGGCGGGAGTGCAACGTGGGAAAGGTGTTATTTGGGGTTGCCCACCATGACGATGGTTGCCGCCCCAAATCAATTGGCAACCACTGTTGCCTTGTCCAACGCCGGGGTTATCTGGAACCTGGGGTGGCATCATGAGATTGATGTGGACAATCTGGTCAGCGCAATCGGGAAGGCCAGGCTTGATCCGGAATCTCTGCGTGACATGGGGCAACGCGCCTTGAAGATCGTGGGGGATGGGATGATGGATGTTGTGGAGGCATTGTTGCGGATTCCAGGGGCGGCTATGCAGCGCGATGAGGGTTTATGTGAGGGGTGTCGGTGATGACGGACAGTAACGTTAAAAAAGACGAGCAATTCGGGTTTTTCAGGCTGGATCCCGTTCCTCGTTGTGACGAATTATCGAGCTTTTACCAGAGCCAATACTATGAATTGATCCGGCAAGGGGGGCGGGCGCCTGAAATTCGTCGCCGGATGGAAGGCGGCGACGAAGCCAAGCAGGAATTGCGTTGGCTCGAACAGACGCTGTTTGCTGATGTGGCAGATTACCTTGACCGACTTCTTGGGCGGAAAGGGCGGGTGCTTGACGTGGGGGCCGGGGTAGGAGACTTGGTCGGCTTTCTGGGGAATTCCGGGTTTTCCGCTTCCGGCATTGAGCCGTCCGAGGATGCAAGCGCCATTGCAATCGAACGCGGTCTGGACGTTTCCTGCGCAACGCTCGAAGCATGGGCTGCCACTCCACATAACCAAGAGAGTTACGATGCCGTAGTGCTGGTGAATGTGCTCGAACACGTACCCGATCCCTTGATGCTATTAAGCCACGCCAGGAAGCTCTTGAAGTCCGGCGGGGTATTATGTGTTCGGGTTCCCAATGATTTTTCGGAACTTCAGCGGATTGCCGAGTCACATACGGCGCATACTCGGTGGTGGGTGTTTGCCCCCGACCACATCAACTATTTTGATTTTCCCTCCTTGTCGGCCATCCTTCAGGGAGCCGGATATCAACCCGAGGAAATGACCGCCGATTTTCCCATGGAATTGTTCCTCCTGATGGGCATGGATTATGTCGGGGTAAAGGAAGTAGGTCGGCAGGCGCACAAGATGCGCAAAGAGTTGGAGCACTCGCTACCGCAGGCGGTGAGGCAAAACCTCTACCGGTGTTTCGCAGCGCAGGGCATGGGGAGGAATATTCTCGCTTTTGCCCGAAATCCTTGAATCCCGCATGAACGTTCTGATCTCCAGCGCCTCCCGCAAGGTATGGCTTGTCAGGGAATTTCAGGCTGCCGTGTCGGCAACTGGCGGCAAGGTGGTTGCTTGTGATGCCGAGCGCCATGCGGCGGCGCTGTATGCCGCCGATATGGGGATTGTTTCGCCGTCGCTGGGAACTCCGGATTTCCTGGCGTTTTTGCTGGATACTTGTACTGCTTGGCAGATCGGTCTGATTGTTCCAACTCGCGACGCGGAATTGCCTTGGTTCGCCGAGCATCGGAAAGTGCTTGCCGATGCTGGGGTGACCGTGATGGTGTCCACTCCTGAGGCGATTCGCACCTGCCAGGACAAGCTGGCTTTTATTGCTTTTTGTCGAAAGCACGGATTTCCAGTTCCGCATACATATCGTCCCGAAGAGCGCGAGGAAATCGAATACCCGGTTTTCGTTAAGCCGCGCTTCGGCAGTGCGGCTCGCGGTGCGCAAATCGTGGAAAACAGGGAAGCTCTTGCGGCGACAAGCGTGCGAGAAGGCGAACTGATTATCCAGTCCCTGCTGAGGTTGCCGGAATATACCCTGGACACCTTTTCGGATTTTTCCGGGCGGGTGATTTCGGTGGTGCCGCGCGAGCGCCTCAAGGTATGCGCAGGGGAGTCCATAGTCGGCAGGACAGTCGATGCCCCGCAACTGGTGAACGCTGGGAAAGACTTGGCGGAAAGCCTTGGATTGATCGGCCATGCCACCATCCAGTGCTTTTGGGATGGCAGCGAGGTGACATTTATTGAAGTCAATCCGCGATTTGGCGGTGGTGCCGCGTTAGGCTTCAAGGCGGGCATTTCCACGCCCCGGGTGCTAGTCAGCCTGATGGCTGGGGAGCGTGTCGAGCCGTGCCTGGGTGAATATCGGAAGGAACTTTTCATGTTCCGGCATAGCCAGGATATCTACGTAAGCGCAGATGAGTTGGATAAGCTGAAGATATGGAGCCGAGCTTGAAAGTGGCGTCACGGGTGCGACTTGTTGTTCTCGATGTCGACGACACCCTTTACCCGGAATACAGCTATGTGGAGAGTGGTTATGCGGCAGTAGCGGCGTTTCTGTCGGGGAAATGCGGGGCGAGCATGGAAGCGCTTTACCAGCAGCTTGTCACCCACTATCGGTCCCGTGGGCGCAAGGGGGCATTTGACGCCGTGCTTGAACAACATGGCCTTGCGACTCCGATTTTTCTTGCTGCGGCATTACATGTGTATCGGACTCATGTCCCAGGTATTTCGCTATTTCCCGATGTTATGCCGTTTATTGAGCGGCTCGACGAGACGGGCATCAAGTCGGCAATCCTCACGGATGGAAAATCCTGCGTGCAGCACGCGAAGATTGACGCTCTCGATTTGGCAAGCAAAGTGAATTTTGTTTTGTGCACCGACGACCTGAATGATGGGTGCGGAAAACCCTCACCGATCCCTTTTCAGATTGTGCTGGAGCGGCTGGAGGTTGCACCGAACGAGGCGGTGTATATCGCCGATGATGAACGCAAGGATTTTGCCGGGCCTAATGAATTGGGTATGCACTCAATAAAACTTGATCGGAAATTGCCCTATCCGCTGGCGGCCAATGTGGCTTACCCTTCAACACATCGGGCTGGCTCAACGGTTTACAATCTGGATGAAGCATGGAGAATTCTGGAAAAACTATGAGCGCAATCGATATGGTTGGCGACATCGAACTGACGAAACGCATCAGGCGAGTACTGAGCCGGCACCCTGTTATCCGTCTCGCAGTATTGTTCGGATCTTTGGCAAGGAACACGGCACGCAGAGACAGTGACCTCGACATCGCTGTCGGTGCCGATATCCCCTTTCACCCACAAGAAAAAATTCAACTAATTGAAGAATTGGCGGAAGCCATTGGGCGCCCGGTCGATCTGGTGGATATCTTCGCGGTTGGGGAACCCCTGCTTGGGGAAATTATCACCAGCGGGAAAAAAATTCTGGGCGACGATTCCAGCTACGCTTGCCTGATAAGCAAGCACCTCATCAATCAGGCCGATTTCATGCCTTACCAGAGAAGAATTTTGCAGGAAAGGAGGCAAGCGTGGATCACCCTGTGATCGAACAAAAATTGGAGTCCTTGCGCCGAGCCCTGCATCGGGTTGAAGAAAAGTGCCCCAACGACGCCGCTACCTTGGAAAAAGATTACGACGCCCAGGATATTCTGGCACTAAATTTGACGCGCGCTGTTCAGCTTTGTGTGGATATCGGTGCGCATCTCATCTCGGCCACCGAGTTTCCGCCTCCAGGTACCATGGGCCAGACGTTCGAGGTCTTGACCGATGCGGGAATCATCAATTCCGAGTTGGCTGTGCGCATGAAAAAAGCGGTGGGATTTCGCAATCTGGCAGTCCATAACTATGATGCCATCAACTGGGAGATTGTCCATTCAATCGCCCAGTCTCGCTTGACGGATTTCGAGGAATTCGCCAAGGCTGTCGTCGTGGCGTTAAACAGGAGGGATAAGGATGCGCGAAACTGAACTGGAAATAGCCGGGCGCAAAATAGGAAGAGATCATTCTCCCTTTCTTGTCGCCGAAATGTCCGGTAATCATAACCAGTCGCTGGAGCGGGCGCTCGCGATTGTCGATGCCGCCGCCAAAGCCGGTGCTCACGCTCTGAAAATTCAGACGTATACCGCCGATACCATGACCCTGGATTTGAATGAAGGGGCGTTTTTTATCGATGACGCCAGCAGTCTGTGGCAAGGAAAATCCCTGTATAAGCTTTACCAGGAGGCTTATACCCCCTGGGAATGGCACCAGCCGATTTTCGAACGCTGCCGTGAAGTCGGCATCATCGGCTTCAGTACGCCGTTTGACGAAACCGCAGTGGATTTTCTCGAAACGCTGAACGTGCCCTGCTACAAGATCGCCTCGTTTGAGAACACCGATTTGCCGCTGATTCGTAAAGTAGCGGCTACCGGCAAACCGCTGATTATTTCCACTGGCATGGCGACGCTGGCCGAGTTGGACGAAACCGTCCGCGCGGCTCGCGAAGTGGGGTGCCGCGATCTGATCTTGCTGAAATGCACCAGCACTTACCCGGCCACCCCTGAAAATACCAACCTCCGCACGATTCCTCATTTGCACGAATTGTTCAATTGCGAGGTTGGCTTGTCCGACCATACCATGGGAATCGGCGTATCCGTTGCCAGCGTGGCTATGGGCGCGACACTGATCGAGAAGCACTTTACCCTGGCGCGAGCCGATGGCGGCGTGGATTCGGCATTTTCCCTAGAGCCGGAGGAAATGCGCGCATTGGTGGAAGAGTCGGCACGTGCCTGGGCGGCACTGGGGCGGATTTCCTATGGCGCAACTGCCGCAGAGGAAAAAAGCAAAGCGCACCGGCGTTCTCTTTATGTCTGCGAGGACATCGCCGAAGGCGCGTTGCTGACGACCAGCAACATTCGCGCCATTCGCCCGGGTTCCGGGCTGCCGCCTAAATTCCTGGAGATTTTCCTGGGGAGAAAAGCTCGGACGGATATCAGGAAAGGGACGCCCGTCAGCTGGGATTTGTTGGGCTGATGTGGGTATGACTCATCAACTGAGTGGTGGTAGTCCGTCGCAGAGTGGTTCGATACCGCACATGTCAGCCTGAAAAGAACGGGAGAGTAATTCTGAAAACAATATATTTGGCCGACCTGGTGTATGACACCGTCAGAACAAACTATGTCGTTCCGTTGAATGTTGCCTATCTTGCGGCATACACCAAAGAAAAATATGGGCGCGATGTCGATATCAAAATATTCAAATACCCCCTGGAACTCGAAAAAAAAATTAAGAATTGTCCACCGGATATTCTTGGTTTAAGCAATTACAGTTGGAATGAAAGGCTCAACCAGGTTTTCATGGAACTGGCTAAGCGGCAAAATCCTAAAGTAATAACTGTAATGGGCGGGCCTAATATCAGAACTGACCGTGCCGGGATTGAAGCTTATCTCTCAGTCAATAGCCTGCTTGATTATTACATTCTGTTTGAGGGTGAGGAGCCCTTCGCCAATCTCGTGGGGCAGGTTCTCGCTGGCGGAGATTTATCCGTGCCTCCGGTTGGTTGTGCAGGCTTAGTCGAAGGGCGGCTTCATTTTGAGTCGGTTAATAGCATTAACACGTCCAAGCATATCAATTATCCCAGCCCTTATCTTTCCGGGCTTCTGGACGATTTTCTGGTCGATCCGAATATGATCCCGCTTTTTGAAACAAATCGCGGCTGCCCTTTTGGTTGTACATATTGTACGTGGGGTATTGCAGCGCTCTCAAAAGTGCGTTGCAGATCGTTGGACGTGATTTACGAGGAAATGGATTATGTAGCGCTCAAATCGGCAAAACAGGTGAATTGGATTTTTTGTGATGCCAATTTCGGAATATTGAAGCGCGATATAGAGATAGCAAAGAAAATTCGCCAACTTATGGATGAAAATGGGTTTCCCATCAACGTCACCCTATGGCATTCAAAAAATACCGGTGGGAGGAATATTGAGATTGCAAAAACCATCAAGAATTGCGAGGGGTATATTGCCATACAATCCACCGATCCGGACGTGCTAACGGCTTGTGGGAGAGGCAGTATTCAGCCCAAGCACATTATGAAACAAATAGATTTTTACAAGGAAAACGGTTTTGAAGTTTCAACAGATATTCTGGTCGGCTTGCCTAGGGAGACGGCTGCGAGTCAGTTGAAAACCCTTATGGCGGCATTTGACATGGGGTTTGGAAAAATTCAAGCCTATAACATAAGAATGTTGCCAGGCTCGCAATACGAAAGCACAGAAGACCGTCTGTCATATGGCGTAAGAACCAAATTTCGCCCAATTTTCGGGGCTTACGGGGTATACGCTGGGCAGAACACATTTGAAGTCGAAGAGTCTGTTCGGGCCACTAAAGATATGTCCGAATCGGAATTGGAAAGCTTCAAGATTCTGCACTGGCTTATAGATTTTTGTTGGAATATTGGCTACGGCAAGCCGGTTTTACGTTTTGCCCAAGATCATGGGGTTAATCCGGGGTTGATCTTGTATGAGCTATCTTCTTCAAAAAATCCCCTGCTGGCCGGTTTGTTCCTTGAAATGAAAAAACAATCAACAGATGAATGGCTGGAAACAAAAGCGGCGGCTGTTGCATTTTACGAACAGCAAGAAAATTTTGATGAATTGCAAAATAACTTTGTTAAGCTGAATCAGTTATGGATTGCGATGATATATCGGAATCCGGAAATTTTATTGGCGTTGCAAACGGAATTAATACAACTGATTAAACTCAATGTCCAGATTGATGACGGTGAATCCAGTGAACTGCTGGACAGCCTGGTGGGAGCGACTCATAAATTGCTATGCAGCGATTTGCTTCAAGAGGAATTTAGTATTCGGGAGCGGATACCCGGAAATGTTTTATCGTATGTGCTGGATAATTCTGAATTGTCGAACAAAGGCGCTGTTGAAGTAGAGATTTATCGCGACAAGGACACTGTTATGTTTTGCAATTTCTTTTTAAACCAAGAGAATAAAAGAGATTTTTCGATACAGAACCTCACCCGTTTTTTTGAAATGGGGGGGAAGAAAATGCTAAAAAACCAAATGCGGTTGGTAGATTAAGTTTGCCAAAGTGATGCCGGGGCAACCGCCGCTTGACCGATTGTAAATTTTTACCGATGCAGACCAAGACTGGCGTACCTCTTGGAATGCCTACCAAGAAAGTCTCAAACTGGGACTTGTAGCCGTTGTCGCTGGATATTGTGCGATTCATCCTAAGATGATGTTGGTTCCCACTGGTGGTGAGGCGCAAGGTCAAAGGTCGGTAGAATCGTCGCCGGTACCGTCTCGAATTGATGGGAGGGAACGCTCGGCTGGATCGCTTTTGCCTTGGAATCCCAATAAAAAAGCCCCGAAATCGGGGCGTTTTTTTGGCTGGGATTTTGTCATGCCGGAAAGAAGGTTTTTAGTAGCAGCATAACGATTCCGCCCACGATAATCCCGCCCATCCATTTGATTACTGACAGTTCGGCTTTCATTGGGGCTAGTTCTGTTTGTAAATCTGCTCTTATTGCCGTAATTTCGGTTTTTACGTCTTTAATATCTGCTTTCGTTACAAGGGTAGTATCCAGGGATTCGGATAACACGTTTGCCAATGCTTTAGCCTGTGCTTCGGCTTGCGCTTGTGGCATACCGGCGTTTTCCAATTCCTTGACGAATTTGAGCGTATCAAATGTAACGGTACTCATGGCTTACCCTTTCACTGTTATGGATAGTTTAACCGTTCGAAGGTTCAAGGGGTAGGGCGGTGTTTTTTCTTGACCGGTTTTGCCCAAGAAAACCAATCTCTTTTTCAAGTGTGCCGAGGATGCCGGGCAAGAATTGGTGGAAGACGCCGACTTCGATTGGTTAAATCCAAAGATCGGAGAGGCACAAAGCATATCCGCCAATTCGACTTGTCCACAGCCGTGTAGTACGCTACCCCATCCATAACGGCTGACCAATATTGAGCCGGTGCAGATGGTCAGATTTCAACGCGCATCAACAAGCACCTCTCTTTAGAGTACCGTTTCCGTAATAGGTATTGGCTATGAAAAATAAATCATCGAAACCCGTCCGCCACGGCGGCGAGGTCCAGCGAGCAGTGGCGCTTTCGGCACAGGGCAAGGATCGGCAGGCGGGTGAGTTGCTCCAGAAGCATCTGGATAAGTTTCCCCGTGACCTGGAGGCGCTCAACTTGGCGGGCACCCTGGCAGCCCGCCAAGAAGATTGGGCCGCTGCGGAGCGTTATTTCGTGGGAGCGCTTGCCGTCAATCCGGGCAATGTCTATGCGCTCTATAACATTTCCAAAGTGTTCAAACTGATGGAGCGGCCAGGTGCCGCTCTGGAAGCGTTGACAAGGTTGCTGAAGGTCGATCCGAAAAACGCCTTGGCATTAAACGAAATGGGCGTTCTGTTGGTGGGGGAAGGTCAATTATCCCCCGCGCTACAAGCTTTTGATACGGCCATCATGATCGACCCTGCATTTGAAATGGCTTATCGTAACCTTTACGCGAAGCTATATGGCACTGGTCGTTACGAAGAAGCCTTGGATGTGGCTAGGCGTGCCATAGAACATATTTCCTCTGACTACCGCTGGAATTTTCGGGTTGACATTATCCTATGCTTGTGGAAAACCCGCGCTTTTGATGAGGCCAGGCAGGTGGTGGAACGCCTCCTCATTGAACTTGAGGAAGCTAAAAAAATCCCTGAATACGAGCAAATCCTGCTTGATACTTTAAATAATTATGGTTTGATTCTGCTGGAGTTGGGCGAGCGGGAAGCGGCGGAAGTGCAGTTCAAAAGGGTATTAGCCCTTGAGCCACGGATGATTGAGCCCTATATCAATTTTGCAAAATTATGTTCGTTCAACGATGACTTCCAAGGTGCAATCCGTTGGTTCGACAAGGCCTTGGCAATCAGCCCGGGTCATGGAGAAGTGCATAGTCACATGGCCATGTTTCTAAGAGATGCTGGGCGGCCTGATCTGGCGCTTCCCCACCATCTTTCTGCGCTGGCACAGTCTCCTGACGACCTGGAACTCCGCTACTACCTGAGTGTTACCCAATTTGCTCTGGGGGATCTGCAAGCGGCGTACCAGCATTGGGAGGCTCGCTGGGTGCGGCGCGAGGGTGGGGAAAAGTCCCATCTTGCCATTCCCGAATGGGCGGGAACCCCTGCAACCGGGCGGTCCTTGCTGATTTACCGGGAGCAGGGCATTGGTGACGAAATTCTATTTGCCACTTGCCTACCGGATATTCTCGACCGTTTCGAGCGCATTATTTATGTTTGTCACAGCAAGCTGCGTTCGTTGTTTGCCCGCAGTTTTCCAAAAATCGAATTTCGTAGCGGCAGTACAGCACTGAGCGAGGCCGATATTGCCGACATGGAATGGCAGATACCCATCGGCAGTTTGTTACCCATCGTGCGTCCGAGCTTGGCATCCTTTCCGGAAAACACGCAGCTTCTGGTTCCCGATCTGGCAAAGGTTGAACTGTTTCGCCAACGCCTGCAACCCGAACGTGGCAAGCTGATTATTGGCATAGCATGGCGTAGCGGTGTGCTTACACTAGACCGGCGGGCGCAATATCCGTATCTGGATTTCTGGCAACCCCTGTTTGATGTTCCGGGCATCACTTGGGTCAATCTTCAGTATGGCGATGTGCGCGACGAACTGAAAAAAGCCGAGGAACAATTTGGGATATCCATCATCAACTTTGCGGATGTCGACCATTTTAGCGATTTGGATACGTCCGCCGCGCTAATGAAAGCCTGCGATCTGGTGATCGGAACAAGTACGTCGTCCAGCATGATTTCAGCGGCGGTGGGGGTGCCCACCATTCGTATGGATGCGGGGCCTGACCGTTATGCTCTGGGAACAGGTTCGTACCCGTGGTTGCCTTCTCTGACCCGTATTCCGCGCCAGTTTGGCGAGACTTGGGCAGGGCCAATCGGGCGTGCCGCCGCCATCATAAAGACATTGATGGCTGAGCGTGGCGCGTAGGACCGCAAATGACGAGAGCTCTAAAGTTTGAGTGGGGGAAGTCGTTATAGATCACAAGGCAGGCTTCTTCAAAAGTTCATGCCCAGTTAAATTAACCTGACTAATGGAGGCTTATCATGGCAAACAGTATTCTTACCAACGTTGCGTCGTTGAATACCCAACGCAATTTGTACAATTCCCAGGTGAGCATCGGTGACTCCTTGCAGCGCCTGTCTTCCGGTTTGCGCATCAACAGCGCCAAGGATGATGCCGCCGGTCTGGCGATTTCCGAGCGCTTCACCGCGCAGATTCGTGGTGTCGATCAGGCCACCCGTAACGCCAATGACGGTATCTCGCTGGGGCAAACCGGTGAAGGCGCCTTATCTGCTGCTGGCGACATTTTGCAACGTGTGCGTGAACTGTCGGTGCAGTCGGTGAACTCCACCAACTCGGTTTCCGACCGTAACGCGCTGAATCAGGAAGTGGGGCAGTTGATTTCCGAGCTGGATCGTATCGCCTCTACTACTGCGTTCAACGGCCAGAAGCTGTTCGACGGCTCCAATTCCAGCACTTTCCAGGTGGGGGCAAACGCCAACGAAGTGATTACCGCGACCACCTCAAGTTTTCGTACTGACCAATACGGTAATTACCGGATAGGCTCCACGGCATCCACCTCCTCCAGCAGTGGCGGCGATCTGACGGCCGGTAGTCTATCAAACGCGGTAAGGTCAAACGCGTCGGCAACCAGTCGTGTGGCGGCAAATAGCGGGCTTACAATCAACGGCGCTCTCGGTACCGCACGTGTTACGGTGACTGCAGGGGATTCTGCAAAAAAGGTTGCCAAGGCGATTAACGACCAGACCGCCACTACCGGGGTGACGGCATCCGCGATTACGAAATTTGATCTTTCTACATTCACGGCGGGCGCCAGTTACTCCATCAACATCACTTCGAATAACAAACCGATTGGTGGTCAGTCTTCTGCCGTGGCAGTCTCCTTTACGGTCGGTTCTGCGGTCAATGCCGACGGCTTGGCGGCAGCCGTCAATGCGATTAACGAGGCGACTTCCAAGACCGGGGTGACGGCTGCTGTCAATAGTAATGGCTCCGGGATTACGCTGACCAATGCCAGTGGTGAGGATATTACGCTCTCGAATAATACGGGAAGTACCGCGCTGGTCGCCGGGAGTAATTTGGTTGGGGGAGTGTCCACCGGTGGTGCTCCTCTGGGCGCGGTGTCGTCCGTGGTTGGAACCGGGCAGTTGGCGCTTGATTCGGACCGTTCGTTTAATGTGGTGGCTTCGGATACGTCGCAATTCTTTAACACGGCGACTTCATCTTCGCAATTGCAGAAAACCAGCCAGCTTGATGTCAGTAACGTGGATGCGGCCAACCGCTCGATTGCCATCGTCGATGGGGCGCTCCAGGCCATCAACGGGCAACGTGCCAAATACGGCGCCTTGCAGTCGCGCTTCCAGACTACGGTGTCGAACTTGAAGACGACTTCCGAGAACCTCTCGGCTGCCCGTTCGCGGATTCGTGATGCGGACTTCGCCGCAGAAACCGCTACCTTTACGCGTAACCAGATTCTGGTGCAGGCCGGTACCGCGATGTTGTCCCAGGCAAATGCCCAGCCGCAGAGCGTGCTGTCCTTGCTGAAGTAATGAATCAAACTGATCCGGCGGGGTTCCCTGCCGGTCAGGGCAGGAATGCATGACGGTGGTTAAAGGCGCGGCTTTTGCTCTGAAGGGCGCAGGAGCCGCGCTTTGTCGTACAGGTGACGGCTTTTCTATCAACCCTGGTTATGCAGGCTGGATTCATAACGTTGGGATTAAGGAGTGATATCATGATTTCTCAAATTTCAAATTCGGTGAATATGGCGCAAGTCAACGCCGCTCAGAACGCGCCTCCGGTAGACGTCAGGCAGCAGAAGACGGCGGAGTTGCCGAATCAGTCGGTAAAGCCTGCTGAAGCGGCAACGGCTTCGGCGAAGGGGGCGGTTAGTGGTGAAGTGGATATTGCCACCGCGAAAAATTCTGCCGAGCAGATCAACAAAGTGCTGCAGCAATTGAACACCAGCATCCAGTTCAGCGTCGACGACGATACCAAGGCCAACGTCGTGAAAGTGATCGACAAAGACACGAAAGAGGTGATCCGCCAGATCCCGACCAAGCAAATGCTGGAGATTGCCCAGGCGTTGGATAACTTGCAGGGCCTTCTGCTTAAAGACAAAGCGTAGTAAGCGTTGCGCAACTGAGTATTCGCGCGCGCCCATTGGAAAGATCAGGAGCTAATCATGGCCCTATCCTCAGCGGGTATCGGTTCCAATCTCGATGTCGAGGGCATCATCACCAAGTTGATGTCCATCGAGTCCCAGCCCTTGACGGTGCTGACCAAGAAGGAAGCGACCTATCAGGCCAAGGTGTCCGCCTATGGCACGTTGAAAGGGGCGTTGTCGACCTTTCAAACTGCGGTCCAGGGGTTGAGTAGTCCGACAAAGTTTCAGGCTCTCACCGCATCTTCGAGCGATACCACTGTTGCGGGCGCTTCCGCCTCCAGCGTTGCGACGGCGGGTAGCTATGCGGTCGATATCAGCAAACTGGCGCAGTCGCAGAAACTGGTGGTTGCTGGACAGGCCAGCATGTCGAGTGCGATTGGGGCGGGAGGTACGACGACGCTGAGCTTCGATTTCGGCACCATCAGTGGCGGTACCTATACCGCTTACAACTCGGCTGCTGGGACAGGTGGAACTTATGCCGGGTCGACGTTTGCCAGCAAGGGCCGCGGCATCAAGACGGTAACCATTGATGCCACCAATAACTCCCTCTCGGGCATTCGCGACGCCATCAACAACGCCAAGGTCGGTGTCACCGCTTCCATTATCAACGATGGGGGAACCTCACCTTATCGCTTGGTGCTTTCTTCCAACACGGCAGGCAGCAGCAACAGCGTGAAGATCGACGTAAGCGGTGACGCTACGATTTCCGCTCTGCTGGCTCAGGATCCGAGCGGTACCCAAAATCTTCAGCAAACCACCGCCGCGCAAAATACCGAAATGACGCTAAACGGCGTATTTATCAGCAAGGAAAGCACCAGTATTTCCGATGCGGTGCATGGGGTGACGCTGAGCGCGCTCAAGGTCGGCACCAGTACCATCACTATTGCGCAAGATACCTCAGGGGTGAGTTCCGCGGTGGATGCCTTCGTCAAGGGCTATAACGACTTGAAAAGTACCATCAACGACTTGACCTCCTATGACGCCAAAACTCAGGCGGCTGGCACGTTGCTGGGGGATTCCACTGTGCGCACCGTGCAAACCCAGATGCGCACGTTGCTTGGGAGACCGCTGGTTGGTGGTACCTATTCCTCCCTTTCCGATATCGGTATTTCGCTGCTAAAAGACGGAACGATGACGGTCGACAGCAGCAAATTGCAGAGCGCTCTTTCCGCGCATTCTTCCGATGTTGCCGCGCTCTTTGCCGCGACGGGAAAAACCTCGGACAGTTTGGTAAGCTACGTCAGCGGGACATCCAACACCAAACCCGGATCATATGGATTGTCCGTCTCGCAGATTGCTACTCAGGGCAACATGCTGGGATCCGATGTGGCCGGTTTGGATATCTTCGCCGGAAGCAACGATGTGCTGAATGTGACGGTGGATGGTGTGGCGACAACGGTGACCTTGACTCCCAAGAGCTATGCGACTGCTGCGGATTTGGCGATGGAAATCCAGTCCCAGATCAATGGTTCGGCGGCGCTGAACAGCGCGGGCAGTTCCGTAGTGGTGACGGAATCTTCCGGGGTGCTGACGATTGCCTCCGCGCGCTATGGGTCGGCTTCGAAAGTGGCTGTCAGTGGTAGTGCCGCAGACAATGCGCTGGGTGCATCTCGTACCTCGACCGATGGTCTTGACGTGGCGGGCACGATAAATGGGGTTGCTGCCAGCGGTTCCGGTCAGTACCTGACTGGTGAGGATGGGCTGAAAGTGCTGGTTAGCGGGGGGGCTGCGGGTGATCGGGGGGCGGTGAATTATTCGCAAGGGTTCGCTTATCAATTGGGCGCCCTGTTAACCAATATGCTGGGTAGCGACGGGGCAATTAGTGCCAAGGTCGATGGCACCAATCGCAGTATCACGAGTATCGGAGATCAACGTACTGTACTCAACCGGCGTTTGGTTGCAATCGAGGCTGCTTACCGCAAGCAATATACCGCTCTGGATGTCTTGATGGGCAGCATGAAAGCGCAACAAACCGCGTTGACTCAGCAACTGGCTAGCTTTGTCAAGGCTTAGTGTCGTTCCCTAAGATGAAAGCCGTTTTCCCGTCAGCGTGTAGTAGAGGCGCTTGTTTTAACGAGATTTGCGTTGTCGGCATCGTTGCCGGATTTGTATGAAGGAACACGCCCGCGCGTGATGCCTTATAGTCAGGAAATTCAGAATGAATGCTCTAACCCGTAACGCATTGAGTACCTACGCCAAGGTTGGTGTGGATGCCAACATTGCAAATGCAACGCCGTACCGGCTAATCCTGTTGTTGTTCGACGGTGCGATCAAGGCGGTTGCCAATGCTAAATTCCATATGCAGAACAAGGCGATTGCACAAAAGGGTGAGGCGATTTCCAAAGCCATCGCAATTATCGACGAAGGTTTGAACCTTAGTCTTGACGTCAAGGTGGGTGGGGAGCTTGCCGAGAACCTGAGTGCCCTTTACAGCTATATGTGCCATCGCCTGCTGGTCGCCAATATCAATAACGACCCTTCCATTCTGGACGAGGTGAGTCGTCTGTTGGGCGAATTGCGCGGGGCGTGGGCGGCAATTGAAAAGGCGCCCGAAGTAATCGCCTTTGATGGTGGTGCGGTTGCGGCAGCAACTCCGGCTGCGGAAAAAGCCACTATGTCGAACAGTTTTGGCCGAGTCTAACCAAATTGAATGCGCGCGAGGTTGTCGAAGGCTATGAGGCGGTTCTGGCAACTTCCCTTCGGATGCGGGATGCAGCCAGGAGGAGCGAGTGGGAAAACCTCGTCGTACTGGATGAACAGCGTTTTGCGCTGCTCAGGAATTTGCTCGCCGAAGACGGCGGGGATTTGGGGCTGGACGAATTGAACCAAAAGAAAATCTCATTGATTCACGCCATTCTGGATTGTGACGTGGAAACTGGCGCCTTGACCAAGGTTTGGATGGCGGAATTGCGCCAGATATTGGATAGCATAGGCACAGAGAAAAAATTGGGTGACGCCTATGCCTCATCGGAATAGTGCCGCGGAAAAAGCCGGTTCTCCGACTTTTCAGGTGTGGTTTGCCGTCGATGATCCGGTTGCCGCGATTCCGGGGCACCAGCCTGTCAGTCATGATACCGAGCGCAATTTCCTTCGCCAGCAGCGCCGCCAGAAAAAGAAATTTCCCACGCAGCCATTGCCCGAGTCGTCGCAAACGCCAAAAAGCCCCGATCCGGATCACTATATCGATGATTATGCTTGATAAAGCTGGGCTATCCCGGTAATCTCCCTTAGCTTTTGTAGTTACCTATCTGATTTTTTTGGGAGTTCTGCTTGGAAGGCATCGTTATTACCTGGCGCGAGTTGTTGATCGTCGTCATCCTGATCTCCGCGGTCTACGTCGCTGAAGTTTTACTGCTGACGCGTAACGGCGGGCGTTTCGGCAAAAATGGCGATGACAAGCGCAGTAGAGAGTTGCAATCGCTTGAACTCGACATGACGCATCTGCATGAGCGGATCGAATATTTGACGGTGGAAGTGGAAAAGCTGAAAAACGGTCAAGCCAGTTCGGTGCGTCCTTATGGCGAAGCGGTCAAATTGGCCGATAACGGGATGGATGTTGAACAGTTGGCGGCGCATTGCGGGATTTCACGGGGAGAAGCGGAATTGATTATCGCGGTGAATCGGCTTAGTCATCAGAAAAGCTAGCCATGATCCATAACGACGTCCTGAATCAGCTTCAGTTGCTGGTCAAGACGACCGCTCCTCCGCTTGTCGAGGTGGCCGCGAGTCCGGCCGAGCTTCCTCAGTGGACACCGGGGGAAAAATTGCCCGCCCATGTGCTGGCAAGTCTACCCAACGGGCGTTTCCAGGTGAGTGTCGGCGAGCAGGTGCTCGACATGAATCTGCCCAAGAATACCCAGCCCGGCGAGAACATCGAGCTGGTGTTTGTCGCCAATCAGCCCCGTCTCACTTTTATTCTTTCACGCGAAACCCAGTCGTCCGCCAAAGCCGCTGCGGCTACCGCAGCAGCCCTGACAGCGAGTGGCGATTCATCTGTCCAGGCTGCCCCCGATTCTCCCCGTCCTCCCGTTACCTTGAGCGACACGGCGCGCTTTCTCGGGACGCTGCTTCAAAAGGTGTCGGAAAAACAGGGCGGCCCGGAAACCCAATCTCTGGTGAAAGCCGAACCATTGGTGCAAACCCCACCCGGAGACAGCAAGGTGTTTGCCCAAATGTTGCGCGGTGCTTTGTCGCAAAGCGGGCTGTTTTACGAATCCCATCAAGCCCAGTGGGTAGCCGGCGAGCGATCGCTAAACGAATTGTTGAAAGAACCACAGGGAAAACTCTCGCATGTCGGCATCGATGAAGCCAAGGTTCCCAACCAACCGGACGTAGCAATGGGCGCGGCGCAAGCGACTCGCGGCGATGCTGGCGTCGAGCCGCCGGTCAAGGCGCAAGTGATGGTGGCGCTGCAAGCCGATGCTTCTCCCGCAAAAGCCGCCGATATGGTGCATCCCGACACCATGCCGCTGATCCAGCAACAACTAAATACGCTCGATACCCGCCAGATAATTTGGCAAGGCCCGGTGTGGCCGGGGCAGAACATGGAATGGGTAGTGGAGGAGCGCGATGCACGGGAACAGGGCGGTTCCCTCGAAGAAATCCCTCAGTGGCAGACCAAGTTGCGCCTGCAATTGCCGAACCTGGGTACGGTTTCGGCGGCGCTGGCGTTTACCCGCGACGGCTTGCGCATCAACCTGGCGGCCTCGGAGCCGAACACTGCGGATAGCCTCAAGCAGGCTCAAGGAAAGCTGCTCAACTCCCTGGATGCCGCAGGCTTGCACTTGTTGGGTGTGACGGTGGAACGTAATGAACACGCCTAAAAGAAATCCCCAGTTGGCGGTGGCGATGGCCTACCGGGCAGGCCAGTCGGCGCCGCAGGTGGTGGCCAAGGGGCGCGGCCTGATCGCCGAAACCATTATCGAGCGGGCCAAGGATGCCGGGGTTTATGTTCATGAATCACCGGAGCTGGTGGCGCTGCTCATGCAGGTCGATATCGACCAACATATTCCGCCGGAACTCTACATCGCGGTGGCAGAGTTGCTGGCTTGGTTGTACCAGATCGAACACGGCAAGGCGGCCCCGCCGCTGCCCGACCTCACGGCGCATTTGCCTGCGGGCTAGTGCTGCGTTTGCAACTGGCGCAGTAGTTCGGTTTCCAGTCGCAACGCGGTTTTCGATTGATCGAGGTTTTCCCCCTGAATCAGGAAGGTATCTTCGGCACGCTCGCCGAGGGTGGTGATTTTCGCGGTGTGGAGATGAATGCCGTGGCGCAGGAAAATCTGGGCGATTCTGGACAGCAAGCCGGTGCGGTCGCCGGCTACCACCGACAGGACGTGGTAAGCGCCTTTTTCGTCGGGGCGAATGCTGATTTCCGGGGTGATCGGGAAATGCTTCAGGTGGCGGCTCAAGCGTCCATCGAGCGGCGCTTCGAGAGGGGGCAAGCGGGTCAGCCGCTCGGTTAACTCGTGTTCGATGAAGTTGAGCAAATCCCGGTAATGTGCGGATTTCCCGGCTTGATCGAGGACCACGAAACTGTCCAAAGCATAGCCGTGGCGGGTAGTGCAGACCTTGGCCTCGACGATATTGAAATCGGTACGCTCGAAGAAGCTGCAGATTCGCGCGAACAGGTCATCGCGGTCCGGGGTGTAGATCAACACCTGGACCCCGGCGCCGGTCGGACTGAGACGCGCCCGGACTATGGGGTGGGGGGAATCTACATGACGGTACAGCAGGCGGGTCTGCCAGGCGATTTCCTGGGCCTCGTGACGCAGGAAATAGCCGTCGTCCAATTGTTTCCACAAAGGCAGGTGGGCTTGCTCGGGGATGGCGTAAAGGCGCAGGGTTTTGAGTGCTTCCAGTTGGCGTTCCTGGAGGTAGGCTTCCGGCCCGAGGTTTTCGCCGGACAAGTAGCGGCGGGTCGACAGGAACAGACTTTCCAATAGCCGCCCTTTCCAGGCGTTCCAGACTTTCGGGCTGGTCCCCCGCACGTCCGCCACCGTTAACAAATACAACCCCGTCAGGTGGCGCATGTCGCGCACCCGGGCGGCGAATGCGGCAATCACGTCGGGGTCGCTGACATCCTGTTTTTGTGCGGTGGCGGACATCACCAGGTGGTTTTCCACCAGCCAAGTCATTAGTTCCTCGTCATCTCCGGCAATCCCGTGACTGCGGCAAAACCGCCGTACTTCCAGCGCGCCCAGACGGGAATGATCGCCGCCCCGGCCTTTGGCGACATCGTGGAACAGCCCGGCAAGATAGAGGATTTCCGGACGCTCGAAACCGCTGATCAGGCGACTGCACAGGGGGAATTCGTGGGCGTATTCCGGGACGGTGAAGCGCCGCAGATTGCGCACGACGAACAGGATATGTTCGTCGACGGTGTAAACGTGGAATAGGTCGTGCTGCATTTGCCCGACGATCCGCCCGAAATTCGGCAGGTAGCGGCCCAATACCCCGAACTGGTTCATGCGCCGCAGTTCGTGAGTGATGCCGTGAGGCTGGCGGAAAAAATCGACGAAACGCCGGCGATTTTCCGCTGAACGGCGAAACGCGGCGTCGATGCTGGGGGCGGCGCGCCACAAGGCGCGCAGGGTGGCGGCATTGATGCCCTTCAATTCCGGGTGCTGTTCCATGACCAGGAAAAGGTCGAGGATGGCGGAGGGGTGATTCTGGAAAAGGGCTTCGTCACGAATTTCCAGCAAGCGGTCGCGGGCCTGGAAATTCTCGTCGATAACCTCGGGTAGGTGGCATAGCGGCGAGAAGATGCGGGTGTGCAGGCTGCGAATCAGCACTTCGTTCATCACCATTACCGCTTTGGCGGTGCGGTAATACCGCTGCATCAACTGCTCGCTGGCGGAGCGCAGCTTTTTGGTGGAAAAGCCGAATTGTTCGGCCAGCGAAGGTTGGTGGTCGAAAACGATGCGGTCTTCCCGGCGTCCTGCAAGGAGATGCAGGCGAATGCGTAGATTTTGCAGGAGCTTTTCGTGACGACGGATCATTGCCGCTTCGCGGGCGGTAACAAGGTGCTCCCGCACCATGCCGCGCCAGCCGGATTCGATGCCCAGTGCGCGGGCGATCCAGGCGACGGTTTGAATGTCGCGCAGCCCGCCGGGACTTTCCTTGAGATTCGGTTCGAGATTGTAAGCCGTGTCGTGAAAGCGCGTGTGGCGCTGTTGCTGCTCCAGCAACTTGCCTTCGTAGAAGGCCTTGGGGTCGAGGTGGGACGCGTAGGCCAGATGGAATGCCGTGAACAATTCGCGGTTGCCGGTCAGGAAACGGGCTTCCAGCAGATTGGTTTGTATGGAAATGTCGCGGGCGCCTTCTTCCAGGCACTCATCAACGGTGCGCACGCTATGACCCACTTCCAGGCCGGTATCCCACAATAGGCTAATCAGGGTTTCCAGTTTTTCCTGAATAACCGTGTCCACTTCGCCAGGAAGCAGAATTAGCAAATCAACATCGGAATGGGGAAACAATTCTCCTCGCCCGTATCCGCCTACCGCAATCAAAGTCAGTGAGGCGGGCATGGCGGTGTCGGTCCAGATATCCTGGAGCAGGTCATCGATCAGTTTGCAATGGGCGCGCAAGTAACGCACCGGCGTCATTTCCGGGTACTGGCGGTTGAGTTCGCCGCGTTGGGCCTTGAGCAAGTCGCGCCAGGAAATCGGCATGGCGGATTATCCCGCTAGCGTGGGTTGGGGCGGCGCACCGGCGGACAAGGTCAGCACTTCATAGCTGCTTTCCGTGACCAGGATGGTGTGTTCCCATTGCGCCGAAAGACCGTGATCCTTGGTGACGATGGTCCAGCCGTCGCCGAGTTGGCGGATGTCGCGCTTGCCGGCGTTGATCATCGGTTCGATGGTGAAAATCATGCCAGCTTCAAGCTTTACTCCATCACCGCGCTTGCCGTAATGGAGAACCTGGGGGTCTTCGTGGAACGACTGTCCGATGCCGTGTCCGCAGTATTCGCGAACCACGCTGAAACCGTTCTTTTCCGCATGTTTCTGCACGGCCTGGCCGATATCACCCAGATAGGCGCCGGGCTTTACTTCGGCGATGCCCAGCCACAGGCATTCATAGCTGATGTCGCAGAGACGGCGGGCCTGGATGGACGGCTCGCCGACGTAATACATGCGGCTGCTGTCGCCGTGATAGCCGTCCTTGATGACGGTGATGTCGAGATTGATGATGTCGCCGGCTTTCAGCTTGCGCTCTCCGGGGACGCCGTGGCATACCTGATGATTGACCGAGGTGCAGATGGACTTGGGGTAGGGACGGTGCCCCTTGGGCGCGTAATTCAACGGGGCTGGTATGGTTCCTTGCACTTCGACCATGTAGTCGTGGCAAAGCTTGTCGAGTTCTTCGGTCGTCACCCCGGCGATGACGAATGGTTTGATGTAGTCGAGTACTTCACCGGCCAATTTACCGGCAACACGCATTTTTTCGATTTGCTGCGGAGTCTTGATGATGATGGTCATGAAACGTCGAGCCTGCTTGGGCGAATTAAAGATTGAAGTATAACAAACCTTGGAGATTACTTTGCCTTGAGGGAGGTTTTGTATCTGTGTTAAAATTCAAAGTTGGGTTTATCTAGATAGGCTCAATATTCCGCACGCCGACTTGAAGTACAGGGTGCCCGAATCAGCGGTTTTGGTTCAGGTGGTTTTTGGGTCGGCGGAGGCTTAACCCTTACAAGGAGCAATGCAATGTCAGCAGTTACCATGCGTCAAATGTTGGAAGCGGGCGTCCATTTCGGACATCAGACCCGTTACTGGAACCCCAAGATGGCCCCGTTCATTTTCGGCGACCGCAACAAGATTCACATTATCAACCTCGAAAAAACCCTGCCGATGTACCAGGATGGCATGAAATTCATCCGTCAGCTTGCCTCCAATAAAGGCAACATCATGTTCGTCGGCACCAAGCGTCAGGCTCGCGACATCGTGCGCGAAGAAGCCGAGCGTTGTGGTTCCCCCTTCGTTAATTTCCGCTGGTTGGGCGGTATGTTGACCAACTACAAGACCGTCAAGCAGTCCATCAAGCGTTTGCGTGACATGGAAGTCCTGTTGCAGGAAGAAAATGCTGCCAAGATGACCAAGAAGGAAGCGCTTGACTACCGTCGTGAACTGGCCAAGCTGGAACGCAGTCTGGGTGGTATCAAGGATATGGGCGGCTTGCCCGATGCCTTATTCGTTATCGACGTCGGCTACGAAAACGGTGCCATCGTCGAAGCCAAGAAGCTGGGTATCCCGGTTATCGGCATCGTCGATACCAACAATTCCCCGCTCAACGTGGCTTACGTCATCCCCGGCAACGACGACTCCAGTCGCGCCATTCGCCTCTACGCACGTGGCGCCGCCGATGCGATCCTCGAAGGCCGCAGCCAAGTCATCAAGGAAATCGTCGGCGATGATTTCGTTGAAGTGGATGCTGCTGCTCCGGCAGCGGCGTAATCCGACGCAGCCGATAAGGGGCGTCCAGCCCCTTTTTTCATATCATTTCGTTTAATCAATGGGCCGCCGAGTGGCGGCCTGTTCTGTTAGAGAATTCAAGGAGTTTGACATGGCGGAAATCACCGCGGGCATGGTAAAGGAATTGCGCGAATTGACCGGTCTGGGCATGATGGAATGCAAAAAAGCGCTGACTGAAACCAATGGCGATTTGAAGGCGGCAGAAGACCTGCTGCGTATCAAGAGCGGCGCAAAAGCCGGCAAGGCGGCTAGCCGCGTTGCAGCGGAAGGCGTGATTTCGTGTTTCCTCACCCCGGACGGCAAGTCTGGTGCCCTGGTTGAGTTGAATTGCGAAACCGACTTTGCCTCCAAGAACGAAGAATTTTTGGCGTTTTCCAAGACCTTGGCGCAACTGGTGGCTGAGAACAACCCGGCTGATCTCGCTGCGCTGGCCGAAGTGAAGCTGGCTTCCGGCGCCACCGTGGAAGATACCCGTAAGGCTCTGGTGATGAAGGTTGGTGAAAACATGACCATTCGCCGTTTCGTGCGTTTCCAGACTGCCGGCAAGCTGGCGACTTACCTGCACGGCACCAAGATCGGTGTGCTGGTCGATCTCGATGGTGGCGAAGAGCAATTGGGCAAGGATATCGCCATGCACATCGCGGCCAGCAAGCCGGTGTGCGTGTCCAAGGATCAAGTTTCCGCAGACCTGCTCGACAAGGAACGCGAAATCTACTCCGCCCAGGCTGCCGAGAGCGGCAAGCCGGCCGATATCATCGCCAAGATGGTGGAAGGTCGTATCCAGAAATATTTGGCCGAAGTGACGCTGCTCGGCCAGCCTTTCGTCAAGAACCCTGACGAATCCGTGGAAAAATTGCTGGCTTCCAAGAAGGCCAAGGTCAACACTTTCCAGATGTATGTGGTGGGTGAAGGCATCGAGAAGAAGGTCGTTGACTACGCCGCCGAAGTGGCCGCAGCAGCGAAGGTGTAACGCCATGCCGCAGCCGAAATTCTCCCGCATCCTCCTCAAACTGTCCGGTGAAGCCCTGATGGGCGAGGACAGCTACGGCATTAACCGCGACGTGATCGAGCGTATCGTCGCGGAAATCGGTGAAGTCGCCCAACTGGGGGTCCAGGTGGCGGTAGTGATCGGCGGCGGCAACATATTTCGTGGCGTGGCCCCGGCAGCGGCCGGTATGGACCGCGCCACCGCCGACTACATGGGGATGCTTGCCACGGTGATGAACGCCCTGGCATTGCAGGATGCCATGCGCCGCGCAGGGATCATCGCGCGGGTGCAATCGGCGCTGACCATCGAACAGGTGGCTGAGCCGTACATTCGCGGCAAGGCGCTGCGTTACCTGGAAGAAGGCAAAGTGGTGATTTTCGGGGCCGGTACCGGCAACCCGTTTTTTACCACCGATACGGCTGCCGCCTTGCGTGCGGTGGAGATGAGCGCTGAAGTGGTCTTGAAGGCGACCAAGGTTGATGGAGTCTATACCGCCGATCCGAAAACCGATTCCACCGCCACTCGCTATGAAAAATTGAGCTTCGACGAGGCGATTGCCCGCAACCTCAAAGTAATGGATGCCACCGCCCTGGCGTTGTGTCGCGACCAGAGAATGCCATTGTGTGTATTCAGTATTTTCAAGGCCGGTGCATTGAAGCGGGTGGTGCTGGGTGAAAACGAGGGCACGCTAGTCGAGTGTTAAGGGAGACTTACGATGATTGCTGACGTCAAGAAAAATGCCGAACAGAAAATGCAGAAAAGCCTGGAAGCGCTTAAGGCCGATCTGGGCAAGGTGAGAACCGGGCGTGCCCACGCCGGCATTCTCGACCACGTCATGGTGGATTATTATGGCAATCCCACTCCGATCAACCAGGTGGCCAACATCAACCTGGTCGATGCCCGTACCATCGGCGTCCAGCCGTGGGAAAAGAACATGATCGGCAAAGTGGAAAAGGCGATTCGCGATTCCGACCTGGGCCTCAATCCCTCTTCGCAAGGTGACCTGATTCGCGTGCCGACGCCGCCGTTGACCGAAGAACGCCGCAAGGATCTCATCAAGGTGGTCAAGGGCGAGGCGGAAAACGCCAAGGTCGCCGTGCGCAATGTGCGCCGCGATGCGAATGCCCTGCTCAAGGACATGCTCAAGGACAAGACCATCGGTGAAGACGATGAGCGTAAAGCGCAGGATGAAATCCAGAAGCTTACCGACCGCTACATCGCCGAAGTCGATAAGGCATTGCATGCCAAAGAAGCCGATTTGATGGCGATCTAATCCCACCGTGGCGCTGTTCCAAAGCTCTACGCGAGCAATTCCCCTGGTGGAGGAAATTCCCCGTCATATCGCCATCATCATGGACGGTAACGGCAGGTGGGCGAAAAAACGCCTGCTGCCGCGGGTAGCTGGGCACAAGCGTGGCCTGGAAACCGTGCGCAGCACGGTGAAGGCATGCGTGGATCTTGGCGTTGAACACCTCACCCTGTTTGCTTTCAGTAGCGAAAACTGGCGGCGTCCGGCCGACGAGGTCAGCTTCCTCATGAACCTGTTCCTGCTGGCGCTTGAGCAGGAAGTCTCCAAGCTCCACAAGAACAATATCCGCCTCAGGGTCATCGGCGACCGGGCGCGCTTCGATCAGAAATTGATCGACTTGATCGGCGAGGCCGAACGTCTAACCGCCGGCAATACCGCCTTGACGCTGACTGTCGCGGCCAATTACGGCGGACGCTGGGACATGCTGCAGGCGGTCCGGGCGATGCACGCCGCCAAACCCGGCGGCGACTTCAACGAAGATGACCTGGCGGAACATTTGTCGATGGCTTATGCGCCCGAGCCGGACTTGTTCATCCGTACCGGCGGGGAAAAGCGCATCAGCAATTTCCTGTTGTGGCAACTGGCGTACACCGAATTGCATTTTACCGATACCTTGTGGCCGGATTTCAATCCCGCCGCCCTGAAAAAGGCCATCCAGTCCTACCAACAGCGCGAACGCCGATTCGGGCGCACCAGCGAGCAGTTAGTCAATAATGCTTAAGCAGCGCGTCGTTACCGCCCTGGTTTTACTGTCCCTGTTTCTCGGCGCACTGTTTTACCTTCCCCCGCTTTCCTGGGCTGTGCTGACCCTTGCCGGGGCATTGGTCGGCGCGTGGGAATGGGGTGGAATCGCCCGCTATCCGGCCGGTACACGCTGGACGTATGTGGCGGTGACCGCCGTCCTGGCGCTGATTCTTTTTGAATTGGGGGCGAGCGTATGGGCCGATATCTTTGCTCTGGCCCTGCTGTTCTGGTTGGTTCCGGCTACCCTGTGGCTGGCCTTTCGCTGGCAGCCGACCAATCTGATTACCTTTGCCGTACTGGGCTGGCTGGTACTGCTGCCTACCTGGCTGGGACTGGTGTATCTCCACGGGGTTACCCCGAAGCTCCTGCTGGCGATAATGGCGGTGGTGTGGATTGCCGACAGCGCTGCGTATTTCTCCGGTCGGAAATTTGGCAAGCGTAAATTGGCGCCCTCGATCAGTCCCGGCAAAAGCTGGGAAGGCGTGGCTGGCGCCCTGCTCGGCGTGGCGCTGTTCGGCGCGAGCGTCGCCTGGCTGGCCGGAGCCTCATGGTGGGTGTTGCCCGCTTTTGCCGCGCTGACGGGCTTGAGCATCGTCGGCGACCTGTTCGAATCGTGGATGAAACGGCTGGCCGGCATCAAGGATAGCGGCAGCATTCTGCCCGGTCACGGCGGCGTGCTCGACCGCATCGATGGCTTGACACCGACCCTGCCGGCGGCGGCGCTTTGTACCATGTTGGGCTGTCTCGATTGGGGAGTGTTGGTCAAATGAGTCTGCAACAACGTCATCTCACCGTTTTGGGCGCAACCGGGACCATCGGCGTCAATACGCTGGATGTGGTGGCGCGCCATCCCGAACGTTTCAAAGTGGTGGCGCTGACCGCTCACTGCCAAGTGGAAAAATTGTTTAAGCAATGCCTACAATTTGAGCCGGAATATGCAGTGATGCTGGATCCGGCCTGTGCCGAGGAATTGCGCCTCAAATTGCGCCAAGCCGGGCGGGGTACCCAGGTATTGAGCGGCGTGACCGGATTGGAAGAAGTTTCGGTGCTTCCCCAGGTCGATACCGTGATGGCGGCAATCGTCGGCGCGGCGGGCCTCAAACCGGCGCTGGCGGCGGCACGCGCCGGCAAGCGGGTGCTGCTGGCCAATAAGGAAACCCTGGTGATGTCCGGGGCCTTGTTCATGGATGCGGTGCGTAGTCACGGCGCGGAGTTGTTGCCTATCGACAGCGAACACAATGCGATTTTTCAGTCGTTGCCCCGTAATTTTTCCGAGGACCTCGCGCAAAACGGCGTAACCCGCATCCTGCTCACCGCGTCCGGCGGGCCATTCCGCAATACGCCGCTCCACGAACTGGAAAACGTCACGCCCCAGCAGGCGTGCGCCCATCCCAACTGGGTAATGGGAAAAAAGATCTCGGTGGATTCCTCAACCATGATGAACAAGGGGTTGGAGGTCATTGAAGCGCATTGGCTGTTCAACGCCAGTGCTGAACAGATCGAGGTGGTGATTCATCCGCAAAGCGTCGTCCACTCGATGGTCGAATATGCCGACGGTTCGGTACTGGCGCAGCTCGGCAACCCCGACATGCGCACCCCGATTGCCTATGCGTTGGGCTTTCCCGAGCGCATCGCGGCGGGTGTGGCGCCGCTCGACCTGTTCAAGATCGGCCGACTGGATTTCGAAAAGCCGGATTTTCGGCGTTTCCCCTGTCTGTCCCTGGCGTTTCAGGCTCTGCGCCACGGCGGCACGGCGCCGGCCGTGCTGAACGCCGCCAATGAAGTAGCGGTGGCGGCGTTTCTCGAAGAAAAAATTCCCTACCGGAAAATTCCCCAGTTGATCGAGGAAGTGCTTGGGGAAATTCCCGTGTGCCGCGCCGAGACAGTCGAAGACGTGCTGGCTGCCGACGATGCGGCACGCCGCGCGGCGCAACGCCGACTGGAGGCAGCGTGAGTTTCCTGTTTACCCTGGCGGCATTCGCTGTGACCTTGGGGATCATGATCGTCGTGCACGAATACGGGCACTATCAGGTCGCGCGTTGGTGCGGCGTAAAGGTGCTGCGCTTTTCCGTGGGGTTCGGCAAGCCCCTCCTGACTAGGCGCTGGGGAGCAGATCAGACGGAGTGGGTGATTTCCATCTTCCCCTTGGGCGGTTACGTCAAAATGCTCGATGAGCAGGAAGGTCCGGTTGCTCCGCATGAACTGCATCGCGCTTACAACCGCCTTCCCGTGCAGCGCCGTATTGCCGTGGTGGCAGCCGGACCGCTGGCCAATCTGGCGCTGGCAGTGGTGTTGTACTGGTTCCTGTTCATGCACGGCGTGCAGGGGATCAAGCCGATGCTCGGCGAAGTGCCGGCTGCCACGCCGGCTGCTCATGCCGGATTCCAGCGCGGCGAAGTCATCACCCGGATCGGCGGCGAGACGACGCCAACCTGGCAGGATGCGCGCTGGACATTGCTCCAGAAGGTGATTGAAAATAAATCCCTGGAAATCGAAGTGGAAACCTTGGCGCATTCCACGGCAGTACATACTCTCGATGTCAGCAGTATCGATTCTGAAGATCTCGAAAATGATTTCCTGGAAAAACTCGGACTGGTTCATTTTCAGACGGATATCGCCCCGAAAATTGGCAGCCTGTTGCCCGACGGCGCGGCAGCCAAGTCCGGGCTGCAAGTCGGCGATGAAATTATGAGTGTCAACCGGCAGACGCTACACCGCTGGGAGGATTGGGTGAAGTGGGTACGCCAGAGTCCCAATCAGCCGCTGACGCTCAAGATACAGCGTGGTGAAGTCCAGCAGAACATCGAAGTGACCCCCGACGTCGTGGAGGACAACGGCAAACGGATCGGCCGGGTAGGGGCTGCGCCGCTAGTGGATCGCGAACTCATCAAGAGTTTGATTGCCGAAGTGCGTTACCCGCCCCACAAGGCCTTCGTCAAGGCGCTAGGGAAAACTTGGGAAACCTCGATTTTTAGCCTGAAAATGCTGTTCCGCATGGTTGCCGGCCAGGTTTCCTGGAAGAACATCAGCGGCCCCATCACGATTGCCGACTATGCGGGGCAGTCCGCGCAGATGGGCGTGGTGGCGTACCTGAGTTTCCTGGCGCTGATCAGCATCAGTCTGGGGGTACTCAATTTGTTGCCGGTGCCCTTATTGGATGGGGGGCATTTATTGTATTATATGGTCGAGTTTTTCAAAGGTAGCCCGGTTTCCGAAAAGACCATGGAAATCGGCCAACAAATCGGCATCGCCATCCTGCTCACCCTGATGCTGTTTGCGTTTTACAACGACATTAACCGTCTGATAAGCGGACAATAATATGAAGCCAAAATTACTTTCCCTGCTCCTGATGGGCCTATATGCCGCCTCCGCTGCCGCGGTCGAACCGTTTGTAGTGAAGGATATCCGGGTGGAGGGCATCCAGCGTACCGAGGCGGGCACCGTCTTCAGCTACCTGCCGGTGAAAGTCGGGGAAACCCTTGACGACGCCAAAGCTGCCGCAGCCATCAAGACCTTGTTTGCCACGGGTTTTTTCAAGGACGTCCGCCTGGAGACGGATAACGGTGTCCTGATCGTGATGTTGCAGGAGCGTCCGGCGATTTCCCAGATCGATTTCGTCGGTCTCAAGGAATTCACTAAAGAGCAGCTCAAGGATGGTCTCAAGCAGATCGGCGTGACGGAATCGCGGATTTTCGACAAGGCTCTGCTCGACAAGGCCGAGCAGGAACTCAAACGCCAATATTTGAGCCGCGGCCGCTACGCGATGTCGGTCACCACGACCGTGACGCCACTGGAACGTAACCGGGTGGCGATCAACTTTAACGTCGATGAAGGTGATGTCGCCAAGATTCGTGAAATCAACATTGTAGGCGGCGAAGCATTCAAGGAAAAAGACCTGCTCGACCTGTTCGTGTTGAGTACCCCCAACTGGATGAGCTGGTTCACCAAAAACGACCAGTATTCCAAGCAAAAGCTTTCCGCCGACCTGGAAACCCTGCGTTCCTACTATCTGAACCAGGGTTACCTGGAGTTCAACGTCGATTCCACCCAGGTTTCAATTACCCCGGACAAGCAGAATATCTACATTACCATCAACGTCACCGAAGGGCAGAAATACACGGTTTCGGATATTCGCATGGGCGGTGAAATGCTGGTTCCCGAAGAGGAATTGCGCAAACTGGTCAAATTGAACCCCGGCGATGTGTTCTCCCGCGAGCGCCTCACCGAATCGACCAAGGCCATCAGCGATCGCCTGGGCAACGATGGCTACGCCTTTGCCAATGTCAATGCGGTACCCGAATTGAATAAGGAAAAACGTGAAGCGGCCTTTACCTTTTTCGTCGACCCGGGCCGCCGCGTGTATATCCGGCGCATCAACATTGCCGGCAATACCCGTACTCGTGACGAAGTAATCCGCCGTGAATTGCGTCAGATGGAAAGCGGCTGGTACGCGTCCGACAAAATTGCCCGTTCGCGGGTGCGTTTGGAGCGGCTTAGCTATTTCAGCGAAGTAAACGTCGAAACCCCTGCGGTTGCCGGTACTACTGACCAGGTGGACATGAACGTCAACGTTACTGAAAAGCCCACCGGCAGTGTCATGGCCGGTATCGGCTTCTCCAGTTCTGAAGGTTTGATTCTGAGTGGCGCCATCAGCCAAGCCAACGTATTCGGCAGCGGCAATATGTTGAGCACCCAAGTCAATTCCGGCAAGATCAATACCGTTTATTCGGTATCCTATACCGACCCCTATTACACCGTTGACGGGATCAGCAGAGGATTCGACGTATACAAGCGCAAGGTCGATGCGACCAGCCTGTCGATTGCCAAGTACAACACCGACTCGCTGGGAGCCGGCGTGCGTTTCGGCATCCCGCTGAACGAGTTGAATACCCTGAATGTGGGCTTGTCGGCAGAAAGCCTGAAGATCAGTGTGTTTGACGACAGCCCGCAACGCTACAAGGATTATGTCGCCAAATCCGGCGAACTCAACCGCACCTTGCGCCTGGATGCCGGGGTTGCACGTGACTCCCGGGATAGCCTTACCTATCCGACCGCAGGTTCTCTCCAGAGAATGTTTGGCGAATTCGGGCTGCCGGGTGGGGATCTGAAATACTACAAGCTTTCTTACCAGCACCAATGGTTGTACCCAATTAGCCGTGTCTTCACCCTGATGTTGAACGGCGAAGCCGGGGTTGCCGGGAGTTATGGCGATAAGGATTTCCCGTTCTTCAAGAATTTCTACGCGGGCGGCAATACTTCGGTGCGTGGCTATAAAACCAGTTCTTTGGGCTTGAAAGATCCGGACGGCAACGCCTATGGCGGCACCAAGCGGGTAGTCGGTAACGTAGAAGTGCTGTTTCCGTTCCCCGGCATGAAAAATGATCGAGCCTTGCGGATGAGTGTGTTCGTTGATGCTGGTCAGGTTTATGACCAGGGTCAAAAAGTCAGCGTCGGCGATTTGCGTTATTCCACCGGGGTTGCCGTGAGTTGGTATTCGCCGATGGGGCCGATGAAGTTCAGCCTGGCCAAACCGCTGAACGCCAAGGACGGCGACAAGCCGGAGACCTTCCAGTTTCTGATGGGCACGGTATTTTAATTTTTGATGAAAACGATGATTCGGGAGATGAAGTTGAATAAATTTTTGGCAGTTTTGGTTATGGGCATGACGATGCAGTTTGCCGCCGGGGCACAAGCGGCAGAGTTGAAAATTGGTTTTGTGAATACCGACCGGGTGTTCCGCGAAGCAACTCCCGCCGTCAAGGCACAGAAAAAACTGGAAAAGGAATTCGCTGCGCGCGATCTGGAATTGCAAAAAATGGCACGTCAGGCCAAGGAATTACAGACTTTTCTGGAGAAGGAAGGCGTCACCATCAGCGAGAGCGAGCGGCGCAACAAGGAACGCGATCTGGCCAACCTGAATCGGGAGTTCCAGCGTTCCCAGCGGGAATTCCGCGAAGATTTGAACCTGCGCCGCAATGAGGAATTGGCGCTGGTTCATGACCGTGCCAAAAAAACCATCATAGAAATTGCCGAACGCGAAAAATTCGATCTGGTGCTGGAAGATGCAGTCTATTTCAGCAGCAAAATCGATATCACCGAAAAGGTGTTGAAGGCCCTGACGGATAAATAATCGCGTTATGCGGGACTATGCTCAGCCGCAGTTTTCATTGGCGGAAATCGTCGAAAGGTTCGGCGGCGAACTGGTTGGCGACGGTAGCGTGGCTATCCGCCAGGTTGCCACCCTGTCTAGTGCTGGGGAAGGGCATTTTTCTTTTCTGGCCAATCCGAAATATCGTTCCCAGTTAAGCTCAACCGGGGCCAGTGCCGTGGTGGTCGCGCAAGCGGACAAGGAACTGGCACGGATTCCCCATATCCTCAGCACCAATCCCTACGCCTACTACGCCCGGGTGGCGGCGCTGTTGAATCCACCCGACACTGCGCCTCCGGGTATCCATGCGACGGCGGTCGTCGGCAAGGATGCGGAAATCGCCGCGAGCGCCAGCATTGGGCCAAACGTGGTGGTCGGCGATGGGGCGGTAATTGGCGAATACGCGCAGATCGGCGCTGGCTGCTTTATCGGCGCGCACACCGAGGTTGGCACCCAGACGCGGTTTTATCCAAATGTGACGGTGTATCACGGCTGTCTGATCGGTGAGCGGACGATCGTCCACTCCGGTGCCGTTATCGGTTCTGACGGCTTCGGTTTGGCGAACGAGAAAGGCTGCTGGCTGAAAATTCCCCAGATCGGGCGGGTGCGGATCGGCAACGATGTGGAAATCGGTGCAAATACCACCATTGATCGTGGCGCGCTTGACGATACAGTGATCGAGGATGGCGTCAAGCTCGACAACCAGATTCAGATCGCCCACAACGTTCATATCGGCGCCCACACTGCGATGGCCGGATGTGTCGGGGTGGCGGGGAGTACTCGGATAGGGAGCCATTGCACGGTAGCCGGCAGCGCGATGATTATCGGGCATCTGGAAATTGCCGACCGGGTAAATATTTCCGTGGGGACCCTGGTCACCAAGTCGATCAACCAGCCCGGTACTTACACATCTTCTATACCCAGCCAACCTCATCGTGACTGGCTGAAGAATGCCGCCCAGCTTCACCACCTTACCGATCTGGCGGAGCGGGTAAAACAATTGGAACAAAAACTTTCCCAACTGGAAGGAAAATCATCTTGACTACTCTGGATATCCACCAAATTCTCCAACATCTTCCCCACCGTTACCCGTTTCTGCTGGTCGACCGGGTCGTGTCGTATGAAGCAGGCGACAACATTCACGCCTACAAGAACGTCACCATCAACGAACCCTTCTTCCAAGGCCATTTCCCGCACCATCCGATCATGCCCGGCGTGTTGATCATGGAGGCGCTGGCCCAGGCTGCCGGGATTCTGTCATTCAAGTCGATGGGGGAAATGCCCGACGACAATTCGGTCTTTTATTTCGTGGGGATCGACGGAGCACGCTTCAAAAAGCCGGTGATGCCCGGCGATCAACTGCATTTGCATGTGAAAATCGTGCGCCAGATGCGCGGCATCTGGAAATACAAGGCCGAAGCCAAGGTCGACGGGCAAGTCGTTGCCGAAGCCGAATTGATGTGCGCCAAGCGGGATATCGAATGATACATCCCTCCGCGATCATTCATCCGGGAGCCAGGATAGGCGAGGATGTCAGCATCGGCGCTTACTCCCTCATCGGGGAAAATGTCGAGATCGGGGCAGGGTGCTGGATCGGGCCGCATGTGGTCATCAATGGACATACCCGCATTGGCACGGATAACCGGATATTCCAGTTTTCCTCTCTGGGCGAAATCCCCCAGGACAAAAAATACAATGGCGAACCAACTCGCCTGGAAATCGGCGACCGCAACGTTATCCGTGAATTTTGCACTTTTAACTGCGGTACCGCGCAGGACGTTGGCGTGACCCGGGTGGGCGATGACAACTGGATCATGGCCTACGTTCATCTGGCCCACGATTGCCAAGTCGGCAACCACACGATTTTCGCCAACAATGCCCAGCTTGCCGGACACGTTCACGTCGGTGATTTTGCCATTCTCGGCGGGTTTACCGGGGTGCACCAGTTTTGCCATGTCGGGGCGCACACCATCACCGCAGTCGGTAGCGTAGTGCTCAAGGATATCCCGCCTTACGTCACCGCTGCCGGGAATACTGCCAAGCCCCACGGTATCAATTCCGAAGGATTGAAGCGGCGTGGCTTTTCCGCCACGACCATTGCCGCAATCAAGCGTGCCTACAAAACCCTGTACCGCAACGGGCTGACGCTCGAAGAAGCGCAAACCGCGCTTGTCGAGCAGACTGCGAGCTGCGCGGAAGTCGGGGCTCTGGTCGATTTCCTGGCGCACTCGACGCGCGGCATTATCCGTTAAGGCTGACTAGGATGGCAGAGGAACAACATTCTCACCAGTCCGCCAGCTTGCTTGGTCCCGGGCCGGTTATCGGCATGGTGGCCGGCGAGGCTTCCGGCGACATGCTCGGCGCGCACCTGATTGAGGCGCTTCGTAAGCAATTGCCAAATGCCCAATTTGTTGGAATTGGCGGCTCGAAAATGGTTGCGGTAGGGATGCAAACCTTGTTCCCGATGGAAAAGCTGGCGGTGCGCGGCTATATCGAGGTTTTGCGGCATTTTCGGGAAATACTGGGGATACGCAACAAGCTGATCCGCTACTTCCGGGAAAATCCCCCTGACGTATTCATCGGGGTCGATGCGCCGGACTTCAACCTGGCGCTGGAAAAAGCCTTGAAAAAGCGCGGCACGCCGACGATTCACTATGTCAGTCCGTCGATCTGGGCGTGGCGTGGGGAACGCATCCACAAGATTGCCAAGTCCGCTTCTCACGTCATGGCGATTTTCCCGTTCGAAAAGCCCTTGTACGACGCCATCAAGTTGCCGTGTACCTATGTCGGGCATCCGCTAGCCGACTTTTTGCCGGACTCGCCCAATCGTTTCGCCATGCGCGAGCAACTGCATCTGTCACAGGATGCTGTGGTTTTCGCCATGCTGCCGGGGAGTCGCCAGAGCGAGTTGCAATACATGGCGGAACTGTATATCCGCACCGCTCAGGAAATTGCCGCCGCCAAGCCCCATGTCCATTTCCTGGTGCCGTTGGTCAGTCGGGAAACCCGGAGTTATTTTGAGGAAATCCTGTATCGGCTGGGTGCGCAGGATCTTCCGCTTACCATTCTGTTCGGCCATGCCCACGATGCCATGATCGCCGCAGACGTGGTGCTGGTGGCATCCGGTACCGCGACACTGGAGGCCGCGCTGCTGGGGCGTCCGATGGTCATCACCTATAAAATGCCGCCGGCCTCCTACCGCATCATGAAGCGCAAGGGCTATCTACCCTATGTCGGTTTGCCGAATATCCTAGCGGGGAAATTCGTCGTGCCGGAAATTCTTCAGGATGACGCTACCCCGGAAAACCTAGCGCAAGCGCTGCTCAACGAAGTCAGCGACCCGGTGGTGGGGGTGAGGTTGGCTAACGAATTTGCCCGGATACGCCGCGAACTGAAGCAGGATACCGCTGAAAAAGCCGTGGAAGCGCTGTTGCCTTATCTGAAAGCGGGTCGTTGATGATCGGCTTGTTGATTTGCGGTGTCGACGAAGCGGGGCGCGGTCCGCTGGCCGGCCCGGTGTATGCCGCAGCGGTGATTTTGAACGATCAGCGTCCCATAGCGGGATTGCGCGATTCCAAGAAGCTCAGTGAAAAGAAGCGCACTTATCTGGCCGATGTGATTCGCCAGGAAGCACTGGCATGGGCGATTGCCCGTGCCGAGGTCGAGGAGATCGACCGTATCAACATCCTCCAGGCGAGCTTGTTGGCAATGCGCCGTGCCGTCGAGGCCTTGGCTCGGCAACCGGATCGCGCGCTGATCGATGGCTTGCATTGTCCGGTGCTGGCGATGCCCACCGAGGCCATCGTCAAGGGCGACGACAAGGTGGCGCAAATCGCCGCCGCCTCGATTCTCGCCAAAACGGCGCGGGACGAGGAGATGCTTAAACTGCATCGCGATTATCCGCAATATGGTTTCGATCGGCATAAAGGCTATGGCACTGCTGTCCATCTGGCAGCACTGCGGATTCACGGGCCTTGCCCGGCCCATCGCTTGAGCTTTGCGCCACTGCGTACCAGGGAGATGGATTTTTGACTAATGCGCTGTTGCTCCTTCATCTGTTGGGTGTCGTCGTGTGGGTCGGGGGGATGTTTTTCGCTCACATGGCATTGCGTCCTACTGCTGCGGAACTGCTTGATCCGCCGCAACGTTTGCCTTTGCTGCATGGCGTCTTCAGCCGGTTTTTTCCGTGGGTTTGGATATCGGTGATGCTGATTATGTCGAGCGGCGTGATTTTGATGGTGCTGCTGGGCGGATTCAAGGCCGCTTTACATATCCACGTGATGTTGGCAATCGGGTTGGTCATGTCGGGGATTTTTGCGTATATCTATTTTTTCCCCTACGCCGGACTCGGTCGCGAAACCGCTGCACGAAATTGGGCTGCAGCCGGGGTGGCGATGGCAAAGATTAGAAGGCTGGTAGGGATCAACCTGATCCTGGGATTGACCAATACCTGTGTGGCATTGCTGGGGCGAATGTTATAGTGTTTCCTGAAACCACAAATAGTTTATACAATAGCCGGGTTACGGCCCTTCAAAGAATAATAGAGGGGATTCCATTACCCTCGGGAGCAGGTTGAAATGTTCGTCATTATCGGTTGGCTTTTGGTAGGTGGCTCGGTTTTCGGCGGTTTTGCCATGGCGGGCGGACATCTCGCGGCGCTGTTTCAACCCATTGAGTTGCTCATGATCGGCGGAGCTGCAGGTGGCGCTTTCGTTGTTGGCAATAACAGCAAGGTCGTCAAGGCGACCATGAAAACCCTGCCGACCCTGTTCAAGGGGTCACCTTACAACAAGGCTTACTACATGGAACTGTTCGCGCTCCTGTATGAAATTCTCGCCAAGATTCGCAAGGAAGGCCTGATGTCAATTGAGGGCGATGTGGAAACCCCCGATTCCAGCCCGCTATTCTCGAAATACCCCTTGGTACATGGGGATCACCACGTGGTCGAGTTCATGGCTGACTACTTGCGTATCATGGTCGGTGGCAATCTCAACGCCTTCGAGGTGGAAAACCTCATGGACAACGAAATTGAAACCCACCACCACGAAGGTGCTGCTCCGGCGACCGCGCTGGCCAAGCTTGGCGACGGGATGCCGGCTTTCGGTATTGTGGCGGCGGTGATGGGGGTGGTGCATACCATGGAATCAGTGGGCTTGCCCCCGGCGGAGTTGGGGATTCTGATCGCTCACGCCCTAGTCGGCACGTTCCTGGGGATTTTGCTTTCTTATGGCTTCATAAGTCCACTTGCGGGCTTGTGCGAGCAAAAGCTGGAAGAATCGACCAAGGTATTCCAGACCATCAAGGTGACGCTGCTCGCCAGCCTGAATGGCTATGCACCGACGGTGGCGGTGGAATTTGGTCGTAAGGTATTGTTCTCGACCGAGCGTCCGGGCTTCCTTGAGCTTGAAGCACACGTTAAACAGAAGAAATAACCGCCACGCCCTAATCCCACTTCAGGAACCCGCGCATGAGCGACGATTCACAACGCCCCATTATCATCAAACGCAAGAAAGGCGGGCATGGCGGGGCGCATGGCGGCGCGTGGAAAATTGCCTATGCCGACTTCGTTACGGCGATGATGGCGTTCTTCCTGCTGATGTGGCTGTTGGGATCGACGACCAAGGCCACTTTGGAGGGGATTGCCGAATACTTCAAGAATCCCATGAAAGTCTCCAGTCGCGGCGGGGAGGGCGCAGGCGACGCGACCAGCGTGATTCGCGGCGGTGGCCTGGATATGACCAAATCGGCAGGGCAGATCAAACGCGGGGGGGAAAAAAGACAACCTCAATCGGTTACGCTTGCGGATGCCAAGGCCCAACAGGAAAAAGCTAAGTTGCGCGAGTTGAAGGACAAGCTGCAAAAAATGGTTGAGGGCGATACCAAACTTAACCAATTCAAGAAGCAGATTCTGATCGACATCACTTCGGAAGGCCTGCGTATCCAGATTGTCGACGAGAAAAATCGCCCCATGTTCGATATCGGACACGACCAACTCAAACCCTACACCAAAGAAATTCTGCGGGCCATCGGAAAAGTCCTTAACGATGTTCCCAACCGTATCAGTCTTACCGGGCATACCGATTCCACCCCGTATTACGGGGGGGAAAAAGGCTATAGCAACTGGGAATTGTCGGCGGACCGCGCCAATTCGTCGCGCCGCGAATTGATCTATGGCGGGATGGAGGAAGGCAAGGTGCTGCGCGTAGTCGGACTCGCCTCTGCGATTCCGTTCGACAAGGCCGATCTGCTCAATCCGGTCAACCGGCGCATCAGTATTATCGTACTCAACAAAATGACCGAAGAAGCGTTGACCGCCGAAAATAGCGCCAATGCCGGCGAAGAAAAAGCTGGCGCCGACGACAAGGTGACGGTCTCGAATGCCGCCGATGCGAAGGAATTGGCGTCCGTGCCCAAACAGGCTCTTGGCTCCAAGGAGGCGGCAAGTGCTCCGGCGGACGCCAAACATCATTGAGTGTTCCAGTGTGCTCGTGGCTTCCACGACATCCGTGCAAAGCCGTTTTCCTCCCTTCCTGACCGCGCTGGCAGCCCATGTGGCTGGGCTGGCAGCCGCATTGGCGCTGGCCGCTGGCGTAATGTTTGTCGCGGGGCGACCGCTCCTCTTGTTTCTCAACGCCGTATTCGAAGGTGGCGTGGCGGCTTATTTGTCGTTTCGCTGGGGGATGCGGCCTTGGTGGATACCTATCCAATTCCTGTTTTTTCCTCTGTTGCTGGTGCTTTTGTCCCTGCAAATCGCCCCGTCCTTTTTTCTGGGCCTCTTTCTTCTGATGGTGTCGGTTTACTGGAGCGTATTCCGTTCCCAGGTTCCTTTATACCTTTCCAGTAATCAAGCGTGGCAGGCAGTGGCGGGGATATTGCCGAAGCACGCCGGGGTGCGGATGATAGATTTGGGATCAGGGATCGGTGGCATGCTGAAATTTCTCTCGGGTGCTTGCGAGAACGTCGAACTTGTTGGAATCGAGGCGGCTCCGTTGCCCTTTTTCCTGGGATGGTTGCGGACGACGGGGAATCGCTGCCGCATGCGTTTCGGCAGTTTGTGGGATGTTGATCTGGCCGGGTTTGACGTGGCTTATGCTTATCTTTCTCCCGTTCCCATGAGCAGATTGTGGGAGAAGGTGAAAGAGGAAATGCATCCCGGCAGCCTGTTCATAAGCAATACCTTTGCCGTGCCGGATGTCATGCCGGCTGCAACGGTGCAGCTTGACGATTTCCATAAATCGACCTTGTACATTTACCGGATATAATGAGTATGATGCTTGCATATCAGCGGGTGCGATTTTATGAAAAGCCTTGAACAGTGGGTCGATGAAAGTTCCCTGGAGCAGTTGCCGGTGCTGCGCAGGACGGCCTTGTCAATTGCCTACCTAGCGAAAAATGCGGAGGGTCTGTCTGCCAATGATATTTCCGAAGTGGTGTTGCATGACCCCTTGATGACCCTCAAGGTGATCGGCTATGCCAATGGTCGCGTGCATGGTCGTTTCGGGGCGGAAATCGCGACGCTCCACAGCGCCGTCATCATGCTTGGGGTACCTCCTTTTTTCAAACATTTCGCTTCCCTGGCGAGTATCGAGGATATCCGCCCTGTGCATGACAAGGAGTCGGAGGGGCTGCTTACATGTCTGAGCCGTGCCCATCATGCCGCTTGGCAGGCCCGCGACATGGCGATTTTGCGGGCCGACATCAAGTCTGAAGAGGTGTATGTTGGAACCATGTTGCACGATATGGGCGAAATGGTCATGTGGTGTATCGCGCCCGACGCGATGCTGAAAATCCTCAAGGTGGTACGACGCCAGAAAGTCAGCCGGGAAGATGCGGAAAAAGGCATTCTGGGATTTACTCTGTGGGAATTTCAGCTGGCACTGGTGGCAAAGTGGAAATTGCCGGATTTGCTGCTGATGTTCATGGACAACAAAAATGCCACCAATTCCCGTGCCTTGATGGCGATCATCGGTGCGGCGCTGGCACGCCACGCTGCGGTGGGTTGGCATTCTCCCAAGCTGCTGGCCGACTACGAAGTGATTGCCGGGCAATTCAATTTCCCGACCGATGAAGTCATCGCGATAGTCCACCGGAATGCTCTTGTGGAAGGACGCCATTGGGAGGCTTTTCATGTGCCGCCCGCTGCCGCGTGGTTGCCGATGTTGCCGGGAGAATGGCCGGAGGAACCGGACGATGACGAAGCGCCGGGGCAGGCGGGCGGAGGCGTGTGCCTGATGCCGCATCCCGGCGAATTGCAACGGATCATGGATGAAATTACCGCCCATTTGAATGGCACACTTAACCTTCACGACATGCTGTCCCTGGTGTTGCAGGGGATGCATCAAGGTATCGGGCTGAATCGGGTGGTGTTTGCCTTGATGACGGCGGACCGCGCCGCAGTCAGGGCAAAATATGTGATGGGGGCGGACGAAGGCTCGCCGTTGCGGAATTTTCAATTCGACACCCGCACCCCACATCTCTTTTCCCGGTTGCTTACCAAGATGCAAAGCGTCTGGGTCAATGCGTCGAATGCCCCAAATTTTGCGGCTTTGTTGCCCGAACCGATTAGCGAAATGATTGGCGGAAAGGACGGGTTTTACGCCATGTCGATTTTTGTGCACGACAAGCCAATCGGCATGATGTATGCAGATCGTCGGCATGGACATTGCGAACTGGACGAGCAGTCTTACCAGGAGTTCAAGCGTCTTTGCCTACGGGCAGCCCAAGGCCTGAGCCACCTTGGGAAAAGATGATTTTCTTCTATTGTTAATACGCAATCCGATATCGGACAACTGACATGAGCGTAAATCAATTATGGTTCGTCAGGCATCAGGGTAAGGTGCTGGGGCAATTCCCCCTCAAGGAAATCCAGCAAGGTCTGGTTTCCGGTGAAATCGTCGTAAGCGACGAGATCAGCCCGGACCAATCGAACTGGTTGCCGCTTAGCCAGTTTCCCGGCTTATCCAGAGAAGAGCCGCCGCCGCAACCGTCAGAAGAACTCGATGAGGAATCTCGAAAATGGCATGAGGAACGCGTCAAGGCGGCTTTGCGCTGGGAGGCTGATCCGGCTCTGCACGCCCATCCCGGCCATTTGTCTCGTCCCAGTAAGCTTCTAAAATGGTTGAGCGCACTGCTTGCACTGGCTGCGGTGGTTGGTCTGGGGGGCTTCCTCGCTTGGCAATGGCAGGAAGCGGAAGTGGCCCCCCAGCCCCAGATGTTGATCGCAGCCCCCCTTCCGGCATGCGATAGCGCTGCAGGACCGAAAATCAACTGGGCTGGCTGCGATAAAAGCGGAACTTTGCTGCATGATGCCGACTTGAGCGGCGCCAAGCTGAGTGGAGCCAAGTTCAACAGTACCGATATGAGTAATAGCCGTCTGGGAGGGGCCAATCTCGCCGCTTCCGACTTGTCCTACGCTACCCTGAACGGGGCAAATCTTTCCGGGGCCAATCTAGAAGGGGCGAATCTCAATTTTGCCGAATTGCGCGACGCAGATTTGTCGCAAGCGAACCTGCGCAATGCCAATCTCGCCGATGCGGTGCTGGACGGGGCCAAACTTGACGGCGCGACCTGGGTCGACGGCAAGATGTGCGCTGTCGGTTCTCTGGGGCAATGCCTCTGAATGAAGCGGATCACTTCGCGCGATAACGCGCATTTCAAGCAACTGAAGAAACTCGCGCACTCGGCGCGGGAACGGCGCAAGGGCCAGCGGACGATACTCGACGGTACCCATCTGTTGACGGTCTATCTGGAGCGCGTCGGTATCCCAGAACGGGTGGCGGTCGCCGATTCGCGCCAGGACGCGCCGGAAATCGCCGGTCTGCTGCGCAATGTGCCTCCCGAAGTCATGCTGGTTCTGGAGGATTCGCTGTTTGCAGAAATTTCCACCGTGGAAACCGTTACCGGGATTGCTGCGGTGATTCCCATCCCGCTTCCGTCGGCTGGGGGGGTAGGGCAGTTCTGTCTGTTTCTGGAAGCCCTGCAAGATCCGGGAAATCTCGGCTCGATTCTGCGTTCTGCGGCCTCTGCTGGATGCGACAAGATTTATTTATCCCCGACCTGCGTGGATATCTGGTCCCCGAAAGTTCTGCGGGCCGGGATGGGGGCGCATTTCTACCTGTCCATCCTGGAAAACCAAGCGTTATGTGGGCTGGCGGCGGATTTTCCCGGCCAAGTGCTGGCGGCCGCACCAGGCGCAGAGCACACCTTGTTCGAGACGGATTTGCGCGGTGTCGTGGCATTCGCCATTGGTAACGAAGGTGGCGGCTTGTCGCCGGAGTTGCTTGCCGCGGCGACGCAAACCGTTGCCATTCCCATGCCGGGCGGAATGGAGTCGCTGAATGCCGCGGCTGCGACGGCAATCTGTCTGTTTGAAAAAGTCCGCCAGAGCTTAATACCCTAGCAGTCGCATCCCCTGATAAAAAACGAAGCTCAATAGCCAGGCCGCCGCTAACGGCCAAGCCAGGGCAAGGAGCGTAAAGGATAGACTCTTTGATTCGTTGCGCAGGGTGGCGATCGTCGAGAGACAGGGGGTGTAGATCAGGGTGAAGAGCATGAAACTGTATGCTTGCACCCAGTCCAATTGCTGTGCCATCGTGCCCATCAGCGCGTCACCGTCCAGTCCATAGATTACCGCCAGCGAACCGATCACAATTTCCTTGGCGACAAAACCGAAAATCAAGGCGATTGCCAATTGCTGGTTGATTCCGATGGGGTCGAGGAGCGGCGCCATGAAGCTGCCGATCATCCCGGCCCAGGTCTCGGCGCTGCCGGGGGCAGCATTTTGCGGGAAATGGGTGAGCAGCCAGACCAACACCACGCCGGCGATAATGAATTTGCTGGCGCGATCCAGGAAATGCCGGACTTCGTGCCAGCCGCGCAACAGCATCTGGCGCGGCGTGGGTAGGCGATAGGGCGGCAGTTCGAGGATGAACGGTTCGTCGTTGCGGAAATGCTTGCGAAACAGCAGGGCGGTCAGCAACGCCATCGCGAAACTGAACAGATACAGGCTGAATATCACCTTGGGGGCGGCTTGCGGCGTGAAAATCGCCGTGGTGATGAAGATGAAAACCTGCAGGCGCGCCGAGCACAGCGAGAACGGAATGGTCAGCATCGACAGGAGGCGCAGGGCACGCGAGCGCATCACGCGGGTGCCCATCAACGCCGGGACGTTGCAGCCGAAACCCAGCAGCATCATCACGAAACTCCGTCCGTCCAGGCCCAGGCGCGACATCAGCGCGTCCATCAGGAAAGCCGCGCGCGACAGGTAACCGGTGTCTTCCACCACCGCCATGAATAGGAAAAACAGGATGATGATGGGGACGAACGCAGCTACCGTGCCGACCCCGTTATAAATGCCGTCCACCGCCAAACCGTGCAGCCAGGGTGGGGCGGATGCGAGCAGGGGTTCGACGACGCCCGACTTGAATCCCTCCAGCAGCCAATTGACGCCATCCTGCAAAGGTTTGCCGAGGATGAAGATGGCCTGGAACAGCAGGTACATAATCAGGAAAAACAGCGGCAAACCCAACCAGGGGTGCAGCACAACTTTGTCCAGGCGTTCAGTCAGGGTATCCGAAAGCTGGGCGGGAATTTGAACCGCGTGACGGAGGAGCGCTTCGACGTCGTTTTCGATGCGGTCATCCGGCGCGAGATGCTCGCGAATCTTTTCGGGTGGGACGTTGCCGGCTTGATTCAGCGCATTGACGATCGATTGCTTGGCAAGTTCAAAGCCGTTTCCATACTTCGCGCTGAGCAGTGTTACGGGGATGCCCAGTTCGGCAGACATTTTCTCGGTGTCGATGCTGATTCCGAATTTTTTTGCCTCGTCGGCCATGTTGAGCAGCAGCACGCAGGGCAGGCCGAGTTGCGTAATCTGCAGAGCCAGTCCCAGCTGGCGCTCGATCTGGCTGGTATTGAGAATAATCAGAACCAGGTCGAGTGGGTTGTTTTCCAGGAAATGCCGGACCACCAGTTCGTCTTCGGAAAAGCCGTGGAGGTCGTAGATGCCCGGCAGATCGATAATTTCTGCCATAGCACCAGCCAGGGGAAGACGGGCGCTCAGTAGGTCTACGGTCACTCCAGGCCAGTTGCCAACCCGTGCGGACGCGCCGGTGATGCGGTTGAAAAAGGTGGATTTGCCGGTGTTGGGCATCCCCAACAGGGCAATGCGTTTCATGCGACGGGTTGGACTTCGATTTGCATGGCTTCGCGGCGCCGCATCATCACGTCGGTCGAGCCGATGCGGATGTGCAAAGGCCCGGCAAAACGGGCGTGGCGAATAACTTCGATACGCTTGCCGACCCTGAACCCGAGTGCGGCGAGGCGATAGAAGAGAGTCCGGTCACCCGTGTGCACGGCGGCTATAGTTGCAGACTCGCCTGGTTTCAGCATATCCAGATTGAGGGGGGCTGACATGGTGTGTGCTTTGTATTGAGAATGGTTCTTATTTTAGTGAAACTCAAGAATTTTGCAAGCTGTTTTGCCGGAAGCGAATTTGAAGTGAAGTCGCGTCAATTTCATTGAGGGCACTTCTATAAATTCCCGCCTTTCTGGATAATCTGAGTTATCGGTACAGCCACCTGTGACCACGCCATGCAAAACAGCCTGTTTGACCTACAGAATCGCTATGCCAGTCTCTCTGAGGCAGGCGACCCGCTGGAGCGGCTCAACGCCGTGATCGACTGGGAGA
>Ga0208371_1000035_pt1 | contig 116898 bp, 82 predicted proteins | sample SubbioCR12Aug_1A_FD_184827 | JGI IMG/M metagenome (GOLD analysis project Ga0208371, IMG submission 184827) | Serpentinite rock and fluid subsurface biosphere microbial communities from McLaughlin Reserve, California, USA - CR12Aug_1A (SPAdes) | ecosystem: Environmental > Terrestrial > Deep... | reverse complement strand
TCTCTTGCAGAGTGCCGCCGCAGGTATTGGTCGCGGCGGGATTGGCCGCCAGCGTCAGGGCCAGCGGAAAGGTATCGGTCAAGTTGACGGCGGTTATCGACGCCAGGGTACGGTTGCGGATTTTCAAAGTCAGGGTGGAAATCCCGCCCTGCGCCACCGTGGTGGGACTGAAGCTCTTGGTCACCGCCACCGAGGAAACCGACGCCACGTTGAGCGCGGTCGGCGTCGGGCTGGCGGAGGGATTGACGACGTTGCCGCCGGGTCCGGTGCCACTGCCCCCCACGCCATGGGTTCCGTCCCAAGCGGGAATCTGGTTGGTAAAGGTCCGTCCGAGCGTTGCCGAGGCGGGCAAACGCGCCTTGAACGTGATAGTACAGGTTCCGGCAGCCGAGCCGCTGCCCTGGGCCACGGTACCGCCGCTCCACATCAGCCCGGCATCCCCGTCGGCGGGCGCCAATCCGGTGGTCGTCCCGGTCGCATCGGTGCCGGTCCAGGTTCCCCCGCTACACCCCGCCGACAAGGTCGGGGTTCCGCCGCCCTCCAGCACCATCTGATCGCCGCTGGTCAAGGGCAGGACGTCCAGGAAGGAAACGTTGGTTACCGGCGCGCCCGACCAGTTGCTGATGGTCACGGCAAATTGGGTCCACTGCCCCGGTGCCACGTTTTGGATGGTCACCGTCTTGGCCACGGTCAACTGGGCATTGACGGCCAGGTTGGCGCTGACCGCAGCATGGTGATGCCCGGCGGGATTCGTCACGGCATCGGCGCCGATGGTGTTGGTGCTGGTGCCATCGATGTTCGAAGTCACATAAGCGGTAATCACGCACTTGCCGAGCGCCCCCGATTTCGGGCCGGCAATCGCACCGGCAAGCCGGAGACTGGTGCTGCCATTGGTCAGCGGCGCATTCGAGGTATCGCTCAGCGTGCCGTTGGCCGCGCCGGCGCCGTCGCAAACCACGGCGGGATTAGCGGTTGCGCCATGCGCCGTATCCAGGATGGTCATGCCAGCCGGAAAAGCATCGTCCATGCCGGTAATCGGCAAGGTATTGGCAGTGCTGTTGTTGGCGATGGTCACCGTCATCAGCGAAGGCTGGTTGGCCGGAATGGTGGTCGGGTTGAAACTCTTGGTGACCGCTATCGGCGTATTGACCGTCAAACTCTGGTTGAATCCGGGGCTGGTCAGGCCGCGGCTATTGCCGATGGCCCCCGCCGCCATGGTGTTGGTGAAGCTCTGGGAGGTGCCGGTGACGGTCGGCACTACCACCTTGGCGCTGAAAGTACACGAACCGCCGGCGGGAATGGTGCCGCCGCTAAGGGTGAGCGTATTGGCGCCCGCCGTGGCCGTCACCGCACCGCCGCAAGTATTGGCGGCACTGGGCGTGGCGGCCACCACCATGGTGCCCGGCAGGGTATCGACCACGCTGGTCAAGGGAATGGTCGCCCCCGCATTGGGGTTGGTCAGGGTAATCGTCAGGGTGGTTGGATCACCGGCAACTGCGGGGGAAGGCGAAAAACTTTTGGCACCGGTGGGGTTTTGCAGGGCATTGACAGACAAGGTGGCGTTTGCCGAAGTCCCATTCCAGACGTCGACGCCGTTTTCCTTGGCGGTATAACCGGCGGTCGCGCCGTCCGGGGTGGTGTTGGCGGGGATGTTGGGGATATGGTTGCCGGCGACGATGGAGGTCACGTCGACTTGGAACGTGCAACTCCCGTCCACCGTACCGTTGTTGGCGGGAATCGTCCCGCCGCTCAGCACCAGCGTGGAGGTACCGGCGCTTGCCGTCACCCCGCTGAATCCGCAGTTATTGGAAATCGCCGGAGTAGCGGCGATGGTGATCTGCGCCGGAAACAACACCGTCACCTTGGCGGAGGTCAACTGCACCGACGAGGTATTGGCAATCGTGATCTTGTAGTGGGAGATGTCGCCGGGGTTGATGGTGGCCGCGGTAAACTGCTCGTTGATGGTGGTGGTCGCCAAGGCCATCTGCGCGCTCCCCGCCAGAGATAGCGCTACCAGGCATCTCGCCAGGGATCGAAATGCACCCGACTTCGCTTTAACCAATCGCATCATCCAGCCAAACATATTCACCCCTTATAATCAAACCATTAATTGAATATTAATTCCATTTTTTCAATATGTTACAAAGCGGCGCGCATAGTAATCCCACACCAATAGAATTGATACTCACGAATCCTCACGAAAATCCACCAGCGTTTGTCGCATCGGGATATTCCGGCCAAACCGGCGAAACTCGCGAAGACGTTGCTTCTCATGGCCACGCCATGAGTTCCCACCGCGGAATGCCACTTGAACAAAAAATGCCCTACATCAACAAATAAATGACTTACGGGCAAACCTTCAATCAACTAGAATCTTCACTCAGGCTCGACTAAGCCACATACTCGGGCTTTCAAGAATAATTGACCCAGACCTCAGGGGGCTTCATGCTGGACTCGCTCGACTTCACCCAAAAGGCCACGGTGCTCGTGGTCGACGACACCCCGGACAATCTTTCCCTGATGTCCGGTCTGCTCAAGGATCTCTACAAGGTCAAGGTCGCCAGCAACGGCGAGAAGGCCATCAAGATCGTGGAGGGCGACAGCCCGCCCGACCTGATCCTGCTCGACATCATGATGCCCGGCCTGTCGGGTTACGACGTCTGCCAGCACCTCAAGGGCAATCCGGCGACGCGCGACGTTCCGATCATCTTCCTCACCGCCATGACCGCCACCGAGGACGAAAAGCGCGGCTTGGAGATGGGCGCGGTGGACTACATCACCAAGCCGGTCAGCCCGCCCATCGTCATGGCGCGGGTGGCGACCCAGCTCAAGATCAAGGCCGCCGCCGACTTTCTCAAGGACAAGAATCAATACCTGGAACAGGAAGTCGCCAAACGTACCCGCGAACTGGCGGCGATCCAGGACGTGACCATCCTCGCCATGGCCTCGCTGGCGGAAACCCGCGACACCGACACCGGCAACCACATCCGCCGCACCCAGTATTACATCAAGGCGCTCGCCGAGCGTTTGCGGGATCATCCGCGCTTTCGTTCCTATCTGACCAAGCAGACCATCGATATGATCTTCAAGTCGGCGCCGCTGCACGATATCGGCAAGGTCGGCATCCCCGACCGTATCCTGCTGAAACCGGGGCGTTTCGAACCCGAAGAGTTCGAGATCATGAAGACCCACACCACCCTCGGTCGCGACGCCATCCAGCACGCCGAAAGCCAACTCGGCATGGACGTGGAGTTTCTCAGGCTCGCCAAGGAAATCGCCTACAGTCACCAGGAAAAGTGGGACGGCAGCGGTTATCCGGAAGGCACCGGCGGCGACGACATTCCGATTGCGGCGCGCCTGATGGCGGTCGCCGACGTCTACGACGCGCTGATCAGCCGGCGCGTGTACAAGGAGGGGATGCCGCACGAACAGGCGGTGCAGATCATCGCCCAGGGCAAGGGTAGCCATTTCGACCCGGACGTGGTGGACGCTTTCCTGGAAATCACCGAAGAATTCCAAACCATCGCGGGGCATTTTTCCGATTCCGACCAGACCATGGCCGAAAAAGCCCGGCAACTCGAACAGGCCAAGGGCCAAGTCCCCTGACCTGACTCCGCCTGCGACGGCACCCAGAACCCGCCGCATTTTCCGATCGGGAGTTCCCCATGTTAGTTGGTCTGAGAGAGAAAGCCCTAGCCCTTCTGGCGGCGGGGATGGTCGTGGTCGGTGGCGCCACCCTGCTGCTGGTCCAGTCGCTGGAAGAGCGGGTCAAGCTCGACTTGACCCGCTCCGCGGCCGAGCGCTACGTGCAACTGCACAAGGAGAAGACTCTCGGCGGCATCCAGGGCGACCTGGCGCTGGCGCGCAAGATGGCCGATTCCGAAGCGTTGCGCGCCTGGGTGCGCAACCCGCACGATGCGGCGGTGATGCCGCCGGCCATGCGTGAACTGGCCAGCTTCCTGAACGCTTATTCGCGGCATATCGCCTTTCTCTCCTCGACCTCGGAAATGGCGTTTTATTTCGTCGACGCCAAGGCGCTCGCGGGCGGCGACAAGGTACCGATCAAACCGACCGAAACGCTATCCCGGGACGACAAGGACGATGGCTGGTTCTTCGAGACGCTGGCACAGCCCGAACCCTACATTTTCAACGTCGACTACAACGACACCCTCAAGATGACCGGGCTATGGATCAACGTCGTCATGAAAGAGCGTGGCGAAGCGATCGGCGTGGTCGGCACCGGCATCGACCTCAAGCAGTTCATCGAGTCCTTCGTCAAGGCTCAGGACGCCGGGGTCACGGCGATGTACATCAACGACAACGGGATCATCCAGGGCCACGCCGACGCCTCGCTGATCGCGCTCAACGCCGTCGACAAGGACAAGGTGCCGGCACGTTCCCTGGTCTGGAACCACCTGAGCAAGGCCGCCGACCGTGAGGCGTTGCAGAAAGCTATGGCAGCGGTGAAGTCCGGCGGCAAAACCAGCGACGTGGTAACGCTCGACATCGACGGCAAGCGCCAGGTCGTCGCAATCGCCTACATCGCTCCGCTCAAGTGGTACAACCTGGCCGCTTTCGATGCTTCCGCCTCAATCGGCGCCCACCAGGCATTGCCAATCCTCGGGGTGCTGCTGCTGGCCCTGCTGGGCATCGGTTCGCTGGTCCTGGTGCTGGGCAACCGCATGATCCTGGCGCCCTTGCGCCAACTTGCCGTAGGGACGCACCGCATTGCCGAAGGCGATTACGAGGTACGCCTGGAGGAAAAACTCAACGACGAGATCGGCGACGTGACGCGCGCCTTCAACCTCATGGCCGCCCGGCTGGCGGACAGCCGACGCCTGATGAAATCGAATCTCGCCACCATCTCCGCGGAGTTGCAACGCGCTTCAAGCTTCGCCGAACTGTCCCAGACTTTTTTCACCAGCGTGGCGCCGCTGCTGGAACTGGGCCAGGGCAGCTTCTACCGCCTCGATGGCGAGCACGGCTGCCTGCGCCTATGCGGCGGCTACGCCCGCGGCGGCATCGATCTCGACGCCACCATCACTTTCGGCAGCGGGCTGGTGGGTCAATGCGCCCTGGAACAACACGCCATCGCCATCGACAACCCGCCCGCCGACTATCTGCGGATCGGCTCGGTACTCGGTGCCGCGCCGCCTCGGGCGATCCTGCTGCTGCCCCTGGTCAGCACCCACACCCTGCTCGGCGTGATCGAACTCGCGTCGTTTCGCGCCTTCCGCGACGAGGACCGCACCCTGCTCGACGACCTGCTGCCAGTGGTGGCGATGTGCATGGAAATCATCGAGCGCAACAACCGCACCCAGGCATTGCTCACGGCCACCCAGGAGCAGAAAAGCAAGCTCGAAGCCAGTGAAAAGCAGGTGCGTTTCATGTTGGAATCCAGCCCGGTCGCAGTGCGGGTGATGAACATCGAGTCCGGCAAACTGCTGTTCGCCAACCCTTCCTACGCCCGCATGTTCCATGCCGCGCTGAATCAAATGGTCGGCTGCGATCCGCGCCAGTTCTACCAGAACCCCGACGATTTCGAGGAAATCTCGCTGCGCGTCAACGAGGGAGAAAACCTCCACAATCTCCCAGTTGGGCTGCGGACGCTCGATGGCGACGACATCTGGGTGTTGGCCTCCTACATCCACATCACCTACGAAAGCGCACCGTGCATCCTGGGCTGGTTCTTCGACGTGACCGAAATGCGCCGTGCCCGTGAACTGGCCGAGGACGCCACCCGGATGAAGTCGGATTTCCTGGCCAACATGAGCCACGAAATCCGCACCCCGATGAACGCCATCATCGGCATGGCGCATCTCGCCCTGAAAACCGACCTGACGCCGCGCCAGCGCGATTACCTGAAGAAAATCCAGGGCAGCGGCCAACACCTGCTGGGCATCATCAACGACATCCTGGATTTCTCCAAGATCGAAGCCGGCAAGCTCGCCGTCGAGCACGTCGATTTCGAGCTCGACAAGCTGCTCGACAACGTCGCCAACCTGCTCACCGAAAAAACCAGCGCCAAGGGCCTGGAACTGGTGTTCGACATCGCCCCCGACGTACCGCGCAACCTGATCGGCGATTCGTTGCGAATCGGCCAGATTCTCATCAACTACGCCAACAATGCCGTCAAATTCACCGATGCCGGTGAAATCGACGTGGTCGCCCGGGTCGTCGAACGCAACGAAAGCGACGTTCTGGTGCGTTTCGACGTCAAGGATACCGGCATCGGCCTCACCCCCGAACAAATCGGCCGCCTGTTCCAGAGCTTCTCGCAGGCGGACACCTCGACCACCCGCAAGTACGGGGGGACCGGGCTGGGCTTGGCAATCTCCAAGAAGCTCGCCGAACTGATGGGCGGCGCGGTGGGCGTCGAGAGCGAGTACGGCAAGGGCAGCACCTTCTGGTTCACCGCCCGTCTCGGCATCGGCCAGGCCAAGGTGCGTTCGCTGCTGCCCGACCCCGACCTGCGCGGCAGACGAGTGCTGGTGGTGGACGATAACGAAAGCGCCCGTAGCGTGCTCAACGATATGCTCGCCAGCATGACCTTCGAAGTCGGCGACGCGAACTCAGGCGCTGCCGCGCTCGACGCGATCAAGCGCGGCGCGGCCAGCGGCAAGCCCTATGAAATCGTATGGCTGGACTGGCGGATGCCCGGCATGGACGGCATCGAAACGGCACAAAGGATCAGGGAACTCGGCCTGGTTCCGCCTCCTCATCTGGTCATGGTGACGGCCTTCGGCCGCGAGGAAATCATCAGTCAGGCGACCAGCGCGGGTATCGAGGACGTGCTGATCAAGCCGGTCAACCCTTCGGTGCTGTTCGACACCGCCATGCGCGTGCTCGGCGGCGTGCAGGAAGGGAAACGCGAAGCCGGCGACGCGCCCTCGCTGCTGGTGGAAAGCCTCGCCACCATTAATGGCGCGCGCATCCTGCTGGTGGAGGACAACGACCTCAATCAGGAAGTCGCCAGCGAACTGCTCAAGGACGCCGGCTTCGTCGTGGACATTGCCGACAACGGCAAGATCTCCGTCGAGATGGTACAGCGCACCGCCTACGATCTCGTGCTGATGGACATGCAAATGCCGGTGATGGACGGGGTCACCGCCACCCAGGAGATTCGCAAACTGCCGGGATACGCCGAACTGCCGATCGTCGCCATGACCGCCAACGCCATGCAGCAGGACAAGGACCGCTGCCAGGAAGCGGGAATGCAGGATTTCATCACCAAGCCCATCGAGCCGGATCAGTTGTGGGCCACCCTCATCAAATGGATCAAGCCGCCCGAGAGCGGCGAGACGCCCGTCCCGACGCCGACCGCGCAGCCCTCCGCACCCGCCGCGCCGGCCAACGACCTGCCCAGCGGAATCGCCGGCCTCGACGTGGAATCCGGCCTGCGCCGGGTGCTCGGTAAGAAGTCGCTGTATCTTTCCATGTTGCGCAAGTTCGTTGCCGGCCAGCGCGCCGCACCTGCAGAAATCCGCGCCGCGCTCGATGCGCAGGACTGGGACACCGCGCAACGCCTGGCGCACACCGCCAAGGGGGTGGCCGGCAACATCGGTGCCGGCGCGATGCAGGAACTCGCTGCCGCCCTGGAACTGGCGCTCAAGGAACGCCGCCCGCGCCCCGAAACGGATGCGGCGCTGGCCCGACTCGCCACGCCCCTGGCTGCGCTGATCGAAGCCATCCAGGCGCAATTGCCTGAGGAAGCCGCCAAGGCGCAAGTCGCTGTCGATCTCCCGGCGCTGCGCGAAACTTGCGCCAAGCTGGCAGCACTGCTGGCCGACGACGACTCGGAAGCCGGCGACCTGCTCGACCAGCACGCCGACTTGCTCAACACTGCCTTCCCCACCCACTTCCGCCGTATCGACGACGCCGTGCGGGGATTCGATTTCGAAGCGGCCCTGGCCGCGCTCCAGGAAGCCGCCGTCGAGCGCGGCATCGAGGTGCCCACATGAACCGGATCGCAAAATTCGTCTCAACCCGAACCACCACCGCCTGGATACTGGCGATTCTGGCATCCATCGCCATCGGGGTGGCCGCCGGCGAGGTCGCGCGTCTCGCCGGGGAACGCACGCGCCTGTCATTGCTGCAAACGGAAGCGGACCGCGGCAGCCTCGACATGATGTCGCAAACCTTGAGTGGCAACATGATGGGTGCGCTGGGACTGCTCGGCCTGGTCGAGCGCGACATCAAACAGGAAGCGCGCGGGCGCATCGCGCCGAACGACCCGGATATCGTGGCGCTGCTGGAAAGCGTCGGGACCGCCCACGGCGCGAACGGCACCTTCCTGGTCGGCGAGAACGGCGTCGTCAACTCGTCCTGGGACAGCACCGGCAAGCCCTCGACCGGCCTCGACGTGAAATTCCGCCCCTATTTCCAGATGGCCAAGAAGGGCAAGGAAAGCATTTACGCAGCCGTCAGCCTGGCGACCGGCAAGCGCGCGCTGTATTTCGCCGCCCCCTTGTACGGCGGGACCAAGGCCGACTCGCCGACCGTCGGCGCGGTGGTGGCGCGCACCAACCTGGAACGGGTGGACAAGCTGCTTGCCGGGCGGGCCAGCATTGCGCTGCTGCTTTCCCCGCAGGGCGTGGTGTTCTCCAGCAGCCGCCCGGAATGGATCGGCCACCTCGCCGCCCAACCCACTCCCGAAAGCATCAAGGCGATTCGCGACCTGAAACAGTTCGGCACCATGTTCGACAACAAGGAACCGCCGGTATTGCCGATAGCCGTCGCCCCCGGCATCACCGAAGTGGACGGGAAACGCCATGCCGTCGCGCACGCCAAGTTGCAATGGAACGACCCCTATGGCGAGTGGACCATGATCTTGCTGGAAGACCTGACGCGCACGGCACCCATGGCCGAGCGCGTCTGGATCGGCGTGGGATGCGGATTGGGCATCCTGCTGCTGGGTATCCTGATTCTCCAGTTGCTGCGCGGCCACCATGCTCAAATCGCCGCCGCCCAGCAGTTGCGCCTGAATGCCGAGCAGCAGGAAGCGCTGGCGCTGCGCAAATCCCGGCTGGCCGAGGCCTCGCTGAAGCTCCAGCAGGCGATGACCACGGCAACGCTGGCGCAGACCTTCCTCGACGAGGCCAACCGCCTGATCGGCGTATTGCAAGGTGCGCTGTACGTCGTCGAAGGGGAAGGCGAAGCGCGGTATCTGGCCCTGGCGGGAGGCTATGCCTGCTCGTCCGATCTGCCGGCGCACGTATCGTTCGGTGACGGCCTGCTCGGCCAGTGCGCGGTGGAATGCCGGACGATCCTGGTCGAAACTCCGCAAGAAGGCTATTGGCGGGTTTCCTCGGGACTCGGCGGCAGCCTGCCGCGGATGGTGGCGATCCTGCCGATCCTGCGTAACGAAACGCTGCTCGGGGTGGCCGAGATGGCGGCGCTGCGGCTGCTGGACAAAGACGAACTGGGAATTTTCGAAGATCTGTTGCCCCTGGTGGCGCTCAATCTGGAAATCCTCCAGCGCAACCGGCGCACCGAGGAAATAGCCGCTTCCTCGCTCGCCACCGAGCGCGAACTGGCGCGTATGGGCGAAATGGAGCGCTTCAACCGCCTCGCGCAAGGCCGCGAGCAGCGCGTCCTGGAACTCAAGCGGGAGGTCAACCGCCTCGCCGCGTCGCTGCATCGAGCAGCGCCCTACGAATCCGCCGAGATTGCCGACCGGCATGGCGAGAGCGCCGCTATCGGCGCCGAACTAGCCGTCCAGCCCGCGGAACCAGGTGGTGACGAACCGCTTGCGCTGGACAACCTGGTGGATATCGACGAACTGCAAACGCTGGTGACTCATTTCTGTGAAGCGGTGGGCATCGCCGCCGCGATCATCGACCTGCAAGGCAAGGTGCTGGTTTCCGCACGCTGGCAACGAGCTTGCACCGATTTCCACCGGGTCAATCCCGATACCTGCGCGCGCTGCATCGAAAGCGACACGCAACTCGCAGTGCACCTCCAGGACGGACAGGACTTCACCCTATACCGTTGCAAGAACGGCATGACCGATTGTGCCTCGCCGATCATCGTGGAAGGCCAGCACCTCGCCAACGTCTTCATCGGGCAATTCCACGCCGGTGCTCCCGACCTGGAATTCTTCACTCGCCAGGCCGAACAGTTCGGCTTCGACCGGGAAGACTATCTGGCCGCCATTTCCGCGGCGCCGGTGCTCGACGAAGCACGCCTTCCCGCAATCCTCGGCTTCCTCAGCGGATTCGCGCGGATGGTGGCTTCGCTGTCCCTGCAACGGCAACGCGCCGACGAGGCGCAGCAGAAACTTAGCCAGAATGCCGTAATCATCGAGCGCGAACGCCTCGCCGCCATCAGCCTGGCGGAGGATGCCGAACTGGCGCGCCGCGCCCTCGAAACCCGCCAATCGGAACCGCAGCCATGAACCGTCTGATCCGCATACTCGAAAAACGCCGGCTGGCCACCAAGCTGCTGCTGGGGTTCGCCGCCATGCTGCTGCTCTCCCTTGCCTTGGGGGTGCATAGCATCCTCAACCAGCGCGCCCTCAACGTGGGAATTCAGCAGCTTTATGAAAACGAACTGTTGGGCGTTTCGGGAATCGAGGAAGCCCGCATCCATTTCGCCAGGATGGGACGCGCCTTGCGCCAGGCCATCCTGGCACCCAACGAGGGGGAGCGCAACGCGGCGCTCAAGCAACTGACCGACGCCGAAAGCGCGGTACGCAAGGAAATCGAAGCCTCGCGCAGCCGCATTTTCCTGGAAGAGAACAAGAAAAACCTGGTCAGATTCGAAGCGCGCTTCGCGACCTACACGCGCAACGTCGAGCAGTCGCTGGCATTGCTCAGGAAGAACGATTTCCGCCCGGAAGCGGCAATCGCCTACGTTTCCACCGCGGAATTCCAGCGCACCGGACAGGAAACCGACGACGCGCTGGAAGACATCGTGCGCTTGAAGCAGGAAAGCACCCGGGAAGCCGCCCAGCACGCGCAAGCCTTCGCCGAGGAAGGCACGCGGATGACCGCCATTCTGCTGGGTAGCGGCACCCTGCTGGTGGTGGTGTTCGGTGCCTTGATCGGCCTGTCGATCCGCCGTCCCACCGAGCACATCCGCGAAGCCGTTAAGCAACTGGCCGCCGGTCAACTCGACGTAACGGTGCCCTACGCCGACCACCCCAACGAAATCGGCGATCTGGCGCGCGCCGTCGCGGTGCTGCAAAACGAAGCGCGCCAGATGGACGCCCAGCGCTGGATCAAAACCCACCAGGCGGCGCTCTCCGCCGAATTGCAGGAAGCCGCCAGCTTCGCCGATCTGGCGCGCAAGCTGCTTTCGGGATTGGCGCCGCTTCTCAAGATCGGCCACGGCGTTTTTTATATCTACGAGGAAGAACCGCGCCGCTTGCGCCTGCTGGGCAGCTACGCCTACCGCGAGCGCAAGCAGCTCAACCAGTATTTCGCCCTCGGCGAGGGGCTGGTGGGGCAATGCGCCCTGGAAATGACCCCGATTGTCATCAGCGAGCCGCCGCCGGATTACGTCCACATCGGCTCCAGCCTCGGCGCGGCGACACCGCGCACCATCGCCGTGCTGCCGGTAATCCGCAACGACAAGCTGCTGGCGGTGATCGAACTGGCGACCTTCGAGGTTTTCGACGCCAACCAGCAGGCGCTGCTCGACGGCCTGATGCCGCTGCTGGCGATGAGCCTGGAAATCCTGGAGCGCAACGTGCGCACCCGCCAATTGCTCGAAGAAACCCAGCGCCAGGCCGAAAGCATGGAAAAGCAGGCCTCCCAGTTGGAGGAACAGGCGGTCGAACTGGAAGCCCAACAAGGTGAACTGAAAGCCACCGAAGCCTGGTATCGCGGCATCATCGAATCCGCCCCGGACGGCATGCTGGTGATCGACCGGCACGGCACCATCATTCTCGCCAACCCGCAGATCGAAACCATGTTCGGCCACGGCATCGGCGAACTCCCCGGCAACCCCATCGAAATCCTGGTGCCGCCCGCGATACGCGAGGAACACGTGGGCTGGCGCGACGCTTTCATTGCCGACAGCAAAACCGGCCGGGCCAACCGGGAATTGCGCGGCGTCCGCCCCGATGGCTCGGAGTTTCCGGCCGAGGTCGGCCTGTCCAAGTTACCCGATGTAGGGGGACGCGGCCTGTGCGTGTGCGCCTCGGTGCGCGACATCACCGAACGCCAGCAAGCCGCACAGCACCTGTCTGCCCTGGAAGAACGCAGCCGCATGATTCTCAGCTCGGTCAGCGACGGCATCGTCGGGCTCGACCTGGACGGACGGATGACCTTCACCAATCCAGCCGCCCCAGCCATGCTCGGTTTCAACGAAGCTGAAATGCTCGGTGAACGCATCCATTCCCTGGTCCACCACCACTACCCAGACGGCCGCGAATTCCCCCGCGAGGAATGCCGCATGTACCGCACCACCATCGACGGACAAGCGCGCACCGTGGACGATGAAGTGCTGTGGCGCAAGGACGGCAGTCCGTTCCCGGTCGAGTATTCGACCACCCCGGTACACAAGGATGGCGCACTGGTCGGCACGGTGGTGACCTTCCGCGACATCACCGAACGCAAACAGGCGCAGGCGGAAGTCCTGCGCGCCAAGGAAATCGCCGAGGAGGCCACCAAGACCAAGAGCGACTTCCTCGCCAACATGAGCCACGAAATCCGTACCCCGATGAACGCCATCATCGGCATGTCGCATCTCGCCCTGCAAACCCAGCTCGACAAGCGGCAGCGCAACTACATCGAAAAGGTCAACCGCGCCGCCGCCAACCTGCTCGGCATCATCAACGACATTCTCGACTTCTCCAAGATCGAGGCCGGCAAGATGAGCATGGAGCGCATCGACTTCCGCCTGGAGGACGTGATGGACAACCTCGCCAACCTGGTGGGGATGAAGGCCGAGGACAAGGGCCTGGAACTGTTGTTCAACGCCGCCCCCGACGTGCCCACCGCGCTGGTCGGCGATCCGCTACGGCTCGGGCAGATCCTCATCAATCTGGGCAACAACGCGGTGAAATTCACCGATGCCGGGGAAATCGTGGTTGGTGTCGAAAAAGCGGCGGACCATCCCGACGGCGTGGACCTGCACTTCTGGGTCAAGGATTCCGGCATCGGCATGACCCCCGAGCAGTGTTCCAAGATGTTCCAGTCGTTCAGCCAGGCCGACGCCTCGACCACCCGCAAATACGGGGGCACCGGACTGGGGCTGGCGATCTCCAAGAACCTGGTGGAAAAAATGGACGGGCGCATCTGGGTGGAAAGCGAGGCGGGCAAAGGCTCGACCTTCCATTTCCACGCCCGTTTCGACGTGCAGGCCGAACCCATGGCGCGGCGGGTATTCCGCGCCGAAGAACTGCTTGGCGTGCGGGTGCTGGTGGTAGACGACAATGCCTCGGCACGCGAGATCCTGTCCGGCATGGCCCGCAATTTCGGGCTGGAGGTCGACGTGGCCGGGGACGGCCAGCAAGCCCTGGCGATGATCGGCGAGGCGGAACGGAAAGAACTCCCCTACGATCTGGTGCTGATGGACTGGAAGATGCCGGTGATGGACGGCGTCGAAACCATGCTGCGCCTGCAGGAAGAACAACTGGCGCGAGTGCCGGCGGTCATCATGGTGACCGCCTACGGGCGCGAGGAGGCTCTGGGTTCCGCCGAGCAACGCGGGGTGGAACTCAAGACCGTGCTGACCAAGCCGGTGACCTCCTCGACGCTACTCGAAGCCATCGGCGAGATGCTGGGCAAGGGGCTGGTCGCAGATGATCGCGTCCACGACAAGGTTGATCGCGGCGCTACCGCCATGGATAGCCTCAAGGGTGCGCGGGTGCTACTGGTCGAGGACAACGATATGAACCAGGAACTGGCCAGCGAACTGCTTGGCCAGGCCGGCATGGAAGTGGTGATCGCCAACCACGGCCAGGAAGCGCTCGATATCCTGGCACGCGACGCCCGCTTCGACGGGGTGCTGATGGATTGTCAGATGCCGGTGATGGACGGCTACACCGCCACCCGCGAAATTCGCAACAACCCGGCCTTCAAGAATTTACCGATTATCGCCATGACCGCCAACGCAATGGCCGGCGACAAGGAGAAGGTAATGGAAGCCGGGATGAACGACCACATCGCCAAACCGCTCGACGTCGAGGAAATGTTCGCCACCCTCGCCAAATGGATCAAGCCCGCCGGCACAGCCCCCGCCAGCAGCGCGCCTGCCCCGGCGGCGGCGCAGGGCGGCCTGCCCACCCTGCCCGGCATCGACATCAAGGCGGGACTCGCCACCACCATGAACAACGAAAAGCTCTACACCCGCCTGTTGGTGAAATTCCGCGACGGCCAGAGCAATTTCGCCGCATTGTTCCGCGCCGCCCAGGCCGATGCCGACCCCACCGCAGCGGCGCGCGCCGCCCATACCCTCAAGGGTACCGCCGGCAACATCGGCGCCAAGGGCGTACAAGCGGCAGCGGGAGAACTGGAATCCGCCTGCAATCAAGGTGTTCCCACAGAGCGCATCGACGAACTGCTTAACCATGTCCTCGCCGAGCTGGCGCCGCTTATCGCCGGCTTGGCGCAAGTTGAAGGAGCGGAACCGCTTGCCGTGGAAGCACCGGGGACAACGTCGGTCGACCGGGCACGCCTCACCGGGTTGCAGGAAAAACTCAAGGCCCTGCTCGCCGACAGCGACACCGAAGCCAGCGACGTACTCGACGAACTCCGGGAACTCGCCAAGGGCACGCCGCTGGCAGCCAGCCTGAAGAAGGTTGCCGATGCCATAGCGGCCTACGACTTCGACGCGGCGCTGGAAGCCCTGGGCTGATCGCCACGCCAGTCCCCATGACACCCGCTCCAGGCAGCCACAGACTCTACGTGGCGGGCATCGGCGCTTCCGCCGGTGGGCTGGAGGCGATGTTGCCGCTATTCGCCCAGTTGCCTGCGACCGGCCGAATCGCCTACGTGGTCGCCCAGCACATGGCGCACGACGCCCACAGCGAGCTGGTGGCCCGCCTGATCGGACGGGAATCCCGGCTGCCCCTGGCCGTCGCCCGCGACGGCGAAACACTCCAGGCCGACCGGGTTTACCTGGTTCCCGCCGGCAAGGACGGCGTGGTGCTCGGCAACGCCCTGACCCTGCAAGAACCTTCCCCGCAATTTCTGTCCCACCCCTCGATCAATGCGCTGTTCGCCTCGCTCGCCCACACCTACCGGGACAACGCCATCGGCATCGTGCTTTCCGGCACGGGATTCGACGGCGTCGCAGGCTGCCGGGCAATCAAGGCTGGCGGCGGACTAACCTTCGCCCAGGATCCCGGCGAGGCCAAGTTCAACGGTATGCCGACGGCGGCAATCGAAGCCCGCCTGATCGACCGGGTACTCCCGGTGGCAGCCATCGGCGGCGCGTTGGCGGGCCTCTTTCCGGGAACTGAGGTACCACCGCCGACCGCCGTCGCCAAGCCGCCGGTTGAATCGGCGCTTCCCGACGCGGCACTCCGCGAACTCGAATACCTAGTGCGCCTGGTGCATGAAGCGACGGGCATCGATTTCTCCGGCTACAAGGAAGAAACCCTGCTGCGCCGCCTGGAAAAGCGCAAAGCCCTCCTCGGCGTCACCTCGTCGGAAGCCTACCTGGCATTAATCCACCGCGACACTGACGAATTGCACACCCTGCAACACCAGTTCCTGGTATCTCTCTCGTCCTTTTTCCGTGACCGCGAAGCGTTCCGCGAGCTGGAGCGCGCCCTGGCCGCCCTGCTCGCCCGGAAAACAGCGGGCGAGCCGCTGCGCGTCTGGGTGCCGGGATGCGCCTCGGGCGAGGAACCCTACACCCTGGCAATCGTGATCAGCGAATTGCTCGGCAACGACCGCGCGCGCCACGCGGCAAACATCATTGCCACCGACCTCAACGACGAAGCGCTGGAAATGGCCCGCACCGGCCTATACCGCCACACGGCTTTCCGCGAAATGGAAGCGTCCCTGCAGAACCGCTACTTCGTCCCCAAAGGCCAACACTTGGCAGTATCGGAGACGCTGCGGAAAATGGTGTCCTTCGAGAAGCGCGACGTGCTCGACGGGCCGCCGGCCCAAGACCTCGACCTCATCAGTTGCCGCAACCTGCTGATCTACCTGAAAAGTGCCTTGCAGGACCGGCTGATTGCCGACTTTCACCGCGCCCTGCGACCCAACGGCCTGCTCTTCATCGGCCAGTCCGAATCGCCGGGACTGACCGGCAACGCGCTATTCGTCCCGGTGGACCGCGACCAGCGCCTGTTTCGCCGCCGTCCCTGAACATCTCGTCACCCAGCTCGGCCACGACCGCCGAGGCACCTTTCAGACGCCCGGAGTGACCGCCTTGCCGCCGTTGCGCGTTTTTGTTTGGCAACCCTGACCGGCGTTTCGATCAGGCGCCTCACCAGCCGCCAATCCAAGGACGTGCTGGTCCCGGAGGAAAGCTGCGGATACGCCACGAAACCAAGAATTTCCGGCTGTTCGCCAAGCTGCTTGGACACGGGCTGATTGGGCGCCATTTTGTGTGAGGCTGAAGACTGCGGAGGGCGCTCAATGAGCGCTATGTGCCATAAGGAGACGGTCGGGAACCGCGCGATGAATGGCTGATCCTCGGCCGGAGCAGCCGCTCAGGCTAACTGAGATAAACGGCTACTTCCGACCCAAAGCGGAAATTGCCCACCAGAAGAAGCGGACGTCCAGGAACGTCCAAGCTCTCCGGCGGCAATGGGGCGTAGTGGAATTGCCGTCCGGTGCAGCGCCTTGGCGCCTTGTTATGCGAGCTAATTGAAGCGCTTTGATGTTCACGGCAAGGCTGGCAGGCCCAGTTCATTGAGGAAGGCATTGTGTCTGTCCCGCGCATCCTTGATGTTCTGCTCCAGGGCGACTAGCTCGGTATTGATTTCCTGCAAATCGACCTCAGCCTCGCCCACCGCCGTGCTGATATAGCGCGAGATATTCAGGTTGAAGTCGTTCTTCTCGATCTCTGCCATGTCCACCCGTCGGGCGTAGCGGGGCTCTTCCTTTCGGAATTGGTAGGTGCCGATGATCTTGGCGATGTGCTCCTCGCTCAATTGATTCTGGCGTTTGCCTTTCACGAAGTGCTCGGCGGCATTGATGAAGAGCACGTCGTCTGGCTTCTTGCACTTCTTCAGCACCAGGATACACACCGGGATGCCGGTGGAGTAGAAGAGATTGGCGGGCAGGCCGATGACGGTGTCGATGTGGCCGTCCTTGAGCAGCTTGGTGCGGATGCGTTCCTCGGCGCCGCCACGGAACAGCACGCCGTGGGGCAGGATGATCGCCATCACGCCTTCGTCCTTGAGGAAGTGGAAGCCGTGCAACAGGAAGGCGAAGTCGGCGGCGGATTTGGGGGCGAGGCCGTGGCTTTTGAAACGCACGTCGTCGGCCAGCGCGTCGGTCGGCTCCCAGCGGTAGCTGAACGGTGGATTGGCGACGACGGCGTCGAAGCTCGGCTTCTTCGCCGGGTTCGGCTCGCGCATCATGTCCCACTCGTTGAGCAGGGTATCGCCGTGGAAGATGTCGAATTCCGTGTCCTTCACCCCGTGCAGCAGCATGTTCATGCGGGCCAGGTTGTAGGTGGTGATGTTCTTTTCCTGGCCGAAGATTTTGCCGATGGCGCCGCCCGCCTTTGCCACCTTCTTGCGCACGTTGAGCAGCAGCGAACCGGAACCGCAGGCGAAGTCCAGCACGCTCTCCAGCCGCTTTTTGGTCCCGGTTTTCGGTTCCTGGCTGTCCAGCGTGACGATGGCCGAAAGGATGTCGGAAATCTGCTGCGGGGTGTAGAACTCGCCCGCCTTCTTGCCCGACCCGGCGGCAAACTGGCCGATCAGGTATTCATAGGCATCGCCCAGCGCGTCGATGTTCGTGGAGAACTCCGCCAGCCCTTCGGCAATTTTCTGGATGATGGTGCACAGCTTGGCGTTCCGGTCCTCATACTTCTTGCCCAGCTTGGGAGAACTCAGGTCGATCTCGGAGAACAGGCCCTGAAAGGTGCTCTCAAAGGATTCCGTTTCGATGTATTTGAAGCCCGCTTGCAGCGTGTTGAGCAGCTCGCCGTTCTGGGTGCGCGCCAGGTTGGCGATGCTGTTCCACAGGTGCGCGGGCTGGATGACGTAATGCACCTTGCGCCGCATCTGCTTCTCGAACGCCGGGATGTCGTCCACATTGTTCGCATACCACAGCGCCAGCGGCACCTTGCGGGTGTCGCCGCCTACATCCGGGTAATCCCGCCCCAGCTCCTTCTTCGCCGCCGTCTCGTAGTTATCCGAGAGGTAGCGCAGGAAGAGGAAGGACAGCATGTAGTCGCGAAAGTCGTCCGCATCCATCGCCCCGCGCAGTTGGTCGGCGATGCTCCAGAGGGTGTTGCCCAGTTGTTTTTGGTTGGTTTCGGTCATGGTTTATGGCTTGCCCTCTTGCGGTGGGGGTAACGTTTTGGTGCGCTCTGCCAGCATCTTATCCTCGGATTTCACTCGGCGTTCCAGCTTCTTCAGGTCTTCTTCGGCAGCCAGTTTTTCGGGCTGAATACCGCGCTGCCCTAGCATGTCGCGCACGCTTTCGTTGTTCTTAACGTGTTCGTGCGTAATCGCGGGTTCGCCGCGCAAATTGTCTTGTCGCACGTTGTGATTCGTCATTTCGGTGGCGAGATTTTTGGCGGCAATGGTCAGCGTAGGCAAAAAATCAGCCAGCGGACGGTTGGCTACAATGCCGTATTTATTTTTCATGGCTTGCGTGGTGTTTCCACCAAACAGTGCCTGATCCCCCCGTGATCGAATCCGGCCAAAACCAGCATCGTCCACACCGCGCTCGTAAATGTTTTGCGAGAGTGCCTTTTCCGACTCCTTGAGCCGGTCACGTGCTTCCATGCGCGCTTGCAGGCGCATGCGGTCTTCAATTAGCTCTTGCTTGCGGGTTTGCACAGCAAAGTAGCTTTGCGCAAAGGCAACCTCAGGCTTGCGCGGATCGCCGTTCTGGGCAATCAGGTAACAGGCATAGCGGGTGAGCATGAAATCATCAATTTCCCGCTCCCCGCCCTTGCCATGGACGATCAATTTCGTGACGCCACGAAAATGATCTGAAACCGCATGTCCAGAGGCTTCGCATGCCTGCATAGCGCGCTGGATGGCGGTTTGAAAGTTCTCCCAGCGCGCATAGCCCAAGGGAACTTGCAAATCGCGGGCAAACCAGAATTCGACGCCCTCGGCATCGGCACGCTGTGCACCAGCCTCCAGACTACTTTGCAAGGCTTTGAGTGGCTCATCCATGGTGTTTCCTCCGCTGGTTTTGTACTTGTTCATGCATTTGAACTGTCAAGGATTCCTTGACAGTTGCCGCCGAGTCCAACTCCCCGTCCTCGAAGATGTTCTTCAGGTGCAGGGAGATGTTCTGCTTCGTGGCATCGAAGAGTTCCGCCATCTCCAACTGCGTCAGCCAGACGGTCTGCTCCTGCGCCCGCAGCTTGATCTGGCTGCGGCCGTCTTCGGTTGTGTAGAGAATCAGGTCGTTCATGGTGTCTACGCTGGTGCCCGGGGGGATACAGGTGTGGTTGCTAATTCTGCCACTGCAGGGCGGAATGAATAGCGGTCCAGGAAAACGTTGAGAATCTCGCGGAACATCTTCTTGTCAGTGGAGGTGATCGATTCAGACTCGAAGACCGAATACTTGGCATGACTTCTGACATTCAAAAAACGTGCGTAGAGGGCCTTATTGGCATGCCCTTCAAAACATGTAGAGATGTGTTGTCGGCCAAAGAATATGGCGGTCTTTTCGAGAATGCTACGGAGCGAGTTGAAATGATATTGTGAAATCTTTCCAGATTTCGCCACCGCACGCAGCTCGTCCAAGGCCGCGACATGATGCAGAAAGGGAGACTCGCCGGTATCTTCGAGAGTGTATGTCTGCGCCTCATTCAGCCGGTGCAGAATGTATGCCTTCTTCCTAATATTGTCTTTGCCCTCAGGGGGTCTCTTCCCTGTAAGTTCATTGAACATCACATTGAAGAACAAACCATGGTGCGTAGAAATTACGACCTTCAGCTTATTGTTTTCATTTTTCAGCAATCCACCTAGGCTAGCCGCAACGGCAATGGTGTTGTGCTCATCCAGTGACGAGATGGGGTCATCGATATAAACATACTTTACCCAATCGTAAGGCGCCCCTTTTTCAGCTTCGATGGCGAGTTGGAGTATTGACAAGAAGAAGCACCAGATAAAAATGTTTTCCTCGCCTCTGGAGATTTTGATGTCCTCAAGCCGCCTGCGATTTCCGGCCACCGTCACGTCGCGATGAAAGCGTATCTCGGCCGCAGCGTAGTCAATTCTGAAATCAAAGTCAGCGTGCTGATGAAGAAGTGGGCGAATGAGGTCTTCGATGCCCATTCCGTCAAGGCCATCAAAGAAGCGAGACTGAGCCTTAAACTTAATTTTGCGTTCCCGGTCCTCATTGAGGTCATTGTCCCAATCAAAGAGGTCTTCAGTAAAGGCATTGAAGTAAAGAGTGTCCCGTTTCTCCTCCTTCTTGCCGAGATCTTTAAATTCCATCGACAGGCGAGTTTTCCCCACGCCATTGTGTGCGAACACCAGAACGAAATCATTTCCTGAAACCGGTGTAGTGCCTTTCCGATTGGCCGTCTTCTTGCGTTTGTTAACTCCCTTTAAATCCCTGCGGAGCTTTTTCGCCAGTGACTCCAGCGATCTGAATTTGTTGATGGTTGTTATCTTGCTCATGATTGGATGGCATCAGGGGATGGAAATAGCTGCTGCATCAGACCCTCCTTGTGAGACTTGAGGGTATCGAGCTTCTCGATTTCAGCGGCGATCGTGTTGTCGAGGCTCGTGAGGCAGTCTGCGATCTTCCTCTGTTCGGCCAATGTCGGGAAAGCGCTTTGCCAGCTCTCGATTGCCCCTTTAGTGATGTGCATGATGCCAAGCCCATTCGTAGTCTTGGCCTTCATGTTTTCAGTTTCATTTTCGAGGGTGATGAAGAGGAACTGCTTGTCGATTCCACGCTGCTCAATCACTTTCCAAATGTGGTAGTGATAAATGGATTTTTCGCCGCGCCAGATGCGGGGTCCAAAGGACGCGGACCACGCATAAAGCAGGTCGCCCTTCTCACAATACTTCGTCTCATCCAACTCAAGGTCTGAGTAATACCAAGCGTTGCTGGTGAAGAAGTTCCCAACACGCAGAACTGGGTATTTCCCAGATTCGAGCAGTTCTTCCTGTTTGTAGGCTCGGCCGTTGTAGAAAATCGCGGCTTGGCCCAAGGCCATCCTTTTCCACTCCCCGGCGTTTTGGAATTCTGGGAAGCGGAGGAGGGGTTGGGTTTCGCGTTCGCGGGGGAAAAGCTGTTGCATCAGCCCTTTTTTATGGGTCTTGAGCGCGTCCACTTTCCGCGCTTGCGCGGCCATCAGTTCGTCCACTGAACTCAGGCACTCGGCGATTTTTTGTTGTTCGGCGGGGGATGGAAGCGCGACTGAGAATGAGAGGAAGGTTTCAGCATGGATGCGTCTTGCCTTTCTACTTCCATCGGCAGTTTCACCCAACCTTTCGTAAAAATCTCTGCGCTTGACGTATTCCAAAAGGAACACGGGGTTGAGCCCGCCAGTGATGTCAAAGCATGGCAAATCGACCGTTGACTCAAAGTTGTCCAAGCTGGGGGGAATGATGCCGAAGGCTTGGTTCAGAAAATCAAGTTTGCTGTAAATAAACTGTCCGGTTTTGCGCCGGAAATACTGAGTGTTGATGCTGCCTTGAATGGCATCGTTCTTCTCGAAAACTCCGTTTCCCCAGAGCTTAACGGTAATCTTCTTTGCGACGTTGCCCTTACTTCCTGGTAGTCGGCTTTCACTCAGAAATTCGCCAAGCTGTCTTTCTTTCCACCCCTCTGCCCCCCGAAACTCAGGAAACCTCCGCTTCGGCACCAGCGCGGACTTTTTGCTGCGCGCTCCGCTCATGCCGCTCCTCCCAATTCCTGCGCCAGCAGTTCATGCAGTTTGGCCTGGATGAGTTTTTTGTCGGGCAATTGCAATTGGTATTGGGCGATCAGCGTGGGCGAGAGGTTGCGCGACAGGGCGTATTCCACCACTTCCTGGTCGTGGTCACAGCATAGCAGAACGCCGATGCTGGGGTTCTCGTGCGCTTTCTTGATGTCGCGGTCGAGCGCTTCAAGATAGAAATTCAGTTGCCCCATGTGCTCGGGGCTGAATTTGCCGATTTTGAGTTCAAAAGCCACCAGCGCAGAAAGGCCGCGATGGTAAAAGAGCAGGTCAATGAAAAAATCCTGATTGCCGACTTGCAGGCGGAATTTTTCGCCCATGAAGATGAAATCCGCGCCCAGTTCCAGAATGAAGGCCTTCATGTTCGCCACCAGGGCGCGTTGCAGGTCGCCTTCACTGTGAGATTCGGGCAAGCCGAGAAACTCAAGGACGTAACTGTCTTTGAAGGCGCCGGCGATCAGCGGGTTCAATTCTCTCGCCACCGGTGAGAGTTTTGCGCCGGTCACACTGCGCTCAAAATGGGTAGCGTCAATTTGACGCTCCAGTTCCCGCTTGCCCAAACCCTCGGCCAAGGTCAATTGCAGGTAGTAAGCGCGTTCTTCCGCCGACTTGCAGCGCGAAAAGATGATGGTGTTGTGCGTCCAGGGCAATGCTCGCGCCAGTGCCGAGCGTTTTTCATCGCCTCGATAGGTCTCGTAAAACTGCTTCATGCGCCACAGGTTCTTGTCGCTGAAACCTTTGGCCTCCGGGGCGTGTTGGGCGATGTAGCGTGCCAGTTCGGACACCACGCCTTTTCCCCAGACTTCGCGTTGTACTTTTTCGCTGATGGTTTGGCCGATGTGCCAATACAACTCCATCAGGGCCGTATTGGCCTGTGCAAAGATTTTTTGCCGCGCTTGCTGAATCTGCCCTAGCAATTCGCGGAAGGCGTTTTCGGTGGGGTCGGTGTTGTTCAGCTTATTCATACGCGCTGAGTCCTGAGATGTCGCGGCCATCGGCACGTTTGACAAGGTAGGGGGCGCAATCCTGCATCAGGGCGATTTCCTTGTGGGTGCGCTCTTTCCAGCCGAGGTCATACGGGGCGTAGAGGTCGCTGAGTTGCTCGCCATCGAAAATCATGCGGTCGAGAATGCCGTCCACAAAGCTTTGCAGGGCGGCGGTGGCGAGGCCGTGTTTCGCAGAGATGGCGGCGAGTTCCTGGGCGTTCTTTTCAGCCTTGAAGCGGGTGTAGCCCTCGCGGATGGCGGTCTCGGAGAGACCCTCGCCGGCCTTGAGGGTGCCGATGTATTCGGCGATGGCGTCGCGCTCGTTCATGAACTTGGCATCGGCGCCGATGAGGCCGATGAGTTCCTCGCGAGTCATCTTGGACTTGCCCGGCCCTTTCTGCGAGAACCTGGCGATAAGGCCCATGATGTAGTCGTAGTCGATGACGGCGGAGGCGAAGAGGACGAACTCGAAGTCGAGCTGGTCGATTTGTTCTGCGGGATCGTCGGCGCCCGGCCCATCACCCTCCTTGCCGCTCTTGACCCGCTGCTCTCTGAGCTTTTTGGCGGTTTCCAGATACTGGCCCTTGAAGCCGCGCAGGTTGTCCTCGGGCAGCACCTGCTCGATGCTGGCTTTGTTTTCCCCGGTGAGGTCGGTGTATTGGTCGAGTTGGGTCTTGAGGCGCTGGACTTCCTTGAAGTGGCTGATGAAGGCAGCGCGGGCTGCGTCGCCCTTCAAATTGGCGACGGCGGAGGGCGTACAGCTTAGGCCCTGAGACTTCATGAAGTCGTCGAGCTTCTGTACGGCGGCTTCCAGCTTCTTTATCACCACCGGCGCCTTGTCTACCAGCCAGATTTCCCGCGCCTGCTCGCCGGTCTTCTCACCGGAAAAAAGGGCGATGGCGGCATCGACTGAATCTTGTTGTTGGCGGAAGTCGAGGATGTTGCCGTAGGGCTTGGTGCCGTTGAGCACGCGATTGGTGCGCGAGAAGGCCTGGATCAAGCCGTGGTGCTTGAGGTTCTTGTCCACGTAGAGCGTATTCAGGAACTTGGAATCGAAGCCGGTGAGCAGCATGTCCACGACGATGGTGATGTCGATCTTTTGCGCGGCGGGGTAGTCGGCATTCGGCCACTGCTGGTCTTTGATGCGCTTTTGCACATCCTGGTAGTAGAGGTCGAACTCGCTAAGGCGGTGATTGGTGCCGTAGCGGGCGTTATAGTCGGCGAGGATGACTTCAAGCGCTTGCTTCTTTTTCTCCGGCTCGACCTTGTTGTCCTCCTGCTCCTGCGGGAGGTCACTGGAAAGCTGCTTGATGTCCTTCTTGGCTTCTTCGTTCTCCGCGAGCTCAGCGGGCGGTGAGAAGACGCAGGCGATGTTCAGTGGCTTGTAGTCGGGGTCGGCGGTCTGTTTATCAGCCTGCAAGGTCTTGAACAGCGCGTGGTATTCGATGGCGTCGTTGATGGACGCGGTGGCGAGGATGGCGTTGAAGCGGCGTCCGCCGGTGGCGGCATCGTGCTTTGTCAGAATTTCGCCAACGATGGCCGCTTTGGAAAAGGGGGGCTTTGGTTCATCGGCTTTGGGCGCCCCCTTGCCAACTGGCTTCGCCTCTTTCTCGTTCTTGGGCTTCGGCTTGAAGTAGTCGATGTGAAAGCGCAGGACATTGCCATCCTCGATGGCGTGGGTGATGGTGTAGGCGTGGAGCTGCTTCTGGAAGAGGTCTTCCGTGGTGCGCATGGAGGCCTGGGTATCCTCGATCTTCTGCAAAGTGGCATTGGCCTCAAAGATGGGGGTGCCGGTGAAGCCGAAGAGTTGCGCCTGGGGGAAGAAGTCTTTGATGGCCTTGTGGTTCTCGCCGAACTGCGAGCGGTGGCACTCGTCGAAGATGAAGACGATGCGTTTGTCCTTCAGCGCTTCGAGTTGCTCCTTGTAGGTGGCCTGGCCGTTTTTGCTGCGCTGCTTGTTGCGCTTGCTGGACTCAATCAGCGCGAGGCCGAGCTTCTGGATGGTGGTGACGATGACCTTGTCGGCGTAGTCCTCGGAAAGCAGGCGGCGCACGAGGGCGGCGGTGTTGGTGTTTTCTTCGACGCAGCCTTCCTGGAACTTGTTGAATTCCTCCCGCGTCTGGCGGTCGAGGTCTTTGCGATCCACGACGAAAACGCACTTGTGGATATGGTCGTTTTCCTTGAGCAGGGTGGACGCCTTGAAGGAGGTGAGCGTTTTTCCAGAACCTGTGGTGTGCCAGATGTAGCCATTGCCGTTGTCTTCGGCTATGCACTTCACCATGTGCTGCACGGCATAGACCTGGTAGGGCCGCATAATCATGAGCTTTTGCTCCCCGGCGAGCAGCACCATGTAGCGGCTGATGATCCGCCCGAGGTCGCACTTTTTCAGGAAGCGCTCGGCGAACTCGTCGAGTTGGGTGATCTTGCGGTTGTCCTCGTCGGCGAACTCATAGATGGGCAGGAAGCGCTCGTCGGCATTGAAGGCGAAGTGGCGGGCGTTGTTGTTGGCGAAGTAGTAGCTGCGGTCGCGGTTGCTGACGATGAAAAGCTGCATGAAGCAGAGCAGCGTCTTGGTGTAGCCGTTGCCGGGGTCGTGCTTGTATTCGACGATCTGCTCCATGGCCCGGCGCGGATTGACGCCGAGAGTCTTCAACTCGATCTGCACCACCGGCACGCCGTTGATGAGTAGAATCACGTCGTAACGGTGGTGGCTGTTGTCGGTGTTAATGCGGAGCTGGTTGATGACCTCGAAGTGGTTTTTGCACCAGTCCTTGAGATTGACCAGGGTGTAGTTCAGCGGCGTGTCATCGTCGCGGGTGAAGGCATTGATGCTGCGCAGGGTCTTGGCAGCGGCGAAGACATCCGGGGTGACGATTTCATCCAGCAGCCTGGCGAACTCGCTATCCGTGAGCCGGACACGATTCAGGGCCTCGAATTTGTCGCGGAAGTTTTTCTCTAACGCAGCGCGGTCAGTGATATCCGAGCGGTATTCGTATTTGAGCCCCGTCAGTTTATCGATGAAGCTTTGTTCGATTTGTTGTTCAATCATTGTTGGAGCTCTGCAATCTTGGTACCGCCCTTGGCAACACATGACACCGGTAAATTTCCACAAATAGCCGCCTCTTACAATCATTGAGCATTCTGAATGCATTTCACTTCAGGATGTTCACTGCTAACACCGTTTGGCCGCATAACCACGAAGCACAGCGGACGACGGATGGCGAAGCTGGCCGACGGGTCCGGTGGAGTAGATTGTTGGGACAGCTTGCCATTGGTACTGGCGCCGGTCACGCAACCGCCATTCCAGTGAATGTCTGCTCTAGGAAAATCGGTAAATGACGGCTTATGGCCGACAGCAGTCATGCTATCACATTGGCATGACCGTCCGCTCCGGCCGAAAAACAGACCCTCACGGCAAACAATCCGACGGTCTCTTGTGGATAGAAACCAGTCCCCCAATCCTTGCCAGGTCCCCACAAAGCTGCCCTCCCCCTACTGCACCAACACGTCTCCCGCCTCCTCCGCCGCGCGCGGCAGCATCACCATCAGTGTGGTGGTGTTGTTTTCGTCGGAAACGTTCATGGCGATCCTGCCGCACTGGGTTTCGGCGATGAGTTTGGCCGAATAGGTACCCAGACCGGTGCCGCCCTGCTTACCGGCGGTGACGAACTTGTCGAAGAAATGCTCGCGGATTCCCAGGGGAACCGCGCCATGATTGACAAGGCTGATCATGGCGCGATCCTCCTTGCCGTGCAGGTCGATCTTGATGGTCTGCTGTTGTCCCGAGGCTTCCATGGCATTCTTGAACAGATTGCCGAACAGGGAATAGCAGAGGAGTTCGTCGCCGGCGATGAAAAAGGCTTCCTGCTCGCTGACTTCCTTGCCGCTCGCCATGAATTGGACGCTTACCTGGCGCGCCTCCAGTTCCGATTGTTTTTCCTTGACGATGCGTTTCAACAGTTGGGCAATGTCGACCCGCCCGGGGGTGAATGCATAGGTGCCCTGCTCCATCTTGTAGAGATCCAGCGACAGGTTGACCATGTTGAGCACGCTGTAGGCGGACTGCTCGATATCCTTGATGATTTCCTTCTGGTCGTTGGACATCATGTCGTCGTCGAGGAGGATCGAGGAGAAGTTGATGATCCCGCCGATCGGGTTTTTCATGTCGTGGTGGACGATGCGTTCCACTTCCTCGCGCAGGCGGAAATTCTCTTCGAGAATCGCGTGCTGCTTCTGCAATTCCTCATGGTTGCGGCGAATTTCGTCGAACGAACGTTTCAGCCGCAAATGAGTACGGATGCGCGCCTTGAGGATGGGAGGATCGGCCGGTTTGCTGATGTAGTCCACCGCGCCAAGTTCCAGGCCCTGGGTGACGTTGACCGCCTCGCCGCCCATGGCGGTAAGGAAAATCACCGGGATGTCGGCGGTGGCGGGATTGGCCTTGAGACGGCGGCAAACCTCGAAACCGTCCATTTCCGGCATCATCACGTCGAGCAGGATCAGGTCGGGGAGCTTTCCGGATTCGAGGATCTTCAGCGCCCGCTCCCCGCCGTTGGCCGCTTTCACGCGGTATTCGTCGTCGAGCAGTTCAACCAGCAAGTCGAGGTTATCCGGCACGTCGTCGACCACCAGGATGGTCGCCTCGCGCGCCAAACGCCCCTTGAATTCGTCATCCATCACGATCGCCAGCGGCTCGGCGCCGGCTTTCATCGGTGGCACCGCAATAGGCCGCGCAGCAATCCCCGGAGGCTGGAATTCCGGCACGCTCTGCGCCGCTGTTCTGGGCGCGGCGGCGCTCGGCGCCGGCTTTGCCGCGCCGCCCGCCACGAACGGGAACGCAGCCGCCTTGGCGGCGGCAACTTCCGGGCGGGGCGTATTGATGATCTTGGTGAGCTTGGTTTCCAAACTGTTGACGGTAAACGGCTTGACCATGAAATCGGAAACACCCGCCTCGATCGCCATTTCAACCTGGTGGCGCTGGGTTTCGGCGGTCACCATCAGCACCGGCAGGTTGGCCAGCTTGGCATCCGCGCGGATCGCCTTGAGCATCTCCAGGCCGCTCATTACCGGCATGTTCCAGTCGGTAATCACCACCTGGACCGGTTGCGACCTGAGAATATGCAGGCCTTCCGTCCCATTGGCCGCCATCACGATATTTTTGAACCCCATCTGGTTGAGATTCTTGGCAATGACGCGGCGCATGCTGTCCATGTCGTCGACCACCAGGAAACGCAGGTTGTAGTTCATGTCACTTCTCCCTGTTTAATATCATCCATTATCGGCGCCGCCACCGTGGAAAAGCAACAAAGCTTTACCACTGTAAGTTGGCAGCAAAAGTGGGATAGGACCATGCAATATTTTTTCTTCGCGCTCACCAAAATCATGCGGAAACGCGATCTGTTCCTCATTACAACTCACTTAAACTCACAAAAAGGTATGCCGAATGAATAACTCCTTGATTTGACCTTTACCGGCATGATTCATGACGCTATGCTTTGTGGACATCCGCAAGGAACATGGAGAAACACAATGCTCAAACCGTCCGAAGCATCCATCCCGGATATCCAGAAACTCGACACGCCGTCCGTCGAGCACTCCCTCATCAACCATCTGACTTATTCGGTCGGCAAGGATTACATCACCGCCACCGACCGCGACTGGTTCTTCGCCCTGGCGAACGCGGTGCGGGAACGCATGACCGGGCGCTGGATGGAAACCATGCGCAGCTATTACAAGCAGGATGCCAAGCGGGTGTATTACCTTTCCATGGAGTTCCTGATCGGGCGCACTTTGCTCAGCAGCCTGCTCAACCTGGGTTTCGAGGAAGAATGCCGCAAGGCGATCCAGGATCTCGGCGAAGACCTCGAAAAAATCCGCCAGATCGAACCCGATGCAGCGCTGGGCAACGGCGGTCTGGGGCGGCTCGCCGCATGTTTTCTGGATTCGATGGCGACCCTTGGCCTGCCCGGTTACGGTTACGGGATACGCTACGAATACGGAATGTTCAACCAGCGCATCGAGAACGGCCACCAGATCGAGCATCCCGACAATTGGCTGCGTTACGGCAACCCGTGGGAATATCCACGACCCGAGGTGCTGTATCCGGTCAAGTTCCACGGGCGGGTGGTGGAATTCGCCGACGAGGGCGGACGCTTGCGCCACCACTGGGTGGATACCGAAGACGTGATGGCGATGGCCTACGACACGCCGATTCCCGGCTTCGGCGGCAAGACGGTGAACAACATGCGGCTGTGGGCGGCCAAGGCGTCACGCGATTTCGACCTGCAATACTTCAACGAGGGCAACTACATCAAGGCGGTGGAGGACAAGAACCAGTCGGAAAACCTCTCCAAGGTGCTGTATCCCGACGACACCACCCAGATGGGCCGCGAATTGCGCCTGAAACAACAGTATTTCTTCGTCTCTGCGTCGATCCAGGACGTACTGTACCGCTTCGACAAATCCGGCCACGCCATCGACGAATTGCCGGACAAGGTGGCCATCCAGCTCAACGACACCCATCCCTCAATATCGGTGCCGGAGTTGATGCGCATCCTCGTCGATCTGCGCGGCCTGCCTTGGGAGCAGGCGTGGAACATCACTACCCGGGTGTTCTCCTACACCAACCATACCCTGATGCCGGAAGCCCTGGAAACCTGGCCGGTGGCGCTGATGGAAAGCGTCTTGCCGCGCCATTTGCAGATCATCTACGAAATCAATCAGCGTTTCATGACCGAAGTGATGCACCGTAACCCCGGCGACGTGGAGTTGATGAAACACATGTCGATCATCGACGAGGACCGCGGCCGACGGGTGCGCATGGCCTATCTCGCCATCGTCGGCAGCCATCACGTCAACGGCGTGGCGCAGATCCACACCGACCTGATGCGCGCCACCATTTTCAAGGATTTCGACCGTTTCTTTCCCGGCAAGATCCTCAACATCACCAACGGCATCACCCCGCGGCGCTGGCTCAACCAGGCCAATCCGGGGCTGTCCCGACTGATCTCCAGCCACATCGGCCATGACTGGCGCACCGACCTCGCGCAACTGGCGAAGCTCGCGCCGCTCGCCGAAAACCGCGCCTTCCGCGAGGAATTCCGCTCCATCAAACATGCCAACAAGGTCAAGCTGGCCGGCATCATTCACCAGAAACTCGGCATCCAGGTCAACCCGCTGTCGCTGTTCGACGTGCAGATCAAGCGCATCCACGAATACAAGCGGCAACTCCTCAACGTGGTGCACGTGGTGACCCGCTACAACCGCATCCGCGCCAACCCGGATACCGACTTCCTGCCGCGCACGGTGATTTTCGGCGGCAAGGCGGCGCCCGGCTACGCCACCGCCAAGCTCATCATCAAGCTGATCAACAGCGTTGCCGAGGTGGTCAACAACGACCCGGCGGTGCGCGGCTTGCTGAAAGTGGTATTCCTCCCCAACTACGACGTGACATCGGCCACCGACCTGGTTCCCGCCGCCGACCTCTCCGAGCAAATCTCCACCGCCGGCACCGAAGCCTCCGGCACCGGCAACATGAAGCTCGCGCTCAACGGCGCACTCACCATCGGCACCCTGGACGGCGCCAACATCGAAATCCGCGAACACGTCGGGGCGGAAAATTTCTTCATCTTCGGCCTTACCGCCGAAGAGGCCGCCAACCTGGCGCGCAACTACAATCCCTGGGACTGGTACCACGGCAACGGCGAGCTAAAACAGGCTCTCGACATGATCGGCGGCGGCTTTTTCTCGCCCGACAAACCAGAGCGCTTCAGCCCGATTTTCGACACCCTTACCGCCAACGGCGACCACTACCTGCTGCTTGCCGACTATGCCGCCTACGTGGCCTGCCAGGAGCAGGTCGACGCACTGTACCGCGACACCGAAAATTGGACGCGCAAGGCCATCCTCAACGTTGCCGGCATGGGCCACTTTTCCAGCGACCGCACCATCGGCGAATACGCGGAAAAAATCTGGAACGTGCAGGCGGTCAAGGTCGAAAGCAGCGCCAATCGCGGTAAAAAGAGTTGAACCGAATCTTGCCCGGTAAACTTTTGCCCCCCTGGCAGGGAAGCCACCTGATCGCCCGTCGGCAAGGTGACGCCGCCTTGCCCGGGAATCCCCGCCCATGACCAGACGCATCCCCATCCGCCTGATCGAGAAACTTGAAGTCGGCCACCCGAGCATAGACGCCGAGCATCGCGACCTGCTCGCTTTGGTGGAAGGGTTCCGCAACCAACTCGAAGAAGACGCTGATAGCGAATCGCTGGTACTGGCCATCGGCGAAATCATCGAATATACGCGGCGGCACTTTGCCAACGAAGAAGCGCTCATGGACGAATGCGGTTATCCCGAGATGGCGCGCCATGTACGCATCCATCGGGAACTCCTGGAAAAGGCCGCCGCGCAGCAGGAAAAAGTTCGCCAGTCCCGCCTCATCAACATCGAACCGATCAAGCTGTATTCGTTCCTGGTGGACTGGTTCATCCGCCACGTTGTCGAAGAAGACCGGAAACTTGCGGATTACCTCAAAAACGCCAATTGAAAGAACGTCACCACGCCGCTTGTCGAGACAATCATGTCTCTCCTTTTCAACTTGAATGGTCGCCAATCAACCGATTGACATGAAGGTCAGGTCTTTTAAAGTTGCAATCCGACCTATAAGCTCGTCGAGTTGAGTCACCCCACAGAAAACCAACCTCATTTAACCATGTCCTTCACTCCCGAAACGCTTCTCCGCCACTGGCAAACCCTGCGCCGGGTGCCGCGTTATCCACAGAAAATCACTGCCGGCGACATTTGCCAGCATCTACAAAACGAAAACTTTAAGGTTGGCAAGCGCACTGTTGAACGGGATTTGCAGGCGCTGTCGCGCATCTTCCCGCTGCTGGTGGATGAACGGGCCAAGCCATACGGTTGGAGTTGGGATAGAGAAGCTGCTGCCTTTGACCTACCCGGCATGAGCATGAGCGAATGCCTGACCGTGATGATGGCAAAAAAGCATTTAAGCACAGTCATGCCAGCCAGTACGTTAACTCAGATGGCACCCTATTTCCGTCAGGCAGAGCAGAAACTGAATGCGCTTTCCGGGCATTCGTCGCTAGCCTCCTGGTTCGACAAGGTGCGCATCATTCCCCCTACTCAGCCATTACTGGCACCACAGGTGGATGAGACTGTTCTTTCAGTCTTGCAGGAAGGGCTGCTGCAAAATCACCAGTGCGTCATAACTTACCAGCGCCGAGGGACCGACGGAGAGGATGAATATCTCATCAATCCGCTCGGCTTGGTTCAACGGGGGGTGATGCTGTATCTGGTCTGCACGATCAAAACCTACAGCGATTTGAGAATTCTGGCTATTCATAGAGTGCAATCTGCCATATTGCTCGACACGCCATCTAAACAGCCAGAGGGATTCAGCCTAGATGCTTATCTGGCAACTGGTGCTTTCGGCTGGATGAGTGATTTGACAGTGCCATTCGAGGCATTGTTTACACCCGAAGCGGGCAACCATCTCTACGAAACGCCTTTGTCGGAAGATCAGGCCATCACATTACAGGAGGATGGAAGGCTCAAGGTGACGGCAACGATTCAACAGAATCATCAACTCGTTTGGTGGCTGTTGGGGTTTGGCGACGACGTGGAAGTGGTCGCCCCGCTTGATCTGCGGGCACGGATTGCGGAAAAACTTCGTTTGGCGGCGAGTAGATACGGGTAACTCGCCTTGCGTCTTGGTGTGTCGCATGGGTGTGAGACGATAAACCTACGCTTCACAAATATAAGCATAACTCGATGTGCCTGTGTGCTTCCAATAATGTAGCAAGAGGAAAATGAGATGTTGAATACCCCCCAGGAAAACGACGTTCCACGTACAGCCATGGACTTAGAGAGTACCGGGCAAATTACATTCAGCACAAGTCAAGACAGCCGTGACGCTGAAATCGCTAAAGACATCGCAAATACCGGCATTGCGCTGGCTGCCAACGAAACCGTCAGTCGCTACGGTAGTGCCGGTGCAGAATTCATCAAAGGCTATCGTGGTATTGATAATGAAACGGGCCAGCGATTCGCAAAAGGGCAGGCTGACATCGCCAAGCACAAGGTCAACCCCGACCCGGCTCAAGCCGTCAAGAATATCAAGCAACAGGCAGGCTATGCTGCCGAGGTCGCCGCCACCAGCCGCGACAACGCCGAATACATTATCCAGGGTTCCGAGGTACGCACTTCGCGTAGTGACGATCTGCCGCAATACGGTAGAAACCACACCGTAGTGGATCGAGTTCAAGTCCTGAACGGTGAAATCATTGAAGGCTCGCAGGCGCAGATGAAATTCGTGGGCGACCGCGATGCGCTATTTCGAAAAATAGCGGAAGAAAATAAGAACGGTAAAAACGATCTGTCCCGCTACCGGGGTGTCAAACTTGACTTGTCCTCGGAGCAATTCGAGGGGGCAAAGCAATACTGCCGTGATAAGGCCAACGCGCGACGTCAGCAAGCTGATGCGGTGCGGCAAAAAGGCAAACCTGATCTGGCTGACAGATTCCTTCGTGAGGCTGACAATTACGACCAGTTGGCTGACAACGTAGCAGATAGCGGCCTCACCACCAAGGAAGCGATTTTTTACCGTGTATACCCCAAAGTCGCCACGGTGCTGGACATTGCGCGCACCAGCCACCGTGCGGGGAAGGAAGGTGCCAAGTACGGTGCCATTATCGCCTGCTGCATATCACTCGTTCAAAATGGGTTTTCCGTCGCGCAAGGAAAGAAGGAAATGGGTGAGGCTGCCAAGGATTTGGCTCTTGATACCGCCAAGGCCGCTGCCCTCGGCTACGGCACAGCCTTTGCCGGGTCTGCTATCAAAGGGGGCATGCAGCAATCGGGTAGGCAAACGATCCGCACGTTGGCAAATACCAGCGCACCTACGTTGGTGGTAAATGTGTGCCTGTCACTGGGCAGTTCCGTAAAACGCTACGTCACGGGCGAAATCAGTGAGGTGGAACTGCTCACCGAAATGGGTGAAAAGGGGGCGGGTATGCTCTCGGCGGGCATGATGACCGCGCTAGGGCAACTGGCCATACCGGTGCCTTTCGTGGGCGCAGCCATCGGTGGCATGATCGGCTACACCCTCTCTTCTCTTTTTTATCAGAGCGCGCTTGATGCTGCCAAGGGTGCTGAGCTTTCGCGCAAAATGCTCGAGCGCACGCGAGCCATCCAGGAAGCCGCCCGTGCCCGCATTGCTGAAGAGCAAACCGGACTTGATGCCTTCGTGCGCCGCGAAATCCCTCAACTGCACGAAGCAACGCAGCAACTCTTTGTCAGTCTGAGCACAGTGCATCAAAGCTCTGATGCTGTTTCCACCGCCATCAACCAGTTTGCCACCTTGCTAGGCAAGCAGTTGGAATTTCAGTCGATGGCGGATTTCGACGACTTCATGCGTTCCGACCGCCCGTTGACTTTGTAACCCCCCCTGTTTGCCTTGAATCTATAAACTCTCAAAGAAAGGACGATAGCCCTCATGTTAATCAAACTTTTGTCTGCGGCGGATAAAGAACATCTGCTTGAACTTCTGGAGCTTCTAGCTCTTGCCGACAAACACCTGTTATGGGATGGCAAGAGAAAAGAAGAGATCACCTCAGAAACCGATCTCAATAAGCTTTCCATTCAGAACGGGGAACAGGAAAGCGCGCTGCTCGCGGATATGAAATCCGAGGGTGCGCAATCTTCCAGTGTCCGCCCTCAGATTGCGGGTGTTGCGGTCCCAATTATTGCGGCGGCTCTTTTTTCTTTTACATCTGGCTCTGTCGAAACAAGTCTTATCGAAAAATTAAAGGCTTTTCCATTGCAAGAAGTCGAGGAACCTGCAACTCGAGCGCAGGCCGCTATGACGATCTTGAAGAAACTGCTTGAAGGAAAGGAATCCGAGATCCCTTCCGTACCCAAGCTCATGTTGTTCGAGTTAATGTTGATGGCTCTTTGTGGCGGCAGCATCTTCAGCATTGAATGGGCGCTTCTCAAGGAGTTTCAGCACCATCACCGACTGGAAGACTTTATTTTCGACGACCTTCTTGAGTGTGCAGAAACCATGAACCGGGAAGTCAGCAAAACCATTGCCATCATTCTTGAATAAGGAGAAGACCGTGCCAGTTCCTATCATCCTCGGTGTCATCGCTGGCGGTGCCGCACTGTATGGCGCTGTAAAAGGCGTTAAAGGCGCCATTGATCACCGCGATGCCAAAGACATCAATGAAAACAGTCAATCCATGGTGGATACCGCCAACCGCAGGGTTGACGAGCAACGCAAGGCCACTAATGCCGTTTTGCAGGACTATGGTGGGCGAAAATTGCGCGCTTTCAATGGCATCATTGCCGATTTTATTGACACTTTCGCTCGCCTGAAAAATGTGGACACCATTCATACACCAGAACTTGACAAACTCAGTCTTGGGGGTTTTTCCACGTTGTCCCTCGATGGATTGAAGAGTGATTACGAATTGCTCAAGAGTTCCGGCCTGGGCTTGGGCGCAGGCTTAGGCGGCGGCGCTGCTCTGGCTTTTGGTGCCTACAACGGCACCATGTTGCTGGCCGCAGCCAGTACAGGCACGGCTATCTCCACCTTGAGCGGCGCGGCGGCCACCAATGCTACGCTCGCCTGGTTGGGCGGTGGCTCCCTGGCGGTTGGTGGGGGTGGTATGGCGCTAGGCAGCATGGTACTGGGCGGTATCGTGGCGGGACCCGCTCTGGCGATTTTTGGTCACATCGTCGGCAACAAGGGGGAAGAAGCGTTAAACAACGCACGCAGCGATCAGGAGCTGGCCAGAACCATCCGCGATGAAGCCAAGCTGATGGTCGGCAAGCTGGAGGCAATTGAAACAATCAGTTCCTTCGCCAACAGCACTTTTTCGAAAGTTAGTACACATTTGCGTCATGCCGTGTATGACCTCAAGAAGCTCATTGATGTCGAAGGTGAAAACTACCAAGTATTGTCTTCCGAGGGTCGTGAAACAGTTTTCCGCTCGGTCAAATTTGCTCAACTCATCAAAGCCATGATCGACACACCAATCCTGGATCAAGACGGCAACCTGGTACTTTCTACCGAAAAACGGTTGCAGGAGATCAAAGCCTCGCTGGCATAAGAAGCTGCCTTTGCCAGCGCAGCCTATCGACATAAAGAAGCGGCCACAGCGTATCAATGCTGTGGCCGCTTTGCCATTTAATAAGAATGCGGAATTTCGCTATGTCCATGCCAATCTTCCCATGTCAACAGTGCGGGTTGTGCTGCCAGCATGTTCATCTCGTCGCTGAAACACAGTTTCTGAATCGTGGCGATGGCACGTGCAGGCACTATGATGCGGCCAGCAAACTTTGCTCGATTTATGCTGAGCGCCCGGACATTTGTCGGGTGGGGCTGCAATACACAGTGCGTTATGCCCGCTTGTATACTTGGGATGAATATGTCGTGTTGAATCTCCAAGTTTGCGCAAGTTTGCAGAAGCAGGCCCGAATGGAATGAAGTCCGGGGCTGCGTCTCGAAAGAGGCGTGAATCCTTGCCTTGTCAATTCGGATGAGCCATGTGGTTCTTTGCGTCTTGATTTGTCGCACCGGTGTGAGACGATGCTTTTGTGACTTGAGCAGTTCAGGCAGGAATGAGCATTGGTTGAATGCAGGCATGTAGCCTAACTGCCCTAAAACCAAGGGAGGTTATCATGCCATTATTCATCGGATTATCGCTTTTGATGTTCGTATTTTTCGTCAAATATTTTTCTGAGACCCAGAAAAAAGACTTGGCCGGAAGGACGAATAAACACACCGTTTTTGTATTCTCGATGTTTACCTTTATCTGCACGGCACTATTCTTTTGCATCAAGTATGCCGCGAAAACATCGGCGGTAGCGCTTTTGAGCGTCGTCCTGTATTTCATACTGAAACATAAGAAAAACGAGACGGAAACGACATAACGAACACAGTGCTGTGTTCGTTTTTTAATAAGCATTTTCCGCAGCTTGTGTTTACCATCAACCATGACCAAGGAGTTAATGATGATTAACTACGAATACCCATTAAATGAACGGATACGCACGCTGCTCCAATTGGAAGACGCTTTCGCACGCGCCGCTTGTTCCATCACACAAGCCAGCCGTCAGGAACATCACGCGGCCTTGCTGGCGCTGTTTGAAATTGTCGAAATCGCGGGTCGCGCCGATCTGAAATCCGACCTGATTCAGGAACTGGAACGGCAAAAAAAAATTCTCGAATTGCTGCCCAAGAATCCCGCTATCTCCGAAGATGCGCTAAACACCCTGCTTCAGGACATCGATAAAACCATCGCCGGCTTGAATGGCATGACGGGAAAAGTCGGCCAGCACATGCGCGACAACGAATGGCTGATGCACATCAAGCAGCGCGCCGACACCACCGGAGGGGTGCGCGGATTCGATTTGCCCTCCTACCATTACTGGCTGAATCAGGATGCCGAACTACGCAGCCGTGAACTGGCCTCTTGGCTGGAACCGATGCTGCCGATCAACGATGGTATCCGTATCGTCATGCGCGCGTTGCGCGACAGCGGCAAGGGGAGTCGTTATGTCGCTCCGCGCGGATCATTTCAGCAGATGCTGAGCGGGCAGGTGGTTCAAATGCTGCGAGTACGGCTCGCCGACAGCTTGCCTTGCTTCCCGGAAATCAGCGCCAACAAGTACGCCATCAACATTTCTTATGCCGCGCCGGGGCGCTCACAAAAGCCGCGTGCCTGCGAGCAGGATGTGGAATTCGAGATGATGTTGTGTTCGTTGTAAAGGCCAGGCTGCCTGGGTTGCATCAAATATTCGTCTTTTACCGCTTCGTTGCGCCGTAGTGTTTCAGGTTCGAAGCTGAACCCGGTTTATTGCCATGGCATATCTCGTTGTCTTGGTGCACCTGTACCTGTGATTCTGACTGACACCGTGTGAAGCAAATCAATCCTGTTAAATGTCGAGCGAATCGGTAGATCCCCCCCCCGCAGATTTACTGGAACATTCTCACGTGAATCCCATATGGAGCAACGGAGAACTCACGGTCGAGTCCATTTATCGCTTCAAGGGGCAAAGCGCGCCTGCCGTCATCCTGAGCGAAGTGGCCATTACGGAGCTGACAGAAAAGGAATGTCGTAAATTATTTGTCGGCATGACTCGCGCCCAACTTAATTTGCAAGTTGTTCTTTCTGTGCAAGCAGGGGCGTGCATTGCGGCTGCGTTGGGTTAAAAAAACCGGCTGAATAAACCGCCGAAATTATTTGCCAAACCGGCAATCAATATTCGCCAATCACTTTGTCTATGGCGGGTCTTATTTTTGCCCGATCTGCCTGGCTTAGCTTGGCAACAGGAGCTTTGAGTCTGGTGGTATCGATTGCGAATATTTCGTCTGTTGATAAAACAAACCGCCCTTTATCGGCAACATCAATCAGCGGAGCCATGATGTCCACGGGCTGAGCGTTGGCTCGGAGGGGGATGACAACAGTTGCCCCGGTTTTGCTGGTGATGTGGCCGTTCTGAACAGAGACAAGGTAGGGTATCTCCACCTTTCTCGTGCCGGGATTGGGATAAATGTCGAATTGCGCCATGAGCTTAGATTCGGTCGAACTCGGCGCCGGCCAGTCCTGTCATGGAAATATCCTTTCCATGAGCCGCCAAGGCTTCGGCGTTACGTTCCACCCACGCGCGATTTTCCAGTTCTTCGAGCATTCGGGCGAGCAACTGCTCAGCATGTGCTGAAAAATTAATTTGTTGCTTGTATGGCTCAAGACGATCCAGCAGGTTTTGATTGATCGACAGCGATAAGCGCCCTTTTTTTGCCGTCGGATAATAGTTGGTTTGCATGGTGCATCGCCTCATCCGAATTGAATGCGTACGATCATACGCATTATTATGCTCGCGTCAAGCCAGGGATAGAACCTGCAACGTGGGTCGCCATTCGATATGTTCTTGCGCCTGAGCTGGAGATGCGCCAAAGATATGCCGCGCTTCCTGACAAAAATCAAATCCAGCAGCAATGAAATGGGAGAGGTGATTGACCGCTGATCGGCTATTTTGTTACGGATGTTCCCGCTAAGTTAGTTTTGTCCCAGTTTGGCTGCCTCACTCAGCCCTTGTTTCTGATCTTTGTGCGACTTGTTACGTCGCTGTCCGGCTGCAAACTGGCATCACCACTTTATGTCGGGAGATTAGAAATGTCGCAACAAACCCCATCCGCAGTTTTTTCATTGCTCATATCGAAAGGAAACCCTGCCGTGAAATCCTGGCCAAATCCGTTTGATGCACTCCGGCGTGCACTGGCTTTGCTGGCCGCCGTGTTCCTGCTTGCCGCCCCTCTGGCGCAAGCTTCCAATATTGTCACGTCATTATCTGATCTTGCCGGTAATACAGTCTGTGCGGTGGTCAGTGGTGGAGTGCAATGCTGGGGCGATAACACCTACGGCGTGCTTCGGAACAACGGCACGAAAAACAGTGCGGTACCAGTTGCCACAATTGCGTCTGGCAGCGGTGTTACTTCTGTGTCGGTAGACAGCGCTCACGCTTGCATGGTGGTCAATGGCGGAGTGCAGTGCTGGGGAAGAAACGACCATGGTCAGCTTGGAAACAACAGCACAACGGATAGTTTGATCCCGGTCACTGCGATTGCGGCGGGCAGCGGTGCTACTGCCGTGTCGGTAGGAAGCTTCCATTCCTGTGCGGTAATCAATGGCGGGGTACAGTGCTGGGGATTTAACCAGAATGGCGAACTCGGCAACAACAGCACGACAACCAGCCTGACCCCGGTCATAGCGATTGCACCCGGTAGCGGCGCCACGTCTGTGTCAGTGTCAAACTTCAAGACCTGCGCAGTGGTCAATGGTGGGGTGCAGTGCTGGGGCAGCAACCAGAACGGCGCCCTCGGTAATAACAGCACCACGGATAGCCTTGTTCCAGTCACCGCGATTGCGGCAGGCAGTGGTGCCACCTCGGTATCTGGAAATGGTGCGACCTGTGCAGTGGTCAACGGTGGGGTTAAGTGCTGGGGATATAACGGTTCCGGCCAGTTTGGCAATAACAGTACGACATCCAGCCTAGTTCCGGTCATAGCGATTGCAGCGGGCAGCGGTGCCACTTCCGTGACGACAGGACCGGCTAACACCTGCGCGGTGGTCAATGGCGGGGTGAAGTGCTGGGGGGATAACAACAGAGGCGATCTTGGCAACAACAGCACCACACCGAGTCTGATCCCGGTCACAGCGATTCCGCCCGGCAGCGGCGTCACTGCCGTTTCGTCGGGTGGATCTAACGCCTGCGCTCTGGTCAGTGGTGGGGTGCAGTGCTGGGGGATTAACTTCGCCGGCCAACTCGGCAACAGCAGCACCACGGACAGCTTGATCCCGGTGGCCGTGACGTTTCCTGCTCCCGCCAGCCTTGCTACGATGAGCCTCAATTGCCCCACCACCCTCGCGGTAAGCGTCAGCGGCAACTGTTCCAGCATCGCCAGCTACAGCGACGGCAGCAGCAAGACGGTATCGCCAATCTGGACTTCCTCCAATACCGCCGCGCTTATGGTAAGCAGCAGCGGTGCGCTGACTGGCGGAAATGTGATTGTCGATACGCCGGTTACAATCACCGCAAGCTATAGTGAGGGCGGAGTCACCCAAACCGCTACAGTTCAAGTTACCGTCAAGGCCGCTGTCGCCAAGCTGTCCGGCTTGACGATTTCCGGCGATGCCAGCGTCAAATCGGGCAGCAGCATGACGCTAACGGCGACCGGCAGCTACAGTGACGGCAGCAGTCACAACGTTTCTCCAACCTGGAGCGTCAACAGCGGCCAGCACTGTATTGTTGGGCCCTGCGGCAGCGTAGCGGACATCAATGCCAGCGGCGTACTCACCACCAACTTTGTTACGACAGACACGCCGCTTACCGTCACCGCCAGTTACACCGAGAACGGCATTACCAAGACCGCAACGGCAATGGTCACTGTCAAGGCATCGGTAGTGCTCCCCGTCAGCATCGTCATCAGCGGAGCGAGCTTGATCAAGGCCGGGGATGGCGTCAGCTATGCCGTTACCGTGGTCTATGGCGACGGCACCACAAAGAATCCGACCAATGTTACTTGGTCGGTTACAGGTTCAGGTGCAACCGTTGACAATACGGGGCTGTTGACAGCGTTGGGCGGCCTAACCAGCGATACAACGGTGATACTTGGCGCCAGCTACACCGAAAACGGCATCACCAAGAACGCTCAACAAAGCGTAGCCATCAAGGCGGTAACGAGAGCATCTACAGCGTGTAGCGGAACGGGCAGCAACCTGAGCGGTATAACGATTGCCGGCAGCGCAATCAAGAAGTACGGTGACTCGCTTGATGTCAGCTACTGCTTGAAGAACTACAATTCCGTGACTAAATTTGACGTCTATATCGCGGTGATGTTGCCAGACAGCACGCTATTGTTCATGCAGTCTGCCGGGTTCTTCGGCACACCGAGCTTCACGGCATATGACTCGAAGACCGCGCCCCAAGCCTATCTGAGCAATACCCTTGTTCCTGACAAATCCGGTTCTGTCTTGCAGATACCGGCTCTGCCGATGGAACTGCCGAGTGGTACCTACACTTTCTACGCGATTCCAATCCGGGCAGGAAAGGACGTGTTATCTGGTTTCAACTGGATTGGAACTCTGGCGCAAGCTAATGTGACAATAACCAAGTAGCCCTTTGTTCGGTAGATTAACTGGGACAGGCAGATTCCATTCTGCCTGTCCTTTTTTTCGTGTAACCGGTACGAGCGCGCTCTTGTGGCTGAGAGTCCCATCGCAAGTTGATTGCAGGGAACTAACGAATCGAATGTCCCGAGACTTGGGAAGACAAAAGCCTCTTCTTTGTTTGGAAAGAACATGGCTCGATTCAGCTTTGAAGGGACTCAAAGGCACTAGGACGAACGGATTTTCTTAACTTAAATAACTCAGGTCAACGCACAAAAGCCCCTCCCGTGTGCGGACTACCGTATGCGGGAGAGGGGAGAAAGTCTGCTGAGTAGTTACTAGCTTAACAATATTGCGGTTAGCCGCGGAACACCGTTACCCGGTTTCGCCCGGTGTTTTTCGAGGTGTAGAGTTGCGCGTCGGCGGCTTCCAGCAAGGACTGGGCGCTTTCGATGGGACCGCCGGATAGCGCCGTGGCGGTGCCGACGCTGATCGTGACGTGGGCGGCAGTCGGCGAAGCCGGGTGGGCAATCCGCTCCCCGGAAATTTCACGGCACATCAGTTCGGCGATCATCACCGCCCCGTCGCTGGAGGTTTCGGGAAGAATCACCACGATCTCCTCGCCGCCGTAACGCGCGATGAAATCGGTGGGGCGTTTCAGGCAGTTCTTCAGAATCGTCGCCACCTGCTTCAAACACTCGTCACCGCCGGCATGGCCGAAATGGTCGTTGTAGAGCTTGAAATGATCGATATCGATCATTATCAGGGACAGCGGGCTACCGGTCCGTTGCGCGCGCGCCCATTCGATCTTGAGCATTTCGTCAAAACGGCGCCGGTTGTAGATATTGAGCAGCGCGTCGATGGAAGCGAATTGTTCCAGCATGTCGCTCTTGAGTTTGAGTTCGAGTTGGGTGCGCACCCGCGCCTTGACCACCGCCGGGTGAAACGGCTTGACGATGTAATCCACCGCCCCGAGTTCGAAGCCGCGGGTTTCGTCATTCACGTCGCTGGCGGCGGTAACGAAAATAACCGGAATATCGCGGGTACGGTCATCGGATTTGAGGCGTTCGCACACTTGGTAGCCATTCATGCCCTGCATCAGGATATCCAGCAGGATCAGGTCGGGAGGGCTACCACCGGCGACGCCGGCGGCCATCTCCAGCCCCTTGAGACCTTCAGTGGCGGCGATCACCTTGTAGTCGTGTTTCAGCAGGCTCATCAAATAGGTGATGCTGGAACGCTCATCGTCGATGATGAGAATTTTCTTTTCTTTGGGGAATGGGGTCATTGTGTCAAGTATTCCAGGCGCCGCATCAAGCCGCGCAGGTGCTCCTGTGCGACCTCGGCATCGAAGTCCTGCAGTGCATCCCGGATCCGCAGCAACAGGCTGGAGACGGTAGCATCGTCGCTGGCATTGCCGATCGTCGCGATCAAGTCAATGGCGCTGGCGACGTCGTCCTCGATCAGAATCGCCAATTCGCGGCAGCGTTCGGCCAGTTGCGCGGGTTCCAGGGTCTTTCCCGCTTCAATAGCGGCCAGGTCGGCGTTGTTTATCGCCAAATGTGCTTCGAGCTTGCGCAAGGAGCCAACCAGTTCGGTGAGGCAGACTTCGAAATCGTTCATCAAGGGCAACAAGTCCAGTCCGGCATTTTTCATAATCGCATCTTCGAGCCGTTGCGCCGCGCCCGACAAGGGCAATGCGCCCATCTGACCGCAAGTCCCCTTCAGCGTGTGAGCGATACGCCGCGCCTCGTCGAGATTCCCGGCGGCAACGAAAGCACGCAAGCGCACGGCGGCATCGGTATGGCTACGCAGGAACATCTCGGCCATCTGGTACAGCAGTTGTTCGTCATAACCCAGGTGGGTCAGGATGTCGTCGAGCCTTAATCCCGGCAAATCGGCAATCGCCGCATCCAACTGGATTCCATGGCGGCTTTCCTGACGGCTTTCCGAGGCTCCGGAAGATTTCGGAGCGATCCACTCTCGCAGAACGGCAAATAGTTTGACCGGGTCGACCGGCTTGCTGAGGTGGTCGTTCATGCCGTTATCCAGGCAACGTTTGCGCTCCTCGGCGGTCGCATGGGCCGTCATGGCGATAATCGGCAAGCCCGCGAAGCGCTCGTCGCGACGCACCGTCTGACAAGCTTCATAACCGTCCATAACCGGCATCTGGATATCCATCAGCACCGCGTCGTAATGCGCCCCCGGCGCTTTGATTCGTTCAACCGCCTGGCGCCCGTTACCCGCCGTGACCACGGTCGCACCGGTTTTTTCCAGGAAACTCTTGGCTACCAGCAGGTTGAGTTCCTGATCGTCGACCAGGAGGATAACCGCGCCGTCAAGGCGTATTTCGTCGGCGTTGCCGTTGACCGGGGCAAGGCGTTCATCGCGAATGCCGCCCCGCTCGAAGATGTTGCGGATCGAATCGAGCAGCAAGGTGGGATAGAAAGGTTTGGCAAGAAATTCGTCGACCCCGGCTTCCCAGGCTTGGCGCATCACTTCCTCGCGGCTGTAGGCGCTAATCATCAGGATTGCCGGCATGACCGCCAAATGATCGTTCTCGCGGATGCGCCGGGTCGCTTCGATGCCGTCCATGCCGGGCATTTTCCAGTCCATCAGCACCAGATCGTAGGCCCGCCGCAGCGGTGCCGCCGCCAGTTCGCGCAAGGCGGCGATGCCTGAGTCGACGCTAGTGACGTCGAATCCGAATGAGCGCAAGGTATGTTCGAGGATCAGCCGCGCGGTATCGCTGTCGTCCACCACCAGCACCCGCAGAACGCCGTGCTGGCGGTTCTGCGGCACCAATTCGGCGAGGTTCGCCGCCGGCGCGCCCACGCCGAACACGGCGGTAAAGCTGAACATGCTGCCCTTGCCCGTCTCGCTTTGCACGGCGATCTCGCCGCCCATCATTTCGACGAGCTTCTTGGAAATAGTCAGCCCCAGGCCGGTACCGCCGTACTTGCGGGTGGTGGAACTGTCGGCTTGGCTGAAGGACTGAAAAATCCGCCCCATCTGTTCTTCGCTCATGCCGATACCGGTATCGCGCACACAAAAATTCAGTTTTACCCGTCCCTCGCTCGGCTCCCGGCAACCGACCGTCACCAGGATTTCGCCGGCATCGGTGAACTTGACGGCATTGTTGCTCAGATTGAGCAATATCTGGCCCAGCCGTAACGGGTCGCCGAGCAACCGGGTAGGCGTTTGCGGGGCGATGTCGAATAGCAGTTCGATGCCTTTCCGGGTCGCCGACATGCCGATCATGTCCGATACCCCGCTCAGTACCTCTTCGAGATCGAAATCGATCACTTCCAGATCCATCTTGCCGGCTTCGATTTTCGACACGTCGAGGATGTCGTTGATGATACCCAGCAGGGTATGGGAGGCCGTCTTGACCTTGCGCAGGTAATCGCGTTGCTTGGGGGTCAAATCCGTCGCCAGGGTCAATTCGGTAAGCCCGAGAATGGCATTCATCGGGGTGCGGATTTCATGGCTCATGCTGGAAAGAAATGCGCTTTTCGCCTGGTTGGCGATATCCGCTTCCTTGCGTTCGCGTTCCGCCCGCTCTTTTTCCTTGCGCTCGTTGATGTCGAGCAGCGAGCCGTCGATGTAGCGGATCCCCCCCGTTTCGTCGTGCACCACCCGCGCCGAAATCGAGACCCAGGTCTCGGACCCGCCCTTGCGCTTGAAGCGGGTTTCAAAATCGGAAACGCTGTCCTTTTCCTGCATCAGCCGGATGATCTCGCCACGCCGTTCCGGGTCGGCGTAAATCTGGGTGGCGATGTCGGTCACCGTGGCCAGCAAATCAGCCGGCGAGTCATAGCCGAGGATGCGCGCCATGGCGGGATTGGCGGTGAGCAACCGGCCCGCGACCGAAGTACGGAAGATCCCCTCCACGGCATTTTCGTAGAGCGAACGGAACTTGTGTTCGGACTCTTCGAGGGTCGTGTAAAAACGTGCATTTTCCAGGGAAATCGCGGCCTGCGAGGCTATCGTCTTGAGCAAGGCGACCCGCCCCGCGGTAAACGCTGCGGTGGACTGGTTGTTTTCCAGATAGAGCAGGCCGATAAGTTGCCTGTGATGAAGGATGGGGATGCACAACACCGATTTGAGTGCCTTGCGGCGGACGTACTCGTCCTGGGCAAAAAGAGCCTCGCGAGATGCATCGTCGAGCACTTGATCCTCGCGGGTGTGGGCAACGTAATTGACGATCGCCCCGGCAATGTTGTCGGCTTCTTCGAGAGGGGTGGACGGGTAAGTCATTTCGCACCCTGCCGCTGCATCGACCTCGACTTCCAGGCGATCGCCCTTTTTCAGAATCAGGCTGCCTTTCTCGGCGCCAGCGCTCTCCATGACGATTTCCATCAGTTTGTTGAGCAAGCGCTCCAGCACGATTTCGCCGGAGATGGCTTGCGAAGCCTTGAGCACGGCATTCAAATCCAGTTCGTCGTGGGCGGTGGTGCGCCGCGACAGATTGGTGGTACGCCGCAAGGTTTCATAGCGCCGGGGCGTTCCCAGCAGCAACGCGGGATAACGTGCCTTGAGACTTTCAACCTTGTGCTGGGCGCCCCACATCTGGTAGGCATCGAGCGCCTCGCGCAGATAAAGGCGGGCGAAACTATGCTTGCCCTCGATCAACAGGAAGCGCCCCGCCAACTCGTTGGCCAGCGCCTCGTCGTGGATGAAAGCGCTGTTGCGGGCCGCTTCGATGGCTTCGTCGTACAACGCCAGGGCGCTGTCGCGACGCCCCTCCAGACGCGCCTGCTCGGCGCACACCAGCAGATGTTGATGAGCGAAATTATGCGGTGCGGACACGGCCCAATGTTTCAGTCGTTCACGGCACACCACCAGTTCTTTGCGTCCCTCCTCGCGTTCGCTGGGCGAAAACTCCCGGTCACAGGCGGCGAGAATCAGCGCCAGGTAAAAGCACTGGTTGGATTGGGCGATCGTGCCATTCAGAAAAGAACTCTGCGCCGCCGCCGCGCGCGCGGCAACCAGTGCTTCGCGGGGGCGATCGAAAAGAAAATGGAGGTAGGCCGACAATACGTGACGGACGCCATTCACGGTCAGGCTGCCCGGCGCGTTCTCGTCCAACCCATCTTCCCGCCCGCCGCCCACTAGGACGTTGGCCGCCGGACCGACGGCGCCCATGATGTCGAGGGCGAGACGGTTGTTGGTTTTTTCAACGAAGGGCAGGCGCCGCTTGATCTCGCCCAATAAATCCAGGAGGTTGTGACCGCTGAAAAAGGCGTTGAGAACGTTGTTGAATGCGAGAATATAACCGGCGTAAAGCAATTCGCCGGAATCCAGCCCGGCCTGGTAGCCTTGCTCGCCGAGCACGCGCCCTTCCTCGATCGGCTTGACCCAATGAACCAGAAAAGAGGTCAGCACGAAACAGCAGCGGCATACGTAGGTCTTGTGGCCGTCGCGCTGGCTCAGGTGCAGACCGAGCATTCCGAATTCGTATCCCTCGCGGAACGCTTCCGTTTCGTACGCCAGGACATTGCCGAAGCTGGTGTAGCCCTTTCCCGATTCCGGCACATGACCGTGGCGCAGGGAAAGATTGGTCATCTTGGCAAGTATCCAGGAATAGAGCTCCGGCTGGTCGAAATACGCACCGGGAGTCAAATCGTTGAGCAGCCTCATCGCTGCCGCCATGCGTGGATCACTCATGGTGGGAGCATCGATCAGCGTGTCGATTCGGCGTCCGCCCAGCGCTTCGTGGACGGAAGCGAGTTCATCGACAATCGCCTGTTTCAGGTTGGCGAACGGCATCGTGATGCCCAACCGTTCGAGTGCCAGCCGCCCGGTCGCTATCGCCTCGTCATGGCGGCCCAGCATGGTGTACTGGACGATCTGCAAATCGAAGACCTCGGCAATCTCGATATCGGTTGCCGCATTCCCCAGGGCAAGTCCGAAGTAACGTTCCGATTCCTGGTAGTTGCCGTTGAGATATTCGAGTTCGGCACGCTCGCGATAAAGACGGAGCAACAACCCCTCAGGCAGGGAAATCCCCTCCGTCGGACCGCACAGGACCGTTTCGGCTTCCCGCAGAAAACGCAAGGCGGAATCGTAGGCGGTGGAGGCCTTGGCTTTGCGCACGGCAGCCAGATTGAGCATCCCGACCTTGATCCGTTCCTCGTCGCCGTCGAGCAACGGCGCCCCCTTGTTGAAGTGGTCGGCCAGTTCGAAGACATGCTCCAGGCTTTCTTCCTCGCTCAACTGAGCGGCCAGCAACCTTCCGATACGCAGGTGGACAGCCTGTTTCAGGCCATCGTCGATCAAGGCATAGGCAGCTTGTTGAACACGGTCATGGAGGAAGCGACAACGCCGGCTGACGGGACGTTGATCGGTGCCATCCCCGCTGGAAAAAGCCAGTTCAGCGTCGGTCAGGATAAATCCCAGGCGCACCGCCGGCAGCAAATCCTCATAGGTGGCAACGTCGGCTTTTTCGTGGATGATCGCCAAGGTGTGCAAATCGAAACTGTTGCCGACGCAAGCGGCCAGGCGCAGAGCCTGCTGGGTTTGTTCGGGCAGACGCTGGAGCTTGCCGATCATCAGATCGACGACGTTATCGGTAAAATCGAGGTGCTCGATCGCCTTCAGATCCCAGTGCCAACACACGCGCTTCTCGCCATTTTCATCATCACCGGACGAGAAGGAAATCAGCCGCTCCTGGTTGAGCGTCATCAGGAACTGGTTGACGAAGAAAGGGTTGCCGCCGGTCTTGCCAACCACTAGGTCGGACAGCGGGCGCACCGCGTTCTCGGTACGATGCAGCGTATCGGCGAGAAGCATCCGCACGTGGCGGCGTCCCAGCGGGAACAAAGCGATCCGTTCGATGTCCTCGCTGGTTTTTTCGAGCTTTTCGATGGTCAGGGAAAGTGGATGATCGGGGCCGGTTTCGTTGTCGCGATAGGCGCCGATAATGAACAGATGATGGATGTCCTCGTCCCCCATCAACAGTTCGATGAGGCGCAGGCTGGCGGAATCGGCCCATTGCAGATCGTCGAGAAACAGCACCAGGGGATGTTCGGGAGCCAGGAATAGCTGGATAAAGGCCAACAAGGTGCGGCGGAAACGGTTTTCCGATTCGACTGCGGCCAGGGGCAACGGCTCCGCTTGCGGACCGACGATCAACTCCACCTCGGGAATCACCTCGGTAATGATGCGTCCGTTGGCACCCAACGCCGAACGCAGCTTGTCGCGCCATTCGCCAAGCTGCTTCTCGGTGCCGGTGAGAAGCTGCCGGATCAGCCCCTGGAAGGCATTCACCACGGCGCTATAGGGAATGTTTTTCTTGAATTGGTCGAACTTGCCGCTGATGAAAAAGCCGCGCTGGCGGGCGATCGGCCAATACACCTCGCGTACCAGGCAACTCTTGCCCACCCCGGAATAGCCCCCTACCAGCAGCAAGGCCCGCCCGCCGCCCGCGGCACGCAGGAACGCATCCATCAGAACCTTGATTTCATTGTCCCGCCCGTAAAGTTTATCGGGAATGATGAAGCGCTCCGCCACATCTTCGCGCCCCAACGGGAACTCGGAAATATTTTCGCCTTCGCGCAACTGGCGCAGGCACTCCTCCAGGTCGGCACGAATGCCGCGGGTACTTTGGTAGCGGTCCTCGGCGTTCTTGGCGAGCAGCTTGCCGATGATCGCCGAAAGCTGGGCGGGAATCCCCCGCTTGGCTTCATGGAGCGGCGTCGGACGCAATGCCAGATGAGCATGCACGGTTTCCATGGAATCGCCCGACGCAAAAGGCAGGATGCCGGCGAACAATTCATAGAGGGTGACGCCCAGCGAGTAGTAATCGCTGCGGTAATCCACCGCCCGGTTGGTGCGTCCGGTCTGTTCGGGAGAAATGTAGGCAAGCGTTCCTTCCAGCCCGCTCGGCCCGCCCATTACCGGGTTTTCCACGGAAAGCAAGGTGGAAATCCCGTAATCGATCAACTCGATGGCGTCGCTTTCCGGGTTGAAAATAATATTGGAAGGATTGACGTCCCGATGAATGACGCCCGCGGAATGCACGGCACCAAGAATTTCGGTAATCCGCACGGCAATCCGCAGTTGTTCGAACAATGGCAGGGAACGCTTGCGCAGGATTTGGTAAAGCGAGTCGCCACCGCCGTCGCCCAACACGATCAGCAGGGAATTGCGGTTGTGTTGCAACGCCCTGGCCCGCGGCACCCCCTCGACCTCGTGCAAATGGCGCAAAATCTCGTATTCGCGCCGATAGCGCGCCTCTTCGGCAAAGGTATACGCCTCGGGCCGAAGCTCCTTGACGATCACCTTCGCGCCATCCTCTTCCGCCTCGCCCCGGTAAATCCGCGAATGCGAACTTTCGTGGATCAGCGCCAGATTGCCAAATCCCGCGATGGCATTCATGGTCGGGAACGCCATGCGGCATTCCGCGCGACGGGCGAAACGCCGCGCCGGCGCGCATCAAGGCGAGAGGGAAAGGAAGAACGGATAGTCACGGCGCTCCAGGCGGGCATGCTACATCTTGATGCAGACAGACTTCACCTCGGTGTAGTGCTCAATCGCGCCTTTGCCCCACTCGCGGCCCCAGCCCGATTGCTTGTAGCCGCCGAACGGCTGGGTCACGTCGAAGATGTGGAAGCAGTTGATCCACACCGTGCCGGCCTGGAGACGCGCCGCGATCTGGTGGGCCTTGCTCACGTCGCGGGTCCAGATGCCGGCGGAGAGACCGTATTCGGTATCGTTGGCATCCTTGATGACCTCTTCCAGATCGTCGTAGGGCATTGCCGACAGCACCGGGCCAAAAATTTCCTCCTGCACCACTTTCATGGTCTTGTGGGTATTGGCGAGCACGGTGGGGGCGTAGAAATAGCCCTTGTCGCCAAGGCGGCTACCGCCGATCAGCACTTCCGCCCCTTCCTTGCGTCCGTGATCGACGTAACGGCACACCCGGTCGAGTTGCGCCTGATTGATGAGCGGCCCCATCTGCGCATCGGGATTGAGGCCGGGACCGACCTTGGTGTTGCGGGCGCGTTCCACCACGCCTTCGATGACCTTGTCGTAAATGCTCTTGTGCACGTAAAGGCGCGAACCGGCGCAGCAGATCTCGCCCTGGTTGACGTAGATGGCAGTCGCCGCCCCTTCGATGGCCGCCTCGATGTCGGCATCGGGCAGGACGATGTTGGGCGCCTTGCCGCCCAACTCCAGGGAAAGGCGCTTCAAGTTGCCACTGGCGGCGTTGACGATGGACTTGCCGACCTCGGTGGAGCCGGTAAAGGCGCACTTGTCCACGCCGGGATGGGCGGCCAGCGCGGCGCCGGCGGTTGGGCCATAACCGGGCACGACGTTGATGACGCCGTCGGGAATCCCGGCTTCCTGGGCCAGTTCGGCCAAGCGCAAGGTGGTGAGCGGCGTATCCTCGGCAGGCTTGATGACGCAGGTGCACCCCACCGCCAAGGCCGGACCGAGCTTCATGGAAAGCAGCAGCAAGGGGAAATTCCACGGCACGATCATGCCCACCACGCCGACCGGTTCGCGCAGGGTATAGGCAAAGTAACGGTCGTTGGGGGTATAGGAACAGCCATGGGAGAGCACGTCGCCTTCCAGCTTGGTGGAAAAACCGGCGTAGTAGTACATGGTGTCGATGGTGAGCGGCAGATCGACATAGCGCGAAGCGCCGATCGGCTTGCCGCAATCGAGGGTTTCCAGTTCCGCCAGTTCGTCGATGTTGGCTTCCAGCAGGTCGATGAATTTGCGTACCATTCTCTCCCGGTCGGTGGGCATCATGCGCCGCCACTCGGGGTTCTCGAACGCCTTGCGCGCCGCCGCCACCGCCCGGTCGACATCTTCCTTGTCGCCCTCGGCCACCTCGGCGAGCAATTCGCCGGTCGCCGGGTTGATGGTCTTGAAACGCTTGCCCGAAGCCGCCTCGACCCATTGTCCGCCGATCAGCATCTTGCCCGCCCGACTCAGGAATGCGCCGGTACCGGGATGACGTTGGGAAGGTTCGATTTCGTGGTTGTTCATGGTTTTACCTCGTTGTTATCGGAGTTTCGTAAAAATCGCGCCGCTTAGTTGGCGCAGCCGGGATATTGGTACTGGGGAGGCGTTCTCGCCGGGGTAGTGCCGTCGCAAAGGCTATCGTACGAAGAACAGCTTAGCGGCACGCCACTCGAACCGGTGGCGCAGGCGTTGTCGGCATTGGCACCGCAGAACTGATCGGCGGCATACTGGCATTTGCAGGGCATGCCCTTGGACATGAAATCGTAATCGAGGCGCGCCTGGATGCACACGTTGTGCTGTTGCGCCGCGCTGTTCCACAGGCTGGAACAAGTGGCTTGAGCGACTCCCGGATCGGCAGCGGGGTTTTCCGCCAGGGCTTTGATGGTACAGGCCACGCCGAGGTCGATGATCTCATCCTGAACCAGGCTGTAGGAACCTTTGCAGGAACTGGTGGGGTCGCCTGGACAGCACTGGTAAGTGGTAACGTCCGGGTGATTGCCGGCAATCCATTTGGTCGGTTTGCTCTGTCCCGGCAACGTCGCCGTACCGGCGCCGCTCACCGGTACCGGCTGCCCGATCAACTGGCTCCACGAAGTGCGCGCCGGAGTGCCGAGCACCAGCACCGGCAGCGTGCTTTTCGACGCGGCATTACCCGGCGGATTGACCAGCACCCCGAGCATGGTGTTGTCGTACCCCTGGTTGCCGGCAAAATAAGGCGAGGTGGCATCGACGTAAGTCCCCTGCCCGGAACCCGGCGCGGCAATCGGATGGGCATCGACGATGGCCTCGTATAACACCGGATTGGTCACGCCGGCCATCTGCATCACGGCGTTCCAGCGCGCGGTGGTGAAATTGGACAAATAGTTGGAGGTGCACAACGAAGCATTAGGCGGGTAGTCGAGGAACGTCACCGCCACCTGGTTCACCGTCGGCAACCCGAGCGGCAGGAAGAAGGCCCACGGCTGGCCGCCCTTGATCGGATTGCCCCAGCACGCGGGCGACGCCTGACTCTGCTGGCATTGCAGCGCGCCGCTCCAGCCTATGGCCCCGCCACTCACGAACCCCGCCATCATCGCGCCATACGACGCGGCTTTGGGATCGGCGCTGGTAATGGTCACCGTGGCCGCGCTCCCATTGACCGTCACGGCGACATTGCCTTGGATGCCGTCGTTGACCAGGGATTGCTGGGTGTAAAGCTGGATCGACTGGGCTAGCGTCTGAGGAAAACTTTTCTGGTTGGCATAGAACGACGGCATCGTGGTATCCGCCGCATTGGGATAAAGGTGCTGCAATTGCGGGTTACTCAACGTATAGCTGTACGCCGAACCCGCCGCGAAAACGCTTCCCTGCAACAACAGAACGCCACAGCAAGCTGCTGCCGTTTTCAGAAAATTGCCTAACCTCCGATTCATTGCCATGCTTGCCTCCCAAATAATTCGAGTTATCTTTCGCCTCATCCGCTCAGTTCAACGCAAGTAGAATCGACCGTCTCGGCGCCCACCACGGTTTTTTCGAGCGGGCCGGAAATTGTAACCTCTAATTCGATTTTCAGGATAGCTGCCAAAAAACATCAGAAACCTCTAATATTCAACAATAACCATATAAATAACAACAACGTATAGATAATCATGGAACATTGCAGCAAACAACCGTGAGAATTTGTGAGAGTCCTCACCACAGCGACCTCCGCCCGGCAAGCCACCCGAATTGTCATGTAATCACATAATTAATAAACACAATACATCGACAAACCCCAACCTCCACAAGCAGGTCTGGTTGTATTGAAAAATCCCTTTCGCTATTATTGACCTTTTGATATTTTCCCGCCGAGTCCGTCACGGACGCCTGTGCAAACAAAAAAGGCCCCAAAGCCAAACCATCTTGGAGGTAAACATGTCATCACTCAATCCATCGGAGCAAATCGAACTGGCCGTCGACGCCGTCCAGCGATTCAGCCGGCGCGATTTTCTCAAGCTGGCGGTTGGCAGCGCCGGCTTGGCGGCAACCGGTTTTCTTCCGGCCAGCGCCGCAGCAGGCATACCGAAAGACATCCGTTTCATGGGGGATGCCGAATTCAAGGTATTCCAACGCCTGGCTCAGGTAACGCTGCCCGTCAACGGCACCAAATTCGCGCCCCTCAGCGCCATTCCGGTAATGCAAACCCTCGACGCGGCACTCCTCGGCGGCATGGCACCCCATGAACTGCAAGGCCTCAAGGCCGGCGTCAAGCTTTTCGAGGACGCTCCCCTTAAAACCTACGGCAAGCCTTTCAGCAAACTCGGCGACAAGCAGGCCGCCGCTTTCTGCGATGCTTGGGGCAACTCCGCCGATGCCCTGGAACGTGGGCTGGTAACCGCGCTCAAGAAACTGGTCACGCTCTCCTACTGGGCGAATCCGCCGACCTGGGCCGCTTTGGGATATGACGGCCCGGTCAGCAAGAAGTGGGGGCTGCCCCCTCTCGGCAATGCCCCGATGCCCAGCGAATAACTAAAATCAGGAGAACCGGAAAAATGGAAAAAAACAATGCACATGGGTCAGTAACGCACGGCCTGAAAGTCACCCAGGCGGCGGACATCACGATGGAACACATCATATTGAAAGTCGACGCGGTGGTGGTCGGTTCCGGCGCCGGCGGCGCGGTAGCCGCCTACGAACTGGCGAAAACCGGCAAGAAGGTGATCGTCCTGGAAGCCGGGCGCTACCTGCCCTCGGAAAAATTCCCCGAAATGATGGCGATGAGCATGGGGCTGCTCTACCAGGATCATGGGATGCAGGCCAACGCCGATGGCGACATCGCCATGCTGCAAGGCGCCTGCGTGGGCGGCTCGACGGTGGTCAACGCTTCGGTGTGCTTTCGCATTCCCGACCATTACCTGGAACAGTGGGGGCGCGATTTCGGCCTGACTAACCTCTCGCCGGCCGCCATGCTTCCCTATTTCGAACGGGTCGAGCGCAACCTCCACATCACCGCCTGCACCGCCCGGGAAACCAGTCCCGGCGCCGAACTCATCAAGAAGGGCTTCGCCAAGGAAGGCCTGCCGGAGGGCATCGCCAAGCGCAACATGCGCGATTGCGCCCTCACCGGCTTCTGTTTCGCCGGTTGCAAGACCGACCGCAAACAATCGATGCTGGTAACTTACCTCCCCTGGGCGGTGGAAAAGGGCGCGACGATTTACGCCGACACCCACGTCACCCAGGTACTGGCGGAAAACGGCAAGGCCAAAGGCGTATTGGCCGAAGTCATCGACCCGGATACCGGCAAGAAGAAGGCGGATCTACGGGTCGAAGCGCCCATCGTGGTACTCGCCGCCGGCGCCATGCAGACGCCGATCCTGCTGCAACGCAGCAAGCTCGCCAATTCCAGTGGTCAAGTCGGCAAGAATTTCGCCTGCCACCCGACCTTGTCGCTGGTCGCTGAATATCCCTTCAATGTCGACGACTTCCACGGCGCCACCCATTCGCTGTTCATGGATCGCGACATCCTGCCGCCCAAACCCGGCTACCTGCTGCTCAACGCCATCCAGGATCCGGTGGAAGCCAGCATCCAGGTCGGTCCCGCCACCGGCAAACCGTTCCTCGATTACATGAGCAGCTATCGCAATACCGTGCGCCTGATCTGCCTGGTGCACGACAAGAACAAGGGCGAGATACGCTGGGAAAACGGCACCAAGGTCATCGACTACGCGGTGGACGACGAAGATTTCGAAATCATGAAGGTGGGTTTGAAAACCACCGCACGGGTGCTGTTCGGAGGCGGCGCGAAAAAAATCCGCATCCCCGCCACCAACGACTTGTCGATCGATTCCCCGAACGACGTGGACAAGGTCGTCGATGCCTTGAAAAACCAGCGCAAACGCTACCGTTACGTGTCGTTCCACCCGCAAGGCACCTGCCGGATGGGCGCCGATCCCAAAAACTCCGTCGCCAACCCGCACGGCGAAACCCACGACGTGAAAAATCTGTACATCGCCGACGCCAGCCTGATGCCGACCTCGACCGGTTATAACACTCAGGAAAGCGTCTACGTACTGGCCAGCTACGTAGCCGACCAGATCAATAAGGCACACCGCTAATGGGTGATGGGTGATGGGCGACGAAAGCCGCCCGCCCCATTATCCTCATCTCGAACGCCCCCAGCGACACGGGGAGAGAAATAGCCCACACGAACGATGCGCCGGTTGACGTCGGGGTTTTGAACTGAGGGAAGATTGCAGCGTTTGCGATGTCGTTCCGCGCTGTCTTTAAGAAAAGAGACAATCCTGCGCTTGATTTTTGGCGGAAGCGGTGAGATTCGAACTCACGAAGGGTTGCCCCTTGCCGGTTTTCAAGACCGGTGCAATCGACCACTCTGCCACGCTTCCCATACCTACCTACAACCGTTTGCGAGACCGCCGCATGACGGCGCTGTCCACGACTGCGGAAGGGGTGCCATCATACAGCCAGCCATTTGATTTGGCTAGGAGGCTGTCGGACTTGAAGAATCGAAGCGAAAATTCGGCTGGGCGAGGACAGATTTTGCCGGTTTTGCAGGTCAATAGTCATTCTATTGACCTGCAAAACCGGCAAAATATGGACCGCACAGACGGATTTGCAGCCGATTTCCTTTAAGTCCGACAGCCTCCTAGGGTTGCAACTTTGAAATGCGGCAGGTAGTCTTAGTGACGTTAGCTATTTGATAGATGAACACTAAATAAGGAGGAAATCCATGCAACCCGAATTGCACACCGTCAATCAAAACGAATCGCTTTCCGGTTATCCGGTCGATTTAGCCGCCTCCACCGCCAAGGTATTACGCAATACCTACATGATGCTCAGCCTGACCATGATCCCCACGGTGATCGGCGCATTCATCGGCATGAGCATGAACTTCGCGCTCCTCGCCCAACATCCGGTACTCGGGTTTGTCGGGATGCTGGCGGTCATGTTCGGCTTGTTCTGGGGGGTTGCGGCCAATCGAAACAGCGGCATAGGCGTCGCCCTGTTGTTGGTCCTGACCTTATTCCTGGGGGTGATGCTCGGACCGATCCTGCAAGTCGCGCTGCACCTGAAAAACGGCGCGCAACTGGTGGGGTTGGCGGCGGGCGGTACCGGGGTGATCTTTTTCGGTTTGGCCGGTTTCGCGACCGTCTCCAAGAAGGATTTCAGCTTTCTCGGGAAATTCCTGTTCATCGGTCTGGCACTGCTGATTCTGGCGTCCTTCGCCAACCTGTTCTTCCAGGTTCCGGCGATGGCGTTGACCATTTCGGCCATCGCGGTGCTGATCTTCTCCGGTTACATCCTGTATGACGTCAGCCAGATCGTGCATGGTGGGGAAACCAACTACGTCATGGCAACGCTGGCCTTGTACCTCGACATCTACAACCTGTTCGTCAACCTGTTGCAACTTCTGATGGCCTTGTCGGGCGAACGCGACTGAAGCACTGCTCGGCACGAGAAAAAGGCGGCCGAGGCCGCCTTTTTTATTTCTCGAAAAACGCGATGGATTCGACGTGCGCGGTATGGGGGAACATGTTCACCACGCCCGCCGCCTTCAACTGGTAGCCTTGGGTAAACACCAGTACCGAGGCGTCCCGCGCCAGGGTGGAGGGGTTGCATGACACGTAGACGATGCGCCGCGGGGCGTTTTCCCCCAGGGATTTCACCACTTCGATGGCGCCGTCGCGCGGCGGGTCGATCAACATCTTGTCGAAGCGCCCCAGTTCGGCCAAAGAGGCTTCGGTAGTCTCGAAAAGATTGGCAACCTGAAAACTGGCGCGGTCCGCCAAACCATTCCCTTCGGCATTGGAACGGGCGCGCCGCACCAGCATTTCGCTGCCCTCCACCCCCAGCACCTGTGCGCCTTGACGAGCGATCGGCAGGGTAAAGTTGCCCAGCCCGCAAAATAGGTCGGCAACTCGTTCTCCGGGTTGCGGGTCGAGCAGGGCCAGCGCGCGCCTTACCAACATGCGGTTGATGGCCGGGTTGACCTGGGTGAATTCGGTGGGATGAAACGGCATGACCACGTCGAATTCCGGGAGGGTGTAAGTCAGTTCCGGCGCATCCAGCGGGTGAAACGGATGAACGGTTTCCGGCCCCTTGGGCTGCAGGAAAAACTGGATGGCGTGGCGTTCCGCGAAGGTTTTTAGGAGCTTTTCGTCCTCCGCGGTGAGGGCGTCGAGGTTGCGGATCACCATCACGTCGACGTTCTGCCCCATGGCGATTTCGAATTGCGGCAGCCGTTCGCGGATCGACAAGGCGCCGACCAACTCACGCAACGGATCGATCAGCGCGGAGATGCGGGCCGGCAGGATTTCGCACGACGACATGTCGACGACGAAGCTGCTGCGTTTTTCGTGAAAGCCAATCAGCACCCCGCCCTTTTTATGCACATAACGCACCGAAAGGCGCGCCCGATGCCGGTATTCCCAGGCCTGGCCGTAGATGGCGGGAAGGATGGCCTGCGGTTTGACCTTGCCGATATGCCACAGGTTATCTTCCAGCACGCGCTGCTTGGCCGCCACTTGGGCATCGGCTTCCAGGTGCTGCATCGAACATCCGCCGCATACCCCGAAATAGCGGCATTTCGGCGAGGTGCGCAGGAAGCTCGGCTTGACGATGCGGGTCGCGTTGGCTTGGTCGTAGCTATCCTTCTTCTTAAAAATAACATACTCCACCACTTCCCCAGGCAGCGCCCCCTCGATGAACACGGCTTTGCCGTCGACATGCGCGACGCCGCGCCCTTCGTGATCCAATGATTCGATATTAGCGATTTTCATACAGCAACCGTTCCATTACGCGGCAGGAGACGCAGGCTCCGGCCAGTTATCGAGAAATTCCCGCCAATGGGCCTCGTCGGAGGACGCCAGCGTGCGACGCACCAGATCGATTTCGGCCTGATAGGCGTCGCGGGAAAGCGCCCCGCGCATCAACTGGAAGCGCAGGAAAACCAGGTAGGTATTGGCAACGTCGGTTTCGCAGTAGTTGCGGATACCTGCAATCTCGCCGTTCTGAAATGCCTCCCACACCTTCGAGCCGTCCATTCCCAGCTTGCCGGGAAAACCGCATAGTTGCGCCATCTGGTCGAGCGGCGCGACGGCGCGCGGCTGGTACATCGCCAGCAAATCCATCAAATCGAGATGGCGGGTATGGTAGCGGCTGATGTAATTGTTCCACTTGAATTCCTTGTCATCCTCGCCCATGTCCCAGTAACGCGGCGCCTGGATGCCGTGAACCATGGCGCGGTAATGCAGGACCGGCAGGTCGAAGCCCCCGCCGTTCCAGGAAACCAGTTGCGGCGTGAATTTTTCGATACCTTCGAAAAAACGCCGGATCAACGCGCCCTCCTCGTCCTGCGGTGTTCCCAGGGTCCACACGCGGAAGCTGTCGCGATCCCGCAAGGCGCAGGAGATCGCCACCACGCGGTGCAGATGATGTTGCAGGAAATCCCCACCGGTCGCCTGACGGCGCCGTTGAAAGGCCATTTCGGCAATCTGGGCCGCGGCGATGTCGTCGCCCAGATCGTAGAGCTTGCGCAAGCCTTCGGTGTCGGGAACGGTTTCGATATCGAATACAAGTGTAGGTAGGGTCATGTTTGCCGCGGGGGCGGTTAAGCGAAGGGGGCGATTTTACCTGAAAACCCCTTTCCCCTGCACCGAACACCTCGGCCCGCCGCTGGCCGTTAACGTTAGCCTTGGCAGGAAAGCGCGGGTGGGCCGGTAAAAGCACACCTTACCCTGCCGTCCAGGGGGCATTCAGCTTTTTCAGTCCTCCGGCGACAAGACATTCTCTGCGCTTCCTTTTCCATACGATGGACAGGCAACGCTATTTGGTCTTAAATTGAAAGCGGGAGATAGGGAAAACGATATGAACGATCCGCAAAACAAAGAGATTCAGCCGTCAGCCCCGATACTGTTTCGACGCACGCCCAAAATCGACCAGATGCGGGATCCCTTGTTTGCCGACTGGAATCGTTCCCTCATCAAAAATCTTTCCGCCCATGAGCTGGCCGAGTTGATCGATTTCAGCCAGATGACCACGGTTTTCGAAAACTTTCTCGAAGTGGTCGGGCTTCCCGTCGCCATCATCGATTTCGACGGCAGGGTGCTAGCCTCCTCCAATTGGCAGCGCTTGTGCATGGAATTCCATCGCATCAACAAGAATACCCTGGTTCGCTGCCTGGAAAGCGATACCCGCTTGTCGCGCGAGATGCTGGAAGGCAAGCCCTACGCCATCTATCGCTGCCTCAACGGCCTTACCGATTGTGCCTCGCCGATCATCATCGAAGGCAAACACATCGCCAACCTGTTTATCGGCCAATTCTTTCTGCAGCCGCCGGACATGGACTATTTCCGGCGGCAGCAAGAAGAATTTAGCTTCGACAAGGACGCTTATTTCAAGGCACTCGCTGAGGTTCCCATCGTGGCGGAAGAAAAACTTCCCGCCATCCTCAATCTGCTGACCGGGTTGGCGCACCAAATTGCCCAACAGAGCCTGGCCGAAAAAAGAGCGCTAGCGGCTTACGACTCCGTCGAGCAACAAGTGGTCGAGCGCACCCAGGAGCTGAGTGTCAGCCACGAACAGCTGAAAAAAGCCTCTGCGCAGTTGCAGGAACTCAACGCCACGCTGGACCATCGAGTGCAAGAGGAGGTCGGCAAAAATCTGGAGCAGGAACGCCTGCTGATCCAGCAATCGCGCTTGGCCGCCATGGGCGAAATGATCGGCAACATCGCCCACCAGTGGCGCCAACCGCTGAACACCCTGGGGCTGCTGCTGGCCAACATCAGAGATGCCTACGAATTCAACGAACTGAATCAGGAGTTTCTCAATAAAGCGGTGGACGACGGGCTGCGGACGCTGGAGAAAATGTCCACCACCATCGATGATTTCCGCAACTTCTTCAAGCCGAACAAGGCGAAGGAGAATTTCGGCTTGGGAAAAGCCGTGGAAAGCACCCTGAGTTTGATTACTTCCAGCCTGCACAATCACGGCATCGCCGTCAGCGTGGAAAAAGACCAGGGCATTCAGGCACAAGGCTTCCCCAACGAGTTTTCCCAGGTATTGCTCAACATCCTTAACAACGCCAAGGACGCTATTTTGGAAAGAAAGATCGGCGGCGGGGAAATCCAGGTTTTGACCGGCAGTGACCAAGGAAAGGCATGGGTCCTCATCAAGGACAACGCGGGAGGAATTCCCGACGACATCCTGCCGATGATCTTCGAACCCTATTTCACCACCAAGGAAAAAGGCACGGGAATTGGCCTGTACATGTCGAAGATGATCATGGATCACATGGGCGGAACCATAGTGGCGGGCAATGTTGGAGAAGGAGCCGAGTTCAGGCTGACCTTGCCCAGCACGTAGATTGAAGCAGCTTAAAGCCGGCCCATCGACCGGTCATGCCAGCGCACCAGGCACAGCAAAGAAAACAGCGCGCCGCACAGTGCCAGGAACATGTCCCACTGGGTATCCCAGACGTCGCCCTGGGTGGCGAGAAAAGCCACCGCACCACTATCGGAAGCGACGGCCACCCACCACTCGATCAGTTCATAGAAGGCGCTGATCGCCAGACATACGCACAGCACCAGAAAAAACAACCATCCTCCGCGTCGCAACGGCGAGCGGCGCAGCAGAATTTCGCGCGCCACGATGGCCGGCACCGCGCCTTGAGCGAAGTGCCCAAGCCGGTCGTAGTGGTTGCGGGAAAGGTCGAACACATCGCGCAGCCAGTCGAACAGCGGCATTTCCGCGTAGGTGTAGTGCGCCCCAATGAGCAGAATCGCGGCGTGCAGCCACATCATCGCGTAAGCGAAACGGGAAAAGGGAAAGCGCCGGTACGTCAGTGCCAGCAGCGGCAAGGCGATCAGCACCGGCACCGCTTCCAGGAACCAGGTGAAACCGTCTTTCGGCTGATGCGCCGACCAGCCCAGCAGCGCAGCCAGGCCGGCCAGCAAACCCCACAGGAATTTGGCGTCGTCCTTCATGGAAGGTAGTATAGCCGCCTCACGATCAACCGGAAAACCGCCATGAAGACCTTGCCCCTCGCAGCCGCCGACCTCGACTTCAACGCCGCCCTGAAACTCGCCCAGGCCAGCGCCGACCAGGAACTGGGCGACAACATGCTGCTCTCCTGGTACGACCGCGAACGCGACCTGGAATCGCCGCGCGGTGCCAGCGAATGCCACGAAGGCTGCCCGACCAAGGGCTACTGGGATTACGCTTTGAATCGCGGCGGCAAGCTGGCGGTGAATTTCGACCAGGGGCGCTTCGTATTCTGCTTTCAGCCGCTCGACGAGTTTATCTAGCCTGCCGCATTACAAACAGCGCGCCAACATTTCCCCCACTTCCTCGTCATTCAATATCAGCGGGTTGGTTTTCATGCTGTTGCCCCGGCAGCGGGCGATCAGGTCGGGGAAGTCGCGCTCCTGCACGCCGTAGGCGGCAAGGCGGGGAATGGCGAGGCGCTTGGTCCATTCTTCCAGCACCATCACCAGGAAGCGCCGCGATTCGCCGTTGTCCATGCGCCCCGAGCCGCGCATCAGGCGGCCGACTTCGGCGTATTTCAAGAGGGCCGGACTGTCCGGCTGGCGCTGTTCCAGGGCACGGATGTTGATGTCGGTGGCGACCGCCACGGTGGCGCCGCAGGCGACGCCATGGGGAATCGGAAAAAAGGCGCCGAGCGGCGCGGCCAAGCCATGCACCACGCCCAGGCCAACTTGCGCGAGGGTGATGCCGGACAGCAAGGCGGCATAGGCCATAGCGGCGCGACCTTCGGCGGCCTTGGCGGTGGCACCGTGCCAATCGAGCAGTCCGTCGCGCACGTAGTTCAGGCCGCTCAGGGCAAGTGCATCGGTAAACGGATTGGCGCGGCTGGAAACGTAGGATTCGAGCAACTGGGTGAGCGCGTCCATGCCGTTGGCGGCGATCAGGTCGGGCGGGCAAGCGGCAAGCAGGTCGGGATCGATCAGCGCGTATTTCGCCACCAGCAGGTCGTGGCGAAAGGATTTCTTGAAGCCGTCCGGTCCGTGGATACTGAGGACCGCGTTCTTGGTGGCTTCCGAGCCGGTTCCGGCGGTGGTCGGCACCGCGATGAAGGGCAGCGAAGGGCCATGGTAAGGCTTTTCCGGGCCGACGCCTTCGAGGTGTTCCATCACCGAATTGCCGTGGGGAAGCAGCCCGGCAATGGCCTTGGCGGCATCCAGCGCGCTGCCGCCGCCGATCCCCACCACCATCTCGATGCCGGCATGACGGTACATGCGCACCGCTTGATCGACCATCTGCGGCGAGGGTTCGCCCTGCACCACCATGTCTTCCCAAGTGATTCCCCGCCCTTTCATGGCGTCGAGCAGCCCTTGCCAATGTAGCGAGGCGCGGAAGGAGCGGGCACCGGTGACGATCAACACGCGCTTGCCGAAAGACTGCATCAATTCGGGAAGTTGCCTGAAGCACCCCGCGCCGAACAGAATACGCGGCAGGGCGGAAATGGCGAAGGGGGCGATCATCGGGTCATTCTCCAATCAGGTGCAGCAGGACGGTGCGGTGTCCGGGACGCTGCTTGTATTCGTAAAGGTAGATGCCTTGCCAGTGGCCGAGGGCCGGCACCCCGTTGCGCACCGGGATGCCCAGCGAGGTAGGGGTCAGCGCGGCGCGGACATGGGCAGGCATGTCGTCGGCGCCTTCCTGGTCATGCTGGAACAGCGGCGAACCGTCCGGCACCAGCCGGGAAAAAAAGCGCTCCAAGTCGTGCTGCACGGTGGGGTCGGCATTTTCCTGGATGAGCAACCCCGCCGAAGTATGCTGGATGAAGAGGGTCAGCAATCCGTCCTGGATGCCGCTCTTGCCCACCCACAGTCGCACCTGGTCGGTGATGTCGTGCATCCCCCGCCCGTGGGTGGCGATATGCAGGGAGTGGTGGTATTGGCGCATGGCATGTCCTCACCGGGTTTTACGACGTTGCGATTTCCTCGCCGGCATAACCTGATTGCAAATGCGGCGACTCAAAACTCGGCGTTCTTGTTGAAGAAATCAAAACAGGTTTTCAGGTAACGACGTTGAGTCTCGTCGAGACCGACGAACTCCACGCCGCACAGGGTCGTGCCGTCTTCGTTGCGCTGCCAGGCCACTTTGCCGGACAGATTGACCGGGCTTTGATTGCGGTATTGTTCGACGTCCTCCTGGGGCAGGAAAATCCCTAGATTGAGGCTCTGCCCCGCCGCCAGCGGCGTGCTGACCGTCACCCGCATGCCGGTCATGCTGAAATCCTTGGTCACCCCTTCCATCTGGCGCTCGCCCTGCCCGATCTTGACCAGCAGGTTGCTCTGGGCGCGCGGATAGCGGCGCTTCTCGTGCTGGGCCGGCTCGATGGTCATGGCGTTGTCAAAGGAGAAGCCGGCCATCAACTCAGTCATCTTGCGCGTCACGTAATACAGGCTATCGCCAATGGCGGCAGTGGTTTCGACCTTGGCGGAGCTTTCGTTGAGCGTGGCGAAGAGCTTTTCCAGGGTATCGCCAAGCATTTCCAGGTTGTCCAGTTGCAGCTTGCTGGCCTGGGAAATTTCCCGGCTGGCTTCGGCGGTTTCAGCGACTTGCGACACCATGGACTGGATGACCTTGGCGGTTTCTCCCGCCACTTCCTGGTTGGCATGCACTTTTTCCACCACAACGTTCATGGCGTCCGTCACCTGGGTCACCTTGCCGGTGAGTTGCTCGATAATCGCCGAGACTTCCGTGGCCGAACTATTGGTTTTTTCCGCCAGTTTGCGGACTTCGTCCGCCACCACCGCGAAACCGCGCCCCGCCTCGCCGGCGCGCGCCGCTTCGATGGCCGCGTTGAGGGCAAGCAGGTTGGTCTGCCCGGCAATGGTCTTGATGGTATCGATGATGTTGTGGATCTGGTCGGCAGCCTGCGCCAACTCGGAGATTTCCTCGGCAGCGCGATTCACTTCATGCGCGGTCTGCTCCATCTCGTCAATGTTGCGGTTCACCGTCTTGATGCCTTCGCCCGCGTGTTCCTCGGTCTGGCGGGCGCGCTCGGTGGCGGCCAGCGCCGACTCCTGCACCGTGCTGGAAATCTTGTGCAGTTCCAGGGTGGCTTGGTTCACCGCTTCGGAGCGGCTTTCCTCCTTCTTGCTCACCTCGGCGATTTCGTGGGAAATTTTGGAAATCTGGTAGGCAGATTGGCCCATGTGCTTTCCGCTTTCATCGATCTCTCGCATGATCTGGTTGAGCTTGGCCAGCACGTCGTTGAAGCTTTTCTCAAGGATGCCGATTTCATCGCGCGACTTGTTTTCCACGCCCTTGGTCAAATCGCCGGCCTCGACCGCCTTCAACGATTGGCACAACGACTGGATGGGCCTGACGAAGGTGTTCGCCAGCACCCCGATAATCATGAACTGGACGACGAATTCGATACCGGATTCCCAGAATGAATTGAAGATATAGGCCGAATGGTTGGCGGCAAGCTGATCGACCACCTGTTTCGCCACCCCGTTGGCGCGGCTGATTTCGACCATCTGGTTGAGTTCATGGGAGGCCAGCATCCGGTTGTAGATGGTGGTAATCATGGTGACCATGAAGAAGCCCAATTGCAGCTTCCAGCGGATGCTCAGCGATGACAATTTTTCAGAGAAAGAGGACATGGTAGTTCCCGGTTCGAGAAGCGGACTTGCCGATTCAGCAAGAAATTTGAGAGGCGCCAAGACGCGCCCGCCAAGGATTTTACCTTATCCAGGCAAAAGATTGTCCGCTCGACATGAATGCGATATCTTGGCATTGCGGCATACAAAAAAATCGTCGTTGACTAATTAGGATATTAGGATATATTAATATTATAAAAGTCATGATTCATTCGCCGGTGACAAGGTCAACCTTTAAATCCGGATTTGCGGTTGCGACACTTTCACGCTCCAACCAACTTCCAAAGATCCAACCAAACATGCGGAGGTAAAAAATGTTAAAGCTCGTAGGCGGTTTCGTAGGCGGAATGGTCTTTGTCGGCATTCTGGCGTACAACATGATGAGCGGTCTGATGTTCCGGGAAATCCCCAGCCCCTTCGGCGTCGAGGAAACCGTGGCCCGCATCCAGCAAAACATTCAAAACGTCGGCAACGGCTGGAGCTTGTCCGGCCTGCGCAATCCGGCCAAAGCGGTCGAGGCCGACGGCGGCAACGTACTGCCGGTGATGATGGTCGAGGCGTGCAGCACCAAGTATTCCGGCCCGATCCTCAAGGACGACACGGTACGTTTCCTCTCCATCCTGATGCCCTGCAAGGTGACCGTGTACAAGAAGAACGACGGCAAAACCTACATCGGCATGATGAACGCCGGCCTGATGGGCAAGATGTTCGGCCCGCTGGTCGGTGAAATCATGGGGCACGTCGCCGAGGATCAAGCCAAATTCGTGATCTTCGACCCAACCAAACCGGCACCTCCGCTAATCAAACCGGCACCTCCGGGCGCCGGCGGGGCCGGCGGTGCGGCAGCAGGTGGTTGCTAGTCCACGATTCAGGCAGGGACAGGCAAACGCTTCCCTGTCGAAAATTTAACGAAATACCTGACAACCAGGCCAAATAACATTGGGGGTCGACATGTTTACCAAACCACGAAGAATGCTCTGGGCACTCCTGCTCGGCGGCGTGATGACGGCGGCAACAGCAGTCGCCAACACGTCGCCCGCAGCACCGCAGGCAAGCACGCCGCAAGCGGCTCCGCTTGCCGCGCCCAAGCCGAAAACCAACAGCACCGCGGATCACTCGAAATTCAAGGAGCTTGAACGCGCTTTCAAAACCGGGCCGGAAGTCACCGAAGCCTGCCTGGTTTGCCACAACGAAGCCGCCAAGCAGGTGCAACATACCAAGCACTGGACCTGGGAGTCGGTCGACCCCAAGAGCGGGCAGAAACGCGGCAAGAAAAACATCATCAACAACTACTGCACCAACCCCACCTCGAACGAGAAGGACTGCATGGCCTGCCATGCCGGGTACGGATGGAAAGACAGCAGCTTCGACTTCTCGGTCGAGAAGAACGTAGACTGCCTGATCTGCCACGACACCACCGGCACCTACCGCAAACTGCCTGGCTATGCCGGCCATCCGGTTTATGAGCGTACCGAGTTTCCGCCCAAATCCGGAAAAATCGTCGAAGCGGTCGATCTGAAGAAAGTCGCGCAGAGCATCGGCAAGCCCAGTCGCACCAACTGCGGCTCCTGCCATTTCTTCGGCGGCGGCGCCAACGGGGCGAAGCACGGCGACCTCGACAGTTCGTTGCAACATCCCAACAAATACCTGGATGTGCACATGGACGAGAAAGGCCTCAACTTCAGTTGCGCGACCTGCCACTCCACCTCCAGCCATCAGGTATCTGGCAGTCGCTACAATCTGGCGGCGGCGCCCAAAGGACCGGCGCACGTGCGCGGCAAGGAAGACACGGCCAATCCCGCCTCCTGCCAATCCTGCCACGGCAACAAGCCGCATCCGGAAAAAATGGCGAAGCTCAACGAGCACACCGAGAAGATTGCCTGCCAGACCTGCCACATCCCGGAATTCGCCCGCAACGACATCGGTACCGAGTTGAGCTGGGATTGGTCGACCGCCACAGTGATGGGGGCGGACGGCAAGCCGTTCGTAACCAAGGACAGTGCCGGACGGCGCGCTTTCGACTCCAAAAAGGGCACCTGGGTCTGGAGTTCCCATATCATTCCCGAGTATCGCTGGTTCAATGGCGTCTCCACCTACAAGGTGATCGGCGACAAGATCGACCCGAGCAAGACCGTGCAGATCAACGAAATGGGCGGTGGCCCCAACGATCCCGAATCGCGCATCTGGCCGACCAATGTTCACCGCGGTAAACAGCCCTATGACAAGGTGAACAACTATCTCACCGTGCAACACACCGGCGGCGAAGATGATACCGCGCTGTGGCACAACTACGATTGGCAGAAGGCAATTGTCACCGGGATGAAGGCCAGCGGGCTGCCTTACAGCGGCCAGTACGGCTTCGTCAGCACCGAGCAAGCCTGGCCGATTACCCACATGGTCGCCCCCAAGGCCGATGCACTAAGCTGTGCCCAGTGCCACAGCAAGGACGGACGCCTGAAAGACATCAAGGGCATCTACATGCCGAGCCGCGGCGATCAGAACAAACTGCTCGACCTGGGCGGCTGGGTACTCGCCCTCCTCACCCTACTCGGCGTGCTCGCCCATGGCGCTGGCCGAATCTACATGAGCAAGAGGAAAGGATAGGATCATGTCCGAAAAAATCTATGTCTTCAAAAAGTTCGAGCGGTTCTGGCACTGGTCGCAGGCCTCGCTGATCATCTTCATGCTGTTCACCGGCTTCGAAGTGCATGGCTCGTACAAATGGTTCGGCTTCGAAAAGGCCGTCTCCTACCACACCACCGCCGCCTGGACGCTGATCGGCCTATGGGTGTTTGCGATCTTCTGGCACTTCACCACCGGCGAATGGAAGCAGTACATCCCAACCACCGATAAAGTGGTAGCGATGGTCAAGTTCTATTCGGTTGGCATCTTCGTCAACGCCCCCCACCCGTTCCGCGCCACCACCCTGCGCAAGCACAATCCGCTGCAGCGCCTCGCCTACCTCGGCGTGCTGCTGTTCATCGGGCCGCTGCTGTGGTTCTCCGGGTGGTTCTACCTGTTCTTCGGCAACTGGACCGCGTGGGGCCTGGACAAATACCTGTCCCTGGAATGGGTGGCGTTCTTTCACACCGCAGGCGCCTTCATGATGCTGATGTTCCTGATCGCCCACGTGTACCTCACCACCGCCGGTCACACCCCGACCTCGCACATCAAGGCCATGATTACCGGCTGGGAAGAAGTGGACTGAATTTTCTCCGCGTAAGGCAACAAATTCGGCCGGGCGATTGCCCGGCTTTTTTTGGACTATCAACCTCAAAACCTCAGTTGCAAACCACAAAGGCGCTAAGGTTACGCAAAGGAAAACAGCGGGTTGCAACGGTGGCGGGGAGGATTAACTTCTCACCCCTTAGGTGCCTGGCTCGTTACGCCATCTTTCTGATTTCTTTGCGCCTTTGCGGTTTATGAATTGCATTTTTCAGGATTAATGAACGTAAGGACAGAGGCCATGCGCAAGACGAGAAAATCGAGAATGCGGCCCTGGAACGCCGGGGCTTCTTCCAACTTGGCGTGCGCCGCGGTTCTGGAATAGCCTCGGAAGCGCCACTGCGCAAGCAACCGCTACCGACTTCCCGCCTTATTCCTCACGGGACGTCTCGCCGACCATGGCGCGCGGCATGGCGATGTCGATTTCCCGAATCAACCTGCCCAGTATTTTTTCCACTTCGGGCAGCAGGCTTTCCGCCATATCGTCGCGCTCGCTCCGGAGCGCCGATTCGAGTTCCGCAGCCAGGTTGACCAGCCCCCGTGCACCGACGTTGCCCGCCAATCCGCGTAAGGTATGCACCAACCGCACCGCGCTATCCCGGTCGCCCGCACTGCACGCGTCGCGGATGCGCGCGACCACCTCGGCTTGGTCCTTGCGGAACGCTGCCAGGACCTTGCGGTAGAACGCCACATTGCCATCGACGCACTTGAGCGCCTCGTCCGCATCCACGCCGGACAATCTCGGCACCTCCGACTCCGGGAGTGGGCCGCCCGGGGTATCCTCGCCGGCTAGCGAAAGCGCGCGCGGCACGTTGGCAACCGCCACTTGGGACAAATGCGGTTGGACCCAGCGCGCCAAGGTAGAAAAGAAATCACCAAAATTCAACGGCTTGGCGATATGGTCGTTCATGCCGGCGGCAAAGCACTTCTCGCGATCCCCAGCCATGACGTTGGCAGTCATGGCGATAATCGGCAGATTGGCGAATTGCCAGTCCGCGCGAATTTTTTGCGCAGCTTCGAAGCCGTCCATCACCGGCATCTGGCAATCCATCAGCACGGCGTCGTAATTTTTCTGGCGCACCATCTCGACGGCCTCGGCGCCGTTGCACGCGACATCGGCGCGAATCCCGGCGCTTTCGAGAATCCCCAAGGCCAATTCCTGATTCACGGCGTTATCCTCCACCAACAATAGATGAGCGCCGCGCAAGGAAATCGCGGTTTCTTGGATGGACGCCTGGCATTGCTCTTTTTCATGGTGGTGCTGGTGGTTGTCACTCAGTCCCGGCACGCCAAATTTGGCGGTAAAAATGAACGTGCTCCCCACGCCCGGCTGGCTGACCACCTGGATTTCCCCCCCCATCATTTCGACCAGATGCTTACAGATGGACAGTCCCAGGCCGGTACCGCCGAATTTGCGGGTGGTCGAGCTATCAGCCTGGGTAAAGGGGCTGAACAAGCGGTTGCGCTGTTCTTCGCTCAAACCGATCCCGGTGTCGCTAACCGCGAAACGCAGGCGAACGCCGCCGCCTTCAGCCGCACTACGCTGAGCACTGACGGTGACGCTGCCTTTCTCGGTAAACTTGATCGCATTGTTGACCAGATTGTTCAGCACCTGCCCCAGCCGTAGCGGATCGCCGACCAGGGCGGCAGGCACGTCGCTGCCGACGTCGAAAAACAGCGCTATTCCCTTGTCCTGGGCCTTGATCTTCGAAATATCGGACAAGCGTTCCAGGACGTCGGCGAGGCTGAAATCGACCTGTTCGAATTCCATCTTGCCGGCCTCGACCTTGGAGAAGTCGAGAATATCGTTGAGGATGCTGAGCAACTCGCTGGCGGCGACATCGACCTTCTCCAGGTAATTGCGCGGCTTGGGCGTGAGTTGGCTCTGCAACGCCAGTTGCGTCATGCCGATGATGGCGTTCATGGGCGTGCGGATTTCGTGGCTCATGTTGGCGAGGAATTCGCTCTTGGCCCTACTGGCGGCCTGGGCAGCCTGGTTGGCGACAAGGAGTTCGCGGTTCGCCTGGAGCAACGCCGCGGTGCGGCTCGCCACCAGGTACTCCAGTTCGTTTTGATAGGTCTGGATCGATTTCCGCCCGGCATCGATTTCCACGAGCAAGGTGTTGAAGTTCCGCACCAGTTCGCCGATTTCGTCGTCCGCGGCGGGAATCTCGCGGGGCGTGAAATCCTGCTTCAGGCGGGCCTCGTTGGCTGCTCCCGCAAGCAGGCGGACCGGCAGGACGATGCGATCGAGAAAGCGCAGGGCGAGGAGCAGGACCAGCGCACCGGCGCCGAGACCGACGAAAAACTTGTTGGCAATGGAGGTCAGGTAGGTGTGCCAGTATGCGTCGAGTTGCGCCTTGAGATAGATGGTGCCGACCGGCGTCTCATCGACCACGATCGGCAGGTGAAGACTGGCGGAGTCCGCCAGCAGCCCGATTTCCGCAGTGGATGGCTCGATGGACTGGGCGTCGGCGGGAAGCCGGCGGATGTCGCCGTAGCCGGCGAGACGGTAGCCGGTGTTGGTATACAGGGCGGCGGCCTTGATCTCCGGGTAGGCCTCGAACATCCGCAGCATCTCCCGCGCCGCGAGGGAATCGCGGAAAGCGACCGCCGCGCTGGCGGAGGTACCGGCGGCATTGGCAGCGGCCGTCAAGTTGCGTTGGATATCCTTGCGCACGTTGCCTAGCATGAGGACGGCGTCGCTGACCAATGTCAGGCCGATGCCGATGAGGGTAGCCACCACGATCAGCCGGATGAACGGATAGCGGATCGACTTGCGGTCGAAGATCGAAGCGGTGCTTGGCAGGCTATTCATGGATACGACGCGCCAGGCGCAATAGATTGGCGGAAAAATAAAATCCGGCGCGGCGGCCCTCCACCATGTTGATGTCGAAGCGGGTGCCGCTCTCCTGTACGGCGATTTCGATCATCCCGCCGTCCCGCACGAAGCCCGGATAGGCACTGATGGTGAGCGTACGGCGCAAGGTGCGTTGCTCTTCCACCGCATTCCAGCGCTGCCGCGTATCGACATAGAGCGCGTGACAGTCGTCGTCCCGTCCGGTGAGGCGGACAACCACCAGTTCGCGGCCGGCCACTTTGCGACCAGCCAGTGCCGCCAGCGCTTCCGCCTGTTGTGGATCGCCGACGGCGGTACACAAGCGTATCCGCTGAACATTGGCAATCGTTTCAGGAGGGAACTCGATGAATTTGAGGAAATTGAAAACCATTGCCGCACGCACCGCCTGCTCGTCCGGCACGTCCTGGGCGATAGCCGGCCCGCCATGACAAACCAGCGCAGCCAGCAGGAAGAAGAGTTGGGCAAAGCAGAGTTTGCCGATCATAGTCATCAGAAAGGGATCACCGACTGGGCGGGAGCGGTTGCGGGCCGGAGGGAAAAGGGCGCGAAGCCCCTCCCCCGTTCCGGCAGCGTTTCCCGTTTGTACTCACAAGATGTATTGGTCGTTTCCATCAGGCACTACTTGTTCAAACCCGCTAAAATTTGTAGCGAACCTCTGCATAGGCACTACGCCCAGGCAGCGGGAGGTTGTTGGGAATCGCGCTACTGCTGTATTCGCGAGCATCCGCGTTGAACAGATTGCGGATGGAAACGGCATACTGCCATTCTTTCCGAGGAGAGTAGCGAAGCGTGGTATCCACCAGGGTATACGCATTCAATGGCGCACGGGGATCCCCGGCTAGAAGCGTGCGCTTGTCGATCCAGTTGGCCTGTACATTCCAGTTCCAGTTGGGCATGAACCCCCAATCCGCGCGCAGATAGGCTTTGCGCTTGGGCACGGAGTTGAAGGCGATGGTATCGTCGCGACTGGTCAGATTGCCGGAAACCCTCAACGCCCTGGTTGCCTGCCACTGCGCATCCAGTTCGACACCCAGGGCCGTGTTGCTCCCCATGTTCTGGTATTGGTTCGTCGCATCGCCGGCGATCAGGTTGTCTTGTACGAATCGGTAAAAATCGACGCCCAGCTTTAAGTCCTTCGAGGCCAGGTAGGAAAAGGCCAGATCCCAGGTTCGCGAACGTTCCGGAGAGAGATTGGAGTTGGGCTTGGTGGCTGCGGTCAGGGCATACAACTCCAGGTAGGAAGGCGCCCGGAATGCCTGACCGTACATCAGCTTGGTGATGAGCCGCTCGGTGCTCTGCCAGACCAGGGCGGCGCGCGGATTCAACGTGCCGCCAAAGTCGGAGTAATGGTCATAACGCGCCCCGGCGGTCAGTTCCCAGTCATTGGAGAGGGTCCATACGTCCTGAATGTATACGTAGCTGATGCGCCGGGTTTTTTCCGGCGCGAAAGCATACGGCGTATCCGAGACATCCACCAACGGCCCACCCGCCGGCAGGGGGTTTCCGTCCGGCCCGGTTCCCTTGTTGATGAACTGTTCCACGTAATACAAATTATCCGATTTGTATCCCCCACCGACGCGGATGGCGTGGGTCTTCAGACCGTTATACAGGCCGCTTCCTTCCAGGGTAAGCCCGCGCTGAGCCGATCTCATCAGGTTCATGAAGCCGCTTGGATAGGCACCGGTCGCGTCCTTGAAGTCCCGGGGATTTTCCTGAAACCCGTCCCCCGAGGTGTAGTCGAGATCGTAATAACGGAGTTCCGCATTCACGCCCCAATCCCTGGAAAACGCCTCGTTGTTGTACAGCAGGCCGATGTCGGACCGGCTGTTCTCCCCGCGGGTCAGCGGATCCAGAATGGCCGCACCGGTCAAGCCGATGCCCACGTTGCTTTGGCGCATGTGTTCGGCGAGCAAGCGCCAGTTGCCCTTGCCTACCGAGAGGCGGATGTCCTCATTGTCATAGCCGTAGTAAGCATAGCCAGGGGCGGAAGAAACGCGGGTACCGAATTTTTTGTCCAGGGAAGTTTGTCCATCCACGGCAATGAACGGGTTATGCCCATCGGTATGGGACACCTCCGCCGTGAAGTTGATATCGAAACCGTTCCACTCCCCGCCGTGCTGCATCCAACCGGCTTGCGTGTCGAAACTGCCGGCCCTTGCACCGACTTCGGATTGCGCGATTTTCCCGGCACTTTTGGTGATGATGTTGATCACCCCCGCGGAGGCATCCGAACCGAACAAGGCGGAACCGGGACCGCGAATGATCTCGATCCGTTCGACCATGTTCGCCGTCAGTCCTCGCCAGAAAATGCCGGTCGACCACACCAGATCCCTTTCGGGCACGCCATTTACCATCAGCAGCGTGTGGGGGTTGGCAGCGCCGCGAAAGGTGATCTGCGGTCGGAATCCGAACAGGTTGGTCCGTATGTAAATGCCCGGCACGCTTTGCAGGATCTCCGCAATATTGGTCGTGCCGCTGGCCTTGATGTCTTCCGCCGTAATGACTGAAACCGCGGAGGGCGCCTTGGATAGCGTTTGTTTGGTATTGGTGGAAATCATGACTTTGGTCGCCATCACTTCTTCCAGACTCAATGACAGCAACTGATCCATGTTCGAGTCGCCGTCCGCAGCAGCGGACAGCGCTTGGAACAAACCAAGAAACGGTATGACTAATACACTTTTTCGCACACTACCTCCCCCGCTTGCGAGTTTCCCTCGATCTATATTGTCGTTCAAACAAACATCAGTATAGCTCCGGATTCCGTTCCCATGGAGACCTGGTGCGTCCCCGGAACTTCACCGGCGCGGCAAGGCTGAACATGGGGTTGCCGGTATTTGCCGGACTGTTTCAGTGATAGCCACCACCGCCAATAGCTGCGGTGGGTGGAGACCAGACCGCAAACATCGCAGCGGGTCGTAAATAGCCATCCGGCTGTAGCACCTTACCCAAGGGAATCTCCAGTTTTTCACCCATATCGACGACAGGCGATGAAAGCCCGCCGGATAATCATTTGCGGGCATCTACCAGGAACATATCTTGCGTGATTCGATAAACATCGCAACCCAGGATGAGTTTACTCCAATGAACATTTCGTCGTATTTCACCCAGAATTCCACCACCCCAGGAAATATCCCCACCGACGTCTATAACAAGGTCAGCAATATCATGCAGGGGCAGAGTAGCGCCGCCCCCAAATTGAATGCTGCATTGAGCGCCGACAAGACCACGCTCTCCGGCCTGGGCCAGTTGCGGAGTGCGCTGACGACTTTCCAGGGAGTGGCGCAGGCGCTTCGCGACAAGAACCTTAATCTGTCGGCGACCTCATCCGCTCCCGGCGTGTTGACGGCAACCACGTCGAGTCGCTCGGCTGCCGGCGCATACGACATCCAGGTAACGCAACTCGCACAAAGCCAAGTGTTGACTTCGAAGCCCCAGGCAAGCGCGGAGACGGCCATCGGCAACGGGACGGCGACGACCCTGAGCTTCGATTTCGGCAAGGCTTCCGGGAGCGCCTTCACCACCAGCACTTCCGCCAAAACCCGCACGGTAGATATTCCGGCGGGCAGCAACTCCCTGCAAGGGATTGCCGCCGCCATCAACGGGGCGAATATCGGGGTGACGGCCAAGGTGACTTCCAGCGGTGCCGGTTATGTGCTGGAACTACAATCGCCCAGCGGCGCGGCCAACAGCATGCGCATCGGCGTCAGCGGCGACGCGGCACTGCAGGGACTCCTGGCTTTCAACCCGGTTGGCGAGCAGAACCTGACGCAAACGGTCGCTGCGCAAAACGCCGCTTTGACGGTCAATGGCGTGGCGGTGGAAAGTGCCGCCAATACCGTAGCCGATGCCTTGCCGGGCACCACCCTGAGCCTCGCCGCCAAAGGCGGCAGCAGGCTGACGGTGACGCAGGGTTCCGCCCAATTCGTCCAGAACGTCACCAATCTGGTGAGCAGCTTCAACGCCTTGAACGCCAAGCTGAGCGCCCTTAAACAGGGCGACCTGAAGGGTGACGGCGCGGCGACGCGGGTCCAGAATCAACTGACGCAGACCATCGCAGCACCGCTCACCTTGGCGAAGATGGGGATTACCGTGCAAAAGAATGGCGACCTGGCTATCGATTCGGCCAAGCTGCAAGCCGCCATCGCCTCGGCGCCGCTGGGAGTAGCCAAAGCTTTCAGCGATAGCGGCAGCGGCATTGCGGACAAGTTGGTCAGCCAGATTCAGGGACTGGTCGGCGCAGCGGGAAGCCTGCCCAAAAAGACGGCGGCCATCAATCAGGAGATCACGGCGCTGAATACCAAGAAAAACAGCCTGGAAAAAGCGCTGACCGCCCAGGCCAACGCCCTGGTCAAATATTTCTCGCAGCAAAGCACCCAAGGAAGTTTCGCCGATACGACGTCGACATCGACATCGAACCAGACCAATCAGGGACGCTCGCTTTTCGACTTTTTGACGTAATCAGGCTAGGAGCCTGTCGGACTTAATGAATCGAAGCGAAAAATGAGTGGATCGAAGACGGATTTGCACGGATTTTAAGCGAACAGTCGTTCTATTCGCGCAGAAAGCCGGGGAAATATGGACCGACCCACTCATTTTGCAGCCGATTTGGTTAACTCCGACAGGCTCCTAGTAGTCAGTCAACATGAAACGAAGGGTTGTAGGAGCGGGCAGAACCCGCGATGCGCTATCGCAATTTGTCGCAGTGTTCCTGCCGACGACACAGGTCGCCTGCATGGCAGGCTCCTACCGATAACCGCCGTTTCAAAGTGACTGACTACTAGCTTTCCCGCCCGATTGTTACCGGGCTTGGCCGGCACGGCGGCAAAGCCCGGCGCATTCACCGGCATAAACTGCCGTTTGCCGATCGCCCCGCCCTGAACTATCCGGCTATTTCCCCGACTTGCCAACCACGTCGTGCAGGAACGGTGCGTATTGCAGCCAGTTTTCCAGGGGACCGGCGTGGGAAAACACCACCATGCCATGCTTGTCGAGAACGTAGGTGGTGGGAAAGACCATGGCGATATCCCGATCACGGATTTTGCCTCCGCCGGCGAGTTTCAGATATTCGTCCTCGGAACCTTTCAGGCCACTATCGTAGAGCGGCAAGTCGAGCTGTTGGGCCGCCAGCCAGCGGCGCGCAGCGGCGGTGCTTTCGCGTACCGGTAGGAGGATGAAAGCGATATCCTGGCTGCCCTTGAGTTGGGCGACCAGTTTTTGCAGGTCCGGCAACTCGCGTTTGCACGGATTGCACCACGAACCCCAGAAGTGCACGACGACGGCCTTGCCGCGCAGAGCCGCGAGTTTAAAGGGCTTCCCGTTGGCGTCGGCAAATGCCAGGTCGGGAAAGCGCATACCGCGCTTTTTCCCGGTGGGCGCCTGGGCGGCTTGGCTGCGGTTTTTATATGGTCCCCACAGGGTCGCCCAGGACACCGCGTCGAAAACCCGTTGCTCATCGACCGCGTAAGGGACGCAGGGAATTTCACTATGTTTCCCGCAGGCATCCAGGGCTACGGCGAGGGCCGTATCCGCTGAAACCTGCTCGGCAGCCCAACCCCATGCCCCCCCCGGTGCGATGGCGAAGGCGCGGTGCAGGTCGGCCTGCAAAAATCCCCCGACGTAAGTTTCGCGCGCCGCTTCCCCGACATGGGGAATGGCTTGGGCATCGGTCAAGCTGGGCGAGGCGGCCTGCGCCGAAGTACTGGCGAGCAGTGCCGCCAGGAGGATATTAATCCACATTCATGTTTCTCCGGTCTTACGTGAGTTGACGGACTTGCCGGCGAATTCATCCTGTTCCTTTTGCTCGACCTTGGCCTCGCGCACCGCTTCCTTGGCATGGTGGCGTTGCGAGAGCGTATCGAAGGCCTTGAGCTTGCGCTGCTGTTCCAGCCACTCGCGTTGGCCGCCTTCCCAGCGCAACTTGCATTTCGCCACCTCGTCCCCCTGCAACTCGATGGCCTTGTCGAGTTTCAACATGAACGACTGGAATTCGCGCCATGCCGACATCGCAATCCCGGTCTGGGTATTGAGATGGAGGCGGTTGCGGTACTCCTCGCGGAAAGCGATGAGTTGGTGCATTTTTTCCTCGGCCTCATGCCATTTTATTTTGAGCTGGGCGAGCTTGCGCCCCGCCTCGTCGCTATGATCGCGGGCCAGGTCGAGGAGGGTTTTAAGGGGAAACGGACGTGCCACGACCTAAGCCAGCTCAGGAAAACAATTCGGCCAACTGGCGGCGACAACCTTCGTAGCCTTCCTGCTGGTGAATAGCCTGTTGGAGAAAGGCTTCCAGGCGCGGATACATGGCGATGGCTTCGTCCAGCAAGGGATCGCTACCCTTAATGTAGGCACCGACGTTGATGAGGTCGCGGTTACGCTGGTAGCGCGAGTAGAGCATCTTGAAACGGCGCACCATGTCGAGTTCGGCCTGCGGGATCAATTCGGTGATGGCGCGGCTGATCGAGGCTTCGATGTCGATGGCCGGGTAGTGCCCCTGGTCGGAGAGCGCGCGGGTCAGTACCACGTGACCGTCGAGGATGGCGCGGGCACTGTCGGCGATGGGATCCTGCTGATCGTCGCCTTCGGTCAGCACCGTGTAGAAAGCGGTGATCGAGCCGCCGCCGTCGCGCCCGTTGCCGGCGCGTTCCACCAGTTGCGGCAGCTTGGCGAACACCGACGGCGGGTAACCCTTGGTGGCCGGCGGTTCGCCGATGGCCAGGGCGATTTCCCGCTGCGCCATGGCGTAACGGGTCAACGAATCCATGATGAGCAATACGTTCATGCCTTCATCGCGGAAAAATTCGGCGATGGCGGTGGCGTAAGCCGCACCGTGCAAACGCTGGAGAGGCGGGGTGTCGGCAGGAGCGGCAACCACCACGGAGCGCGCCAGCCCTTCCTCGCCGAGGATGTTTTCGATGAATTCCTTGACCTCGCGGCCCCGTTCGCCGATCAGCCCGACCACAATCACGTCGGCGCTGGTGTAGCGCGCCATCATGCCCAGCAAAATACTCTTGCCCACCCCGCTGCCGGCGAACAACCCCATGCGCTGGCCGCGCCCGACGGTCAACAGGGCGTTGATGGCGCGCACCCCGACATCCAGGACGTCGCGGATCGGCGCGCGGTTGAGCGGGTTGAAGGGACGGCTTTGCAGAGGCACCCGGCGCTCCACGGCAAGCGGCCCGAAACGGTCGAGGGGCCGCCCGGTGCCGTCGAGGATGCGTCCCAATAATTCGTGCCCCACCGGCACCTGGCGACCGCGATCCTCGGAACGGCGATGAGGGATGTAGGTTTGCCCGAAGACCGGGAGATGCAGGCTTTCCGGCTCGGCGGGAACCACCCGCGCGCCGGGAGCCAGGCCGTACACGTCGGTGGACGGCATGAGATACAGCTTGTCGCCGGAAAAGCCCACCACTTCCGCATCGACCTCGTGCCCGTCGGGCAGGTAAACCACGCAACTGCTGCCCACCGCGAGCCGCAACCCCACCGCTTCCATGACCAGGCCTGCCACCCGCGTCAGGCGCCCGGTGACGATCCACGAACGCGCGGTTTCGACGGCCTCCGCGCAGCCGCGCAGATAATCGCGCCAGCGCGTGATGGGCGTATCCTGGAGGAGCGTTTCAGCAGGTGGCGATGCGGCTTCCAAGTTCAGTTTCCCGACAAAAACGGTTTAATTTTACAACGCGGCGACAAAAGGACGGATCGATTGCCTACACCAGCCAGGCATCGTCGCGCCCCAGCGCCACCATTGCCCTGCCCCAGCGACTTTCGAGGGTGGCGTCGACTTCGCTGGAGTCGGTGCGGATGCGGCAGCCGCCGCGTTCCAGGTGGCGATCCTCGACAATCCGGCAATGAAATTGTGCCAACTCTTCTTCCATCAGGGAACGCACTAACGTGGCATCCTCGGGGTGCAACACCAGTTGCGGATGCTGGCCGGATTGGGGCAGGCTGGCGATGGCATCGCGCACCACCACCAGAAGCGCTTCGGGGCGAAAGTGCAAGGCATTGCGGATCAACTGACGGGCAACCGCCAACGACAGTTTGAGCACATCCTCACCCAACTGACTTTCAAATTCGACCAGGGCGGCATCGAGCGAGTTCGCCAGTTGCTTGATTTTTTCCAGTTCAGCTTGGGATTGCTCATGGCCTTGGGCATAGCCGCCGGCATACCCCTCTTCGCGCCCGGCCGCGAGCCCTTCCTGATACCCTGCTTCACGGCCCTCCTGATGGCCGGCCTGCATCCCCTGCTCATGGGCGCGCTGCTGGATCTGTTCGATTTCGTCGGCGGTCGGCCAGTTGAGGTGGGTGATCTGCTCATCCACCATGGTGGCCTGAGACTCCGGCTCGGGTTCCGGCGCGGCCGGGGGAGGTTCAAGGTCTTCCAGGGAATCGAGTTGCCAGCGCTGGATTTCGCCGAGCTGGTCGCGCGGGATGATGCGGTTAGACAAAAGAATCGTCTCCCTTGCCGCCCAAGACGATCTGGCCTTCGTCGGCTAGACGGCGGACTACCTGCAGAATGCTCTTCTGCTCCCCTTCCACTTCGGAAAGGCGCACTGGCCCTTTCGATTCGAGATCGTCGCGGAGCATTTCGGCGGCGCGGGACGACATGTTCTTGAAGATTTTCTCGCGCAATTCCTGGTTGGCGCCCTTCAGCGCGACCACCAGCGATTCGGACTGCACTTCGCGCAACAGGAGTTGGATGCCCCGGTCGTCGATGTCCATGAGGTTCTCGAAAACGAACATTTCATCCTGGATTTTCTGGGCCAGTTCCGGGTCGTAATCGCGCACGCTGGCAATCACCGAGGATTCGAGTTGGGTTCCCAGATAATTGAGCACTTCGGCAGCGGTCTTGACGCCCCCCATGATGGTCTTCTGGATGTTCTTGGAACCGGCCAGCAGCTTGGTAAGTACGTCGTTGAGTTCGGCCAGCGCCGCCGGCTGCACGCCGTCCAGCGTGGCAATCCGCAGCATCACGTCGTTGCGCAGACGCTCCGGGAAAAACTTGATGATGTCGCTAACCAGATCCGGTTCCAGATGCACCAGGATGGTGGCAATGATCTGGGGATGCTCGTTCTTGATGAGCTCGGAAATCGCGCTGCCTTCCATGAACTTGAGCGCTTCGATGCCGCTGGTGTCGCCGCCTTTCAGGATGCGGTCGAGCAGGCCGGCGGCCTTGTCGCCGCCGAGCGCCTTGGTCAGCACGGAACGGATGTAGTCGTCGGACGCCATGCCCAATGAAGTGCGTTCGCGGGTTGTTTCACAGAATTCATTGAGGACTCCGGCGATCATCTCCTTGGTCGTCCCGCCCAGCGTCGCCATCGCGGTTCCGAGCTTCTGAACCTCCTTGGGATTAAGGTATTTGAATACCTCCGCCGCCTCCTCTTCACCCAGGGTAAGCAACAGGATCGCGCTTTTTTTCAGTCCTTCTTCCGCATCAGCCACCGAGCCACTCCCTCACCACGCTTGCCACGATACGCGGCTCTGTCTTGGCCAATTCCTTGGCCATCCGCAGGTTTTCATCATAGCTGTTCTGCGCCGTCTGCGCCGCTTGTTCTTCAGACGAAAGCTCCCCGACCTCTTCCTCGGTCGGTTCAGGCTCGGGCGGCGGAGGCGGCGCGAAAATCTCCCGCAGCGGCGGCAGGAACACTTTAAAGAACAGCAGCATCACCAGCAGGACAATCAACAGGTAACGCCCATATTCCTTGGCCAGCGCCAGCATTTCCGGATCTTTCCAGAGCGGCGGAGTCACATCCTCCGGCACATTGAAGGCGGCATTCATGACATTCACCGAATCGCCGCGCTGGGCGTTATACCCCACCGCATCGCGGATCAGGTTGTTGATCTGAGTCATTTCCTGGGCAGTCAGGGGTTTCATGGAAACCTTGCCTTCCTTGTCGGTCACCTTGCGATGATTGACCACTACGGCCGCCGACAGGCGCCTGATTCCACCCACCTGTTGGCGAACCACCTTGACGGTCTTGCCCACCTCGTAATTGATGGTCGATTCCTTGTGGCTGGTGCCGCTCGCCCCACCTACCGGCGCCGCAGCCGGCACACCCGCCGCAGTCGTGACCGGAGCACTGGCCGCGCCCGGCGGCTGATTGGAAAGCGCCCCCGGCACACCTGCGGCGGCTTGCCCGCCCGCACCGGTGGTTTCCGCGCTTTGCTGGCTACGAATAGCCGCCTCCTCGGGCGTCGCGTTCGGCTTGAAGGCTTCTTCGGTCTGTTCCGCCTGGGAGAAGTCGATATCCGCCGTCACCCGCGCCCGCACGTTGTCCGCGCCGACGATGGGCGCCAAAATTTCTTCGATGCGTTTGACCAGCCCCTGCTCAACCTGGCGCAGGTATTCAAGCTGGGTGGGGTTGAGTCCAGTCTGGGCAGTTCCTTCCTGCGGGCCACTGAGGAGATTGCCGTTCTGATCGACGATCGTGACGTTCTTGACCGGCAGATCCGGGACGCTGCTGGAAATCAGGTAAACCATGCCGTTCACCTGGGCGTTATCGAGCGCCCGCCCTTGATGCAGGGTAAGCAGCACCGAGGCTGTGGGCTTCAGTTGCTCGCGCACGAAAACGCTGGGTTTGGGAAAAGCCAGATGGACCCGTGCCGCCTGGATCGAGGAAATCGTCTGAATGGTGCGCGTCAACTCGCCTTCCAGCGCACGGTGGTAGTTCGCCTGCTCACCGAACTGGCTGATCCCGAGCTTCTGGTTATCCATCAACTCGTAACCGACCACGCTACCCTTGGGCAGCCCCTGTGCAGCCAGGCGCAAACGCAATTCGTAAACCTGGGCGGCCGGCACCAGGATGGCTCCGCCCCCTTCCGCCATCTTGTAGGGGACGTTCATCTGCTGCAGCGAGGCAATGATCGGCCCGCCGTCGCGGTCCGAAATATTGGAGTAAAGCACCCGGTATTCCGGAGGCTGAGTCCACCAGATTGAGGCACCGATTACCAGGGCGATAAATGCCGCCACCCCGAACATGATGCCCAGCTTCTGGTTATTGGAAAGCTGGGAAAACCTCTCTTGCAACCGGGCAATCCATTCTTGCTGAGGTGCCAATGCCATAAAAGCGCCTTGTTCCCGGAAATTAGAGTGATTGTGATAGTTTTAAACGATGGCGAATGATACCTGAGAAGGGGTTATTTTCCCAAACGGGAGGCACCCCGAATGCTTCAGAAATTTATACGGGAATTGCACAGAACTTTGATTGACCTGAAATTTTATGGAGAAACGGCGTTATGACGAATACATTCGAGTATCTCGCCGAGTCGCCGCCAGGCGGCAAAATCACCGATTGCAGGTGAACCGAAGCCGGTCGGTTCTGGCACCAGAGCAGACAAGGGGACGAAACACATCAGCCCCCTTCAGAACGTTTAATGAAGAGCGGGGACTTTCGAGGATCAGACCTGCATGTTCATGATTTCCTGATAAGCGGAAACCAACTTGTTGCGCACCTGCACCATGGTCTGGAAAGAAACGTTGGCTTTTTGCAGGGACAGCATCACGTCCTGGATATTGGCGTTGGAGTCCCCCATTTCAAAGGCTTTCGCCAGATCGCTGGCTTGTTGCTGGGCATTGTTCACATTATCGAGGGACGACTTCAACGCCGACGCGAAATCCTGCCCTTCCGGCAAGGCCGCCGCTTCACCCGCACCGCCGCCTGCGTTCATCGACGCCGCACGCAGCTGGCCAAGCAGTTGATCTATCCCTTGTGTGTTCATAACCCTGACTCCACTGCAAAAAACCTATTTCCGACTTTCACTTTAGCACAACACCCGTACGGGTGTTTGGGGGAAGTACAAGCACCATTCATGCCCACCAGCATTTCAGGGAATCTCTTCCCCGTCTTCTTCCCGGTATTGCGCCAATTTGTAGCGCAAGGTGCGCTCGCTCATGCCCAGCCTCTCAGCAGCAAGTTTGCGCGATCCTTTAACGGCGGCAAGGGTTTCCAGGATATGCGCCTTCTCCAGGGAACGCATGTCGATATTCCCCCCCGCCTCGGGAGAAACCGGCAGAGGTGGATTTCCCCGTGCGGCAATAACTTCCGCTTCACGCGGCAAAAGCAGGTGTTCGACTTCGATGCGCTCGCCGGGAGCAAGGATCATGGCCCGTTGCACGACGTTCTCCAGTTCGCGGATATTGCCGGGCCAAGCATAGCCGATCAGGCGCTGTTCGGCTTCCGGCGCCAGCCCCACCAAGCCATGCCGCCCCATCCGCGGCGCCAGGCGGACCATGAAACTGCGAACCAGGGGCAGAATATCCCCCGCCCGCTCGCGCAACGGCGGCAATTCGAGGGGAAACACGTTGAGCCGGTAATACAGATCCTCGCGGAACTCGCCTTTTGCCACCGTCTCCGCCATATCCCGGTTGGAGGTAGCCACCACCCGGATATCCAGGGAAATCGCCTTGTGGCCGCCAACGCGCTCCACCTCGCGCTCCTGCAAGACCCGCAGGAACTTGGCCTGGAGCGGCAAGGGCATTTCGGTGACTTCATCGAGCAGCAAGGTTCCGTTCTGCGCCTGCTCGAATTTGCCGGCCTGCGCCTGGCTTGCACCAGTGAACGCGCCTTTTTCGAAGCCGAACAGGGTGGATTCGAGGAGATTTTCCGGGATCGCCGCGCAATTGATCGCCACGAAAGGCTTGGCGGCGCGTGCCGAATGGCGGTGAATATAGCGCGCCAGGACTTCCTTGCCGGTGCCGCTTTCACCGGTCAGCAAAACGGTGGCGTCGGTGGCCGCCACCCGCTTGGCGAGGCTCAGCACATCCAGCATCCGCGCATCCTGAGCCACCACTTCACCGGCTTCATCGGTCAGCGACGGCAACAGGTAACGCGCCACCTCGCCCAGCAGGCGATCCGGCTCGAAAGGCTTGGTAATATAGTTGCAGGCTCCGGAACGCATCGCCTCCACCGCCTTGTCGATCATCCCGTAAGCGGTCATCAGCAGGACCGGGACATAGGGATAAGCAGTCTTGATTTCGCGCAGCAGGGTGTGACCGTCCATCGGCTGCATCTGCACGTCGCTCACCACCAGCCCGAAGCGGCCCTGCTGCAGCGCTTTCAGTGCGTCCTGCCCGTCGCTCGCGCCAACCGCTTGGTAACCGGCTAGGGCCAGGGTATCGCAGAGCGCCTCGCGCAAATCGCCATCGTCTTCAACTATCAGTATCGGCAGTGCTTTCATTGATTCACAGGGCTAATTCAATCCTCCTATCCTAACATAAGGCCGCCCAAAATTCGTTCAGCAGCCAACACCCGGCACTTTTCACATTTTCTGTGGATAACTATGTGCATATCCTGATGAAAGCACACCTAACCCTCCCTGACATAAGGGAATCAGCGCCCCCGCCGCTTTTTTAGGCACAAACAACATCCTTTATATTCAACGCGTTACAAAATACCCTGTTGCTATCATAAGGTTACCGAGGCTTTCATACCCAATTCCGGGAATTGTGAGTTAACCCATGGCAAAACCAATGACATCCGCATAAACACTGCCGTTCGCGAAACACTGACGAGATATCGGCGGCGCAATTTAACCCGCGGAAAACAAGGTTATTGGATGCCGTCGATATGCCGACAATTGAAGAATCTCGGCCCCAGCCATGATAGAATGGCAACTCACCATTGGAAGTGCAACCCGATCATGCTGGGAAAAATATTCAAATCTCTGATCGGCGGGAACAAGATGGCCGACAACGGGGTGCCTGCCGTTTCCGTCCTTGTCCCTGACGACAAGCCCCCCCATCCGTCGTCCAACACCAACGCCATCGACACTACCCACATTCCCAGCGGGGACGTGGTGACATCCATTCTCCCGGTGGAAACCAGCGGCACGCCCAACGATTCGGAAACACTGGGACAGCGCTTTCTCGGTCGACAGCCGCTACTCGACCGCACCCAGCATGTCGTCGGCTATGAATTGATGCTGCGCCGCACCCCCATCAAGGGTGACGGCGACCTCAACGAACTGCGCCTAGTCCACAGCCAGACCCTGGTGAGATGCCTGCTCGACCTCGATATCGGCCGGCTGGTCGGTGGAAAACAGGCGCTGATCGAGCTCGCCCCGGAAATGCTCGACAATCCGCTCCTTAATCTCCTGCCGCAAAAAGGCATCACGCTGTGCATCGACTTTAAGTCCCGCCTCGATCACGAAACCATCAACCGTTGCAAAAGCCTCAAAGTGCTGGGCTACCAGTTCGCCCTGGACAATTTGGAGCCCGCCCCCGCAGTCGAACCCCTGCTCGAACTGGCGCATTTCGTGCGCATCGACGTGACCCGTTACAACGCCATCGAGTTGGCCCGCCTGGTCGACAAACTTCTCGACAAATCGCCGCAGCTTCAGTTGATTGCCCACAACGTCCATAGCGAAACCGAGTTCGAGGCCTGCCACCGCCTGTTCTTCCATTATTTCCAGGGCTATTACTTCGCCAAGCGGCAGCCCGCCGCGCCGTCGCGCATCGACAGCGACCGGGTGCGGGTGATGGAACTGCTCAACATGGTGAAGAATCGCGCCGAGGTGCCGGCTCTCGAAGAAGTCTTCAAACACGACGCCATGCTGTCGTACAAACTGCTGCTGTACATGAACGCTCCGATCAACGGCCTGGCGCAACAAATTCGTTCGATCGCCCACGCCATCATGATCCTCGGCTACGAGCAACTGTATCGCTGGTTGACCCTGCTGCTCTTCACCAGCGGCAGCCTCGGCCCACGCAGCAAGGCCCTGCTCAAGAGTGCGCTGATTCGCGCCAGGATGATGGAACTGCTGGGCAGCGAAAAAATGACTGGGCAGGAAAAGGACGGACTGTTCATCGTCGGGGTTTTCTCCCTGCTCGACGTGCTCCTCAACGTACCCATGGCGCAGGCGGTCGACCGACTGCACCTACCCGCCCCGATCATCGACGGACTGGTACATCACAGCGGCACCTACGCGCCTTACCTCAACCTGGTACTGGCCTGCGAGGAAGCCGACGAAAGCAGCATATCCCGCATTGCAGAGAAATGCGGACTGGACGCCAAATCGGTGAATCAGGCGCATATCCAGGCATTGATCTGGGCGGAAGGCATCGACCTGTAGTTGACAAGCCGCGCATAGGATGGTTTTATGCGGGCATAATAATATCTTATATAAGACATCTTAACCGACTTTCATGAGAGACCATCGCACATGAATCTTCACGAATATCAAGCCAAACAACTCTTGAAGGAATTCGGCATCGCCACCCCGCGCGGCGCGGTGCTCGAAAATGCAGCGCAAGGCACAGCCATCGCCACCGAACTGGGCGGCAACGCCTGGGTGGTGAAAGCGCAAATCCATGCCGGCGGGCGCGGCAAGGCCGGCGGCGTCAAGCTGGTCAAATCCCACGCCGCCCTCGACGAAGCCGTCACCGCGCTGCTCGGCAAAAACCTGGTCACTTACCAGAACGCCCCGGATGGTCAGACGGTGGGACGCCTGCTCATCGAAGAAACCCTGCCAATCGTCCGCGAGCTGTATCTGAGCCTCACCGTGGACCGCGAATCGGAGCGCATCGTGGTGGTCGCTTCGGGGAGCGGCGGCATGGAAATCGAGGAAATCGCCAAGACCGCGCCGGAAAAAATCCTCCGCGAAACCTGCGACCTGGTATGGGGCCTGCGCAACTTCCAGTGCCGCAACCTGGCTTTCGGCCTGGAACTGGAAGGCCCGCAGATCGGCGAGTTCGTCAAACTGGCGAAGGGCTTGTACCAGATGTTCCTGAAAATGGACCTGTCCATGGTCGAAATCAACCCGCTGATCGTCACCAGCGACGGCAAATTGGTTGCCCTGGACTGCAAGATCGGGGTGGACGACAACGCCCTGTACCGCCAGAAAGCCCTGGCGGAAATCCACGACACCACCCAGGTGGATGCCAAGGAAGTGGCGGCGCACGAATACGACCTCAATTACATCGCACTGAACGGCAGCATCGGCTGCATGGTCAACGGCGCCGGGCTGGCGATGGCCACCATGGATCTCATCAAGCTGCACGGCGGCCAACCCGCCAACTTCCTCGACGTGGGCGGCGGCGCCACCGCCGAGACGGTCGCCAAGGCGTTCCAGATCATCCTCTCGGACACCAACGTCAAGGCCATCCTGGTCAACATTTTCGGCGGCATCATGCGTTGCGACATCATTGCCGAAGGCATCATCACGGCGGTCAAGGAAGTCGGCGTGAAGGTTCCGGTGATCGTGCGCCTGGAAGGCACCAACGTCGAACTGGGCCAGAAGATGCTGGCCGAATCCGGCCTCGCCATCATTTCCGCCAACGACCTCACCGACGCCGCCAAGCGCGCGGTCGCCGCAGTGAATGGATAAGGATCGAACATGAGCATACTCGTCAACCAGGACACCAAAGTCATTTGCCAGGGCTTCACCGGCAAGCAGGGCACATTCCACTCCGAACAGGCCATCGCCTACGGCACCAAGATGGTCGGCGGCGTCACGCCCGGCAAGGGCGGCCAGACCCACATCAATCTGCCGGTGTTCAACACCGTCCGCGATGCGGTAAAACAAACCGGCGCCAATGCCACCATGATCTACGTGCCGCCGGCTTTTGCGGCGGACTCCATCATGGAAGCGGCGGATGCCGGCATCGAAGTGATCGTGTGCATCACCGAGGGCATCCCGGTGCTCGACATGATGCGCGTCAAGGCCGCCCTCAAGGACAGCCGGTCGGTGCTGATCGGGCCGAACTGCCCCGGCATTATCACCCCCGGCGCCTGCAAGATCGGCATCATGCCCGGCTTCATCCACCAGCAGGGCAAGGTCGGCATCGTCTCGCGCTCCGGCACCCTGACCTACGAAGCGGTCTACCAGACCACCAAGGCCGGGCTGGGACAAAGCACCTGCGTGGGCATCGGCGGCGACCCCATCAAGGGTCTGGATTTCATCGACTGCCTGCAGCTATTCCAGGACGACCCGCAGACCGAAGCGATCATCATGGTCGGCGAAATCGGCGGCACCCGCGAGGAAGCGGCGGCGGAATTCATCAAGGCCTACGTCACCAAGCCGGTGGCCGCCTACATCGCCGGCCAGACCGCGCCGAAAGGCAAGCGCATGGGCCATGCCGGGGCGATCATTGCCGGCGGCAGCGGCCTGGCGTCCGACAAGATCACGGCACTGGAAGGCGCCGGAGTAGTCGTCGCCAAGTCACCGGCGGAACTCGGCCTCGCCGTCACCCAGGCGATTGCCGCACATAAAGGTTGATTTATCCGGGGCGGGACGTGCATAGTCACGAATCCGCCCCATCGACTTCGACCCGCATGAAAATCGCCATTGCCCAAATCAACTGCACCGTCGGCGACCTCGCCGGCAACGCTGCAAAAATTCTCGATTTCGCCCAGCGCGCCAAAGCTTCCGGGGCGAGTATCGTCATCACCCCGGAACTCGCGCTGACCGGCTACCCGCCTGAGGATTTGCTGCTCCGCGACGGTTTCTACGAAGCCTGCAATCAGTCCCTGTATCAACTCGCTGCGCAAATCGAAGGTATCTGCGTGGTGGTCGGACATCCCATCCAGGAGGGTGACAAGCGCTACAACGCCGCTTCCGTACTGCGCGACGGCAAAGTCACCGACACCTACCGAAAACACAAGCTTCCCAATCATTCGGTATTCGACGAGGTACGCTATTTCGTGCCGGGCAGCGAAGCCTGCGTTTTCGAGGTCGAAGGCGTGCGTTTCGGCATCAACATCTGCGCCGACATCTGGGAAGAAGGGCCGGCCACCTGCGCCCGCGAGGCCGGCGCGGAAGTACTGTTGGTCTTGAACGCCTCGCCCTATCACATGGACAAACAGTTCTCGCGTTACGACACCATCCGCCGCCGCCTCGGCGAATGCGGCATCCCGATGTTCTACGCCAATATGGTGGGTGGCCAGGACGAACTGGTTTTCGACGGCGCTTCCTTTGTAATGGACGCCGCCGGCAATCTCACCGAACAACTCTCCGCTTTCGAGGAGCAGTTGAGCATCATCGACCTGGAAAACCGAGTTCCGCTGACCGGCCAGATCACCCCCGCGCTGACCATTGAAGCCGCGATTTACCGCGCGCTGTGCTTGGGGGTCAAAGACTACGTGGAAAAAAACGGTTTTCCCGGTGCGGTTCTGGGACTTTCCGGCGGCATCGATTCGGCGCTGACCCTGGCGATTGCCGTGGATGCTCTCGGCCCACAGCGGGTGCGGGCAGTGATGATGCCTTCCGAATTCACCGCCGACATCAGCGTCCACGACGCCGCCGTCATGGCCAAGAGCCTCGGGGTGCGCTATGGGGAAATTCCCATCAAGTCGGTGTTCGACGCTTTCCTCAACACCCTGGCGAGTGAATTCAAGGATCTGCCTTTCGACACCGCCGAAGAAAATCTACAGGCGCGCATCCGCGGCACACTGCTGATGGCGCTCTCCAACAAGTACGGTTCCATCGTTCTGACCACCGGCAACAAGAGCGAAATGGCGGTGGGCTACGCCACCCTGTACGGCGACATGGCGGGCGGTTTCGCGGTGCTCAAGGACGTCCCCAAGACCATGGTCTACCGGCTGTCGAGTTATCGCAACAGCCTGAACGTAGTGATCCCGGAACGCATCATCACCCGCAGCCCGAGCGCCGAACTGCGCCACAACCAGACCGATCAGGACTCGCTGCCGCCCTACGACATTCTCGACGCCATCATGGAAGCCTACGTCGAACACGACATCTGCCCGCACGACATCGTCGCGGCAGGATACGACGAACACGACGTGCGGCGCGTGGTGCGCCTCATCGACCTCAATGAATACAAGCGCCGCCAGGCTCCCGTCGGGGTGCGCATCACCCCGCGCGGTTTCGGTAAGGACCGCCGTTACCCGATTACCTCGAAATACAAACCTTGGGTACAATAACCCGCAAACCCACTCGGAGAAAACCATGAAAAAGATCGAAGCGATCATCAAGCCATTCAAGCTCGACGAAGTCCGCGAAGCACTTTCCGAAATCGGCATCACCGGCTTGACCGTCACCGAAGTCAAGGGGTTTGGACGGCAGAAAGGCCACACCGAACTGTATCGCGGCGCGGAATACGTGGTCGACTTTCTCCCCAAGGTCAAACTAGAGTTGGTGGTCGCAACCCCCCAGGTGGATACCGCCATCGACGCCATCATCAAGGCGGCGCGCACCGGCAAGATCGGCGACGGCAAGATTTTCGTCACCCCGGTAGAACGAGTGGTGCGCATCCGCACCGGCGAAACCGACGAAACGGCGATCTGATCATGGCCTACATCAACTGGGAAGCACGATTTTCAGTGGGCAATCCAACCATCGACGAGCAACACCAGGAACTGTTTGCCCTCATCAACCGCGCCTATGAAACCATCGGCGGCGACCCGCTCAACGAGTACGAAGCGCTCTGGGTGATCCTCTCCAAGCTGATCGACTACACCCGTTTTCACTTCGCCGAGGAAGAAGGAATGATGGAGCGCGCCGGCTATCCGGAGCTCGCCGAACACCGCGTGCTGCACCGCGCCCTGATCCAGAAAACCGAACAGATGCTCGACACGCTGGAAAGCGGCGAAGCGGCCATCGGCGCGGAAAAGCTCTGCCAGTTCATCAAGGACTGGATCGAGCAGCACGTTCTCACGGTTGACCGCCGCTATATGGCCTACCTCGCCAAAAGCACGGCGTAATATAGAAAAACGGCGGCAAATTGCCGCCGTTCTTTTGCTGCCCTATCGCTCTCTACCAGAGCTTCCACCACGGCGAACTATCCTTGTCCTTCCCGGCTTTCCGGCTTTCCGGGAAATTCTTTTGCAATACCCGCAACGTATCGTCGCGCAAATCTTTCATGCCTAGCGTATCGTAAGCTTTCGCCATCAACGTCAGCGCCTCCTCGGTCGTCGGCGCTTGCGGATAGCGCTTGATCGCTTCTTGGCAGCGGTTCACTGCAGCCACATAAGCCCCCCGTTTGAAATAATACCGAGCCACATGCAATTCGTGGGACGCCAGCGCATTGACCAGGTACTTCATGCGCGCCACCGCATCCGGGGCATATTTGCTCTCCGGAAAACGGGTCGCCAACTCTTTGAATGAGTCGAAGGAATCGCGCGCCGCCTTGGGATCGCGCTCGGACATATCCTGATTCGCGATGGCGCCCAACAAGCCCTGATCCTCGTTAAAATTCACCAACCCCTTCAGGTAATACGCGTAATCGACGCTGGGGTGATTGGGGTGCAATTTGATGAAGCGCTCGCATGCTGCGATCGAGGATGCCTGATCGCTGTTCTTGAAATGGGCATACGCCACTTCGAGTTGCGCCTGCTGGGCATAGCGCCCATAGGGATAGCGCGCCTCGAGGATCTCGAAATACTTGATGGCTTTTTCATAGCCGCCGTCGTTCATTTCCGATTTGGCCTCGGAATAGAGTTTCTGCGCCGACCACCCGCGGGTCTCGTCATTCATATCCGGGATCAGGCTGCATCCGGCTAGCAGGAAAACGAGAAAAACGACTAAACTATGTTTCATGAGCGCGTCCGATTCGAATAATCCTAGCGATTATAACCCAACCCCCCCGCAAATCCACCTGACCATTCCCCCGGAACTGGCCGGCTTGCGCTTTGACCAGGCTCTGCAAAAACTGCTGCCGGAATATTCGCGCAGCCGTTTGCAGGAATGGATCAAACACGAATACGCCATTCTCTCCGGCCAGCCCGCCACGCCGAAGCAGACGGTATGGGGCGGAGAACGGGTCAGCGTCGCACCGCAAGCGGCGCCCGAGGAAAACGCCTACGTCGCGGAAGAAATCGCCCTCGCCATCGTCCATGAAGACGATGGCCTGATCGTGATCGACAAGCCCGCCGGCCTGGTGGTCCATCCCGGCAGCGGCAACTGGCAGGGCACCCTGCTCAATGCCCTTCTCCACCATGCCCCCCAGTTGGCCGGCATTCCCCGTGCCGGTATCGTCCATCGCCTCGACAAGGACACCAGCGGCTTGTTGGTGGTCGCCAAGACGCTCACCGCACAAACCGACCTGGTGCGCCAGTTGCAGGCGCGTAGCGTGAAGCGCGAATACCTGGCGCTGGTGCAGGGCGACCTGGCCCACGACGGCTCGGTCGAAGCACCGCTGGGACGTCACCCGATCCACCGCACCAAAATGGCGATCGTCTCCGACGGCAAGCCGGCAACCACCCATTACCGGGTTCTTGAACACTACCCCCAACACACCCTGGTGGAATGTCGCCTGGAAACCGGACGCACCCACCAGATCCGCGTCCACATGCTGTCCATCGGTCACCCCCTGGCCGGCGATCCGGTGTATGGCGGCAAGCCGGCCAACCTGCCGCCCGCCGTCCGCGAGGCGACCAAGGCGCTCGGCAGGCAAGCGCTGCACGCCCGCCGCCTCGGCCTGATCCACCCGCTCAGCCATGAATTCATGGAATGGCATTCAGCCATCCCGGCGGACCTGGCAACCTTGCTCGAAGTCTTGCACGGTGCCGCCTGACGACTGGATCACCCCGGACTGGCCGGTGCCCGCCAACGTGCGCGCGCTGGTCACCACGCGCAATGGCGGCGTCTCCGCTGCCCCTTATGCCAGCCTCAACCTCGGCGATCACGTCGGCGACGATCCGCAAACGGTGTTGCGCAACCGCGCCATCCTGCGTGAATCACTGCCTGCCGAACCGTTGTGGCTGAAGCAGGTGCATTCCACCGCCGTCGCGGAGGCGGGCACGGCGTGCGGCGTTCCCGAGGCCGACGCCAGCATCGCCCGCCAGGCCCATCAAGTATGTGCCGTGCTCACCGCCGATTGCCTGCCGGTATTGCTGTGCGACCGTACCGGATGCGTGGCGGCGGCGGTTCACGCCGGCTGGCGCGGCTTGGCGGCGGGAGTCATCGAGCAGACCGTGGCGAACATGGGTACTCCCCCGGAAAAACTGCTGGCCTGGCTCGGCCCGGCGATCGGTCCGCAGGCTTTCGAAGTCGGCGCGGAAGTCCGGCAAATTTTCCTCGCCGGCAATCCGGCGTGTGCCGGCGCCTTTGTGCCGCACGGGACGGGGAAATACCTTGCCGACATCTACCAACTGGCGCGTCTGAGCCTGGCGGGTTGCGGGGTCACCGCGGTGTACGGCGGGGAATACTGCACCTTTCGCGACCGCGAACGCTTCTTTTCCTACCGCCGCGACCCCACCACCGGACGCATGGCTTCTCTCATCTGGCTCACCTGACCCATTGCGCTTATAATGCGCCTAACCTCTTCACCGCATTAGCGTATGCCGCCGAACGACCTTAAATCCCTACTCCTGATCGAACTGCTCGAAACCGAGCAGACCTATAGCGCGGCCACGATGCTCGCGAACTTCGAATGGATTATCGATGCGCAGGGCGGCAAGCTGGTCAACGCGGTGGGCAAGAAAATCGTATGTTCCCTCAACGATCCGAATCTCGCCGCCGAAACCGCCTGTCAACTAATCAGCAGCGATTATCCCGGCAAGACCACGGATCAGCCGGTGATCCGCATCTGCGTATGCCTGCTCCCCACCGGCGCGGACAGCAAGGAAGCGCAGTCCCAAGCCATCGCCGCCGCAGTGCGCGAACTGGCGAAAGCCAATCCCGGTCAGATCGTCGCCACCCAGGATACCGCCGAATTGCTCTCGGCCCAATTCGAAATCAAATACGGCTCCCCTACCGGCAAAACCGGGGTGCGGGTATTTGAAATCCTGCTGCCGGCACGCTTCCGCCAGAACGAAACCACCCGCTTGGCCAGCGTGGCGGACCGCACCGGCAAGAAGCTGCGCTTGCGCTGGCGCCTCAAGGATCAGACCAACAAGGAAATGGTGCTGTACAGCGGCCATACCACCATTGCTTTCGGGCGCGACGAGAATAACGACATCGTCATCGACAGCGGCATGGCCTCGCGCCGCCACGGCCAAGTCGAATATCGCAACGGCAGCCTGTACCTGATCGACAACAGCACCAACGGCACTTTTGTTTTCCCCGAAGTCGGCGCCAAGTTCAAGGTCCACAAGGGTGAAAAGCTGGTTCCGCCGCGTGGCTATTTCTGCCTGGGCGAGGAACTCGATGCCGATCATTCCCATTCCGTCCAGTTCGTCACGGTTTTTTCCGCCGGCTGAGTCCGGCGGCCATTCAAGGAGAATCACTGCATGTCTTTTGAAACGCTGGGCCTTTTGCCAGAACTGCTGAAGGCCGTAGCCGACCAGGGTTATACCGAAGCGACACCAATCCAGACGCAGGCGATTCCCGTCGTCCTGCAAGGCCGCGACGTGATGGGTGGCGCCCAGACCGGCACCGGCAAGACCGCCGGCTTCACCCTGCCTCTGCTGCAACGCCTGAGTGGCTATGCCAATACCGGCACCTCTCCGGCCCGCCATCCGATCCGCGCCGTGATCCTGGTGCCGACCCGCGAACTGGCGGCGCAGGTCGCCGACAGCGTGCAGACCTACGGCAAATACCTGCCGTTGCGCTCCGCGGTGGTATACGGCGGCGTCAGCATCGATCCGCAACTCGCCGAACTGCGGCGCGGCGTGGAAATCCTGGTTGCCACCCCAGGCCGCCTACTCGACCACGTCCAGCAAAAATCGGTGAATTTTTCCCAGGTCGAAATCCTCGTTCTCGATGAAGCCGACCGGATGCTCGACATGGGCTTTCTCCCCGACATCACCCGCATCCTTGGGATGTTGCCGGCCAAACGGCAAAGCCTGCTGTTCTCCGCGACCTTCTCGGAAGACATCAAGAAACTCGCCGACCGCCTGCTCAAGGAACCGGTGCTGATCGAAGTCGCGCGGCGCAACACCGCCGCCGAGAGCGTCACCCAAGTCGTCTATCCGGTGGACATGTCGCGCAAACGCGAATTGCTGGCACACCTCATCAAGTCGCGCGACCTCAGGCAAGTCCTGGTGTTTTGCCGCACCAAGCAGGGCGCCGGCAAGCTGGCTACCCAACTGGAGCGCGACGGCATCAGCGCCACCGCCATCCACGGCGACAAGAGCCAGCAGCAGCGTACCGAAGCCCTGCAAGCCTTCAAGGACGGCACCGTCCGGATCCTGGTGGGCACCGACGTGGCGGCGCGCGGCATCGACATCGACCAACTCCCCTACGTGGTCAATTTCGAAATTCCCCACGTTCCCGAGGATTACGTCCATCGCATCGGGCGCACCGGGCGCGGCGGCAGCAGCGGTACCGCCATCTCGCTGGTATGCGAGGAAGAACTGAAGCTCCTCGACGCCATCGAAAAAATGCTCAACCGCAAGATTCCCACGGAAGCCATCCCCGGCTTCGACGTCGCCTCCGCGATTGTCGCCCATCCGTCCTCCGAAGTCCGTACCGGGATGCGCCGCGACCGCGAGGAACGTGGTGAGCGCGGCCCCAGGGCTGAGCGGGGAGAACGCAGCGACCGTCCCGAACGAAGCAGCCGTCCGCCGCGACGCAGCCATAGCACCGTCGCTCCCGACGGTTTCGATTACACCAAGCCCTACGAACCCAAGCCGCACCTCCCCCCGGTGTTGCAGGCCGCCTACCCGCCGGCTCGGGACGATGCCAGGAAGCCGAAAAAGCCCCTGCCGGCGCTGTTCATGCCGCCGGTTCCGCCCCGCCCGGCGGAATAACCCCCTATGCCAGGTCGCGACATCAAGTCGCGGCTGGCCTGTGCGAGGCGTGATCGCCGACAACCAGCAAGAATCGTCTTTCGTCACGCGTTGCCGTACAACGGCGAAGCGCCAACCCGACATTTATCAACTTATTGTATTCACATCGGAACACCCGCAGATTTGACCAACAATTTATACTGCCCGATTAGGAAAGAAATGCGAGAATAGCGAAATATGAAAACATCATAAAAAGTAATCGCGCTCTCCAAAGCAAAACTCTCCAATAGCCCTCAAAGGGGGGGAAACATCATGACTTCTTTGTTCTGGTTGCAATGTGGAGGATGCGGCGGTGACACCATGTCATTCCTCAACGCCGAATCGCCCGACTTGATCGAACTATTCGATACGCTAGGCATCACCCTGCTGTGGCATCCATCCCTCTCGACCCTCTCGCCCGCTGCCCAGAACAGCCTGATTGACGCCCTGATCAATGGCGAACAAACCCTGGATATCCTGGTGGTGGAAGGCGCGATCATTCGCGGCCCGGCCAACACCGGGATGTTCGATACCCGCGGCGGACGCCCCAAAAAAGACCTGGCCGCCGCACTGGCCAACAAGGCGCGCCTGGTAGTCGCCGCCGGCACCTGTGCCGCGTTCGGCGGGATCGGCGCCGACAGCACTATCCAGGCCACCGGCTTGCAGTTCCTGAAAAAACAGCCGGGTGGACTGCTGGGCAAGGATTTCCGCTCCCTAGCCGGTCTCCCGGTAATCAATCTGGCGGGCTGCCCCTGCCACCCCGAGGTGATCGCCGGCACGCTATCCGCGCTGGTCGCCGGGCAAACCCTGGAACTCGACGAATTCAACCGCCCGCTCGACTGGTACGGCATGACCGTGCACCAGGGCTGCACCCGTAACGAATATCACGAATACCGCGTCGAGGAATGGGATTTCGCCCAGCGCGGCTGCCTGTTCTTCCACAAGGGCTGCCATGGGCCGCTGGCGGACGGGCCATGCAACAAGCTGCTGTGGAACAACCGTTCGTCCAAGACGCGGGCCGGCGTACCCTGCTTCGGCTGCACCGGCCCGGAATTCCCGACACCTTCGCCCTTCTTCGAAACCCGCAACATCGAAGGCGTTCCTATCGAACTGCCGAAAGGCGTGAGTCGCGCCCATTACATGGTCTACAAGGGCATGGCCGCTGCTGCTGCGCCGGAGCGCCTGAAAAAGCGCGAAACCAAGATCTGACGGAAAACGACCATGAGCAAAAGAATCATCCGCGACATCCCCCTCAACCGCGTCGAAGGCGACCTGGAAATCCGCGTCGAGCTGGAAAACAACCGGGTCGTCGATGCCTGGAGCTCCGGCACCATGTTCCGCGGTTTCGAGAATATTCTGGTCGGTCGCGGTGCGCTCGACGGCTTGGTGATCACCCCGCGGGTCTGCGGCATTTGCAGCACTACCCACCTGATGGCGGCGGCCAAGGCGCTCGACCATATCGCCGGGGTGGCTCTGCCTGACAACGCCATCCGTCTGCGCAACGTAACGCTGATGGTCGAGCACTGCCAGAGCGACGTGCGCCAGTCGGTGCTGATGTTCCTGCCGGATTTCAGCGCCAGCGTTTACGCGGCGCATTCCCTTTACGCCGAGGCGGTCAAGCGCTACGCGCCGCTGGCGGGCGAACGCTGTATCGACGTGGTGCGCCACACCAAGAGCATCCTGGAAATCATCGCGATACTCGGCGGCCAGTGGCCGCACAGTTCGTTCATGGTGCCGGGCGGGGTCTCCTATGTGCCGCCGCTGGCCGAGCTGAACCAGTGCCGCCATATCCTCAAAAGCTATCGCCAGTGGTATGAAAAAACCGTGTTGGGCTGTTCGCTGGAACGCTGGCAGGCTGTGCAAAGTGGCGCCGACCTCGACGCCTGGCTGAATGAAAACGCCGCCCAGCGCGACAGCGATGTCGGTTTCCTGCTGCGTTTCGCCCGCGAGGCCGGGCTGCACGCCTTGGGACAGGGACACGGCCACTTTCTTTCCTACGGTTCGCTGGAATTGCCCGGCGACAGCGCCGTGGCCGGCAGCGGCGCGGGAAAACAATTGGTCGCTGCCGGCTTCGTCGCCCGCGATGGCCAGGCGCAGGCATTCGATCAAGCCCAAGTGGCGGAGCATGTCGCCTCGTCGTGGTATGCCGATTACGACGGCGGGAAACACCCCTTCGAGGGCGAAACCGTTCCTCATGCCACCGGCGCCGACGGCAAGAAGTATTCATGGAGCAAAGCCCCGCGCTACGCCGATTTGCCGGCGGAAACCGGGCCGCTGGCCGAGCGCATCGTCGGCGGCGACCCACTGTTTGTGGATCTTCTGAAACGCGACGGCACCAACCTGGTCGCGCGCCAACTGGCGCGTCTCACCCGCCCGGCAACCCTGCTGCCGGCCATGGAGACCTGGCTGGACGAAATGGCCGCCCGCCCCGAACTCCCCTATTACCAGCCGGTTGCCCCGATTCAGGAGGGGCGCGGCTTTGGCCTGATCGAAGCGGCGCGCGGGGCGCTGGGGCATTGGGTGGAAATCCGCGACGGCAAGATCGCCCGCTACCAGATCGTCACCCCCACCGCCTGGAACGGTTCGCCGCGCGATCATGGCGGGCTGCGCGGGCCGTGGGAGGAAGCGCTGATCGGCACGCCGATTGCCGACATCGACAATCCGGTGGAAGCCGGCCACGTGATCCGCTCCTTCGACCCCTGCCTGGTGTGCACGGTGCACGTGGTCGGCGCCGACCAGACTCCCCTGCGCTGTTGACGTCATGGCCGCCACCGCCGTCATCTGTCTGGGTAACCGCTACGTTCCGGGTGACGACGTGGGTTGCCGGGTGTTCGATCACCTGAACGGCAGCGCCATCCCGCCGGACGTCGAACTCGTCGACGGCGGCCTGTGCGGACTGGATCTGCTGCGCCTGGTGGAAGGCCGAAACCGGGTGGTGTTCGTCGATGCCGTGGCCGATCTGGCCGACGCCGGTGAAGTCGTGGTATTGAGCAGCCGACAAGTGGCTAGTTACGCGGGGCGCTACGGCCACGGCGCGGGATTGCCGTATTTGTTGCGGCTGTTGCCGCAAGTCTGCGCGGCGCCGTTGCCGGAAATCGCCTTGGTCGGAACGGAAGGCTTGGCGGATGAGTCAGCCGTTCGCCGACTTGCCGAACGCAGCATGGAGGTCGCCATTCATGGAGCGCTTTAACCCCCCCCCGATAGGCCGGGATGAAGTTCTCGCCGCGCTCGAAGCCGAGAACCGCATGTTGCGCGAGGAAATCCGCGTATCGCGGCAGGCGGCGGAAATCACCGCGCAACTGGTGGTCGAGCAATTTGAAAAAACCGAAGGTATCCTGACCCGGCTCCAAATCGCCAAGGATGCGATGCAAGAGGCGAATGAAGAGCAGGCAGCGATCTTCGAATCCTCGACGTTCGGCATCGCCTTCATCAAGAACCGGGTGATGCTCAAAGCCAACGGCAAGCTCGAAGCACTGTTCGGCTACGACTTGGGCGAACTGTGCGAACAATCGACGCGCTGCTGGTATCCCGACGAGGAGAGTTATCGCTCGGTGGGTGACGCCTATCGCGAACTGGAACACGGCCAGACGCACCGGCGCGTCCTGCAATTGCAGCGCAAGGACGGATCGCGGTTCTGGGCCAGGCTGAGCGGCTGCGCGCTCTCCGCCGACCTGTCGCGCGGCTCGGTATGGACGGTCGAGGACGTCACCGCCGAATACGAGGCCAACGAGGCGATGCTGCGCGCCAAGGACGCAGCGGAGGCGGCGGAAGTGAAGCTCCGCGACAGCTATTCCGAACTGGAAGAAGCCAACCAGCGCCTCCAGAAACTCGATCAACTGAAGTCCGACTTCCTGTCCTCGGTTTCCCACGAATTGCGTACCCCGCTGACCTCGATCCGCGGCTTCTCCCAGTTGATCGACCGCGAATTCACCCGCAGTTTCGTGCCCTTGAGCGGGGAAGACGCGACGCTGAAAAAGAAAGCCGCCCGTATTGAGGACAACCTGAAAATCATCCTCAAGGAATCGGAGCGCCTCACCCGCCTCATCAACGACGTCCTCGATCTGGCCAAAATCGAGGCGGGGCGCACCGATTGGCACGACGCGCCATTGCAGGCCGGCGCCTTCATCCAGGACGCGGCCAACGCGGTGCATGGCATGTTCGAGCAAAAACCGGCCGTCGAATTGTGCCTAGACATCGAGGAGGGTTTGCCGCTCTTCATCGGCGATGCCGACCGCATGCAGCAAGTGCTGGTCAACCTGCTCAACAACGCCGCCAAATTCACCGACCAGGGCACGGTGACGGTGAAAGCCTTCCTCAATCCCGAAAACATGATCCAGATGGAAATCCGCGATTCCGGGATCGGTTTTCCCCAGGAAGAGGCGGAAGCGATTTTCGACAAGTTCCAGCAGGCCAAGCACGGCGATACCTTGCAGGATCGCCCCAAGGGAACCGGCCTGGGGCTGGCGATCTGCCGCGAAATCGTCAACCGCCACGGGGGACGGGTGTGGGCACAATCGCAACCCGGCCAGGGTAGCGTATTCACCCTGGTGCTGCCGCCCGCCGCCGAAGGAATCGCGGAAACTCTCGCCATCACCTCCCGCATCGCCGCTTTCGGCGAAGCGGATAGCCAGCGTGGAACCAGCGGCGACACCGCAAGCGGTACGGAAGCAAAACCCAAGGTTCTGGTGGTCGACGACGACCCGGCGGTACGCAACTATTTCACCCAATTGCTCCAGGAACAGGGCTATGAGGTCATCACTGCCGACGACGGCCAGGCGGCGCTGAGCGCCGCAAAAAACTATCAGCCGGATTTGATCACCATGGACCTCGCCATGCCGGTGATGGACGGGCGCACCGCCATCACCCTGCTGCGTGCCGACGCCGACCTGAAACACATCCCGATCATGGTCATCTCCGCCATCCCCGGCTGGGAATCGGCAGGGGGGGATGTCGCCATGAGCAAACCGCTCGACGAATCGCGCTTCGTGAATAACATCCACTTGTTGTTGAACGATCCTGCTGCCGATGTTGCGAGGGCAAATAAAGTCCATTTCCTAGTGCTCTACCAGGAGGGACAGACACCGGCGATGGTGCCGGGCGGTTTCGCCGCCTATTGCGAAGTGGGTTTTTGCCCGGTCAACGAGTTGTCCGCCCGCATCCAGGCGGGCTTCCAGGGCATGGTGGCGATACCCGCCGACCTGCTCAACCAGGTCGATATCGGCTTTCTCAACGCCACGCCGTCGCTGGAAGTGATGATTATGCCGGTCCCGGCAAACGCGGGGAAAGCCGCGCTGGTCGATCTGACGCAAAATTCATAGAAAACAAATCAAGGGGAACATCATGACAACCACCAACAAAATCGCGATTGTGGACGATGAAGTCCATATCCGTGCCCTGCTCGAACAAACCCTGGAAGACCTGGAGGGCGAACCGGAAATTCTTACCGCCGCCAACGGCGCGGAAGGCTTGGCGCTGATCGAGCGCGAGCGCCCGCAACTGGTGTTCCTGGATGTGATGATGCCGCTCATGAACGGCTACGAGGTATGTGCCGCAGTGCGCAAAAACCCCGAGCTGGCCGGCACCACCATCGTCATGCTGACCGCCAAGGGACAGGAAGCGGATCGCACCCGCGGGCTTGAGACCGGCGCCCACCATTTCATGACCAAGCCCTTCGACCCCGACGAGATTCTCGACCTGGCGCGCGAGATTCTCCAGCCCTCATGATCAAGGCGGCCAACTACCTCAAACCCGCCTGGGCACGCCGCCACTTCGAACTGGCGCTCCCGCTGCTGCCATCCGGCACCGCCACGGTGCTGTGGCTCGGCGACAAGAAGCTGGTGGAAAGCGGGGCCGCGGAAACCGAATTGAAAGAGGACACACCGGGCGTGCAGGTTTTTCCCCTGGTCCTGGAAGGAGAAGCGGTAGGCCGGTTGCTGCTGCTACCGCCGGCTGGCACCGCCGCATCGGCGGAAAACTGGGGCAACGCGCTTGTCCACGGTTTGCAGGGCATCCTCGAAGCCGAACACGCGCGCCGCTCGGTTGGCCAGGAAACCCTGGAAAGCTACCGCGAGATGGCCTTGCTGCAACGCGCCGTCACCGAACTCAACCACTCCCTCAAGCCCGCCGCCGTTGCCGCCTCCCTGCTCAAGGAATTCGACGGGCGCAAGGATGCCGCCGACTTCGGCGGGGTTTTCCTGCGCAACCCGGACGATGCGACCTTGGAGTTGATCCAGTCTTTCGGCGACGATGGGGCAAATGCCTTTGCCCGCTTCCAGGACAGTCACCTGTTCGGCGAAATAGCCACCCGCGAAATCGGCGACATCATCAACGATCTGCCGGCCTCGCCGCTGTGGGCGAAAGAAAGCGCGGATTTTAAAGCACTACTGTGGCTCCCCCTGGTCGCCCACGGCGAAAATCTCGGACTGCTGGTGCTGGCTTCGTGCCACGCCGACGGGTTTGCCGCCGGCGACCTGAAACGTGCGCAAACCCTGGCCTCGGTGGCGGCCAGCGCGCTACGCAATGCCCAACTTTACGCCGCCGAACAGGAAATGTTCCAGGCCTTCGTGCGGGTCATCGCCACCGCCATCGACGCCAAATCGCCCTATACCGCCGGGCATTGCCGCCGTGTCCCGGAAATCGCCCTGCTGATCGCCGAAAAGGCGCACCAGGCCAGCCATGGCCCCTTCGCCCCTTTCACCCTCGACGAAGACGGGCGCAAAACCCTGGAAATCGCCGCCATGCTGCACGATTGCGGCAAGGTGGTCACCCCCGAATGGGTGATCGACAAGTCCACCAAGCTCGACGCCATCCAAAATCGCCTCGAATTGGTCCAACTGCGCTTCGAAGTGTTGCGCCGCGATGCTCTGCTCGACTACCGCAAGGCTCTTGCCGGCGGGATCGACGATGGCGCTGCAACGCAAGCCTACCAAGATCGCCTGAGCGAACTGGACGCGGATTTCGCGTTCCTGGAGAAATGCAATCGCGGCGGCGAATTCATCTCCGCCGAACACGTCGCCCGCATCCGCACGATAGCCGCCGTGGAATGGCGCAATGCGCAGGGAGGGGCGTTCCCCCTCCTCGACGATAACGAGGTTTACAATCTGTGCACGCCACGCGGCACGCTGAACCCGGAAGAGCGCAAGATCATCGAGGATCATGCCGTCCACACCATCAAGATGCTCTCGCAAATCCCGTTTCCCCGTTCCTTGCGCAACGTTACGGAATACGCCGGCGGACATCACGAACGTATCGACGGCACCGGCTACCCCAATCACTTGAAAAATGACCAGCTATCCATACCCGCCCGCATCATGGCCATCGCCGACATTTTCGAGGCGCTCACCGCGCCGGATCGCCCCTACCGCAAGGCCGGCAACCTGAGTTGGGCACTCGACATAATGCACCGCATGAAGCAGGACAATCACATTGACGGGAATTTATTCGACCTGTTCCTTTCCGAAGGAGTGTATCTCGAATATGCCCGGAAACACCTCGCCCCCGACCAGATCGAAGCGGTCGACGTCAGCCGCTATCTCGGCTAGGAAACAGCCATGGAAATCGGCAAGCTGTTCAAATCGAGCCTGTTCGCGCGGCTCTTTTCCTCGACCACTGCTGCAATCTTCGCCCTGTTCGCCGTGATGTACCTGCTGTCCGTGCCGTTCATCCACAACTCGGTCGAAAGTATTGAGGAACGCGCGGCGCACATGGCGCTCAACAACGTTTACGACACTGTCCAGCATATCCAGCAAAGCCTGGAGAGCACCCGCCAAGCCATCGTGATGGCGCGCAAGATGGAATTGCAACATATCGTTGAAATTGTCGAGTCGCGTGCCGCCTTATTGGACGGCCAAGTCAAGGCCGGCAAGCTGTCCCGCCAACAAGCCAAGGAAACCCTGCTCGACGTCATGCGCCATACCCACTATGGGCACAACGACTACGTGTGGGCCGCGAATTACCGCTCGGTGCTGGTCGCCCACCCCGACCCGAAACTCAACAACTCCGATTTTTCCCGACAGCGCGACACGCGCAGCAACCTGATCGTGCCCCCCATGGTGGAAGGCGCCCTGGCCCACGGCGACGGCTATTACTCCTACTGGTGGCGGCGCCTCGGCGAGGAACAGCCCATCGAAAAGCTGACCTATTACAAACACCTGCCGACCTTCGAACTGGTCATCGGCACCGGGGTCTACATCGACGACATCGAAACCCTGCTGAGTACCCGGCGCAGCGCTGCCATCGAGGAACTGCGCCGCCAGTTGCATACGACCAAGCTGGCCAAAACCGGCTACGTCTATATCTTCGACAGCAACGACAACGTGTTCATCCACCCCAATCCCACCATCGAAAACAAGAAGCTCAGCAGCCTGCGCGACCCGGTCAGCGGCAACCCGCTGGGGCCGATGCTGATCGGGGCCAGCGGCAAAGCGGAAGGACTGCGCTACAAATGGGATAGCCCCGCCGAGCCGGGCAACTTCGTCCACGACAAGATTTCCTGGGTACGCCATTTCCAGCCCTACGGCTGGTATATCTGCTCATCCGTGTACGTCGACGAACTCGACGAAAGCGCCCGCATCCTGAGAAACCGCCTGCTCGCGGTATTCATCGCCACGCTGGCGATTTCCATCGTCCTGATCTACCTGTTCGTGAGCAAACTGGTCAGCCCGCTACGCCAATTGAGCGACACCGCCAGCCGCATCGAGGCCGGCGATCTCGATGCGCGCAGCAGCATTCACCGCGACGACGAAATCGGGGTGGTCGCCACCGCCTTCGACGGCATGCTGGATCGGCTGCGCGACAACATCCTGAACCTCGACGCCAAGGTCGCGGGACGCACTGCCGAACTGGAAAAAGCCAACCAGGAACTCAAGAAACTCGACCAACTCAAGTCCGATTTTCTCTCCACGGTATCCCACGAATTGCGCACGCCGATGACCTCCGTGGTGGGCTTCACCAAACTGGTGAAGAAGAAACTCGAAGAGGTGGTGTTTCCCCACGTCGCCAGCGACGCCAAAACCGCTCGCGCGGTTTCCCAGGTGCGGGAAAATCTCGACATCATCGTCACCGAAAGCGAGCGCCTCACCCTGCTCATCAACGACGTACTGGACAGCGCCAAACTCGACGCCGGCAAGGTGGAGTGGCATTTCGCCCCCCTCGCGCCGGCGCGCCTGATGGAGCGCGCCGTGGCCGTCACCGCCGCGCTGGCCGAGCAAAAAGGCCTGGTGCTGACTTGGCAAGCCGACACCGATCTCCCCGAGGTCAACGGCGATGAAACGCGCTTGCTCCAGGTGCTGATCAACCTGATTTCCAACGCCGTCAAATTCACCGAGCACGGCCAGATCACGCTCAGCGCAATCCACCACGAGCAGTTTGTCCAATTCAGCATCGAGGACAACGGCGTCGGCATCGCCGCGGAAAATCTCGCCGAGGTGTTCGAGAAATTCCGCCAGATCAGCAACACCCTCACCGACAAACCTCACGGCACCGGCCTGGGATTGTCGATATGCCAGCAAATCGTCAAAAACCACGGCGGTCACATCTGGGTCGAGTCGTCCGTCGGCAAGGGCAGCACTTTTCACTTTACCGTTCCGGTATTGAACTCATGAGTTGGGTCCGGCGATGCATCTCGGGCTGAGAGAAAAAGCGCTCCTGATCGTCATTGCCGGGGTCGCGCTGCTCGGCGGCGGCACGCTGGCCCTGGTCAATTCCATCCAGGAACGCCTGAAAATCGACCTGAGCCGCTACGTGGCGGAGCGCTACGTGCAACTCCACAAGGAAAAGACCCTGGGCGGCCTCCAGGCCGACCTGGCGCTGGCCAGGAAAATGGCGGATTCCGACGTGCTGCGCCGCTGGGTGCACGATCAATCCGATGCAGCGGCCAGCCGCGCCGCCGTCCGGGAGTTGGGGAGCCTGACCAGCCTGTTTTCCAGCCACACTGCCTTCGTCGCCTCAAAGCCGGCCGGTAACTTTTATTACATCGATGAAAAAGCCCTGGCCAACGCCGCAACCGTACCGCTCAAACCGGCCCAGGAATTAACCCGCGACGACCCGGACGACGACTGGTTCTTCATGACTCTGGCGCAGAAGACCGATTACAACTTCAACGTCGACCACAACAACAAGCTGAACGTCACCAAGCTGTGGGTCAACGTGGTGATGAAAGAGGGCGGCGAGCCAATCGGCGTGGTCGGCACCGGCACCGACCTCACCGATTTCATCCGCGACTTCATCAAGACCAGCGAAAAAGGCATGACCGGCCTCTACCTCAACGAGGAAGGCGCCATCCAGGAAACCCAGGATATCCCGGCGAAAGAGCCGCCAACCATCTGGCAACGCTTGCCCAATGCCGACCAGCAACACCACCTCCGCGACGCGATGGCGCGGGTGAAGCGCGGCGACCAGCCCAGCGCGGTCATCGAGGTCACGCTGGACGGCGTGTCGCAAGTCGCGGCCGTCGCCTACGTGGCACCGCTCAAGTGGTACTTGGTGGCCGCGCTCGACGTCTCCCACGTCATCGGGGTCGGCCATTTCGTCCCGATCATGATGGCCCTGGCGGTAGCGCTGCTGATCGCCACCCTGCTGATCCTGGTGGTCGGCAACCGGCTGGTGGTCGTCCCCATGCGCCGCCTCGCCGAGGGCGCGCAACGGGTCGCCGACGGCAACTACGCCATCCGCCTGCCCGACGACCGCCACGACGAAATCGGCGTGGTGGCAAAAGCCTTCAACGGCATGGTGGGGCGCTTGCAGGACCATTTCCAGAACCTCGACGCCAAGGTCCGCGAGCGCACCGCCGAACTGGAAAAGGCTTACGAAGAACTCAAGGAACTCGACCGGATCAAGGGCAACTTCCTCTCCTCGATCTCCCACGAATTGCGCACCCCCACCACCGCCATCGTCGGCTTCGCCAAACGGGTGCGAAAGAAACTCGACGAGACGCTGCCGCCCAAGGCGGGCGAGGCTGACAAAGCCGCCCGCAGCGTCGCCCAGATGCGCGACAACCTCGACATCATCGTCCATGAAAGCGAGCGCCTCAGCCTGTTGATCGACGGCGTGCTCGACAGCGCCCAACTCGACGCGGGGCAAGTGGAGTGGCAGCACTGCACCTTGGACCCCACCCAACTCCTCGAACGGGCGCTGGCAATCGGCGCCCCGCTGGCCGCCGAGAAAGACCTGGCGCTCTCCGGCACAGCCGACCCCGCGCTTCCCCTCATCAGCGGCGACGAAAACCGCCTACTCCAGGCGTTCCACAACCTGATCTCCAACGCCGTCAAATTCACCCCGCACGGCGCCATTCATTTGGGCGCGACCCGCGCTCATGGATGCGTGGTGTTTTCCGTCGCGGATAGTGGAATCGGCATCGCCGAAGAAAACCAGCACAGCATTTTCCAGCGCTTCCACCAGATCGGCGACACCCTCACCGCCAAACCGCAAGGCACCGGCTTAGGCCTGTCGATCTGCAAACAGATCGTCGAACACCACGGCGGGAAAATCTGGGTGGAATCGCAACCGGGTCGGGGCAGCACCTTTTATTTTTCCATCCCGTGTACCAACCGTATGCGGAATAATGAAGGCGCCCTCGCCACCTAAAATTCCCAGCGGGTTGCAAAGTTCTTACAGCTATCGCGCTAATGCACGCTAAAATGATGACGATTGCTTCAACGAGTTGCAAAGTGAAGGCCATTCGCACCACCATACCCCCCCCTCCTGAACAATTTCAGCGCCTGCAACAAATGGCTGAGCAGCATGGTCTTTCCTTGGCTGGGATCGTTCGCCAAGCGACCAACGGGTTTCTTGGACGCACGAAAAAGCGGGGACAATTCCGTCCGCTTGCCTCCGCCGAAAAGGACGAAGGCTGATGTACACCCGCTACCAGAGCGGCTACATTGCCCACTTGCTGTCTCTCGACGGTGTCGCCGAAGAAGCCCTGACCCAGACCATTGCCGGCGCCAGGGTCGACATGAATCCGCATCAAGTGGATGCAGCCCTATTCGCGCTTGCCTCGCCACTTTCCAACGGGGTGATTCTCGCGGATGAAGTGGGCCTGGGAAAAACCATCGAAGCCAGCCTGGTTCTGGCTCAGAAATGGGCCGAGCGCAAGCGCCGCCTGTTATTGATTGTTCCTGCCACCTTGCGCAAGCAATGGAGCCAGGAACTGGTCGAAAAATTCTCCCTACCTTCAAGAATTCTGGAAGCCCGCAACTTCAAGGAAGCCCAAGCCAACGGCGCGGCCAACCCGTTCTTGACCGAAACCGCCCTCGGCGAATCTGCCGTGGTGATCTGCTCTTACGAATTCGCCTCGCGTAAGCAAACCGAACTGACCGCTGTACCCTGGGATCTCGTGGTGTTCGACGAAGCCCATAAGTTGCGCAACTTTTATCGCGGCGAAAGCGCCAAGATCGCCAGCCGTCTCGATGCCGCACTCAAGGGCCGTCCGAAACTTTTACTCTCGGCCACGCCGCTGCAAAACAACCTGCAAGAACTCTATGGCCTGGTCGCCATTATCGACCCGCATTTCTTCGGCAACCTTGATGCCTTCAAGGCGCGCTATTGCCGCCCGAAACTGGAAGTCGCCGAATTCGAGCATCTGCGCGACCGCCTCAAAACCATCTGCAAACGCACCCTGCGCCGCCAGGTTCAGGAAACCGGCGGTATCAAATTCACCCGCCGCTATTCAATGACCGAGGATTTCCGCCCGGCAGCGGACGAACTCGAACTCTATCGCCAGGTCTCCGAATACCTCCAAGACGACAACATCCTGTCGATCAAACCCGGCGCCCGGCACTTGGTGACGTTGGTTATCCGCAAGATACTGGCTTCGTCCTCCTTCGCCATCCAGGGCACGCTGACCACGATGATTGAGCGCCTGGAGAAGAAACTGCCGCTGGCCGACGCGCTGGACGATTACGACGCCATCGCCGACCTGACGGATGAGGAAGGCATCGACGAGGATGACATCGTCGATCCCGCCGCCCTGGCCGCAGAAGTGGGTCAACTGAAGAACTTCCGCGCCCTGGCCGAACAGATTGCCCGCGATGCCAAGGCCGACGCCTTGCTGCGCGTAATCGGCAAAGCCTTCGACTTTGCCGAGCGCCTGGGCGGCCAGCGCAAGGCCGTCATCTTCACCGAATCGGTACGCACCCAATCCAATCTCAAGCAACTCCTTGAGAACAACGGTCACGCCGGCAAAATCGCCATCCTCAACGGCAGCAATGGAGACCCGGATTCAAAGGCCATCCTCAAGAACTGGCTGAAACAGCACGAAGGCAGCGGGCGCATTTCCGGCGCCAAATCGGCAGACATGAAAGCCGCACTGGTTGACCATTTTCGCGATGCAGCGGAAATCCTCATCTGCACCGAAGCCGGCGCCGAGGGTATCAACCTCCAGTTCTGCTCCCTGTTAATCAACTACGACCTGCCCTGGAACCCGCAACGGGTTGAGCAGCGTATCGGTCGCGTACATCGCTACGGTCAAAAGCACGATGTCGTGGTGGTCAATTTCATCAACAAAGGGAACCGGGCCGACGAACGGGTATTCGAGTTGCTCAGCGAGAAATTCCAGTTGTTCGAAGGGGTCTTCGGCGCCTCCGACGAGATACTCGGCAGCATCGAATCCGGCATGGATATCGAGCGCCATATTCACGACATCTACCAGCGCTGCCGCGACGATGCCCAGATCGACGCCGAATTCGACCAGCTCCAAGCCGCCTTTAAAACAGAGCTGGAAGCCCGTACTCAGGAAACCCGGCGCTCGGTGCTGGAAAATCTCGACGTCGATGTCGTCAAGCACCTCAACCTGACCAAGGACAAGACCGAACAGCACCTCAACGACTACCAGGAAAAGCTGTTCCTGCTCGCCCGCATGATGCTCCCCGAGGCGCAGTTCGACGCCCACCGTTTCCTGCACGAAGGCCACTGGCACAACGTGCGCTGGCAGGAAGCCGAGAGTGCCAACGCCCGTTTCCTGCGCCCCAACGAGGGACTGGGGGCCGAACTGATCGCAAAGGCGAAGGCTTCCCTGAGCGCACTCCCGGTCGCCACCCTTGAATTCGATCTGGAGCATACCCACACCGGCCAGCACTCCTGGCTGCAAAAATTTGCCGGTCAAGCGGGCGAACTGCTGGTCGAAAAACTCACCCTCACTACCGCCCGGCGCCGCGTCGAACACCTGCTGGTGGCCGCCCGCAGCGACAGCGGCGCAGCGCTCGATAGCGCGTCCGCCGAACGCCTGCTCACGCTGCCTGCCCGCATTGTAGATGCGAATTCATTCGCACCTGCCAATTCAACGATGCGAATAAATTCGCACCTACAACCAAGCACGAACGAGCGTAACGAACAACTTGATGAAACAGCACTCGCCCAACAACTGGCGCAACAGGAGAGCCAGAAACTCGAAGCCGCGCTGCTGCTGAATGAACGCTACTTCACCGAAGAAACCGAAAAACTCGACGACTGGGCAGAAGACCGACGTATCGCCCTCGACATCCGTATCAAGCAACTCGATCAGGAAATCAAGGAAGCCCGCAAGGCGGCCCGGCAACTGCCTTCGCTCCAGGAAAAGCTGGCGGCCAAGCGTGCGCTCAAGCAACTCGAACAAAACCGCGACCGCTTGATGCTCGACTATCACGAAGAAAAAAAGCGCATCGATGCGGAGGAGGATCGCCTGCTCACCGAAATCGAAGCGGCGCTGCAAGTTACGCCGCGACGCGAGCGCCTCGTCGCCATCCGCTGGCGCCTGAAAGCCTCATGAGGGAAATATCATGATCGACACCACCGACCTCGTGCGCGAACTCATCTACCAGATCCGACTAGGCGAAGATTCCGCCTACGAATTCAAAAGCGTCACCCTCAAGGGTAACAAAGTCGACCAGCCAGGCCGCGACAGCGTCGCCGACGAACTCGCCGCCTTCGCCAATGCCGGCGGCGGCATCCTGGTGCTGGGCGTTGCCGACAAGACACGGGAACTCGAAGGTATTGCCCTGGCCGACCTTGATATTGTGGATCAATGGTTGACCAACATCGCCAGCCACGCCGTTGACCCGCCTCTGCCTATCGAAACCCGGCTGGTGGAAATCCCCAATCGCCAGGGCGAGGCCCTGCCGGTCATCTGGGTGCGCGTCGCCAAGAGCGTCTTTGTTCATCGCAGCCCACACGGCTATTTCCACCGGGTCGGCTCCAGCAAGCGGGAAATGTCGCCGGAGTTACTGGCCCGGATGTTCCAGCAGCGCAGCATGGTGCGCCTGATCCGCTTCGACGAACAACTCGTGCCCCAGGCCGGACTGGACGCCATCGCCCCGGAACTCAAGGCCCGCTTCCTGCGCGGCGACCTGCCCGAACGCAGCCAGTTGCAAAAGCTCTACCTCACCGCCGCAGACGAAAGCGGCGCGCAGCATCTCACCGTCAGCGGCGTGCTGCTGCTCACCACCCGCCCGGCGGACTACCTTTCATCCGCCTACGTCCAGTGCGTTGCCTATTCCGGCAGTGAGCGCAATGCCGAATTCCAGGTGGACGCTCAAGACTGCGACGGCCCGGTGGATCAACAAATTCGCCACGCCTTCAACTTCGTCAAACGCAACATGCGGGTTGAAGCCGTCAAGCGTCCCGGTCGCATCGACATTCCGCAGTATGACCTCGCCGCCGTCTTCGAAGCCATCGTCAATGCCGTCGCCCACCGCGACTATTCCCTGCACGGCGCGCGCATCCGCCTGCACCTGTTCGCCGACCGGCTGGAACTTTCCACCCCCGGCGGCCTGCCCAACAGCCTCACCGTGGACAGCATGGAAGCCAACAGCATCACCCGCAACGAAACCCTGGTGAACCTGCTCTCCCGCTACTACCCGGCCGACCCGGTCAGCAAACGGCAAAACCTCATCGAGCGGCGCGGCGAAGGCGTGCCCACCATCCTGGCCGCCAGCGAACGGCTATCGCTGCGCCGCCCGCTTTACGAGCAAATCGACCATACCGAACTCAAGCTCACCCTCTACGCCGCCAGCCGCGAGAAAAACGGCCTGCTGGCGCAGTTCGAGGCCGAATAATCGCGGCGTCATCCCGGAGGAAACGATGCAAAAACACGCTGCCCTGCAATTACTCGCCCAACACAAAGCCGAACTGGTGCGGCAATTCGGCATTACCGACCTGGCCCTGTTCGGCTCCACCGCGCGCGATGAAGCACAGGACGACAGCGACATCGACGTGATGGTAAGTTTTGACGGGCGCTCCACCGCCAAACGTTATTTCGGGGTGCTGTTCTATCTGGAGGATTTGCTGGGCTGCCCGGTTGATCTGGTTCAGGAAGGCGTCATCCGCCCTGAATTGAAACCCTATATCGAAAAGGATCTGATCCATGTCTGAGCCGATGCAAAGAGAATGGCGGTTTTATATTTCCGACATGATCGGCTTTGCCGAAAAAATCGTTGCCTACACCGATGGCATGGATCAAGAGCAATTCGTGGCCAGCGGCCTCAATTACGATGCCACCCTGCATAACCTGATACTGGTGGGCGAAGCCGCAACCCATGTCCCGGAGCACGTCCGGGACTTTGCCGACGACATCGCCTGGCGACAGCTCATCGGCACGCGCAACCGGTTGATACACGGCTATCTGGGCATTAAGAACGAAGTCGTCTGGGACATCATCCAGAACGAAATCCCACCCTTGCTCGAACAACTTCGGGCATTGAAAACGGCGGCGGACGAACACCGCATCGCCTGAATCTCAACCCACACCATGACCACTACTCCCAAGACCAAACTCGAACTCACCTGGCCCGGCAAGCAAAACCGTCCGCGCCTGGAACCGCGCATCCTGCTCGAAAACAAGGCGCTCTCCTGCCGCGCCGCGCAGCCCGCCGCCGAAAAATCGTTGTTGGGCATTCTCACCCAAAAAGTATGAGGAACTACTGCCTGATAACCGTATCTGGTTTGGGGCAGACGGAAATAGCCGCCCATCTGTAAAACGATTTTTATCCGAAGTCGCCGCAGGAGTGCTTGCTCAATCCGTTTGGCTTCACGAAGAGGTTGGACACAATCAAGATGCCAGCAGAGAAATCCGGGCACTGTTTCCCGACGATGCCTTTGGAACACCAAAGCCTGAAAAGCTGATTCACCGCGTTATTTTTCTTGCCACCAACCCCGGCGATCTCGTCCTCGACTCCTTCGCCGGTTCCGGCACCACCGGGGCGGTGGCGCACAAGATGGGGCGGCGCTGGATCATGGTCGAACTGGGCGAGCATTGCCACACCCACATTGTGCCGCGCCTGAAAAAGGTCATCGCCGGCAACGATCCCGGCGGCATTACCAAGACGGTCAATTGGCGCGGTGGCGGCGGTTTCCGCTATTACCGCCTGGCACCCTCGCTGCTCAAGAAGGACAAATGGGGCCACTGGGTCATCAACCCGGAATACAACGGCGAAATGCTCTCGGAGGCCATGTGCAAGCTGATGGGTTTCAGCTACGCCCCCAGCCAATCGCTGTTCTGGCAGCACGGCCACAGCACCGAAACCGATTTCATCTATGTCACCACCGGCAGTCTCAGTCACGACCAGTTGCGCGTCATCAGCGAGGAAGTCGGCAACGAACGTTCGCTGCTGATCTGCTGCAAGGCCTTCATGGCCGACGTTAGCGCCTTCCCCAACCTGACCTTGAAAAAAATCCCCAAGACCGTGCTGCACAAGTGTCACTGGGACCATGACGACTACAGCTTTTCCATCGACGTGCTGGCCGAGCCGGAAGCGGTTCCTGAATGGGAGGAAGAAAATGAGGATGCGTAGGTGCGAATTCATTCGCACGCATTGGCCGCATTGTGCACATTGTGCGAATAAATTCGCACCTACGATGATGTGCCCGGCACGGGGGGATAGGCATGAATGAGGCTATCGACGGCGTCCGGGCCGCGCAGCAAATTGCCGCCCGCCTTTCCCTGCGCGCCCCCCAACACGAATCCCTGGACATCCTGGCCGACTTGCTGGAACGCTTGAAGCTCGACAAGGATGCCGACCTGCAACACTGGTTGACGGTCATCCGCGCCCAATATCCGACGGTGGAGAAATTCGAGCGCAATTTCCCGACCCTGTGCTTCGCGCTGGCGACCGGCGTCGGCAAGACGCGGCTGATGGGCGCGATCATTGCCTGGCTGTTCATCACCGGGCGTAGCCGCCACTTCTTTGTGCTCGCCCCCAACCTGACCATTTACGAGAAGCTCAAGAGCGATTTCACGCTGGGCAACCCGAAATACGTTTTTGCCGGCATTCCCGAGCTGGCGCAGATGCCGCCGGTCATCGTCACCGGCGAGGATTACGAGGATGGGCGCGGCGTGCGCCTGGATTTTGCGGTGCCGGCGACCTTGACCGGGGATATGTTCGGCGCCGACTCGGCACCCCATATCAATATCTTTAACATCTCCAAGATCAATGCCCGCGACAACAAGAAGGGCGCGGCCAAGTCCGGTATGGCGCGGGTGCGCCGCTATCAGGAATATCTGGGCGAGTCCTACTTCGAGTACCTGGCCACGCTGCCCGATCTGGTGGTGTTGATGGACGAAGCGCACCGTTACTACGCCAGCGCCGGGGCCAAGGCGATCAACGACTTGCGACCGGTGCTGGGCATCGAACTGACGGCGACGCCCAAGACGGTGGGCGCCAATCCGCGCCAGTTCGCCAACATCGTTTATCACTACCCGCTGTCTCGCGCCTTGACGGATGGCTATGTGAAAATTCCGGCGGTGGCGACCCGCAAGGATTTCCGCGCCGACCTGTATAGCCCCGAGCGGCTGGAAGAAATCAAGCTGGAGGACGGCATCCACCACCACGAATACGTCAAGGTGGAACTGGAGAACTACGCCCGCAGCTTCGACCAGCCGGTGGTCAAGCCTTTCATGCTGGTGGTGGCGCAGGATACGGCGCATGCCTCGGCGCTGAAGGCCAAAATCGAATCCGACGGCTTCTTCAGCGGCCATTACCAGGGCCGGGTCATCGAGGTGCATTCCAACCAGTCCGGCGAGGAATCCGACGAGGCCATGGCGCGCCTGCTGGCGGTGGAACACGACGAAAAGACCGAGGTGGTGATCCACGTCAACAAGCTGAAGGAAGGCTGGGACGTGACCAATTTGTACACCATCGTTCCCTTGCGCGCTTCGGCTTCGGAAATCCTCACCGAGCAAACCATCGGCAGGGGATTGCGCCTGCCCTTCGGCAAACGCACCGGCGTGGAGGCGGTGGATCGGCTGTGCATCATCGCCCACGACCGTTTTCAGGAAATCGTCGATCGCGCCAACGATCCTGAGTCGATCATCAAGAAAACCGTCTACATCGGTGCCACGGACGATGCCGAGGTGCCGGACAAGCAGCCGCAGCTACTCAACACCGGCTCGCTGGTCGAGATTCTCTGCACCGGCCATCAGCCGGAACAGAACGGGAAAACGATCACGGAAGGCGTCGCCGGGCAAGCGCCCGCCAAGCCCGTTACGCCGGAAGAATCCCGCTTGGCGGAGTTGGCCTTCCGCGCCGTGCAGCAGGAGGCCGGCACCCTGCCTTCCAGCAAGGCCTTGAGCGATGACGAAGTCCAGCAGCGGCTGGTCGCCAAGGTTCGGCGCTGGGCCGAGGAAGCCGCCCCGCCCCAAGCCAGCCTGCCGGGGATGACGACCGAGAAAACCACGAGTCCCGAAGCGCTGATTTCGCAGGTGGTGCGCAACGTAACGGAACGTCTCATCGAGTTGACCATCGACGTGCCGCAGATCGTCGTCCTGCCGACACGGGAAGTGAATTACCGCTTTCAGGAATTCACCCTGGAAGGTCTGGAAAAGATCAACTTCCAGCCGGTCAGCCAGGAGTTGCTGTTGCTGCATCTGGAAGATAACCAGCAAGCTCGCATTCAGTGGGAAGGTTCCGATGTTCACGAAACCCGCCCCGAGGATTACATCGTCCGCCAGTTGATGAATCAGGATGCCATCGACTACGACGAACACGCCGATCTGCTCTATGGACTGGCCGGACAAATGGTTGCCCGTTTGCAAAGCCACTTGGGCGGCGATGCGGAAAAGCTTGAAAACGTGCTGATCTACTGGCAGCGGCAACTCGGCGAGTTTGTCTGGGCGCAGATGCAACAACATGTCTGGGTGACGCCCACGGATTACATCGGCAAGGTTACTCAGGGATTCGACGTGCTCAAGCCCGCCAGTTTTATCCTGGCGGCCGGCGAGCAGCCTCGCGATTTCCGTGCGCCTATCGCGGACAAGCGCCTGATTCGCCAGATGGTGTTCAAGGGATTCGGGAAATGCTGCTACCCCTATCAGAAATTCCAGTCCGTGGAAGGCGAATGGCGTCTGGCGCAGGTGCTGGAAGACGACCTTGAAGTATTGAAATGGATGAAGCCCGCGCCGGGACAGTTCCGCATCGAGTATCTGAGCGGCAAAAACTACGAGCCGGATTTCGTCGTGGAAACCGCCCAGGCCTGCCTGCTCATCGAACCCAAACGAGCCGATCAGATGACGCTGGATGAAGTAAGGGACAAGGCGCGGGCGGCAGTGCGTTGGTGCGGCTACGCCAATCAACATGCTGCCGAAATCGGCGGAAAAATATGGCATTACCTGCTGATCCCGGATACCAACATTCTGCTCGGGCGCAGCGTGGCAGCCTTGCAAGCGGAATTTGAATATCTTGGGTAACTACCCGGCAACGCCTGTTGGCGGGGCCATCCAAGGCAGCATTAAAAGCTGCCCATGGCTATCCTTAGCCAGGAAGTAACGCTGATCGACAAGGGGCTGGCAGCAGCACATACTAAAGGGCACTTCTATAAATTCCCGCCTTTCTGGATAATCTGAATTATCGGTACAGCCACCTGTGACCACGCCATGCAAAACAGCCTGTTTGACCTACAGAATCGCTATGCCAGTCTCTCTGAGGCAGGCGACCCGCTGGAGCGGCTCAACGCCGTGATCGACTGGGAGATATTCCGCCCCAT